>Ga0134126_10001610_pt1 | contig 28791 bp, 26 predicted proteins | sample KB31752_FD_96881 | JGI IMG/M metagenome (GOLD analysis project Ga0134126, IMG submission 96881) | Terrestrial soil microbial communities with excess Nitrogen fertilizer from Kellogg Biological Station, Michigan, USA - KB3-175-2 | ecosystem: Environmental > Terrestrial > Soil > Unclassified ... | reverse complement strand
TTATAAAACTTACACTACACAAGGAAACTTAAATAACCATATCGGAATTCCACTTACTATTTTAAAAATAAAGCCTGATGCTGAAATCGCTGTAATAGAAATGGGCGCAAACCACCTTCATGAGATTGCAGGATATTGCGAGTATGCCAAACCGTTATATGGATTGATAACCAATATTGGCAAAGCCCATTTGGAAGGATTTGGCGGCGAAGAAAATGTAAAGAAAGGAAAAGGTGAATTGTTTGATTACCTCGGAAAAACCGGGGGTACTGCTTTTGTAAACACAGACGATGTTGCTGTTTTTGATTTAAGCAAAAAATTACCAAACGTTGTTTATTATGGAAGTAAAAGCAATGATACCAAAGGAAAAATTATTAATAATGGCCCTTTAATTGAAGTAAAAATTGAAGGTGAGATTACATTAAGCATTCCGACTAATTTAGTAGGTAATTATAATTTGCCAAATATTCTTGCAGCCGTTTCTGTAGGAAAATATTTTGCAGTAAACGAACAAAAAATAAAGAAATCTATTTCAGGCTACCTTCCTTCCAACAGCCGGTCGCAATTGATACACAAAGATTCTAATTCTATAATTCTTGATGCGTATAACGCTAATCCGGGAAGCATGAAAGCGGCGATTGAAAATTTTGCCAACATGCAGGGCAACAAAAAAATACTTCTTTTGGGTAGCATGATGGAATTGGGAGAAGATAGTCAAAAAGAACATGAAACAATTGTTTCATTGATCAATAAAAATAAATGGTACGCTGTTGTATTGGTCGGAAAAAACTTTAATCAAATAAAACAGGACTTTATCAACTTTGAAAACTCTTCACAGGCGAAAGAATGGCTAATAAAAGAAGATCCGAAAAACGCGCAAATACTAATTAAAGGGTCGCGCAGTATGCAAATGGAAAAGGTTTTAGAATAATTTAAAATATAGTAAAACAACAAATAACAGAGATTGTTATTTTGCGGAATAATTTGTCAAAAAGTAATTCCTAATTTTTTATAAAGAAAGCTCATTAGCCACATCGGCCCAATTAATAGAAACTGAATATCTTTTAAGAAGGATGGCTTTTTTCCTTCCAAATTATGCCCGTAAAACTGGCCAATCCATGCCAGCACAAAAATAATTATACAAATCAGCCACAAAGAAACGGGAACATACAATTCAATAAAATGGCACAATAAAAGGCAAAGAATTCCAAATAAAAACATGCCAACCCCAAGTGAAAAGGAAAGGCGCAAATAATATAAGGTAATAATCAAAATTACAATCATGCCTAAATTAATAGTGTGGGTATATAAAATGAACGGAAACTTTACACTATATAATAATCCTATAATTGAAAAAAAAATAGCCGGTACACATATCCAATGGATCGATTTATTGGTTTCGTTTTGATGGCTTTGGCCATATTCATCTAACCATTGGTTTACAGATTTCATAATAAACTTTTTAATAAAAATGATCAAAAACGGCAATACAATTTATTGATTTATTTCCATAGGCACGGTAGGAAACTCGCCCATTTTATTCTTAAAGAGCTTGCCATTAATAAATTATCTTCATAAAACTGTAACTTTGCAACGCAACAATCTGAATTATGAACGCTGCTCAAAATATACTTTCTACCGCTCTCGATCATCCTTTAATGCAGGATGAACTGCAATTAGTACAGCATAGTTCACAAAATATTCCCGGGACTGTTCATTATATAATTAACCGTTACCGCAAATTGCCTAAAATGCTTTTAGAAGAAACAGGCATGATGATTTATAATTATAATGAAGGCGATAAGAAATCGGGAAACCTGGAATTGGTCTTTTGCATGGAAGGAAACCGTTATTGCAAAATGAAAGATTCGGAATGTAATTTTTGCAAACATTCCCATTCCGATCATTGCAGCGAATTAACTGAAACTATAGATGTAGCTTGTTTTCGATTTAATGCTGGCCATCTAATACAATTTGTAAAAGGACTTAAAACCACTTCCTTTTCTGAAAACATTTTAACTTTTAAACATACTTCATCCTTTTCCAAAACCCTTCCTCTTTGTGGGCGTATTAAAAATGTTCTGGTTGAATTAATGAATCATAATTATACGGATTCTCTTGAAAATATCTTTATAAATGCGCAAACTCAAATGCTGTTATTATACAGCATTGATTGTATCGGAGGCGATTCGGAAGAGAGCTTTTCGTGCAAATTTCTTGCAAATGAAGATGACCGGGAAAAAATATCCCTCGCGAGGAATATTTTGTTGGAGCATATTGGCGAGCCGCTTACAATTAAAGAGTTAAGCCGTAAAGCTGCCATTAATGAATGCTACCTGAAAAAAGGGTTTAAACAAATGTATGGAACCACTATTTTTGATTTTTATCAAAGCCAGCGGATGGAACATGCAAAATATTTATTGTATGAAAAAGGAATGAATGTAACTGAAGTTTCAGATTCCCTGGGATATTCTTCCATTTCACACTTTTCTACCGCGTTCAAAAAACATACAGGCATTAAGCCTTGTGAATTGCTATTCCGCTGATTTCAAGGCTTGTGCAGAATAGAAATCACTGATATTTGTTGGTTTACTACCTTTTAAAAAAAAGAAAAGCGAAGGAAACCTCCGCTTTTCACATTTCCGCTACATTATTATATGTACAAATTGCAAATTTAAAATACATAGATTGGTGTTTTTCATATTGCAACGGCATATACTATAATATAAATACAATGCCAAAATCCTGTATTTTTTCTTAAAAGCTATCGAAAACAGGATAAAATAATGAGTCTTAACAAATTGGTTAATTCATAAATATTTTCAAAATCGCATTAAAAATCACCTTTTAAAATCTTTACCTTTGCATCCTTTTTTTAACTGAAGGAAATATAGTAATGAAGCAGAAATATAGTGAATACAAGCAGCTGAACCTTACTGAAATCGCAAATGAAATACAGAAATCGTGGAAGGAGGAAAATACCTTTGAAAAAAGTATTTCAAACCGGGATGGAAAAACGCCTTTTGTTTTTTATGAAGGGCCGCCGAGCGCTAATGGTATGCCAGGTATTCATCATGTAATTTCAAGGACATTAAAAGATTTGGTTTGCCGTTATAAAACTATGCAGGGTTTCCAGGTTAACCGCAAAGGCGGCTGGGATACTCACGGATTGCCGGTTGAATTAGGAGTTGAAAAATTATTGGGAATCACAAAAGAAGACATTGGAAAGTCAATTTCAGTAGAAGAATATAATGTTACCTGCCGCCGCGAAGTACTAAAATTTAAAGATAAATGGGATGAGGTTACGCAAAAAATGGGCTATTGGGTTGATTTGAAAAATCCTTATATCACTTTTGAAAATAATTACATAGAAACACTTTGGTGGTGCTTGAAAGAATTGTATAAAAAAGGATATTTATATGAAAGCGTAAGCATACAGCCTTATTCGCCTGCGGCAGGAACCGGATTGAGTTCACATGAATTGAACCAGTCCGGAACTTATAAAGATGTAAAAGATACGAGCGCAACTGTGATGTTTAAGGTTGAAAAGGATGAAAAATCAAAATTTCTATTTGAAAATATTGATTCTGATTTATATCTGTTAGCATGGACAACCACTCCGTGGACTTTACCTTCCAACCTGGGATTGACAGTTGGGCAAAATATTGAATATTCAATAGTAAATACATTTAACCCATACACTCATTTGCCGGTAAACGTGGTTTTGGCAACAGTGCTCATTCCCAAATACTTTAAACCAGAAGCAGAAAAAATTTCGTTTGAGGATTATAAAGAAGAAGATAAAATTATTCCGTGGGAAAAACTATCTACTTTAAAAGGAATTGAACTTGAAGGAATAAAATATGAACAATTAATGCCTTCGGAATCCAATTCTTTAGAAAAAATCCGGGAAATAACTCCCGGAGCGGATCCTTTTAAAGTCGTTTTAGAGGATTTTGTTACTACTGAAGATGGAACCGGAATTGTACATACTGCACCTGCTTTTGGTGCGGATGACTTTAAAGCCGGGAAAAAATACAATTTGGGAATATTAACACTGGTAGATAAAGAAGGGAAATTTGTTGACGGCGTTGGAGAGTTTAGCGGACGTTTTGTAAAAAATTATAAAGATGATCCAAATTATGCAGATGTCAATGTGGATATTTCCGTTAAATTAAAAAAAGAGAACCGCGCTTTCAAAGTTGAAAAATACGAACACAATTATCCTCATTGCTGGCGTACGGATAAACCTATTATATATTATCCTTTAGATGCGTGGTTTATAAAAACCACTGCTGTAAAAGAAAGAATGGTAGAATTAAACAAAACTATCAACTGGAAACCGGCCTCTACCGGAACCGGAAGGTTTGGAAACTGGCTGGAAAACATGGTGGATTGGAACTTGAGCCGTAGCCGTTTTTGGGGAACACCATTGCCAATCTGGCGCACGGAAGATGGATTAGAGGAAAAATGTATCGGCTCAATAGATGAGTTAAAATCAGAAATCAAACATTCAATAGAAGAAGGAAATTTACAAATTGATAAAAGTAAATCACTAGAAAGCCAGGTTGAGATGTTCGTCTCAGATTTGCACAAACCTTTCGTAGATAATATTATTTTAACTTCTTCAGAAGGAAAACCAATGAAGCGGGTGCCCGACCTGATAGATGTTTGGTTCGATAGCGGCGCGATGCCTTATGCGCAATGGCATTTCCCTTTTGCTAATAAAGAACAATTTGAGAAAAATTTCCCTGCAGATTTTATAGCCGAAGGAGTAGATCAAACACGTGGCTGGTTTTATACTTTGCATGCTTTGGCGGTTTTATTGTTTGATAGCGTTGCTTATAAAACAGTAGTCAGCAATGGGCTTGTGTTGGATAAAAATGGAAATAAAATGAGCAAGCGGGTAGGAAATGTGGTTGATCCATTTGAAACACTCGAAGTTTTTGGGCCGGATGCTACAAGATGGTATTTAATTACCAACGCTTCTCCTTGGGATAACCTAAAATTTGACACTGAAGGAATCAAAGAAGTTCAGCGAAAATTTTTCGGCACACTTTACAATACTTACCAGTTTTTTGCCCTGTATGCCAATGTTGACGGCTTTTATTTTTCCGAAAAACCAATTCCGATAAATGAAAGGCCTGAGTTGGACCAATGGATACTTTCTTCATTAAATTCCTTAATAAAGGAAGTAACAAGTGCTCTTGATGATTATGAACCTACACAAGCAGGACGGGCTATTGAATATTTTTTAGACGAACATTTAAGCAATTGGTATGTAAGGCTTTCGCGCCGGAGATTCTGGAAACCAATTGATAAAAATAACATCCAGGGTAAAAATGATAAAATTTCTGCATATCAAACACTTTATCAATGTTTGGAAACAATCAGTACCTTAATTGCACCGATTGCTCCTTTTTTTGGCGATTGGCTTTTCAATAACCTAAATAAAGTAACTCGTAGATTAGAATCTGAGTCAGTTCATCTGGCCAATTTTCCAAAATATGATGAAACCCTGATAAATAAAGGGCTTGAAAACCGTATGCAATTAGCCCAGGATATATCGTCCCTTATATTATCCCTTCGCAAAAAAGTAAATATTAAAGTAAGGCAACCATTACAAAAAGTAATTATTCCGGCTATTGATAATGAATTTGTAAATAACATCCGCCAGGTAGAAAATATTATAAAATCCGAAGTAAACATTAAAGAGGTTGAAATACTTCCCTCTGATAATAATTTTATAAAAAAGAAGGCAAAAGCCAACTTCAAGACTCTCGGCAAAAAATTAGGTTCCCGTATGAAATGGGCCGCCACAAAAATCCAGGAATTAGATAACGATACAATCGATAAAATCCAGCAAGGGGAATTTGTACTTGATTCAGGGAATAACGAAGAGCCGGTAACTCTAACGGCAGAAGATATCGAAGTGAGTACCAATGAGATACCAGGTTTTGAGATCGCAATAAAAGGGAACCTGACCGTTGCGCTGGAACTTGTTATCTCTGAACAACTAAAAAAGGAAGGATTTGCCCGGGAATTTATTAATAGGATACAAAATGCAAGAAAAGACCAGAATTTTGAATTAACTGATAAAATAGTGCTAATTGTAGAAGATAAAGGTGGTATTAAAGATATAATTACAGAATTTAATGAGTATATTTGCGCCGAAATTTTGGCAGAAATCATCGAATTTTCTCCTGATATTTCAGAAGGCCTTAATATTGATGTTAACAATGACATTTTTACAGTAAAAATTACGAAAAAACGTTTTTAAACTTATGGCAGCAAAGAAAAAAGCAACAACAGTTGCATCAAAATCTAAAGTTGGCAAAACTGCAGCAAAAAAAGCGGCGCCTCCTAAAAAGGCTGCGACGAAAAAAGTGGCGAATAAAAAACCAGTCGCTAAAAAGCCAATGGTAACAGCTAAAGCAAAAAAAGTTGTTAAAAAGGTGCCTGTAAAAAAAGCGGCATCGAAATTGTCAAAGCCTAATAAATTACCTATTACGCAAAAAACACCGCCGGCTAAAAAAACTGCTAAAGCCGGTGCAAAAAAAGCAGCACCCAAAAAATTGGCAGAAAAAAAACATGTAGCAAATTCTAAAAAGGCTACTCCCAAAAAAGATAAAAATTCAGAAAAAAAATCGATACCTGTCGCAAAAAAACAGGTGGTAAAGCCTGTAAAACAAAAATCTCCTAAAAAAGAAACTTCAAATCAACCTGAAATTAAAAATCATAAAGCTGAATTAAAAAAAGCAATTGCAAAAGTAAAATCAGAGAAGAAGGCAGAGAAAAAGATTCAAAAGGTATTTGTAATGCCAAAGACGAGCACTGAAAAAGCAAGAAAATATGAACCTGAGTTTACTAAATCTGTTTTAGATCAAACACCTATGGAGAATAATGGGCCTTCAATGCGTTACAGTGATAGCGAACTAATTGAATTCAGGGAATTGATTACGCGAAAATTAGAAACCGCTAAGAAGGAACTCGGTTATTTACAAGGCCTTATTACGCGAAAAGACCAAATGGGCGGCGATGAAAGCGATAACAGGTATATGACTATGGAAGACGGCAGCCTGAGCATGGAAAGAGAGCAACTAAGCCAAATGGCAAGCCGCCAGATTACTTTTATTGACCATTTGGAAAAAGCAATGATGAGGATAGAAAATAAAACTTATGGAATATGCCGCGTAACCGGGAAATTAATTGATAAAGCAAGATTAAGAGCAGTTCCACATGCTACACTTTCTATAGAAGCAAAAATGGGAGTTTCCAAATAACATTTATATTAATTTGTAAAAAAAGAGAATTGTGCAAGCAGTTCTCTTTTTTTTTGAACTCAGAATAAGAATCGCGGTTATTTATTGGTTTACTACAATGACAAAATAAATAAAAAGGCGGAATAAGAATTTGGTTTTTTTGTTTGTTTACTATAAAAATGTTCTCTTAAAAATATAAGATGTATCATTTAACTGGTTGCAAATGCCAACGATGCCACACTTAAAGTAATATTTTTAATTTTTAGTATCTCTGTTCCGCAGGCATCAATCGTAGCACCTGTTGTTATGACATCGTCAACCAATAAAATATTTTTTCCTTCCAGCGATTGAGGATCGGTTACATAAAAAATGCCTTCCACATTTTTCCATCTTTCTATGCGGTGTTTTTTTGTTTGTGTTTCTGTAAAAACTTTTCTAACGACGTTTTGCTTTATCACTGGTTTGTTGATGATCTCAGCAATGCCATTACAAAGAATTTCCGCCTGGTTAAATCCTCTTGTTTTTTCTTTTCTGTCAAATAATGGTAGTGGAATAATTACATCGATATCATCAAAACGGTTGCTATTGAGTAAACTTTTTCCCATCATGTTTCCAAAATAATGCCCTGCTTTTTTATTGCCACGGTATTTAAATTCATGAATCATATTTTGAACAATTGTTCCCTTCGAAAAATAAAATTCACTCATTGAAGCAGCAAGGGCAATTCTTCCCCAAAAAGTTTTTTCAACAGGATTGTTTTTGTGCATTGCAAAATTGGTGTGCGGCAAATCGTTGATACAATCGAGGCAAAGAAAATTTTCATTTTGAATCGTATCGCTTCCGCAACCGATACAATTGTGCGGATAAAATAAATGAAAAAGTGGCGATGATGTGATTGATGAGATTTTCAAAATGTATTTTGAAGATACAAAGAATTTGGAACGTTTAATCTTTGGTCTTTCGCTTTCCTAAATTTTTCAGAACTTTAAATTCTGTTGTGTGCAAATTAAGTCCAATGTCAAAACAAGAAAGATTACAAAGTGTGATCGAAGGAGAAAGAGGAAATACAACTAAATCTTATAATCAAAAAGGAAAACCATGCGACACTCAATTACTCGTCGAATAAAAGGAACATTTTTTTCGTTCTGCTTCATTTTTTTTTACTCCACCTCCTTTTGTCAAGTAAAGGATGGCTTATATACTTTAACATCTTATAGTTTTCCCTATAATGGAGATGGCGTATCCTCCTATGTAATTATTAAAAAAGATAAATTTATTTTATTTTCTTATTACGGAGACTTAAATTTTGGTTTACATTATGTTGGTACTGGTAGTTTTTCAATTGAAAAAAAATCTTTTATTCTTCGCATCACTAATGAAAACAACTTAATACTTCCAATTCTAAATGACAGTATAAATTGTAACTTTAGCACCGATACATCAAAACAAACTATTTCAATTAAACTTAAACTTTTTTCTAAGCAAAAGCAACGAAGCGGAGATGCAATGATTTCAATTGAGACTCCCCAAAAAATATATCGTGTAAATTCAGATAATTATTTATTTACAACAGTTTTACCTGCGGGAACAATTATAAATTCTATAAAACTCTATTCTATATACTATGATTACAGAACCTTGCCTTATGATTATCATTTCAATAACCTAGAATACAATTATTATTTAAACGATCCAAACATAGTGGTCCGATATGCTGGTAAAGGCGAATTTAAATTTAAAATTAAATCAAAAAGACCTGACGGTTTTTTATTCGAATCGAATGGATCATTGCTAAAAACTGAGGATAGGGCTATTTCCTCGTTAAAAAAACAAGCCGTTCACGACAAAAATTTAGGAAGGATCGTTGAGTTTATTGAAAAGCCAGCCAATTAAATTTTATCAAAAAAAGGAATTCCGAATGATGAATCGCTACTGATAGGGAAGAAAAATGCAATTAAATCGTTTAATCCAAACGCATCAGATGCCGCAGCCGAAGCGCTTGCCTGGGGAGGTCTTCAGCAAACAACAGTTTGGAAAACCCAATCTGATACAACTAACATTTTAAACATAAATTGGAATAGCAGAAATGCAAGCTTAAATAAATTCTCTCAATACAATTTTCAAAAATGTCCAGGAAACTCAACATTATTGCCACAATAATAATTTTATTACTTACATCACCATGGGTATTAGGGCAGCAAAAAAATTATACCTCTTACAGATATGGCGATTCTATGCTAATCCGTAACATTACGAAAAGCCTTCTTAAATACCACGATCAGGAAATTGTTTTTACAGATAAGAATGCAGTAGTAATTGCGATAATCAATATTTCTCAGGAGGGTAAAATCGATTCCGTTAATACACTTAATTCCACTAAAAGTATAATTTCAATGTCAATCATAGATGCAATTGAAAGAACAAAAAACGACTGGGTAAAGCCGAACGAATCGTATAAAATAATTATCCCTTTTTATATTTTACATAATTCAGATGATTCAGAACAATTACTGTTTGATCGTAAAGATTTAATTCCGGTAAACTCAGGTTTTCTCCCAATTAAAAGTGTATTACTGCAACCGGTATTTATAAAAATCGGCCCCCGCATAAGGCGTAATTAATTTGATACGTAATTTCAAAAAAAAATTATAATTAAATATCGGAGAATTCCACTAGCGAAAAATAAAATTGGCAATATTTATCGGTTTACTATAGCTTTATTACGATTGCAAGCTTCTTGAACCAGCTTTTAAGAGCCAGGCTTTTTGAAAGTGATAGGAACCCTTTCAAAATAAAAAATCTCGTGAAGATGGTCAGGATTTTAGTCCCGAAACATTGTAGTTGAAAAGTGAGACAAAATAATACGTAGAGAAGAGTTGCAACTTTTTTTTCTAAAATAAATACCTGTACAATTCCTCTACTTTCCCCAAAGGAACTACTTCAATGTTGAATTTATTTTTCCCCAAACCTTTTGTGTTGTATTTACTCACAATTATTTTTTCAAAACCCAGTTTTTCTGCTTCGGCTATTCTTTGTTCAATCCGGTTTACAGCTCTTATTTCTCCACTCAAACCAACTTCACCTGAAAAACAAATTTGCATCGGTAACGCCACATCTTCGTAAGAAGAAAGCAACGCGCTTAATACTGCCAAATCAATTGATGGGTCTTCTACTTTTAATCCGCCCGCAATATTTATAAAAACATCTTTTACCCCGAAATGAAAACCGCCGCGCTTTTCCAGTACCGCCAATAACAATTGCAACCTTCTCAAATCAAAACCTGTGTTCGTCCTTTGCGGCGTTCCATAAACACTTTGCGTGACTAAAGCCTGCACTTCTATTAGTAACGGACGAATTCCTTCCATCGTCGCGGCGATAGCAACGCCACTTAATTGTTCTTCTTTTTGAGTAATTAAAATTTCTGAGGGATTGGAAACTTCTTTCATGCCTTCGCCGGTCATTTCATAAATCCCCAATTCTGATGTAGAGCCAAACCGATTTTTTAAGGTTCGTAAAATACGGTATGCATAATGCCGGTCGCCTTCAAATTGCAAAACCGTATCCACCATGTGCTCCAAAATTTTTGGGCCTGCAATATTTCCATCTTTGGTAATGTGCCCAATTAAAAAAACCGGCGTATTGCTTTCTTTTGCAAATCGCTGAAGTTCTGCAGCACTTTCTTTTATTTGTGAAACACTTCCGGGCGCTGATTCAATATATGGAGATTGAATCGTTTGAATAGAATCCACAATAACTAATTGTGGTTTTAGCTTTTTTATTTCTTTAAAAATAATTTGTGTGTTGGTCTCTGTAAGAAGAAAAAAATTATCGTTGTTAATTCCTAATCTGTCAGCGCGCATTTTAATTTGCTGTTCACTTTCCTCGCCACTAATATATAAGGTAACAATATTTTTTAGTTGTAAAGTTGCCTGCAAAAAAAGTGTTGACTTTCCGATTCCAGGTTCACCAGCGATTAAAACAATACTTCCTAAAACAATTCCTCCGCCAAGTACGCGGTTGAGTTCTTTATCTTCAGTAATAATTCTTCTTTCTTCTCCGCTCGTTACATCATGTAAAGAAATTGTTTTTACACCTCCACTCAATCCGGAAAATTCTTTCCATTCAGATTCTTGTTTTTCATTTCCTTTTACAATCACTTCTTCTACAAAAGTATTCCACTCATTACATGATGGGCACTTGCCAACCCACTTCGTACTTTCCTGCCCGCAGTTGCTACAAAAAAATGCGGTCTTTGTTTTACTCATTTAAAAATTATTTGAAAAAAAATGAAATTAAACAATCATTATCATGAGAAAAAAAATGAAATTGAAAAGAAAAATAGCAGTGAAATAAAATCCAAAATAAAAATCAGTCAAATAAGTTTGTTTACTGTAAAAGTAAAAGAGCCGGTATTGCTACCAGCTCCTTGTACTTACTAACCCATTAAATTCTATTGCTAAATTACAAATTGCAGGCTGATAAACAAATTAATTTTCCGAGATGTTAATAAATTTTATATCTCTTCACATATAAAAGCTAAAATCACTGCCTTTTTATTAATTATTGATTATCAATATTTTGTATTAATGAAAACACATATTTACAGAGTAAAAAATATTTATAAAATTTATTTGGTTTATATTATAAACTACTTTATTTTTGTGCTAAATTTATGAGAATGTATAAATTCTTTGTATTTCCACTGCTTTTAATAAGCTCTTTGGGGGTTGCTCAAATAAAAATTAGCGGCAAAATAACCGGTACTAAAAAAATTCCCTTGGCAGGAGTTAGTGTAAGTATTTCAGATTCGTATGATGGGGCAACAACAGATTCTGCAGGAAACTATTCATTTGCCACTACAGAAAAAGGAGCGCAGACTTTAAAAGCAACCGCCTTGGGTTACAAACCTTTTGAAGAAAAAATAAATATAATTTCTTCCCCCATAACTATCAATATAGAATTAAAAGAAGCCATCACAGAATTAAAAGCTGTTGTAATCAGCGCCGGAACTTTTGAAGCAAGCGATGCAAAAAGAGCAACAGCTCTGACTCCAATTGACATCGCAACAACAGCAAGCGCCAATGCTGATATTACCGCAGCAATTAAAACTTTGCCAGGCACACAGCAGGTTGGTGAAAGTACTGGCTTATTTGTAAGAGGGGGAACTGCAGATGAAACCAAATATTTTATTGACGGTTCTTTGGTAAATAATTTTTATTACAGCAATGAACCCGGCCAGGCATCACGCGGGAGATTTAATCCTTTTTTATTCAAGGGAACTATTTTTAGTTCTGGTGGATATTCTGCTCTTTATGGGCAGGCACTTTCTTCAGTTCTTTTATTGGAATCAATAGGCCTTCCCGAAAAAACCTCGGCCAGTTTTGGAATTTCTTACCTGGGTGCAAATGCAGGAATTCAAAAGCTTTCTAAAAACAAAAAATCTTCCTGGGGAGTAACTTATAGTTATACCAACCTCGCACTAGTTTATAATTTGATAAAACAAAAGTTTGATTATTTTAAAGTGCCGGTGGTACAGGAGGCAGATGCCAATTTCAGAATAAAAACTTCTTCCACGGGCATGCTGAAATATTACGGCACCTTTAGTTCTACCAATGTTGGATTCAGGCAACAGGACGTTGATTCATTAAATATGAAAGATGCTTTTAGCTTGAAAAATATAAACACCTATCATAATTTATCTTGGAGAGAATATTTTGGAGACGGCTGGAAAGTAGATGTGGGAACTTCCTACACCAACAACAAGGATAATATTAATATGGAGTTGCAAAATGAAAATAACCAAAAGCAGGAACTGATCAATGACCCTTTCTATGCATATAAAAATTTTAACTTAATAAATAAAGGGCAATATGCTAATGCAAAAGTAGTTTTTGAAAAAAAATTAAAATCCTTAAGCGCTATTCGTTTTGGTACAGAGGATAATTATAGCGATGAAAAATCAACCTATAATGAATATGACGGAAACAGTTATCCGCAACGAGTAAAAGAAAATATTTTGGCTGGTTTTGGAGAGGCGGATATATATATTACCAACAATATTGCGGCAAGGTTAGGAGCCAGGGGTGAACATTCAAAATTGCTTGATGGATGGAATGTTGCCCCGCGAGTGTCTTTTGCTTATAAATTTGCAAACAAAAGCCAGGTTTCTTTAGCATATGGAACGTTTTACCAGGACCCTGATAGAAAATATTTGCCTTCTCTTAATGCATTGCATTTTCAAAAAGCTACTCATTATATCCTTCAATACGAAAAAATTACAAACGACAGGACCTTCCGCACAGAATTATTTTATAAGAAATATAATGACCTGATAAAAACTACAGGTGCTAACAATGAAAATTATACAGCAATCAATAATAACGGTTTTGGAGATGCAAAAGGAATTGAATTTTTTTGGCGGGATAAAAAAACCTTCAGGAATTTCGATTACTGGATTTCCTATTCTTACCTCGATACCAAACGCGATTTTTTAAATTACCCTTTTGCTATTGAACCGTCTTTTGCTTCAAAACATACCGCATCCCTGGTGATTAAAAAATTTGTAATGCCCATAAAATCACAAATTAATATGTCTTATACTTTTGCTTCAGGGCGGCCTTATTACGATATCGTTTATAAATATTCACAGAATAAATATGCATTAACGGAGCAAGGGTTCACAAAGCCATATAATAATTTAAGTTTAAGTATTAATTATCTTCCATCTATAGGAAAAGCAAATGCAAAAGCCTTTTCTGTTTTCGTATTTTCAGTAACCAATGTATTAGGTTTTAATAATGTTTATGCTTATAATTTTTCGGTTAACGGACAAAATAAAGTAGCAGTCACGCCGCCGTCAAAAAGATTTGTTTATCTGGGATATTTTGTTAGCCTTGGAATTGACAGGACGCAGGATGAAATAAATAATCATTTATGATGGCGAAAGCAGAAGCCTGAAGGCAAAAGGCTGAAAGAAAAAGGCAAAAAGACAAAATGAAAAAAATCATATCAATTACTAAAAAACAAACAATAATTTTTTAAAAACAAAACAAACAAAATGAAACAAACAATTTTAGTAACAGCATTTATTTGCTGTTCATTTTTCTCTCAAGCGCAAAGCGCCAAATATGAAAGCGCCATGAAGAGTAATATTTCGCAATTAGATTCGCTAATGTCAGAGAACAATTACGCAGAACTCTCCGATAATTTTACAAGAATTGGCGATGCAGAAAAAACACAATGGCTTCCCTATTATTATGCGGCCTATTGCTACGCGATGGATGCAGTAAGAGAACCGGATAATTCAAAAAAAGACGCTCTCGCTGACAAAGCAGATGCTCAAATTACAAAAGCAGATGCCATCCTGGGAAAAGATAATTCTGAAACTGCTTTAATTAAAGCGATGATAGCAACGGCACACATGACAGTAGATCCTCAAAACCGGTATATGACTTATGGATCTCAAATAACTGATAACATTAAAAAATCTGAAACCCTTGATCCTACAAATCCACGGCCGGTTTTATTTGAAGCAGAAAATAAATATTATACCCCTGAAGCTTATGGTGGAGGAAAAGATGTGGCAAAACCTTTGTTGGAAAAAGCGCAGGAACTATTTAAAAATTTTAAACCAGAGTCTGATATTTCGCCAAATTGGGGCAAGAGTGCCCTGGATTATTTCTTATCACTATACAAATAAATTCCTATGGAAAAAAATGAAATAAGAATGACAGAAAATGAAAGCATTCTATTAATAACCTCAATGATAAACAAGGCAAAAAACCGGTACAGCGAAAATGGTTTTTTATACCTACTATGGGGATGGCTCATTTTTACTTGTTGCTTAATTCAGTTTATATCAATTCATTTTTTTAATTTTTATAAAGTATATTATGCATGGTATTCAACCTGGGCGTTATTGATTTATCAAATATATTACCTCAGGAAAAATAAGAAAAAAAGGAGGGTTGGGATGTACACTGGTGAAATAATTGGGTATGTTTGGTTAGTATTTATTATCACTTATGCATTATTTATTTACATCTTTTTATACATTAAGGCACCACTTGGTATTTCACCCGCGATCATTGCGTTGTTCGGAATGCCTACTTTTTTATCAGGTATTATTCTAAAATTCAAAGCTTTAAAAATCGGAGGTATTTGTTGCTGGATTCTTTCTTTTATTGCTCCTTTCGTTGATTATGATTATCAATTTTTACTCATAGCGTGTGCTGTAGTGGCCGCATGGATTATACCAGGCCATTTACTCTTTCAAAAATTTAAAAAAGAAAAGCAATATGGACGAGAAGCAATTATCTGAAAAGGAAAGCTTAGAATTGATCACTTCCATGATCAATAAAGCAAAAAACAAAGTAACTGAATCTGGCGCCTTATACTTATTCTGGGGATGGTTGATATTGTTCTGTTGTGTGGTACAGTTTGTTGGTTTGCATTTTTTAAATTATGCCAACTCTTATTATGTTTGGTTCTCCACGTGGATATTAGTAATTATTCAATTTTTTTATTTTCTTAAACAGAAAAAAGGCTTTAGTGTAAAAACATATACTGATGAAATAAACGGGTTTGTGTGGCTTGCTTTTTTCATTTGTATGGTGCTGGTTATTTTTATCAGTATCCACTTTAACTATTATGAAATAATTTTTCCACTAATATTGGTTATGTATGGTATGCCCACTTTCTTATCAGGTATCATTTTAAAATTCAGGCCTTTGATAATTGGCGGCGCCTGCTGTTGGTTATTTTCCTTTTTGTCTTCTTTTGTTACTTTAGAATACCAATCTTTGATTATTGCCGCGTCGGTTATCGCCGCCTGGATTATTCCCGGGTATATTTTAAAACAAAATTTTAAGAAAGAAAAAAATAATGGAGTTTAAAGAACTTGATCCCATATTGCATTCTCAATTACGGCTGGCCGTAATGTCACTCCTGATAAGTGTAAAAGAAGCAGAGTTTACCTTTTTAAAAGAGAAAACAAATGCAACTTCGGGAAATTTAAGCGTCCAGATAAGTAAATTAAAAGAGGCAGGTTACCTTGAAATCGTAAAGCAGTTTAATAATAACTATCCTCAAACGATTTGTAAAATTACCTCCGTAGGAATTGAAGCGTTTGAAAATTATGTAAAGGCATTACAAAGCTATATGACACAATAATCTATCAAATTTGTCGAAAATAGAAATCAGCCAAATTTGTTTGTTTACTAGTAATTCTAATAATATTAATTTTAATTATAATTTTAATATTTCTACTGGATTATACCGATTTTTAACTTGAAACGGATATTTAAATACAAATTATAATAATAAATATTTAAATAAAAATACCGAATTCTCATATTTATATATATTTTTGAGGAAATTATATCACATATGAGAAAATTTAATTTAAGTAAATCTGCTCCATTTATCGTTTTGGTACTTGTAGCAATTTGTGCTTTATTCGTTCCTTCATTACCTGATTTCTCATCAGCAAAATATAATTCAGCTGATGTCACGTGGATATTAGTTGCTACAGCTTTGGTATTCTTAATGACTCCGGGGTTGGCTTTTTTTTATGGTGGAATGGTTCATAGAAAAAATGTGCTGTCCACAATGATTAAAAGTTTTGTGGCTACAGGCGTGGTAAGTATCTTATGGATTACTGTTGGTTACAGCCTTGCTTTTGGCGATTCTATCGGTGGTATAATAGGAAACCCCTTCACCCATCTTTTTTTTAAAGGTGTCAATTCCGGTGCTCCGTGGAGTTTGGCACCTTCGATTCCTTTATTACTTTTTGCTCTTTTTCAATTAATGTTTGCTATCATTACCCCTAGCCTTGTTGTAGGAGCTGTGGCTGAAAGAACCCGTTTTTCTTCGTACATCCTTTTTATTGTAATGTTTAGCCTTTTAGTTTATGCGCCAATTGCCCATTGGACCTGGAATCCAAAAGGCTTTTTATTTAAAATGGGTATTTTGGATTTTGCCGGCGGAACCGTAGTACATATTTCCGCAGGTTGTGCGGCGCTCGCAGGGGCGATCGTATTAAAAAGAAGAAAAGTTCACCGCGAACATAAAGAAATTCCACCGGCAAATATTCCTTACGTTTTAATCGGCACCGGTTTACTCTGGTTTGGCTGGTTTGGTTTTAACGCCGGTTCAGCATTAGCTGCTAACTCTTTAGCTGTTTCTGCATTTGCAACTACTAATACTGCCGCTGCCGCAGCAGGTTTATCGTGGTTATTTTTTGATGTAGTAAGGGGAAAAAAACCTTCTGTGTTGGGTTTTTGTATCGGAGCAGTTGTTGGCTTGGTTGCTATCACACCCGCATCGGGATATGTAGCCATTCCTCAAAGTATTTTTATTGGCGTAGTTGCCGCTATTATTTCTAACCTCGCTGTTTATTACAAATCAAAATCCCCATTAGATGACACTTTAGATGTTTTCCCATGCCACGGTATTGGAGGAATTGTTGGAATGGTCCTTACCGGAGTTTTTGCCACGAAAGCCGTGAATGCCGGAGGAAATAATGGTTTATTTTATGGAAACCCGGAGTTCTTTTTCACTCAATTAAAAGGATTGGCCATCGTTGTAACCTATAGTTTTTCTATGTCTTATGGTATTTTCAAATTCATCAATTGGGTAATGCCAATGAGGGTGAGTGAGGCAGATGAAGAAATGGGCTTAGATGCTTCTCAGCACAATGAAAATTACTTGCAAGGAACGTTATTATTAAGGAATTCGGAAGTGTCGCTAAATAATGAGCATCCAATTGATTCTCCACAATTGAATGAAAAAATGGTACAATCTTCTTTATTGGTAAAGAGAAGCGCGGCATATTCAGAAGATCTCAAAAAAACAAAGGAGGCACACAGCGATCTTCAATATTCTAACAGTTAAATTATCAACTAAAAATACACATTTTTATGGCTATATATGTATAAAACAAGAAAGGGAATAGCTAAAAGTTAGCTCCTGTGAAGAGTTAACGCTACACCCTTTCCATTTTTAACCTTTAATTCTACAACAATGTTAAGAAAAATTCTGACATCATGTGTCATTGTGGGCACATTTAATTCTGTTTATGCACAAAATGATTCCATCGCTCCTGTCTCTCCTTCCCCAACTATTACCGGGTCAGTAGATACTTATTTTCGCTACAATTTCGAGAATCCGATGGATGGGAAAACCAACAATTTTACCAGTTTTACCAATTCTCAAAATTCTTTTCAACTTGGAATGGCAAGCATCCGGGCTGACCAAACTTTTGGAAAAGCCAGTGCAACTGTAGATTTAGGTTTTGGGCCAAGAGCTGAAGAGTTTTCTTACGGCGACCCGAATCATCCAACTTTATTTGCTGTAAAGCAAGCTTATTTAAGTTATGCAATCAGCAATAAGTTTAAGCTAACCATGGGTAAATGGATGACCCATATTGGTTACGAATTGACAGATGCTTACCTCAACCGTAATTACAGCATGGATTATATGTTTTCTTATGGTCCTTTCTCGCATACCGGATTAAAAGCTGACATTGGCCTTGGGGCAAAAAGCGCGATAATGATTGGTGTGGCCAATACAACTGATGTCGTTGCTGAAGCAGGTTCCAGAAGATATGTTTTAGCTCAGTTTAGTACAGCCACATCAGATGATAAGCTGAAAGCTTATGTAAATTATCAAGGTTCATATGGAGGACAATATAGTGTTTCTCAACTTGACCTGGTTCTTACAGATGCAATTACCAAAAAATTCACCCTTGGATATAACGGAACCGTTCAAACTGTAAAGCCGCGGGATGCGTCGGGTTCATCATGGTGGGGCTCGGCTGTTTACATAACTGCAGATCCTACAAAGGAGTTTGGCATCACATTGAGGGCAGAATATTTTGATAATAAAAAATCAGTGGTTTCTGCCCCACCAACCAGCATTTTTGATGTCACGCTTTCTCCTAATTTCAGAGTTGGCAATCTGACTATCATTCCAGAAATAAGATTAGATGCTGCTAAAGACAATGTTTTTGAAAAGAATGATAATTCTTTAACCAAATCTACTTTTACCGGCATTCTTGCAGCCACTTACCACTTCTAAAAAAAACATAACCATTTTATAAACTATTCAAACTTTAATTATGAGATCATTTGATTTTAAAAAAAGCTTTAAAAGTCCAAAAAAAGGAACGATAAAGGTTTTAATCCCATTAATTGTTTTATTGTTTATTACGCTTGCCCTTCCTTCATTTGCCCAGGATGCAACCGGAGCCAACACTGGGACCATAAGCGAGATGACCTGGGCGCCATTGTAGTGATCGCACTTTTTTATGGCAGTAATATTAAATGGCTGATGTTATTATTCGCATTATTTGTTTATTTACTCTTGTGGCTTTGCAATTATCGTAAGATAAAACCTGGAATTATTCAATTATCCTTATCAATCATATTATGGTATATTATTTTTAATTCAGGTATTGAAGCCAGCATCAGCGGCGTATTAGTAGCCTTTGCCATGCCGGTTAATTCGTTGCCCAAGTTGGAAAATGCCATTCATCAATGCGTCAATTTTATTATACTTCCTCTTTTTGTATTGGCTAATACCGCGATACTTATTCCCGCCAATGTAAATGCTTTTAACAGCCCAATCAGCGTTGGAATTATTGTAGGATTAGTGATAGGAAAACCAGTAGGGATTTTTCTTTTTAGTAAAATAATGATCAAACTAAAAATCGCTAAATTACCTTTAAATACTAATTTAAAACAGTTGATTGGAGTCGGTTCGCTGGCAGGAATAGGATTTACCATGTCTATCTTTACTACCACTCTTGCATTTAGCGGAGAAATAAACAGGGACATTGCAAAAATATCTATATTAGCAAGCCTCATATTATCCATTATCGCCAGCAGCATTTATTTCATGATTCTTGAGAAAACCAAATCAGTCAATCCAATTATAAAAAAGCCTCAACGAAGAATTTATCCCGGCGTTGCAATGGGATAAAAATCAAAAAAGAGAACACATAAAATGGTTTATACAATACTCATAATTCTTTCCATTCTTTTTGCCTGCATCTTTTTGGCGTGGCGCGATGATAAAATTTCAGCGTTGGAAAAACGCGTTGAATTCCTGGAACAGAAAATAAACAAAAGATTGGTAAGCCGCCTTTTATTTGTAGAATTAAAATCTGTAAACAGTGTTTTGGATACACTGAATAATTGTTTTTATCAGATAGATGAAAACGGAGATTATGATGTAGATACGGAATACAGGCTTGAAGACGTTACCGATGAATGGTGGGAAGCTTTATCCAAAGGCGAACTGGATGTTGTAAATAAAATACGCTAAAAGATTAAACTAAAAATAAAAATACTGCTTATTTATTTGTTCACTGCTTGATAAAATATTATTGCAGGGCTTCATCCAATTGCTTCTCCATTTTTATAAAAGATTGAATTAAATCATCACTTATGATTTCAGAAGAGCCTTCTTTAGCCTGTGTGGCGTACCAGATCAAAACCATTGAAACATAATCCTGCATGTCTTTTCCTGCAAACTGGGTTTTAAATTCCAGGATTTTATCATTAATGGTTTTCAAAACTTTTCTGACTGTTTCTTCATCAGTAGATAAAATTTTTATGCGGTAATTCCTGTCTCCAATTACAATATTAAGCGGGATGAGCGTTTCATTGGCCATCTTTATTTATTTAAAATGGATATACATTTATCTATCGTACGAATATAACTGTTAATACTTTTTTCAAAATCTGACTTTTCCTTTCCTTCTAATTTTTGGGTAGATGTTTTTAAAATATTCACTTGCATTTCAATCTGTTCGTTTTTTTCCAGCAAGATTTTTGACTTTAATTTAACCTCAGAATTTTCCTTTTGCAATTGTTCATTCTCTTTTATTATCAAAGCATGCTTTTTCAAAAGCAACTGCAATTTTGTTTGAATCAATTTAATATGTATGTCAATATTTTCAGCCATTATTTCTAATTACGGCATTTAATTTATTTTGCAAACTGGATATAATTTTTGTCATCATTGCTTCTATTCCCCGTCTGTCATTGTTTTTTCTTTATCAAGAAAAGTAAAATTGATCGCTAAAGATTTTTTATCCTTTCCCAATTTTTCATTTTCAAATACATCAAACAAATGAATATTTTGCAATCTTTTAATATGCAAAGATTCGGCCAATTCTTCAATTTCTTTATAAGTTACCTTTTTATCAAGAATTAAAGAAAGGTCGCGCTGAACTTGTGGAAACTTTGGAACAGGTTCATAAGTAACATCCTTCTTTTTGGTTGCCGATAACAGGTTTTCCAAATCAAAACAAATAAAATAAACAGGCTGTTTAATTGAAAACTTTTCTAATTGAATTTTATTTACTGAACCTGCAACCACGAATTTTTTATCTTTTACAGAAGCAATTACGCATTCATCAAGGCTGTCCTTTTCTGAAACTTCAAATTTATAATTCAGGATTCCTGCCAAAGAAAAAATAGCTTCGCAAATTCCTTTTGCAAAAAAGACATCGCTTTTTTTTGAAGTGCCATTCCAGTTATTTTCATTTTTATTGCCCGTAATATAAATTGCCAGCTTTTGCTTTTCTATATATTTATTCTCAGATTTAGAATAGGTTTTCCCAAATTCAAAAAAAAGAAGATTGTTATTTTTCCTGTTCAGGTTATAGGATAAGCATTCCAGCCCTGTGGGCAACATAGATGGGCGCATTACATTTAAGCCTTCACTCAGGCTATTAATAATAGACACGGTGGTTTCTAAAGTTTTATCATCAAAATACTGGCTGTTTGTAATTGAATTAGTAAATATTTCATGGAACCCATTTCCTGTAAGCCACCCAGTTATTTTTTCTTTTTGAGAAGCATTTATTAAGCCTTTATCAATAGACGGAGTAATAGTAATAGAAGCCGGAATTTCTATATTGTCCAGTCCGTCAATGCGCATAATTTCTTCAATAATATCAGCCGGTATAGAAATATCCGGGTTACTAAAAGGCACTTCTACTTTTACATTGTCTATTCCTTCCCTTACAATAGTAAAGTTCAAAGAAGTTAAAATTCCTTTGACAGTATCCGCATGGTAATTTTTTCCACTTATTTTTTTAAGGTAAAAATTAGATAAAGTGATTTCTTTTTTTTCTCTTGTAACAGGATACACATCTGTGATAGTAGAAGAAATTTTGCCACCGGCAATTTCTTTTATCATCATAGAGGCGTGCTTTAAAACATTTACCGTGTTACTGATATCAATTCCTTTTTCAAAACGAATAGCTGCATCAGTTCTGAGATTATGCAATAACATTGTTTTCCTGATAGCAGCAGGATTAAAAACCGCGCTTTCAAGAAATAAATTAGTTGTTTGAGCAGATACTCCGGAATCCAAACCACCAAAGACACCGGCAAAACACATAGGCTCGTCAGCGCCATTACAAATCATGATATCACCGCTGCCCAACTTCCTTTCCTTTTCATCAAGAGTAATAAAAGAAGTGCCTTGGGAAAGGGTTTCAATAATTACTTTTTTACCTTTTATTTTATCAAGGTCAAATGCATGCAGAGGCTGGCCGGTTTCGTGCAGAATAAAATTGGTAATGTCAACGATATTATTCAGTGGACGAAGCCCGATGCTCTTCAATTTATTTTGCAGCCATTGTGGTGACTCTGCCACCTTAATTCCCGAGATACAAACTCCGGAATACCGTTCACAATTTTCCGTATTTTTAATTTCTACAGCTACCGCTTCTGTATTATTATCTACTTTAAAATTATTTTTTAAAGGTGAAATCACCTTTACATTTTTATTAAAATGATGCGAAATATAAGCACAAACATCCTTGGCAACACCAAGATGGCTCATAGCATCCATCCGGTTGGGCGTAAGCCCGATTTCAAAAATCCAGTCTGAATATAAATTATAATAATCTTTAGCTGCCATTCCGGTAATTGCCTTTTCTGGCAAAACGATTATTCCGGCATGGCTTAAACCTAATCCTATTTCATCTTCTGCACACAACATTCCATTACTTTCCACACCTCGGATTTTTGCTTTTTTTATGGAAAATGGTTCACCTTTTACCGGGTAAAGCGTAGAACCAACGGGCGCTAATATAACTTTTTGCCCGGCCTCAACATTAGGGGCACCACAAACAATTTGAAGTATTTCTCCATTACCGTTATCAACTGTTGTTATTTTTAATTTATCTGCGTCAGGGTGTTTTTCACAGGTAATTACGTTACCAATTACCAAGCCTTCCAAACCATTTTTTACCTGCTCATATTTATCAAGGCTTTCAACTTCAAGGCCAACAGAAGTCAATATTTCAGCTATCTTTTGAGGGTTGCCTGTGATTTTTAAAGTAGCCTCATCTATTGGTAAATATTCTAATAGCCAATTATAACTAATCTTCATATATTCTATCTAAATCTTCTAAAAATTTTAAAGAGTATCAAAAATAAGAAAGAAGTAGCTAAGAAAATTGTTTCTCTTTTGCCGAAAGAATTGACTGGCTTCAATTTCATAGAAAAAACGATAAATATTTGAATAATAAAACTCATTTCTGATAATTTTTTTTAATCATTTTAAATCAAAATCCGCCCTAAAAAACCTAAATATTTTCTTCACATTAAAATGTGCATTATTCTTCTAAAAAAAAGGAAATTTTTTTTAAATTGTGTAAAACCTAAAAATTTATGTTGGTAACCCTGCAATTATGGTGGATTTCAATGTTCACTTCAACTGGATAAATATAAGCATCCAACAATTTCTTAAAATAGATTTTGATACTTTACCTTAGCTGCCCACTTGTGAAAATGCACTAACATTACTTAAAAAACATAAAAAATTGACTGCTCTTAATTGAAGTAAAAAAAATGGAATTTACCAACATAAATAAAGATAGAAAAAGGCGAAAATCAGGTAGCCTTGAATTAGGTACAATGGCTTTTGGAAAAGTGCCACCGCAGGCAAAGGAATTGGAAGAGGCAGTATTAGGCGCCATCATGTTAGAAAAAAATGCATTCGATGTTATTGTTGAGATTTTAACACCCGAATGTTTTTATATAGAAGCTCACCAGCGAATATTTCGTTCTATGCAGGGCCTTCAGCAAAAAAATTCGCCGATTGATTTGCTGACCGTGGTAGAAGAATTAAAATTCAAAGAAGAACTTGATTTGGTAGGCGGCCCTTTTTACATAACCAAATTAACGAATGCAGTATTTTCTTCTGCCAATATTGAAATCCACGCCAGGATCATTTTGCAGAAGTTTATTCAAAGAGAACTGATAAAAATAAGCAGTGAGATTATAGGCGATGCATACGAAGACAGTACCGATGTTTTCGAATTGCTTGACATGGCAGAATCAAAACTTTTTGACATCACCAATAAGCACCTGAAAAGGGATTACGCCAGTATTGAATCAGTTTTGGTAAATACCATCAAACGTATTGAAGACCTTAGAACGCGCCAGGATGAAATTACGGGTGTCCCTACTGGTTTTGAGGCTATTGACAGGGTAACTTACGGCTGGCAACCAAGTGATTTGATTGTTCTTGCTGCACGCCCTTCAGTAGGTAAAACCGCATTTGCGCTTAACCTTGCCCGTAATGCTGCGCTTCATCCTACCAAGCCGACAGTAGTTGGTTTTTTCTCTTTGGAAATGAGCGCCAGCCAGTTGGTGCAAAGAATTTTAAGTGCGGAAAGTGGCATTCTCTTAGAAAAGATCGCTCGCGGAAGATTGGAGCAGCACGAAATGGAAGAGCTCTATAAAAAAGGCATTAACCGCCTCTCATCGGCTCCTATTCATATTGACGACACGGCCGCTTTAAATATTTTTGAATTACGAGCAAAGTGCAGAAGGCTGAAAAACAAACACAATGTCGGGTTAATTATTATCGATTATTTGCAGCTAATGAGCGGCACCGGTGAAAACCGCAATGCAAACCGTGAGCAGGAAATCAGCCGGATTTCAAGGGATTTAAAAGGCCTTGCCAAGGAATTACAAGTTCCTATTATCGCACTCAGCCAGTTAAGCCGTGAAGTAGAAAAAAGAAAAGAAGGAAGTAAAATTCCGCAATTGAGTGACCTGAGGGAATCCGGAGCCATTGAGCAAGATGCAGATATGGTAATATTTCTTTACCGGCCTGAATACCACGATATTCACGCCAATGAAATGGGAGAATCCACAAAAGGGGAAACGCAAGTCCGCATTGCAAAACACAGAAACGGCCAATTAGAAACTATTACTTTAAAAGCACTTTTACATATTCAAAAGTTTGTTGACAACGATGAAGATGATTATTCTAACAGGTTGCCTCCCGGAAATTTTAAATCTGTAAAAGATTTAGATGGAAATGGTGGCGCTAAACTTTATTTCCAGGCAGGGAGTAAAATGAACGATGAAGAGTTTGATGAAAATGCACCCTTCTAATTTGATAAATCCCGTTTTTATCTACAAATATTCTGATCAATTGATAAAATAATATCAATGGCTTTCCCTTATTTTTTTGAAGAAAACCTTACTGATTCGGATGAATTTATTTTAAACGAAGAAACATCGAGGCATATCTGCCAGGTTTTACGAATGAAAGAAGATGAGAAAATTAATATAACTAACGGTAAAGGTTATACGGTTTTAGCAGAAATCGTTTTGGCTGATAAGAAAAAAACGAAAGTAAAATCGATACAGAAATATTTATCGGTTAAGCCAACACCACAAACTGCCATTGCTATTTCTTTAATTAAAAACAACAACCGTTTCGAATGGTTTGCTGAGAAAGCCACAGAGATTGGTATTTCTAAAATAATTCCAATAATATGCCAACGAACAGAAAAAACACATTTTAAAAGTGAAAGAGTAAAATCTATCCTTATTAGCGCGATGCTTCAAAGCCAACAATCATGGTTACCTGAATTACGAGAGCAAATAAAAATTTCAGAAGTTATAAAAGACGAAAATTTTGGCCAAAAATTTATTGCACATTGTTTGGATGGCGAAAAGAAAATGTTGCAAAATGTTGTAAAAAGTAATACCTCAAAAATTATATTAATTGGGCCTGAAGGTGATTTTACAGAAGATGAAATCAAGGATGCTATTCAACATAATTATTTACCTGTAAGTTTAGGAAACACAAGGTTAAGAACAGAAACCGCCGGAATAGCAGCTGCCATATTATTAAAATGAGAATCCGGTTTTTTTGTTGGTTTACTGCCAGCTAAGATGATGGCGGCTACATGAATAAGTTAAACGCTTCTTTCTAAATTAATCAAGGTAATTGCCAACAATGGGCATTCTCCTTCCTGTTCCAAAAGCTTTTGGAGATATACGGATAATGGGGCAAAACTGGTTTCTTTTGTATTCATTCCTGTTTACCAATTTTAAAATCCTGTCAACAAGTCTTGAGTCAAAACCTAATCTTTTAATTTCCTGTGGGCCTTGTACCCTTTCAATATATTGATATAAAATCTGGTCGAGAATATTATAAGGCGGAAGGCTATCTATATCTTTTTGGCCGGGCCTTAATTCTGCCGAAGGCGCTTTATTGATAATATTTTCCGGAATTATTTCTTCGTGGCGATTAATATATTTTGCCAATTCATACACCTGCAATTTATAGCAATCCCCTAACACGCCGATGCCGCCGGCCATATCACCATAAAGTGTTCCATACCCTGTAGCCAACTCACTTTTATTTGACGTATTTAATAAAATATATCCAAATTTATTGGCGATGGACATCAACAAATTTCCTCTGGTACGGCTTTGAATATTTTCTTCAGCAACCCCAAAAGGGAGGCCTTTAAAAAAAGGGGTTAATTCATTTAAAAATCCTTCATAAATATTTTTGATTGGAATTATATCGTATGGGTTTTCTAAATTTTTACTCAATTGCTCTGCATCAGAAATTGAATGAGAAGATGAAAATTCAGAAGGCATTAATATAGCCCTTACATTCTCTTTTCCAAGTGCCAAGCAGGCTAGCGCAATAGTGACAGCGCTGTCTATCCCGCCACTGCTGCCGATGATTGCTTTTTTAAACCCCATTTTATTGAAATAATCTTTTATTCCCAAAATAATTCCCTCATAAACCTGCGAAATATTTAATGCCGGATTAAATTGTAAAGGCTCTGAAATATCATCTGATAAAGAATTTGAGGGTTTAATTACGGAAGAATTAAAAGTTCCGTCATCGTTTAAAATTACCTCTTTTAATTCCTCGCTAAACTGTGAAAGTTCATGGCATAAATTTGCATTTTTATCGAAGCATAACGAAACGCCATCAAAAACAACTTCCGTCTGGCTGCCGATTGCATTGCAATAAATTAGTGGAATTTTATACTTTACCACATTCGATTTTACTGTTGCTTTTCTATCTTCCGCATGAGTGTAATCAAACGGCGACGCTGAAATGTTTATCATTAAATCGGGATGCTGTTTCATTAAAATATCCATGGGGCAAATGCGGTAAAGCGGGTTATTGCCCAGGTTCCATATATCTTCACAAATGGTAAGCGCAATTCTTTTGCCTTTAAATTCAAAGGTGTTCCAATTGTAAGACGGTTCAAAATAACGGTATTCATCAAATACATCGTAGTTAGGCAAGCAGGTTTTATGTGCGATATTTTTTATTTCTTTTTCGTAAAGAAAAAAAGCGGCATTAAATAAATCTTTGCCTTCCAGGACAGGGTTTCTATCAGGCGAACCAACGATAACCCCGATAGTATCTGCATGATGTTTTATTTTTTCAATGCTTTCAAAACATTTGTCAATGAAATCTTTGAAATCCAAAAAATCTTTTGCCGGATAGCCACAGATGGACATTTCGCTGAATACAATTAAATCTGCATTTTGCTTTTTTGCAACATTTATCGCTTCAATAATTTTATCAAGGTTCTTTTCAAAATTGCCGATATGGTAGTTCTGTTGTGCAAGAAAAATTTTCATATGGTAAAATTAAGCAGAATAAAATGTTGAGTAATTTTTCATTTAACAAAATTGTCTTTATTTTTTTGCTTTTATTTGGGGTACGAGAAAAATTTACATTTTAATTTTTGCCGTCGTTATTCATTTTTCGTGCAACAGCCACAAAAATATTCCGGATGTTTCCTCAATAAAAGTAAACCTGGAAACAAAAAGGTTTGAGAAAGATTTTTTTGCTATTGATACAACGAAAGTAGCTGAATCAATGCAAATGATTTTGCAAAAATACCCTGATTTTTTACCAGCATTTACTGCTAATATGTTAGGCCTGGATTTAGATAGTTTATTAATTCCTAATAACAGGCAGGATAAGGCTGTGGCTATGTTTATTCATGATTATACACCGATAAAAGATTCCTCCGACCTGCTTTATAAGAATTTTAATAAAGAAACAAAAGCGATTGAACAAGGGTTGCAATTTGTAAAATATTATTTCCCAAAATATGACTTACCTGAGTCAATAATTACTTTTATCGGGCCGATTAATGCCAATTTTCAAACTTCATTCGGCGTGCAGGGAGATGTGTTAACTCCTAAAAGCCTGGCTA
>Ga0134126_10001609_pt1 | contig 28803 bp, 33 predicted proteins | sample KB31752_FD_96881 | JGI IMG/M metagenome (GOLD analysis project Ga0134126, IMG submission 96881) | Terrestrial soil microbial communities with excess Nitrogen fertilizer from Kellogg Biological Station, Michigan, USA - KB3-175-2 | ecosystem: Environmental > Terrestrial > Soil > Unclassified ... | reverse complement strand
GTGGGCGCGCACGAACGACAACAGCTTGATTGGCGCGACGTATCGGCGCATCAGTTCGTTCGTCAGTGGCGAGAGCGATCAGGCGCAAGAGGCCGCGATCATCGGCTGGCATCGGCACGATCTCGGTTCTGGCCGCATCGTGCAAAGCATCATGGTCGGGCAGAACGCCAGCAGCACGATTGACGCCCTGGCGATGGTGACGAACCAGCCGCTCGTCGGTGCGCCGGACTACAACGTGCGTCACGTTTCCTTGCTCGTCGACTTGTTCCAAGAGACCGACCAATTGACGGACGCGTGGTTCGTCGACGACTCGGTGGTGCCGCAGGCTATGCAGATCGGCGATACCGCGGTGACGGTGTACGGGCTCTGGCATCTGAACGGCAAGACCGTCGCCGCGTGGATCGGCGGCCTCGATTGCGGCGACTTCCTGGTGGCCAATGGCTCGATCACCGTGCCCTATGGCAGCGACCCGGACCACACGCTGACGGCGGCCTATCTGCAATCGCTGAATGGCGGTGACTACGGCAATGTGGCGTCGATCCTGTCGAGCGTCACGATTACGCCGCCGGGCGTGAACAAATCGCCGGCGACGACGCAATGGTATGTCGACCAGACGCCGGGTCGGAGCGGCCCCGTGAACGACATCATTTTGCCCGATTGGGTAAACAACACGCTGACGTTTATGAACGGCGACGGCGGCCTGACGCAGTTCTCGATGGTGAACGGTTCGCTGCTTCGCTACGTCGCCGCCACGGACATCTTCAGCAACGGGCACACGCTGGCGAATGAAGATGGTTGCGTGGGCGCCGATGGGAACTTCTATTTCACGACCAACAGTTTCACGATCGCAAAGATCGACCCGTCCACTCTGACGCTGATCGCGGAGAGTGGCACGTTCTTCGGTTCCGACGCCATCGTGTCGCTCGCGCCCGCGATCACGCCGGCTGGCACGCCGGCTCTTTTCTGTGGCGTGGACACCTTCACTGGCCCCGGCGACATCGCGGTGATCGACTGCGCGACGCTGCTTCAGATCGGCGCGACGTTCGCGACGACGAGCGATGGCAACTCTTGCAACGTGTTCGGCAGCGCCAATTCGTCGACTGGATGGGCGGTCGGTGCCGGGCAGGCTTCGCCGCCGTCATCGCTTATCATCTACAAGATGATTATTCAAAGCGACACCAGCCGCGCGATCCGGGCCGAGTTCACGATCCCCGCAACGAGCATCGACGGCACTTGGCTTAGTGGCATCTCTGCGGAGAGCCCGCCGGTGATCGACGACACGGACGGCAATCTGCTTATCCTTGTGCAGAACGGAACGACGCGCTACATGGTCAAGATCGACGCCGTGACTGGCGCGATCCTTTGGAAAACATCAATCCCGACCGGCAACACGGCGATGGGCACCGGCTCATGGACGAAGAGCCGTATCACCGGCGGTGTGCTCTCATTCCTTGTCGGCTCGAATGTTTGCGTCATCACCACGTCGAACGGCGTCCTCGCGACTACCGCGCTCGGCTCGGGCAACGGGCAGATCGGCGGCGGTCAATTAGTGGATAGCGTGACCGGACAGATCATTTCGCTGATGCAGTTCAGCGCCGGGACGAGCGCGGTGGGCGCGGTCGGCATCAATGGGACGCCGCCGGGCTTCACGTTCGATTGGGCGTCGTTCAAGATGGGGAGCTATTTTCAGGGGCAGAAAACCACTGTCACGACGTACACGATCCCGGCGGTGGTCGGCTTCTCGTTTGTCTCGCAGGGGCAGCGCCTTCGTCCGCTCCTGCCGCCCGACGCCGGCACCGCGAACGGTCCTGCCTTGGCCAAGACGCAACGGACGCAGCAGGCCGGGTTCTTGCTGTCCAATTCGGTCGGCATGTCGGCCGGCATGGACTTCGACCACTTGCTGCCAGTGAAATACCTTTACCCCAATGAAACGGCTTACACGCACAGTCAGATGTATACCGGCGTCAATTGGATTGATGGCATTGATGGACAAGACGATTTCGACAATATGCTTGCTTGGGAGATCAGTCGGCCTTATCCTACGACGGTCAGTTCAGCCATCCAATTCTTGCACGGCAGCGATCGGTGATCCATGTCCATCGGTTCCATCTTTTCGGGTGTCGGCGATCTTTTCTCCGCGCAGGGTGACTTTGCTGCGGCGAAGCTCGACAAGCAGGCGGCGCAGATCGGGCAGGAGGAAGAGCAGCTTGAGAAGTCGTCGACCGCGCTGCAAGAGAGCGCGCAGAACCGTCAGAATTATCAGGTGATCGGTTCGCAGATTGCGAGCGTCGGTGGCGCCGGATTTTCGGAGAGCGGGTCCGGCCTCGATCTCCTGCGTTCCAGTCAGGCGCAGGGCGCGATCAAGGAGCAGTTGATCGGCGTGCAAGGACAGATACAGGTCGAAGGAACGAAGCTCCAGGTTGTCAGTGCCGAAGCGCAAGCCGCCGCCGCCGAAGCAGCCGGCCAAGCATCGCAGAGTAGCGGCTTCGGCAGCATCCTCGGCGGCATCGGTAGCCTGATCTTCTCGGATCGCCGCCTCAAGTTTGCGATCTGTCCGATTGGAATGTGGCCGAACGGATTGACGCTTTACCGCTTCCGCTTCTGGTGGAAGCCGTGGCGCAAGCGGTACGGCTTCATGGCGCACGAAGTCGAGCGTATCCATCCCGAAGCGGTATGGACAAATCGGTGGGGTTTTAAGCTCGTCAACTACGAGATTGCGGTGAGATAACATGCCACCGTTCGCACAGATCAATGTCACTCCGCAGGAGATCGAGCAGCGGTTGAACACCGCGCCGGTCCGCGAGGGCATTTTCAATCTCGAACGCGGCGCCAATCGCGTGCAGGAGGACTACGCCAAAGCGGGCCGCAGCATCGGCCAGTTGGGCGTCGTGGCCAACGAGCTTGATGACAAGATCAAGAAATATCAGACGAGCCAGGAGTTGATCCACGGCACCGCCGCGATGACCAATCTGGAACTGAAGCAGACGCAGGCGTGGCACGATTTCTTGCAGACGCCAGACGCGCTCAATCCCGAGAACCAGCAAGCGTTCCGCGAACAGCAGAACAAGGAACTTGAGGACTTCGCCGGGACGTTCAAGACCGATGGCGCGCAACTCCATTTCGCCGAAGTCATCGGGCGGTATCAGGAGAGCCGGGCGAACCGCGAGATGGCTGACATCGCCAATCTGTCGGCGGCGCACACTGTTGGCGCGATCACCGCGACTGGCATACAGGCGCAGCACTTGGCCTATGCCGACGTGGATGGCCTTGACCGCGCCAATGCTCTACTTGACAGCGCGCATCAAGGCGTGATGGTCGACCCCAACGTGCCGGCCGAAGTGAGGGCGAAGATCGACAACGAGTTCCAGAAGTTGCGCGCCAACAACGCCATCGCTGCGGCGCGGGGCATGATCGACCGGGATCAGACGCCCGACAAGGCACAAGCCATCGCCGATGTCGCCAAGCGGTTCGCGCCCGGCACGCCGGACGGCAAGGATTTGTCGACGGAACAGTATGAGGCGATCCAGTCGGCGGCCAAGGCCGAAGCGCAGATGCAGCACCAGCAGGCCGAGATCAAGCGCACCAATGACGAACGCGTGGCACGCGCGAACTATGACACGGCGTCGACGAACCTGATCCTGAACCCGCCGGTCGATGCCGCTGGCCACTTCGACCCGACCGCCTATGCGAAGCAACTTTCCACTCTGGCGGAAATCCGCACGCCCGATGGCGGCCGTGTGATGACGCAGGGCGAGGCGCAATCTTTGGTCCACTATCAGGAATTTTTGTCGAGCGGCATCCAGAAGGCTACGACGCAGGGTACGATGGATACGTTGTTGCAGAACGCTGCCAAGGGCGTGCTGCCGACCAAGACGCAGATTTTGCAGATGATGTCCGAGACGCGTCCCGGTATGCCGCATCTCGACCGCGGTGATGGCGAGTTCATGCTGAACCAGATCAAGAGCGTGACGGCCAGCGACGATGCCAAGGTGATCGCGGCCGGCGTCAAGCAAGCCGCTTCCACGATCATGACGCAGGTATATGGACCGACCGGCTCGACGAACCAATACACGCCGGGCGGCGACGCTGCGGTGACGAAATTCAAGACGTGGTTCTATCCCGAGCTTCGCCGCCAGATGGCCGCTGGCCACACGCTCGATGAATTGCTGAACCCGAAGAGCCCGCTCTACATGCTGGCGCCGGATCGGCTGTTGCAGTTCAAGACGACGGACGACGATGTGCTGAACGCGGCGACCGGCACCGGACAAGGTAACGCTCCCGCCGCGAAGGCTAATCTTCCGCCGCTGAAGATCACCATTGGAGGCCAGTGATGGCCGATCCGCTTGAACCGCTGATTACCCAACTTGAGGGCAGCGGCGACAATGCCGTGTCGCCTGCGGGCGCTATCGGGCGTCACCAGATCATGCCTGAAACGGGCGCGGGCCTCGGCTACTCGCGCGAGGATTTGTTCGACCCCGAGAAGAACACCGCTGCGTTCAGTTCGCTCATGACACAGTTGCGCGGCCATTACGGCGATGACCGCGACGCATTGTTGGTCGCATATAACGCCGGGCCGAAATGGGCGGACAAATGGCTGGCCGCCGGGCGCAACAATTCGGTGCTGCCCGGCGAGACGCAGAAGTATCTCGCGCACGCCGCTTCGCTGGATGGCGTCGCTATCGCGCCCAAGCAACCCGACATCAACCCCGATGGCCTGCCATCCTCGATCTTCGCGCGCGCTCAAAAGGAAGCCGGCGCCGAGACGGAGAAAGAGTTTCCGGCCGTACCCGGTGCCGGCCAGGATAACTGGTCGCAGATGGCGAAGCTCCGCGCGCAAGGCTATTCGTGGGACGACATCAACAAGGCGATCTCCGATGCGCGCACCGAAGCCTTGGCCAAGGGGTACAGCAATGAGGATGTCGACAAGGCGCTCGGTTTGCCGCCGCGAGACTACGGCGCGAAGATGGATGATGCGTCCGACAAGGGCGTGATCTCGAACATGTTCCGCTACGTCGACGAAGGCGTGGCGGCGGCGAAGCGTGGGCTGAATGACATTGATGACGCGATCGAGCACATCAAGAGCAGCGACTACATGCAGGCGCAGGGCGGCAGCGTGTTCATTGCCAGCCCGAAGTTTCAGCAGACCGTGGATCAGGCGACGGCCGGCATCCGCCAGTTCGTCAGCCAATACATCGCGCCGAGTCCGCATCCTTTCTTCCCGGTGTCGGGCGCGGGCCTCGCGCAGGCGATCGGATGGGAGATCAGCCGGTTCCCGCGGATCATGGGCGCGACGGCGCTCAATGGTTTGGCCGCAATGGCCGAGATGATGGACGGCAAGCCCAAGACGCGCGCCGAGACGATCGACCTAGCGTTCGAGGCGGTGCAGGGCATCACCACGTTCATGGGTCCGAAGTTCCTGAAGGGCAAAGGCGGAACGGAGAGCACCGCGTTCGGCCGCGCTCGGCAGTTGCCCGCGCCCACCCCGCCGTCCCCTGCCGGCGCGCTTGAGGGCGAAATCCTCCCGCCGATCCCTACGGAACGTGCGTTGCTGGACGCCGCAACCGCCGTAAATATGGCGGGGATACGGCAAGAAGGCATCATAATCGAGGGCAGCATGGGGAATCCCGTGTTCCCGGCGCTCGAAGCACCACGCCCCGCCGAAGGAACCCTGCCGCCCGAGGCTTTCCCGCCGCCGCCAGGCCCGCGCACACCGCCGGGGCCACGGACCCCCACGCCGGAAGAATACCGCTCTCACCCGGCCTTCCCTGCGCTCACAGGGCCGAAGGAATTGCCGCCTGAAGTCGCCAGTGAGATGCGGCAGCGTGCCCTGTCCCCGGAGAACCTTGAGAGTACGGCCCGTCGCCTCGCCGAGCACTATGCTGACACGGGGGAGCAGCCCATGGCCGCCGCCGAGCGCGCGATGGGCGACAAGGAGTTCATGGCCGATCTTACGGGGCAGCGGTCGCCAGATGAAATGATCCAGCGCGCCGTCAATCTCGCCCGTGAGCGCAGCCAAGAGTTTGACGGCACCGGCGAACGCGTGGCCGGCTATCCCTCCAGTTCCTTCAGCACCATCGCCGCGCGTGAGGCGCTGGAAGCCGCCGGGCACGATCCCGACCGCCTCGATCTGTCCATGCGCGACTGGCAGTCCAACACCGAACTGTTGATGAAGGCCGCCCAACGGATCGGGGATGACACCAGCGGCGCCGTGAAGCTGTCGCTCGACGCCGAGACGCCGTACCCGCGCGAGACGATCCCGCTCCCGTTCGATCCGACCACGATCAAACTCCGCAAGCCGCAGCTTGGTAATCTGTTTCTCGACGAAGTGAAGCGATGGCTGGCCCCGGCCAGTCGCAGCATCGAGAGCATGGAAGCCGGCGGCATCCTGCGCGAGATGGGCGCGCGCGTCGCACTGATGAACGCGCGGGCCAGTCAAAGCATCCGCAATTTCAGTCGCGCCGTTGGGTCGCTCACTGTCACCGAGCGGTTCGATTACATGCACGCGATCCAGACCGGCGATCTCGGCGAGTTCGAGGGGACGCCGCTCGGCAAGCTGGCGGAGTGGTATCGTGGCGAAACTGACCGGCTCTATGCCGAACTGGAGAAGCGCGGCATCCTTGACCGCTATCGCGAGAATTATCTGTCGCAGTTCTGGCGCGAGCCGGGCGGCTTCCGTCGGTGGTGGCAGACTCGCATCAAAGCGAACGGCTCGGAGTTTTTCCGCAAGGAGCGCGACTTCGACACGATCCGCCAAGGTATGCTCGCCGGCAAGGTTCCGCGGTTCACCAATCCGATCGACTTCATGCTGCAAGGCATCCAGCAGATGAACAAGGCGATCGAGGCGCATGACGCCTTGACCGACCTGCGCGAGCGCCAACTTGGATTGCTGAAAGAGGATTTCCCGGACGGCAAGCCGTTCGATGGGCTGGTGCCGATTGACACGCGCATCGCGGCACTGAACGACAAACAGGTATGGGCACCCGAGCCCGTGGCCACGCTCTTCAACCGCGCGTTCGATCCCGGCATCAGCGGCTCGATCCTGTATAAAATCCCGAACACCATCAACATCATGCTGCGTTCATTCCAGCTTGCGCTCAATCAATTCCACCCGATGCTGGTGACGTTGGACAACATCGCGACTGGCGTGGCAAAGGGCGTGACGCAGATCAGCCGCTTCACGCCGGGCGAAGTAGCCCAAGGCGTCAAGTCGATCTTGACGGCTCCCGCGCGTGTCGTGACGACGCCGATACTCGGACAGAAAGTCTTGAACCAACTTTACGGCATCAAGGACTACGGACCGGAATTTCAAAACGCGGCGCAGATGATGCTTCGTTCGGGTGCGCGCGTCGGGATCGTTCCCGATTATGTGGCGAGCACGGCGTATGGTTCGTTCTGGAACACCATTCGCGGCGAAGTGCAGAAGATGGCAGGCGAAGAGACTGGCCACGCCACGTTCGCTCAAGAACTGCGCGGCATGTACGACGATGCCAAGCTCGGCACTGACAGTAAGATGATAGCGGCGCTGAAGCTGGTGACGCAGATCGTGCCGCGCGTGATGCAGACCACGACGGCACCGATCTTCGAGTATTACGTTCCGCTGCTGAAAGCCGGCGCTATGGCCGACTTGATGCTCGACGAGTTGCGCGTCAATCCCGAGATGTCGGTGGCCAAGCAGCGCGAGATCGGCGGCCGCATTGTCGATGCGATCGACAACCGCATGGGCGAGCTTGTAATGGACAACACGTTCTGGAATAAGATGCTCGTCAACCTGACGAACCTTGCTTTCTTCGCATCGAGCTTCTTCCTCGGCAACGTGCGCGCCGTACCTGGGGGCGCCGTCGAGTTGATGAAGGGACGCTTCATTCGCAACGGCGCGTTCCGGGAACTTGGCCCCAACGCCTCCTACCTGATCGGTGCACCCATCGCGTTTGCATCGGCCTATGCGCTCTATGGCGCGATCAAGGGAACGCTGAATAGCGATTGGACGCTGAAGGAACTGTTCTTCGGTGCGCCGGCTGGCAAGAACGAGAAGGGTGTCGAAGAACATATGTCGTTGCCGGGTCTCATGCGGTGGACGGGCGAATACGCTTTCGGCGGGATCAGCGAGCTTTGGAACGAAGCGTCGCCGATCATCCATGTCACGCGCGAGATGCTGACGAACACGCAATGGAACGGTGCCTACATCGCGCATCCGCACGATAATCTGCTTGGTAAGGTCGGGAGCTATGCCGAGTATGTCGGCCGGTTGTTCGAGCCGCAAATCTTCGAGGCGATGGGCGACGGCGCGATCTCGGCGCTGGAGCAAGACTTCGGACTGAAGAAGTCACCGAACGCGATTTTCCCGTCGCCGGGCACGCAGCGGTTCGAGAACCATCAAGAGCGTCGCCGTGAGCGCACCACGCGTCGAATGGAAGAGCAGCAATGACCACGCGCAAGACAGTACGGGGCATCCGCGATACTATCCCGGCGTGGCACATCATTGGCCGCTTCGGAAATACTGACGGCCCGGCGGAAGTGATCTCTTTGACGGAGCTTGCTTCTCGTCTTGTCGCCACAGGGATCATTAGTTCAGCGGCAGCTATCCCGTTGCCCATCTTGTTAAATGTGGATGGCGCGGCTATTCTGAACGCTGACAGTGCCACGATTGGAATAACCCAATGACCGCAGCGACGACGATCATCTCTTACCTGGGCGAAGGACTTGCTGCGGCGCGTCCTGCGACGCCATCCCTCGGCACTGGCGTTCTCGGTATTTGGTTCTCCACCGATACCGGCGTGCTGTCGGCGTGGGACGGCGCGGCATGGGCGGATGTAAACCCCGTCGCTACGAGCAGCGTCCTTGGATTGGTGAAGCCGGACGGCACGATTATCACCATCTCCGCCGGCGCCATCACCGTGGCCAAAGCGTCGAGCAGCCTGTTCGGCGTGGTGAAGGTGGACGGCACGACGATCACGGCGGCGGGCGGCGTCATCAGTGCATCGGCTTCGGGACCGACTTTCTCGGACGGAACCAACACCGTCTCGGGCGCAACGTCCTTGACCATCACCGGCGGCTTGGTGGGCGGCTCGTCGCCGAGCGCAACCTTCACGCTGCCGAGCCTGAACGTATCTGCCGTGACCGTTTCGGGCGCGACGCAGACACTCACGCCGGGTACAACGATCGGCAAATACAAGATCACGCTCCAGCACAATGTCACCATCACCATGAGCGGCGGCACGGATGGCATGGTGGTGCTGCTTGAATTGATCCAAGACGCGACCGGCTCTCGCACCGTGGCGTTTGATAGCTCGGTTCAATTCGGCACCGACATCACCAGCTTCACCGCAACCACGACGGCCGGCGCATCCGACTTCGTGCTGCTGACCTATAGCGCCGCCCTCTCGAAGTGGTGCTTCCTGTCTTATAGCCGGGGCTTCTAATGACTACGACTTGGAACCCGAGCGATAAGACTTCGGGCATCACTCTTTCCAACACGAACCACACGGCTTCGTGGACGCTCAAACAGAACGGAGTGCGCTCGACATCTTCCAAGTCGACGGGAAAATTTTACTTCGAGGCGACGTTCACGAATGGCGGCGGCGGCTCCGGGTTTAGTTTGCCGGGCCTAGGATTTGCCAATGCGTTGGAAACATTCACGTCAGGCAACGGTGGTTCTGGCGTGACATCGAACAGTCTTGGCACCTACATCAACGGCGGCGGTCAGGCTTACATCAACGGGTCTAATGTCAGCACATTTGCGTCGTCATATGACGTATCCCCGGTTACGACTTTCATTGCTGTCGACATAGGCAGCAAACTGTTGTGGATCAGTCAGTCGAACAAAAGCGGCGTGTGGAATAATAGCGCGCCTGCAAACCCGGCAACCGGCACTGGTGGGATAAACATATCGTCCCTCGCCTCTGGCCCCTATTTCATCTGTTGCGGCTGCGACTCGAATATTACGGGGGGAGCAACTTGCACCCTTAACGCTGGCGATAGCGCCTTTGTCGGGTCTATCCCTTCAGGGTTTTCTGCTTGGGATGGTGGCGCTATATTTGATCCGACCAAGGGCATGTTTCGTTTGGTGGGGAGATAACCGATGGCCGATCTGAATGACATCTACGAAGCCATTGGCGGGTTGAAGTCCGATGTGAAGTCGATCCTGAAGAACCAGGACGATCATCAGCGTCGCGACGATACGCGCCACGATGAAACACAGGCGCAAGTGGTCACGCTCTCTACGCACGTCAATCACGAAAACGAGAAGATGGACAAACGCATCACGGCGCTCGAAGAAAGCCATAAATCTGGCAAGGCGCGGGCCAAGTTGCTTTTTGAGATCGGCTCGGTTATCTTGGCGCTATCAGGTACGCTTGTGCTGGCGCTTGACATTTTCTGGCACGACCTGTTAGGAGGCAAGTGATGTCACTCGCATCATGGCTGTCGAAGCCGCTCTTTTCCCACAAGGAGGTTCCTATGGACGTTGTGACGAAGCAACCCGAGCCGACCCGCCACGAGTTTCGCGACCGCGGCAGTCCCGCCGATGGCGTGGCCTATGTACCCGCGCGCGAACTGGCCGCCGAGGCCATCAACGAGAGGCCGCCGGTTGCGATGCCGCCCGCTGTTGCCGCCGAGGTTACGGCGCCGGTGTTCAAACAGGCGCCGGTGCCCAAGCCCGTCCCGCCGCCTGTTGCCGATGTCACCCCAACGCAGATCATGGCGCAGATCAAGATGCACCAGTCCGCACTCGCGGGCCTGGGGCAAGAACTGCGCGCGGCCGTCGCTGCGGTCAAGGCGAAGGTCGAGGCCGAGATCGGCGACGCGGAAAAGTTCCTCGCCGACCACGGGCTCTAACAATGCGCCAGCTTGGACAGGCTGGCATCGCTCTTATCCAGCGATGGGAAGCTCTTCGGCTCACGGGCTACATACCGTTGCCGGGTGATCGTCCCACCGCTGGATGGGGCCACACCGGGCCGGATGTCCAAGTTGGCACCACCTATCCATTGACCAAAGCGCAGGAGTGGTTCCAGCAAGATACTGGTTGGGCGTGCTCGACCGTGGAAAATTCCGTCCTGCATCTGCCGTTCGGGCAGAACCAATTCGATGCCTGCGTGTCGCTCGTCTACAATATCGGCACGCCAAACTGGCTTCACTCGACCGTACTTCGCGAGATTAACTTCGGCGATCTCGCTGGCGCCGCGGACGCGTTTCTCCTGTGGGATAAGGAGCACGGCTCTGTCCTGCAAGGATTGCTGAACCGACGCGAGGAAGAGCGCCAATTGTTCCTTACGCCGGATGACGGGGCCGAATGATGCGTGTGCGGCCCGCAACATTGAAACAGGCTAACGAAATGGTGGCGAAACTTCACCGCCACCATAAACCAGCCCAAGGCCATAGATTTAGTTTATGCTGCGTGGACGCCGATGATATGGTGCATGGCGTCTGCATCGTCGGGCGTCCAGTTTCTCGCCGGGTTCCTGCTTATCACGTTGCGGAAGTGACCCGTCTCGTTACGGATGGAACAAAGAACGCATGTTCAATTTTATATGCCGCCGCCGCGCGGGCCGCGCAAGCAATGGGATATGACCATATTCAGACTTACATATTGGAAGACGAACCCGGAACGTCTCTTAGAGCGTCAGGTTGGTCATTTGATGGATTAGCCGGTGGCGGCGATTGGAACGCGTCAAAAGCAAATTCCGGGACAAGACGTACCGATCAACCAATGGGCCGCAAACAACGATGGGTCAAGGTTTTCAAATGATGCACTGGTTTCACATCGGAATAGTGGCCGTGGGCTTCATTGCCCTGACGGCTTTCAGCGCGTATGATCTGTTCTGGCTCAAGCACGCCTTCAGTGCCAGCGGCTACGGCATGGCGCTCGGCGCGCTCGCTGGCGGCTCGGGCATCGGCATGGGCGGCTTCATGTACGGCGCTCAAACCTTCCTCGGATCGAGCGGCGGCAACATAACGGAGAATTAGCCATGCCTGTCCTCGGTGCCATCTTTTCGTCCGCCCGCATCTATGTGATCCTCGGAGCCTTGGCGCTCGTCGGGGCCGCGTTCGGCTACGTCATGTATCTGCGCGCCGAAGCGTCGAACGCTCGATCCTCATTGGCCAGCGTGCAGGCGACGGTCAACGAGCAGAGTAGCGTGCTGGAGCAGAACCGGAAGGCGTTGGTCGATCTTCAGGCAATCCGGGCGGCCGACGAGTCGGCGCTGCGCCAGGCGGCGAAGGCGAGCGAAACGATCACCGCCCAACTCGGCGACATCAAAGGAGCGATCAATGCAATCCCTCTCCCCAAGACGTGCCAAGCTCTTGATCCCCGCGATCGCGCTGCTGTTGACGGCGTGCGCCGGATCATCGGCTCCCCCGCCGCTCATTAAGCACGAAGTCATCAAAGAAAAGCCGCCGGCGACGCTGCTTTCATGCGACGCGCCACCGGCGGTCAATGTCATGAACCGCGACGACGAGCGCGCCTTGATGCTCGATCTCGCCGCGTGGGGTGCCAAATGCAAGGCGCAACTCGACGCCGTTAAGTCGTGGGAAGCCGCCCGTTAGCCCTGGACGCGGCCGGCTTCATTTCGATGGCGGAGCCTGGGCAGATCATCTTGCAATCTTCCTCATAGTGGAACTCGACTTCGGCCAGGGCGTTCCACGCCTTGTGCCAGCGGTGCGGATAGCCGCTTTCGGGGTCGATGATCTCGCCGCGGCCGAGCGCGGCGGTGTGGCGATCACACGCGTTCTCATATTCCTCGGCGGGGTAGTTGCGCCAGCCGCCCCAAGAGCCATGCTTGCGGAAGCCGAACTCGCTGATCTTCGTGACCGCGATGACGGCGTTCGAGAAGTAGCGAGTGAAGCCTTGGCGCACCTTGGGCTTCAACGCCTTCTCCGCCATCGTGGTGGTCGTGGACTTGTTACGCAGGGTCATTGGCGATCTCCGTCAATTGTGAGAAACGTCGAAGGTATTTGCTCTCGGCTTCCGCCGCCGACATCGGCAGGTAGCGCCAGTCGTAGGGCGGGTCATTGTGCCAGTACGCGTTGGTATCGCGCTCCGCCATGAGATCGCGCGCTTCCGTCATGGCGAGCTTCCGGTCGACGATCTTGAGAACGCCCGTCTCGTCCGCCGTCAGATGTATGCCGTACCAATTGGCGATCGCCGTCTCGATCCGCTTGTCGAGATCGAGCAGTTCGGTGTGCCCGTGCTCTCGCATCCAGCCCTTGAGCGGCGCCGGCAGATCGGCGATGTACGCTTCGCTGGCATCGTGCAGTAGCGCGGCCAGGGCGAGGCGTTCCGGCACCAGGAAGCTCGCGCGCCACATATGCTCGGCCACGCTTGAGTGGACGTGCGTATGGCCGCTGTATCGGCACTTGTGCGCCGTGGCGTGAGCGATGTCACGAATGTCGAACTGGTGCTGTTCGGGATGGTCGAAGAAGAACTTCCTGCCCGTGTAGAGCAGGATGTACGGTCCGTCGTTCATGGTGCCTCCTGTCGGCAATGTTCAGGCGACGCGTTGCTCAAACGTGACCCACTCGGCCGTGTCTTTCGACTGTCGCGCCTTGTCGAGATAGACCTGCCATTGAGCGGTGATCCCATACTTCTCATGGACGAACCACAACGCTTGCGACGGCCGGGCGTAGCCGACACGCAGCGCGAGGCGTGCATACTCGTCATAGCCTTTGAGAGCACCGTTGACGATGACCGGCGCAGCCTCGCCGCGCGGGATGTAGGTGTGATAATGGCCAAGGAGCAGCGTGTCGAAGTCGCGCCCGATCTGTGCTTCGGAGCGGCCCACCTTGACCGCGCCGCGGGCGATCGGCCCGATGGCGCCAATGATCCCATCGCCACCTTTGACGCCGAGCGTGTCGCCGTGGGTTTGATGGAAGCGGTGTCCGAGCACGGTGTAGTGCGCGTCGGTCTCGCCAGGGATCGAGAAGCGGAAGCGGCGGTCATTGCGGAAGTGCCGCTCAAGCTGATTGTAGAGCAGCCATTCATAGCTGGTGACGACGCGGCCCTTGTGCCGCGGCTTGAGCGTGATGCGGCCGTGGTTGCCGATGGTGCAGGGGACGAACACGCGCTTGAACTTGTCGGCGATCAGGTTCAGCGCCGCGATCATCTGTTCCTGCACTTCGAGGAAACTTTCCGGGACCGAGCCTTCGTTGCTCTCGCGCAATTCGTCGTGGATGTCGCCGCTGAAGATGTCGCCATTGATCGCGATGACGATACCGGGGTAGCGCGGCTTGACCATGTGCGCGAAGGACAGATCGAGCGTCGCGTCGACGAGCTTCCGCAGCCGCTCTTTGGCGATGGCGCGATTGAACTGGTTGACGCCGCCGACTTCCTCGGCGCGAACGACTTCACCCCAATGCCAGTCGGACCATAGCGCCATCGGGACGCCGGACCGGCCGATCGTCGGTGCCTTGGCGATCCACACCGGCGGTTCGGGCGTCTCGCTGGCAAGGCTGAATACGGTCTCGCGGATTTCTTCCGCCGTCACGTTCTGCCGCTGGATCGCCGCGAGATCGCGCTTGAGCCGGCCGTTCTCGACGCGAAGCCGATCCATCTCATTGCTGATCTTTGTCGTCGCCGTCAGGCCGCGCTCTTTGGCGTCGCGCACGCGTTGACGCAATGATCCCGTCGAGATGCCAAGGAGTTTTGCGGCTTCAGCGGTCGGATGGGCAGCGCGCACCTTGAGCGTATTCACCAATTCGGCTTCAGAGAGCTTGTCCATCGGGTGATCCTTTAAGGTTCAGGAAATCTTCGGCGCGCATCACGACGATCCAATCCTGCCGCGAACGGCGGTGAAACACAACCGGCGTTTTATTCCCGGCGCTGTCGCGGATGGCTTGGGCCAGCCAATTGTAAGGGTTGCCCGACTCGGTGCGCTTGCACTCGATGTGGACGCCTTCCAGCGTCTCGCACACGATGTCGGCGCTCGTCTCGGTGCCGCTATACTGCTGGCCCCGGCGCGCGGTGTGGCCGTGCTCGCGCAAGAACTCCGCAAGCTCAAGCTCGCCGCGTTTGCCTTTGGATCGACTGTTCATATTTCCTCCGCTCGACATTCCATAAACGCGCTCACGAACTCCGCCGCGACTTGCGGGACGATGGCATTGCCATAACCCCGCAGTCGTCCCACGCGGGCGGGTATCCCATGAGCCAGCGGGAATGTGCCGGGTTCAATGCGCCGCGCTTTTCCATCGGTGCACTGGAGGATGTCGAAGGCGTCCCAAGCGGATAGTGTCCGTGACTGTCCGGCTCGCCCCACTTGTTCGCTCGCGGAGACGGCCATCCGGCTAACGAAACCTGACGGCTCAACAGTCCGTTGATCGGTGTGTTCGTCAGATCGCTCGCGCCGTCCTTGTGGTCGCGTGTCGTCGGCGTCGCCCATCCGGCTAACGAAACCGTCTTGCGGCTGCTGTCGGTGTTGCCCGCTTCGTTGTAGGTCTCGGTCGCCTTGGAGCCCGCTATCGGCGTCGGCCATCCGGCTAACTGCGCCGCAGTTTTTAAAGCCATTCCGCCCGTTCGACCCGGCGGCACTTTCGCCCCCGTGCCGTCGTTCGCCCGCGGCGTCGGCCACCCAATAAAGTCTTTGCCGGATATGCGGTGCGCCGACGCCCGCAGCGCACAGATCGGCGCCCCCGACCGCATAGGCCACGCTTTCCAGATCAGCGCGTACTCGGGCGAGCCATTCACGTCCGTCCTTGCTCGCAACCTGTTCTCCAAAGATCGTTGGAGGACGGCACTCGGCGATAAGGCGGAACAGATCGGGCCAGAGATGTCTTGGGTCGTCGACGCCTTTTCGCTGGCCTGCGGCGCTGAAAGGTTGACAGGGGCATGATCCGGTCCAGACAGGACCGGAACATCCGGCGAGTTGGAGCGCGTAAGCCCATCCGCCGATGCCGGCGAAGAAGTGGCACTGATCGTACCCGTCCAAGTCAGTGGGTTTGATAAGTCTAATGTTTCGTTCATCTACGTCCCCTTTCGGGAGGATGCCTTGCGCGATCAGTTCCTTCAACCACGCCACACATTGCGCGTCGTTGTCGTTATAGTAAATCTTCATTTGCGGTATCTGTCCCCCTGCCAGCACTCGGCGGCGATCGGCACCTTGATGTGCTTAACCCAATCCGGCTGTTCGCACATGATCTCTTCGAGCACCTTGGGATCGGCCTGACCAGTAGGCACTTCGAGAACGATTTCGTCATAGTTGTGTAGCACGATGTCGAAGCCCTGTCTACGGCAACGGAACATGGCATCGACGAGCAGATCGCGCTCAATGCCCATGATGGCGTTCTCGGTGAGCAGGCCGCCGAACGCGTGGATGGTGCGCCACTGTCCCATCTTCTGCGCGCAGTAGGTCCAGCCCTGGCGGATGTCGCTGGCATCCCACGGCATCGCGCGCCGCACGGGCCGCGGCATAGGATAGCGGATCAGGCGACCGGACGGCAACCGCGCGGTCAACCATCCATCTTCGGGTTTGTATTCGATGCCGTAGGCACTGACTGCGCGGTTGTCCCACACCGCGCGCGTCGACGCGTCTTGCAGCGCGTACCAAAGCCGCGGCACCAACGGCGCCCATTCCTTGCGGTAGGTGTCTACCACTCGCTCCGCAAATTCCTTCGGCTTGTCGGCGCAGTATTTGTCCCAAAACTTTTTGGCGCCCATCTGGAAGCCGAGACCGAGCACGCTGTTCTTGCCGACCTGACGTTCTTCGGGATCGCGCTTCTTGTCGATCGGCCGGCCGTAGATCGACGACGCCATGTCGCAATAGATGTCCGCGCCCGGCGTCGCCATCAATTCGGTCTTATCGTGCTGACCGGCTAGGGCGAGCACAAGTCGGGCTTGGATGCCAGCGAAATCACCAACCACCAGCCTGTGATTATCGCGAGCCACAATAGCATGTCGAAGAGCAGAAACAACGCTCTCGACCGGCGGCCCCACAAGCATTTCAACCAAGTCCGCAGACCCCGACATGATCGCCGCCACCATCGCATCGGGTGCGAGATGGATAGTCGGGCGAGGAAGATTTGTGGGTTGAAAAAGGCGACCAGCCCAACGGCCGGGGCCAGTACCATGATACTGTAATAGCCCTCTTGCACGCCCGTCAGCACAGATACATTCGTCCATGCGCCCCAACTTCGTAACGGATGACGAACCCACCAACTGCCGTATGTGGAGAGCGCGTCGAACTTCGGCCTCCATTGGAACGGTATCTCCGAGCATGTCCGTGAGCCCGACTCGTTCGGTGTCCGTTGCGATGTCATCGCCTTCCTCCATTCCAAGAAGTGCATCCAGCGTCGCCTTCTGCAAGTTCGGCAGATCGGTGCCGCGCTCCTTGCACCAGGCTTTCACCTTGGCGACTTGGCCAAAGTCGAGACCGCCGGTGATCTCGCGGAACTCGGGCACCAGCTTTGCCTTCGCTTGCTCGACGATCTGCTGCGCCGCATGAATGAAGGGAAGATCGAGGGCGACACCGCGCTCGTTGATCTCTTGATCGAGCAACCAGACGTCGCGCTCCCGCGGTTCAAGCCAACCGACCCGGCGATGAAGCGCCACTTCGGTCTTGATGTCCTGCACGCAGTAGTCATAGACGCGCTGAAGCGTCTCGGGTGAGCGATCATAGCGGCCCTGACGGTCGGCCTTGGAAAGCCCCTTCGTGAGCTTCGAGCCGGCCAAGTCCTTCTGTTCAGCGAGGCCGAGCACGCGCGCAGCGCGATCGAGCGCGAGCGGGATGACCTTGTAGGCACACGACGCCATCGTATCGTGCCAGCGCGAGTTGGGGATGTCGGGCCAGTGAAACACCTTCACCATGATCTCGCGCCAGATGGCCTTCTCGAACGCGACGTTGTGCGCGATGAACAAAGTCTCGGGATCGGTGACGAGCGCGTAAAGCTCGTTGGTTATCATCTTGTGGTGCTGGTGCGGAACCCACGCTCGCGCCTCGCCGCCCATGATGCTGTAGGCCAGGACGATGATCTCGGTGGTGGGGTCTTGCGCGTAGCGCCACGCGCCGGCCGCCTTGAGATCGACGCCGCTGGCGGTCTCGAAGTCGAAGATCACCCACTGTTTCAATTGAAGTTGCCTTTCGTAACTGCTTTAGAAAGTTCATCGACGCCGCTGGCGGTCTCGAAGTCGAAGATCACCCACTGTTTCAATTGAAGTTGCCTTTCGTAACTGCTTTAGAAAGTTCATCGAACATTTCTCTGGATTTCCGATTATATAATTTAGCAAGAACCGGAACCGCAGCCTGAATAGTGTGCAGATTTTCGTGTTGGTCAGTGTTCCACATGCGCAGGAACTTCTGTTTATAGCGCGGGTCAAACCACTCTATTCTGCCTTGACGCACATCGCCTTCAGCATGGATCGAAAACATCCCAAGCTCTAGCTGGAAATACCAGCTTAACCATTCTATGTAAGTCAAGCTGCGGGCTCCTGAACGGGGATCGGTACGGCACCGCCGTCATCATCCCACCGATGCTCGGGAGCGACGGGCTCGATGTCTGGCACGCTGCCGGGTGGGAACCGAAACGCGCAGCGAGTTTCGCAATCGGGGTGATCGCAGTCATAGGCCGCGACCAAGGGACAACGCTTCATCAATTCCTCCTAGGGAAAATGGGCGGCAACGTCTTACGCTCTCGCTCCGACTGCCTTGCCGCCCAAGTCCTCCTGCTACTCCGGGGGGATGGATAGCAGGAACCTGGTTAGAGCGGCGGCATACCGCCCGTGGAAGTGGTCGGATCGACGTTGGTGACGTGGCCGACATAGCCCTTGAACACGTCCGTCGCCGCAGGACGACCGCCGCCCATTCGCGTGCCGGCGCCGGTGGCGAGGACGTGATTGAGATAGGCCGTGACATAGGGCAGGATGCCGTCGCTGCCACCACCCGATACGATGGTCAAGCTGGCATAGACTTCGGCGCCGAAGAAGAACTTCTCGCGCGCCAACTTTTGCCGAAGCTGTTCCGGGTATTCGACCATCTTGCCGTTCTCGAAGCCGGCGAGCACCGGCGGATTGTCCGACCGGCCGACCAGCAACAGATGGCCCCGCTGGAACTCGCCCGAGCCGTCGTAAGCCTTGCCGGCAGCTTCCATCTTGGCCTTGCGCTTGTCGGCTTCGACGGTGCCGCTGCGCCACGGCCAGTTCTTGATCGTCGTCATGATGTCCTGGCCGGGAAACTTCTCGGACGCCGCGCCGAGCACCAGCGTTTTCAGGCGCTCGAAGTCGGCATGATTTTGCGGGACGACGAACGTGGCGGAATATTTTTCCTTGCCGCCTTTGACGATCGCCTTGGGCGCGTCCAGATGCGGGTGCGCCATGATGACGGGCTTGGTGAACGTGAAGTCGTGAAACTTGGTCTCGGTGTTAGCCATGACTACTCTCCATCAGCAGGTTGCACATGAGCGAACGCTTGTTTCGCAGACTTCATTTTTACGCCCTGACGCCCATCGGTGTCAAGCGCGACCGTGAAGCCTGTTTGCGGGGTGAACGCCCATGTCTTAACAAGTTCGGCCCCGGCCGGCAGTTTCTCGATCTGCGCGGGCGATTTCAGTTCGGGCTTCGTGTAGGCATCGTCGCCGAGCGTCGCCTTGAGTACGACTTCGGCGCCATCCTTGAACACGCGATCGGCCTTCTTGGCGACGAGCTTGGTTCCCGGCACCACGCTGCCGCCCATCAAGCGGCGGTAGACTTCCTTCTCCTGCGCCGCCAGATAAGACTTGACCGCCTGCCGCATCTGATAGTCGCGGCCAAGGGTGGCGTCGTCCATCGTCAGCACGGACTTCTCGTCCGCTTTGGCCGCCGCGGCGAACAGGCCCGACAACGCCGGGCAGACCAGTTTGGCCGGGCAGAAGCGGCAATGCTCGCCGGGCCACAGTTTCATATCGGTCTCGGTCGCCGCCATCGCGGGGATCAAGATTTGATCGCGCCACATCTTCAGTTCGAGCACAGAGATGCGGCACTCGCGGATCGGCGCGGCCCAAGTGATGCGCGGCTGAATGATCCGCAGGATCACATTCTCGGCGTCGGGGAACTCGTCGAGAAAGCCCGCGGCGTAATACTTGAGTTGCGGATTGTCTTCGACATCCACATAAACGCCGACGCCGTGCTTGTAGTCGTTGACTTCGATCGTTCGGGTCTCGGTGTCGTAGGCCCCAAGGTCGACCGTGCCGAAGCCGTGATCGACGCCTTGCAGTTCAATGGGGCACTCGATCCGCAGCCGCCACCGTTTCGTGTCGGCGTAGCGGCGCGCAAAGTTGGTGTAGACATCAATTGCGGCCACCATCTCGGGCGTGATCTCGACATCGGAAATTTTCGCTCCGAGCAGTTCCCACGCCTCGAAGTTATGGCTGATCGTTTGCGCGCCGACGAGATGCGCTACCTGGCCTTCGAGCCGCCAATCTTCGTCGTCCGTGGTATCCATCTTCAGCTTGGCGATCAGCGCGACCGAGCCAGGACACGACATCCACCGCTCGGCGCCACTGGCGCCGAGCTTACTGTGTTCGCCTTCCGACAATTTGTCGGGTAGGCCGTACTTCGCCAACAGGGTCGCATTATCCATATGATCTCTCCGGGGTTCAGGGTTCCGCTTTAAGCCAGCGCGTTCACTTCCAGCAAAAACGCTTCGCGTTTGTCGACCGGAACCGCATTGGCGGGCTGCGCCTCGCCGGCATATTTGCCGATCAGTTCACGGATTTTCTCCGTGAGAGCACCGTTGTGACTGCGGTTCTTATCCATGATCGCGTTGTAAAGTTCCTTGTCGCTGATCGCGGGCTTAGTGCCGGTCAGGACGTCGGCTTCGACGATCGGCGCTGGGACCGCCGGCGGCGCGGCGGGTGCCGTGAGCGCGGCGATGGGGTCGGCCGATGCGGCGGGCGCGGTGGCAGGCTTGGTGCCGACCGCCGCAAGCGGATCGGCCGTCGCCTGATCCACCAGCGCGGGCTCGGCCTTCTTCGTGGTCCGTTTCGCTTCGGCGAGCTTGTCTTTGTCGGTCGCCGGCTTTGCCGCGGCGGGTGCAGCCGTGATCGTGATTGGCGCGGTGGGATCGGCCGCAAGGATCTCGTGGGCCTTCTGCACCGCGTGCTTGGCCTGCGCGATAATCGCGTCGATCGTGCCGGGCTGGATATTGCCGGCTTCGGCATGGTTGAACGCGAGAGTGAGCGAGATGTTGCGGTTCTCGTAGTCCGCCATCTTGCGGTTCTCGGCATAATAGGTGATGGTTCCACCTGTCACATTAATAACGGGCTCGGACATTGGCTTGCCTCCAGTCGGCTTGGTTGATCGAATGTAAGAGCGAACGATGAATGATCTGTCCGGTCTTGCGGTTCTTCGCGTGACCCATGCCGCGCCATAGTGATAGCGCGCCGATCTTGCGATGCGCGTTGCGGCGCTCGCCACGATATGATGCTGGACTGCGTTGGACCATCCTAAATCCTCACTCGGCTAGGGTTGATTACGCGAACTCGGGTTGCTTGTCAAGTGCGGCGTTCGTCACCGCGAGCTTCCGCAGCGCCGAGGCCAAGACACGTTCGGCGAAGGAACCCGGCACAACGAAGATGTCGCCCTGCACCTTCTGCCGCTGGCCGCCGCGATCAAGGCGGTCGAACGCTTGGATATTGACGCCGGGCGTCCAGTCGGGCTCGGCGATCAGGCCGTGCGAGGCCACGGTTTGCAGTCCATCGGTGCCGATGCCGACCGATGCCATCTGCCCCAAGAATATCTGGCACCGAGGATCATTGATGAACGTGTGCTTGCGCTTCTCGCGCTGAAGGCTCGTCGTGCTGCCGTCGATCCGCACGATGCCGTGGTGCTGCCAAGCCGCCTCAAGGATGTCCATGACTTCGTGATGCCACGCAAAGACGACAAGTTTTTCCTCGCCGCCGTCGATCAGCATGTCGACATAGCGCGCGATCTCGGGCGCCATCGCGACGCCCATAAGACGGCGCACCGTCGCCACGTCGCCGAGCACCGCTGCGTTTGCGCCCTGAAGCATTTCGGGGTCGATTTCCAGCAGGCTCTCGGCGTGCAGGGCGGCGCGGATCGCGGCCGTCTCTTCGAGTTGGATCAAATCGTAGGCCGGCAACTGAAGCTGTGGCATGACATCGCGTTTGAGATGGCGCACCATGAAGTGCGAGCGGAGCCGGGCCTGTAGTTCCGCGGCGCGTCCGCTGCGTTCGTCGATCCGCTTGAACGTGCTGCCATCCTCGCGCGTGCCTTCGATCAGGAGCGACGGATTGAAGCGCCTCTTGAACTGCTCTTCCGACATCCAGTCGATCGCGTCGAAGTTCAGCGCCCTGGCCAGTGTGTAGGCTTCGCGCGGTCTATTCGGAAGAGGCGTGCCAGTAAGTGCAACAATTCGAGCCGCACGATCATTGATCGGGTCAAAGTGCCGCTTACCGCCGCCGCCAAATATCGCTCGCGTTCGCAGGCTATCAGGCGTCTTAAGATAGTGGGCTTCATCGAGGATCACCAAGTCCCAATGTTGGCAGGATAGTTGCGTGCCGATCGAGACCGAGCGCGCCAGATCGTAGGATACGACTGTCCAATTGGCACCGGGGTTGACGCCGCGCTTGCCGTTCAAGATCGGATGAATGAGGAAACCGTGATCCATCGTGCTCCACTCGCGAATACGAGCGCACCACTGATGGCGGATATTTGCGGGACAGATAACGAGCACGCGCTTCGCCTTGATCTCATTGGCGAACGCAATGGCGATCTCGGTCTTGCCGAGGCCAGGTTGGTCGCCGACGAGTGTGTTCTTGCGGCGGAGCGCATAGGCGACGCTCGCCCGCTGAAATGGCCAGAGTTGCTTGTCGTCCGGCACGCGTATGTGGGCGTCGCTGTCGCCAACCCAAGACGCGTTGATCTCGGCGAGCATCGAACGCATCTCGGCATAGGCTTGCGCGTCCGCGAACATTGCGAACGGCGCCGCGGCATACTTGGTGCCGGTGTAGAGAACGGCCTCGCCTTGCCGACTTAGCGGATCGGAAAAATCGAGGCCGTACTCTGTCATCAACTGCTGAATGTCGATCCCACTGGATCGCGGCACCCGCAGAATGAAGTTTCTTGTCCGAGGAACGTACTCAAGCTGCATGTTCTTCGAGGCTCGCAATGAACTCGTCGACGTGTGATCTCGCTTCTTCCCACGGATCATCTGTGTTGACAATTTCTTGGAGCCGGTCGTCGATCTTGACCGTCACAGCCCAGGCCCCAAGTCGTTCTGCGTGTTCGGCTCGCACATAAATTCGGCGGCCGTCTTGTTCATAAGAGAACGTGTATTTCCCCGGCATTTTTTGAACCCTCCGTAACGGTCAATCCTTCTTTGGTTTAACGACGATTACGCGCTAGCTCTTTCACGCGCATTGTCATTAGTGCCAAGGCGAAACGCGTCCTCGGGACGCACTCCCCCGTGCTTGCGAAATCGGCCCATCGAACTTTCGATGACCGATTGCAGGGTGTCCGTCATGGCCACCACGTCATCGGCCGTCGACTCGTAGCCGCTGCTCGACAAGTTGCCGATCAGTCGGATCGCCTTGATCGCGTTCCGCATCCGATGCTGTGCGAGACGCAGGAACTTCTCGCGGTTTGTCTCGTTCTCGGGCGGATGTGCTCGCGGCTTTCGAGGGGTTGCTGTCTTGGTCTTGGGCATGAAAACCTCCACTTCGTTTGTTAGCACCATCGCTAACGTATGGTGAAGATAGCATCGCCAGCAGCGATGTCAAGCGGCGTGGAGGACGCGGATATTCCGCATCATCGGCGACGGAATGACGAAGATGCCGCACAGATCGGCGTTGCTTCCCGGCTTCGACGGATCGGCGCCGCGCGATTGAATGAGCACGATTTGCGAAAGGGAATGTTCCAGCACATATCCGACGCTCTGGCAGCGATGCGGGGTCAGAAGTCGGCGCAATTCTTTCAGGTCATCGCCATCGACCCAACCATCGTATGAATGTGCGTCAATCCAATCGACCCGCACCAGCGTTCCCGGCTCAATAAACTTCGGTTTCCGCTTAGGCATTGATTTGCTCCGTCGATTAGAGTAATAGGTCTCGCACACGGAGGGCCTAATTGTCAACAATTTCGCCGCGTCACGCGCAAGCCCGCGCCCTAGCACTCGCCGGAAAGAAAGTGTTTCCCGTCGAAGTCGGCGGCAAGAGGCCATTGCCCGAGAGCAACGGCTTCAAAGACGCGACGTGCGATCTCGCGCAGATTGACGCGTGGTGGAACGAAGCCGACTACAATCTTGCGGCGTCCCCCGAAGATTGGGGCTTCGGCGTTGTGGACTTCGACAATTGGTCCGAAGTTCCTTTCGACTATCCCGCCACGCGCACCAATAAAACGCCGCGCGGGTTTCATCTGTGGTACAAGGGATCATTCCCACCAAGCGCCAGTAAACTCGGGCCGGGGATAGATACGCGCGGCGTCGGATCGTATGTCCTACTCCCGCCGTCGATCGTGAATGGAGCGGAATATGCAACCATCGACGAAAGAGAACCAGTCGGCGCACCTGCGTTTATTGCAGACCGCCTTACGCGCCGTCGTGTCGAGAGTAATCCGGGCGACGGTCGACGAGTCGATCTTGATACCGCAGTCGATCGAGGGCGTCTTATCCTTCGCGATCTCGTCAGTCGCGGGGACGTTGCAATCAGCGGACGAGGGGGCAACGACCGTACATATCAACTTGCTGCTCGCCTGCGAGAGATTGGTCTCTCGGTACGGACGGCGGCTCAACTAATCTCCGAAATCTGGAACCCGCATTGCGTCCCGCCGTGGGACGATTGGGAACTCGAAGGGATCGTCGCACACGCTTTCGACTACGGCCAGAATGAAGCCGGCGTTTGGAGCGTCGAGCCCACTAACCAAGTGTTTGCCGGCGTCGCACCGCCGCCCCGCGCCCCGCGCCGCTTCGCGTTCGAGACCGTCGCCGAGCAACGCGCGCACCCGGCGCCGACTTGGCTTCTCGATGACCTGATACCCGACCGGGCCGTGACCTTGGCCTATGGTCCGAAGGGTTCGCTCAAGAGTTTCGTGGCGCTCGATCTGGCGCTAGGCGTGGCGACAGGTCACAAGACGTTCGGGATACAGCCTGCGCGCGTCGGGCCGGTGATCTACGTCAGCTATCTCGGCGAGGGCATTGACGATATACGCCATCGGCGCGTGCCGGCGTGGCAGATACAGCACCAGGCCAGCGACGCCGACCTTGCCAATTTCTTTCTCGCCGAAGGCCCGCGGCTCGCCGATCCCTCAAGCTGCGTGGCGTTCATCGACGAATTACGCGACCATCTCACGGGCAAGCCGGCCGCGCTGATCGTGCTAGACACGGTGTTTCAGCTTGCCAACGGGATCAAGCTGGTCGAGAGCGCGGCGCCGTTCCGTGACTTTACCGATGCGCTTGTGATGCAGTTCGCGTGCTCGGTGATGGCTCTCCACCATCCCCCAAAGGCCGATCCTGGCACCGCGTATGGATCGCAGGACTTGACCGCGAACACACCGACCATCTTGCGGATCGAGCGCGAAAAGCGCGCCGTCAGCGTTTATGTCGAGCGCCAGAAGGGCGCGCAGGAACCTGAATTGCCCTTCACATTCAAGGCCCATACCGTCGGTCCCTCGCTGGCGCTAACCCCAACCACGCCGCGCGAGCACATCCACCTGACGAAGCAAAAGGACTTGGTGGACCGTCTCGCGATCCATGCGGTGCTAAACGCGCTTAGGATCGTGGCCCCGGCGTTCCTGTCCACTGACACGCTGGCCGATCATCTGGTGCCGTTGGCAATCAAGGATCGGCAAGAGGAAATAGAAAAGACGGCGCGATCGTTGCGCCGTCTTTCCAAAGGCGATTTACGCGGCTTTGTCGACGGTCAGGGAGAAGCCCTGCGCTGGTCGCTGCCAGCGTCAGAGTGATTATTGGACCGATACATGACGTAATCCAGCACGTCCCCGCCTGCACAATTCGAGCCGGGATCGTACACGGGATAGTGCCACGTAAACCAAGTGTCGCATGGTTCCCCGGCGCGGTCCCGTTTCACGTCGACAATAAACCAGCGATCCTTGGCCAAGTCGGCGACGCGATTGCGCACACGTTGCGCCTCATCCTCATCAAGACCGGAATAGTCATTGTCGACGAGCGCAGAAATCCAATGCGCTGGCAGCGTGATTAAATCCCGCGTCATTTTTCCCTCACTTTCCAGCCGCGCGCCTTGGCGGCGGCCTTGACATAGGCGAGGGTCGCGCGAGACACAGCGCGATCCTTACGTTTCGCCCAATGCTTTTTTGCCGTCGCGTAATTGAATGATCGGCACCCGGCGAGGATCATCAAAACGCCGTCTTTCTGCCATGCTACAAATTGATACCCGTCGGGATAACCTGCGGAAATAACGCCAATGGCGCCGTACAGGTTGGCGTGGGACAGGTCGGCGTGGGACAGGTCGGCGCCGCGCAGGTCCGCGCCGCGCAGGTTGGCGCCGTACAGGTCGGCGCCGCGCAGGTCCGCGCCGCGCAGGTTGGCGCCGTACAGGTCGGCATCGGACAGGTTGGCATCGGACAGGTCGGCGCCGCGCAGGTTGGCACCGTCTAGGGATTTCTTGGCCGCTACAGCGGCAAGGATTTCGTCTCGTCTCATTTGGTCCTCCTATTTGTAGATCGCAACGCCGCGCGAATAAACGCTGTCCAGCTTTTCGGTGACGCCGATGGTATCCCGGCGCAACACATAGAGCGAGGCGCCGCGCGGATCGCCTTGCACATAATGCACAAGCTCGGGATAGTTGGCCATGATCGCGTCAAGGCGCTTCAACGCGCCTGTCTCGCGGTCGGCGACGGACCAGCGGCGCGCGCTCGTAACTGCGGTGCCATAGTGGTAAAACCACGTCCGGCCCGTTTCATCGCGCTCGATTGCGCCGCCGTCAACGCCACATTCCAATTCGTGCCAGCGGTGCAAGGTCATGGCAACGCGCCGCAGCGCCATCGCATCATGCTCGGTGATGCCAAGCCGCATTAGCGGCTGGATCACGGCTTTATACTTATGCATGTTCATCGCGTGTAGCTCCATTTCCCGATATTACGTTACCGTTGAAGCTCATTGTGGCAATCTCCAATAGGTCACAGGTTGCAGGGATTTTCCGCCGGGAGTGTGAAGAAAAGCATAACGGCGCAAATCTTTCTTGGCGCGCGTTGCCAGATGGGTCCGACAACGATGCACCTGATCGCGCGTGATTTCGCCGGCATTGGCTAGGTGGGTTGCGAGCGTGCCCGTTGTCATGGCCGTAGCTTCATCAATCGCCTGGCCGGCTTCCAGCGTCGCCCGCAATGTCGCCTCGCGGATATACAAAGTTCCCTCCTAGAGCAAAGTTGCGAAACAGAGTACCGCGACGATCGCGGCGTAGCAAGCCAATGCTTTGAGGGCGATAAGGCTTGCCATCCCGTCGACGGGCTTCATTGGATCAACCCAAGCTCGCGGGCGCAACGCTCAATCTCGGGCCATTCCACGATATGACAGCCCGCGTGTACCGCGCCATTGGGCTCGATTTCATCAATCGCGAAGTGCCCGAGATGGATGCTATGGCCGTTGCGATGCCAGCCTTGGCCGCGCTCGCGCAACTCGGCGATAATCGGAAAAGCGCGCTTGCCATGTTCGACGGGGAACTCGGCACCCTTACTCGTTTCAATCTTGTCGCCTTTGATCCGCAGCATGGTAGGCAGTTCATAGGGCAGGCCGTATATATGCGCTCCCGCGCGCCAATTGGCGATTTTTGCCGCATTGGCGTATTCCGCCGCGCGACGCAGCAAAGATTGCTCGCCGGCCGTGCACGGGAGCGATACCACGGGGAACGGCGCGCCGGCCGTGATTGGCGTGTTGATCCACGCGTCAATCTTGGTGCGATGGTAGAAGCGCGCCAATTCCTGAATCCCGGGCAGGTCCATCGCCTTGCGACGATCGCGCCAATTCAGCATGCCGGCGATAAATCCATCGCGCAATTGCCGCTCAAGCCGCGCTTGACGTGAGACGCGTTCCCGCTCGCGTTTGGCGATGCGCTTGGGATCGTTGGCGATTTGGTCCAGCCGTTCCCAACGATCCACAATCGCGTCAATCTTGTCATCCATTGCGCGATGGTTGCGGTCTATCGTCGTTTCCGATGCGACGCGGAAAATCCGGGCATAGCCGTTAGCCGCGGTTTGCATCCCGCGCAGATGATCCACGATCCACAATTTGCGCTGTTGGCGCATTGCCTTCGCCGCGCGCTCGTCGAAACGCTGCAACAACGCCGCATAGTTCTCTTTATGGTCGGGGTCTTTCCTGCCCGGTTCATGCCCGAGCGATGGCACGCCAAACGTCGAATAGCCCGGCCGCAACGCGCCCCATGCCAAATGATGATGGTGCGATGTGGTGACGCTGGACGTATGCGGCTCCAGGAACAACGCGACAGCGGGCCGCTTGCCCTTGGCCGGCAGGAGGCGCGCGACAATCTCCCGATAGGAATAAATCGCGTCGCCCTCAAAGTGAAAATTCCCGTTGCCCGATCGCGCCTCACGTTGGGACTGATTGGCCCAAAGATGCGCGACCATGCTGTTTCCAACAACTAGTTTTGTCACAGTATCCTCCTGATTAAAAGGGGTTGCGCCAGATGTAGCGATACGAGGGCAGATGCTTCGCGCGGGCGGACCGCTCGACAAGCTCACGCTCTACGAAATGTGCGAATTTTCCGCGCGCGTGATTGGACAGGCGATGTCTGATCGCGTCGATTGCATCGGGATCGCTGCGGCCGCGCTCAAGACATAGAGCTTCGGCGAGGGCATAGGTTGTCAGGCGGCCGTTGTGCGCCAAGGCGCGCGCTATG
>Ga0134126_10001608_pt1 | contig 28805 bp, 23 predicted proteins | sample KB31752_FD_96881 | JGI IMG/M metagenome (GOLD analysis project Ga0134126, IMG submission 96881) | Terrestrial soil microbial communities with excess Nitrogen fertilizer from Kellogg Biological Station, Michigan, USA - KB3-175-2 | ecosystem: Environmental > Terrestrial > Soil > Unclassified ... | reverse complement strand
CGTTAAACGTGGACACGTGCGTGGTAAGACCGGTTATGGGCGAATTGCCATCTAAAACAGCGGGTTGTACGCCAACACCCAGCGTGTAATTATACTTTTTTTGAACGAAGCGATAATTCAGCCCAAACTTATTGGTGGTGAAATTATAGTTGTACCGGGTGCTTAAGGCGCTGTCGCTCCTGAACATATAAGACACCGGATCGAATAGTGTATCCGTTTGTTTGTTGTTTGTTGTGTTTGAGCGGTTGAAAGCATAATTAAATTCAAGGTACGAGAACTTGCCCAGGGGCTGCAAAAAGGAAAGGTTTGTTCCAAAACTTGTTGTATGGCTATCGGTATTTATCATTTGATTAACCGGCGCGGTGGGCGCCCCTACCGTATAATCATATATGGGGTTTTGATAGGAGTTGCTTTGTGCCGAGCTTATATTTACGTTAATGCTCAAATTGCGGCGGTGGCTAAAACGGTGATTATAAAGGGCGTTCAGTCCAAAGGTTGGCGCATTCGAGTTGCCAACGGTATTTGATGTGTATGCCGATGTTATCGCGTCATGCCGTGAAAGAGAAACATTTTCGGCGTCGACGGTGTTTGTGCCCGAATACGAGAAAGTTGGGGTAATCTTTAAATAGTTAACGGTATCCGGCTTATATTCCATGTTCCAGGTAAAACGGTGGTTGGTGCTTTGGTCTGTTTCATTGCTATTTTGCTGCTGTACGCTTGGATTAACCGGGGAGGTATTTTGCTGGATAATGTTATTAATTGTATTCGTCGTATTGTCGGCAAAGCTGTAGCTGCCGTATACCGAAAGATTTTTCCCCCATTGGTCGCGAAAGTTTGCGCCGATCGAGTGCGCATTCGTTGTGCCGTTCCGCGAGGTTATCAGGCTCCCGCTATTTCCGCCGCCGCCTCTTCCTGCGTTTCCACGACCGCCGCCGCCGCCAAAGTTTCCGCCGCCGCCAGGGCTGCCAAAAGAAAAGGTATTGACGTTGGTGTTATTTATACTTCCTAAAACAGCCACTTGCTGGTCGCCGTTAAACTTGAACGCGTTTACAGACGCAAGGTAACGGTTCTGATCGGCTATGCCCTGGTCTTTAGGGAGCAAATCCTCGCCATCGCCAACGGTGCCCTGCCCAAAGTACCCGTAGTTTTTATCCTTCCTGATGGTGATATTCATTATTTTGTCCGGCTCGCCGGTTTTAACCCCGGTCAGGTTGGCCTGGTCGCCATAATCATCTATCATCTGGATGTTTTCAACAACGTCCGCAGGCAGGTTCTTGGTCGCGCTTTGAACATCGCCGCCCATAAAGTCTTTCCCGTTAATGCGCACTTTGGTAACCTGCTTTCCCTGCGTGGTAATATTTCCGTTGACGTCGACGTCTACGCCGGGCAACTTTTTGATCAGGTCTTCGACGGGCGCATTTTCGCGAACCTTATACGCACTGGCCTGGTATTGAACGGTATCCTCTTTTAATGTAACGGGTACTACGCCAACAATGGTTACCTGGTTTAACATGTGGGCTTCTGTTTTTAATATAATTGACCCCAGATCGGCCGGATTGTTATCATTTGATAACATGTAATGCCTTATCAGCGATTGATAACCCATTGAAGACACCTTTATAGTCACTTTATTACCTTTAACCGAAGGAAAAATGAAATTTCCCTTCAGGTCGGATATGGTGGTGGTACTATCGTGCTGATCGGAAGTTAAAGTAACCTGAGTGGCGGGGAGGGACTGCTTGGTTGAATCGATAACCCTTCCGTGCACTGCACGGCCGGCTTGCCCGTAGGACGCGGCAATCGCGACAAAAACAATCGATAGTATGAGTAAAAATGATTTCATTTGATGGCACCAGGTATTTGTGTCAAAAAAAACTTAACAGTTTTGAGATGCAAAGGTTCATTTTATAACCGTTAAATAATCAACATCATACGATTGTTACATATAAATAATATGATTGTTACATACAGCAAAAAGCCCTTCCGGTTACCGGAAGGGCTTTTATATATAATAATAAACTATAATTAATTGGTTAAATGCAAAGCGGCAGCTACCTCGGAATAGTTGCGGTAGTTCAGGTTCGGATTGGTGGCGCTCAGGATAGTTACGCCCGCCCCCGAAATGACAACTACTTTAAAGTCGATCCCATTGGCCTGTGTAAAGCTGGACTTAATATCAATATAGCCCACGCCAAAATCCGAAAGATCTATGGTATTGGTGCCGGAAGAATAAGGTATGGCAAACCACGACGAAGTAGATCCTGTATTTCTTAAATATACCAGCACCGTACCCTGGTCAACTATCGACTGTGTGATCGCGGGAACGCTAAATGTGTTTAGCCCGGCAAATACAACACCTTTATTGATTAACAGGTAGCTTTGAACGTTGTTCGATCCTGCTGCCCCTGTGGCCCCTGTAGAGCCGGTAGCTCCTGTAGAGCCGGTAGCGCCGGCAGGCCCGGTTGCGCCGGCAGGCCCGGTTGCGCCGGCAATACCCTGTGGCCCGGTGGGGCCCGCAATGCCCTGTGCTCCGGTGGCGCCATTGGCGCCCGTTAATCCTTGCGGCCCGCCGGGGCCAGTAGGCCCGTTAGCGCCCTGCACCCCGTTAGCCCCTTGCGGCCCCGCAGGGCCCGCACCGCCTTGCGGCCCCTGTGGCCCCGGAGTGGTGCTTTTTGTACAGGCTGTCATTCCAACCAGGCCTGCAAATAAAAAAGGCAGTAAAAGTCTATTTGGTTTCATATCATTATATTCAGTTATTGCCTTATACGCAACCGGCCTCATTAGGTTACAGTTTTTATACAAAGGGTTTAGCATTAGTTAAAGCCTTGGTATGTTCTAAGTCAACAATTGTTAGAAATTAAAATATTCATCGTCCAAACAAATTTTAAGCTATTGGGGTTAATCCAATAAAATACTTTACCTATGGCCCGGATTAAAGGATCATTACACGCGAAAATACACCAGTGGATCGACGCGATCGGCTTCCATCTTAACGGATCGCAAGTGAACAGAAAAAGCAATGTAACCACGCGGCATTATTTTTTTGAAACCTTCAATTTTTTAGAGAGGGCAAAAAATAATGATCCGAATCACACGCAATTCCTTTGTTTCGATGAATACGGGGAAAGTATAAAGGTTAAGTCGCTTTTGGACCTGCAAAAAGCGTTTTTTGAGAATATCAGCCAGTTGTGAGAACAAGGCCTCTTGCAGGCTGTGGAAAAAATGAGTACTACCGTTCTTAAGATAAATGATTAATAGTATTATGTAAAAAGCCCCGTCGTAAAACGGGGCTTTTTTATGAAATTAGTTTTATGTTATTGTGCCGGCCAGCAGTCCAGGTAGTCGTTCTGCCTTCTCTCGTCGTCCGGATTCTGTCCTGTTAAGCCTCTGCCGGCAGGGGCGCCAGGCAAATTTACAATAGGCCTTGTTGGGTTGAGAGCTTCCTTTATGCGGATGTGTAAATCGGCATAATGAGCTGCGCTGAGGGCGTCGCCGCCTTTAGGCAGGCGTGCATCAATGAGTTTCAGTTCGGCGCGCGCCATCGGCCTTATATCCGATAATGCCATATTGATCGGCGTGAGGCCGAAGTTTGCCAGCGTGGAGGCCGATATTCCCGGTATACCCCTGAAATCGTCATTCAACAAGTTTTTTAAATTTTCTATGTAACCGCGTTGAAGGTTCCGCTTAAATGCATCGGGCTGTGGGGTGTTAAAAATCCCACCCCTCAAATCGGTAAACAGCTCAGCCACGGTATAGGCTTTATTGCCGTTCTTGGTCTCATTGTCGTACATGCGCGCCAATCTCGACGGTGACAGCACATTGCCCAGTGTGCCAACCTGTATACCTTTTATGCGGTTAAGCATTATGCCATTATCAAATTTGCCGAGCTCCTGGTTATTTATCAGCCACGAAGGTGTAGTAAATAACTGTTTGTTAAAGAACAGCACGGCGTCGCGCTGTTTATCCCTGCTGACAAAATCATACACGGGCCCTTTTTGATCATAGGTTTTAAAGTTTTCATTCATGCCGCCAATATTTGTAGTCACATGGCCCATATAGCGTGTAAATTGTGTCAGCACCTCATTGTATAACTCCTGAACATCAGTCATGTCCTCGCCTTTTTGATAGGTCCATTTTTCAATGTTCGGTAAAATCCTTTTCAGGTTTGCTATACCGTATGTACTGGCTTTCATGGCATTATCGCCCAAATCTTCGCTTTGCAATCTTGGGTCGATGCTTGTTCCTTGCCGGCCATAATAATAAAGGGGATTGCCGGCTTTTTCTTTTGTCCATTCATTCAGTATTTCCCGCTCTTGTTTCGGGGTTTTATTGCCGGGAAACCACGTGTACCCCCATTTAATGGCCCATTTGTCGTACTCGCCGATCTGCGGGTATAGATGTGTTACCCCGTCGCCGGGCTGGGCAACATAATTAAACCGGGCATAGTCCATAATAGATGGCGCCGTGCCGTGTTTATCGGTAAATGATTTTGACCGCAGGGAATCCACGGGGTAAGCGTAGCTTGAACCGAAGTTGTGCGGCAGCCCCAGTGTGTGCCCAACTTCGTGCGAGGATACGAAACGAATCAATTCGCCCATTTGTGCATCGGTAAATTTGGCTTTGCGCGCCTCGGGGTTTACGGCGGCTGTTTGTATAAAATACCAGTCGCGCAGCAACTGCATCACATTATGATACCAGCCGACGTGGCTTTCAAGGATTTGGCCGGTGCGCGGATCGGATATGTGCGGTCCGTATGCATTTTCAACATCGGATGCGAAGTATCTTATCACGCTGTAACGGGCATCTTCCGTGCTAAATCCGGGATCTTCCTTAGCTGTCGGCGCTTCTTTTCCGATGATCGCGTTTTTAAACCCGGCGGCTTCAAAGGCTTTTTGCCAGTCGTTAATTCCCTGGATAAGATATGGAACCCATTTCTTCGGTGTAGCCGGATCGATGTAAAAAACGATGGGTTTTTTAGGTTCCACCAATTCCCCGCGCTCGTACGCCGCTTCGTCTTTCGGCTCCAGCTTCCAGCGGTGAATGTAATTGGTTACTTGTGCTTTTTGCGCATCGGTTCCATAATCGGTTTGCTGCTGGCCAAAAAATCCAACCCTGTCATCGGTTAACCTGGCTTTCATGGGTATCCTGGGCAATAACAGCATCGACGTGTTTAATTCAAATGTTATAGCGCCATTGGTGTTGTCGGTGGGTGATTCTGTAGCGCGGTAGGTTTTTAAAACACGCGCTTCCGTGTTAATGGGGAAACTTTTTATGGTGTCAATAAATGACCTGGCATTATCAAGCGACGATATTTTATAGGCTTTTTTCAGTTGATCTGATATGCCGATAGCCGAAACATCGCCATTGTAGAAATCCGTAACATCGATAACAACGCCGGTTGTATCCTTATTAAAAGCTTTTATATCAAACGATGCAAGCACCACGTCGAGGTTTGAGTTTTTTACCGACTGGTACATATCGGTGGTGCTATCGGCCCTGATGGAATAGCTTGGCACCCGTAATAATATTTGCTTATCATGGCGCTCCCATTTCCAAACCTGGTCGTTTTCTGATTCGCCGCCATATTGCTGGTAAAAAACTTTAATATTGGCCGGGGTTTTTACCAGGCGTGTAATCACCAGCATTTCGCGTCCCATCAGCGAGTCGGGTATTTCGTAATAATACTTGCCGTCGACCTTATAGGTGGTAAACAATCCCTTGTTTGCCTTGGTTTTAGCAGGAATAATATCCGAGAATTTTTTAATGCCTTCCTTTTTAGAAGGTCCAATGGTGGCAGTGGTGGTTGCCCCGGCCGGGGTGGCGGTTGTTTTAATGGTAACGGTTTCTGTGCTGGCAACCCTTTTTTTTGTCGCACATGAACTTGCGATTATAGCAAGTAAAAATGGGGCAATAAATAAGCCTACGCTTATTTTAGAGATTTTTATCATGTCAATAATTAATTACTTAGGGTAAAGTGTAAACTTATACAAAATACTATAATTTTAAAAGTGCCGTATTTTATTGTAACGAAAAACCTGCGGCTGTTAAACCCGCCGCTTTAACGTAATGATCACGTGGTCGAGCCTTTTATCGTGGTAAATCTCGAGCAGCAGGCTGCGGTCATTCTGCGACCGGAAAAGCGCATCTATTTGCTCAAGCGTCATTGACGATACCGGTTTGAAATTTATCGCGATAATTTCATCATCCTTTTCGAGCCCTATCTCGTCAGCCGCCGACCCCGGCTCAACCCGGCTGATAATAACATGATTGTAGTCGGTGCCGGTGCTGTAATATTCAAGGCCGCTCATGTCGTGCTCAAAAGGTTCGTTCAAATCGCCTGCGGGTTTCAAATAAATGGCGCTATCCGGATAGTCGATTATCAAGGTAAACCTTTTTAAAATTTTCATGCCCAGGTTACCATCCCGGGGTTCAAAAAATTTATCATGGGGCCTTTCTTCGGGAAATGATGTGATCACGTTCTTAATTTTATACTTGCCCAGGTCAATTTCTTTTACGCGGCTAATAAAACCCTCGATAGGCCCTGTTAAGCCCACGCCCAGGTTGGCGGCAATAAATTTTTGGGGCAGGCCATGTTTTGAGATTATATTTTCGAGCGACAGCGGATGGCCTGCGCCAAGGTCCAAAACGAGCTTGTCGTTGGATTTGACGCCGTTGGGGAACGTGATTTTTGCCTGTATGAACGGTTTCCTGTTCTCGATAGCAATGGGTATCCTGGTTCCCCTTCTTAGGCTGCGGATGTATTTTGGCTTTGAAACGGTTAACGTGCTATCAGAAAAATCGATTTTAACAGCCAGGTTGTTAAAAAATTCGTAACCTATTAAACCATGAATGGGCATACCAGCATAGTTCGACAATCCAAAATGATCTTTCTTTAATATAGCCGCAGCAATATCATAACTGTTTAAACCGGGAATATCAACCTTTAACGACGATGTAATATAAGCTTCATAATCTTCTCCTTCGCCCAGCCCCGAAATTTTCAACGTTCGTTTGTTTGTGATGTTCAGCGAGTCGACCAATTTAGGATCAGTGATGAGCATCAGGCCGACGCCGGAGTCTAAAATAAAGTTAAAAGGGCCTTTTTCATTGATGTTTAATTGTATAACTATCATATCTCGTACCATGCGGAACGGGATGTTTAACCGCTTGCGGCCTCCCTGCAAATCGAAGTACTGCGCATTTGCCGCAAAAGAACTGCATAATAACAAGATGGAGATTATTGCCGCCCGGGCTGCAGCGCGATTTTGCGCCAAGCGTTTTACAATATGAAGCAGCCTAATTAACAAACGTTTATATTTGGTTACTAAATATACGGCTATTATCCCTAATAAAAGCATATGCTGAGGAATGCACTCTTTGTTATAACGATTTTTTACAGTTTATTGATATTCCCGCGGTTTGCCGATGGCGGCCCGATTAAAAAAAGAAAAATTAAAAAGCTGTTTAAGCACTCGGCGATCACCCACGCCCACTTTACAGGATTCGCGCTGTACGACCTGGATAACAAAAAAATGATTTACGAGCTAAATGCCGACAAGTATTTTACCCCGGCTTCGAACACCAAACTCTTCACTTATTATACATGCCTTAAAATGTTAGGCGATTCGATCCCGGCAATCCGCTACGTAATTCATGGCGATTCACTTATTTTTTGGGGAACGGGCGATCCTTCGTTCCTGCACAGCGGTTTAAAGGGTACAAAAGCGTTCAATTTTTTAAAAAACAGCAACAAAAAGCTGTTTTTCTCAACCGGAAATTATACGGGCGAATTTTATGGCGACGGCTGGGCATGGGATGATTACAGCGGGTATTACCAGGCCGAAATAACCGCAATGCCGCTGGAAGATAATGTTGCGGTTATTTTTGCAGATGACACCGGCGCGGTACAAATTAAACCATCGTATTTAAAACGGTATTTGAAATGCGACAGTACCTATCATCCAAATACATTCAGGGTTAAACGCGATTTTTTAAGCAATAACTTTATTTACCCGGCTAACAAACCGCCTAAAAAATACAGGCAGGAAATTCCCTGGAAAACAAGCACCGAACTGACGCTGGCATTGCTGCAGGACACTTTGAAAGATACCATTGCAGAAGTGCATTTACCGCTCCCAACCGGTGCAAAAACATTGTACGACGCTGTTGCGGATACCGTGTACCGGCATATGCTGCAGCCGAGTGATAACTTTATTGCAGAGCAGCTTTTGTTAGTGTGTGCATCAACCCGGTTTAAAACCCTGAACGCCGACTCGGTAATTAATTATTCAAAAACACACTATTTAAATGATTTGCCTGATGCCCCGCAGTGGGTCGATGGATCGGGGCTTTCGCGCCGCAACCTGTTTACGCCGCGCACTATGATCAGCCTTTTGTGTAAAATTTTAGATGAGGTAAAGGACGAACACTTTTTACATAGTCTGATGCCCGCCGGTGGCGTGATTGGTACGATCAGAACCGCATATAAAAGAGATAACGGCGCGCCCTTTGTTTGGGCCAAAACCGGATCGCTATCCAATAACTATAACCAAAGCGGGTACCTGGTGACAAGGAAAGGCCGGCGGCTTGCTTTTTCGTTTATGAACAACAATTTTACCCAGTCCGCGCGCGAAGTGCGCGATGAAATGGTGAGAATAATGACCTATATACACGAAAAATATTAGTTGCAGGTTAATTGAGTTGATTAAGTGATCGGTGCTCATTAAAGTACGTACGCTAAACCTTATAGTTGCCGGTTGATTAAGTGGCAATGATCATTAAACTACAACCACTTAACCCAATTAACAACTCACCAATCAACTAATTTAATTGATCTTCTCGCTTCCTGGCTTCAGGTTTCCTTTTATTTCGGGATTTTGAGGGGGCAATGTTTCAACTACGCGTTCCACCTCCGTTTGCTTTATGCTGACGGCGTAATCGGCGGGCTCAATTTTGCAACCGATAGCCTCGGCATACACCTGCGTAAATTCGGCGCCGATATATAATATAACAGAGGTATAATATATCCAAAGCATCACAACCAGGATGGACCCGGCGGCCCCATAGGCCGAACTTTTGGCGGTGTATTGAATGTATAAATTGATGCCGTACTGGCCAATCATAAAAAGGACAGCTGTAAAAAATGCCCCCGTTCGTACGTCTTTCCACCTGATCTTCACATCAGGCAGGAATTTAAATATAATTGAAAACAGCGCGGATATCACAATAAAGGTGATGCCCAGATTGACCCCTTTAAACACCAGATCGGCAATTGGCAGGAATTTATCGATCCACCCGCTTAAGGCGTTGGTAATAAAATTCACGAGTAGCGAAACCAGCAACAAAAAACCCAGGCCAATGATCAATGAGAAGGAAAGAAAACGATTTTGGATAAATTTAAGCCAGCCCCGTTTTGGTTTGGCCCGCACACGCCAGATGATGTTTAGTGAGTCTTGTATCTCAATGAAAATACCGCTGGCACCCAAAAACAATACAATTACCCCAATCACGACAGCCATGGTCGATCTCCCTGATAGTTGGAGCGATTTTAAAATGTCTTCAATTTGAATGGCGGCTTTTGCGCCCACATACCCGGCTATTTGCGGATATAATTTATGAGTAGCTGCATCGTGCCCCCATACCAAACCTGCTATAGAAATAATGATTATTAGCAAAGGGGCGATAGAAAATATGGTGTAATAGGCTAACGAGGCGCTAAGTTTCATGCCATTATCATTAATAAAGCCCATGATCGTAGCTCCCAATACTTTCCATATCTGCCTCCAATATCCCTTTCTTAAAATTTTTATCATGCTGAAAATATGGCCGGTAAAAATAATTTAACCGTATATGATAAGGAGATTTAACCGAAAATGTTTGGATGCGGTTAAATGAGCTAACCGGGAATTTTGGAAAAAGGGATGTCAAGCAGCGGATAATTCATCCAGCCATTAAAGTCGTAATGCCACCACTCAGCGCGGTACACCGTAAAGCCATGTGCCTGCATAGCACGTTTAAGCAATTCGCGGTTGGCATATTCCTGTTTAGATAAGGGGGCGTAATTGGCCGCGGCTTTTTTGCTAAAGCTGTCGAAGCCTGTGGGCATATCGAGTTCGCGGCCGGTTTTAAGATCGATAAGCGTAAGGTCGATAGCGCAGCCCCGGTTATGTTTTGAGCCTTTGCGGGGGTCGGCTACAAAGTTGGTGTCGCGGGCCATTTCGTAAAATTTTACAGTTACGGCGTAAGGCCGATAGGCATCGTATATTTTAAGCCCCAGGCCTCTTTTTTTAAGATCGGCCTCTACCTGTCTTAAAGCCAGCACGACCGGGAGGCGGGCAAAGGCCCTGGCTTGGGCGTACATCTGCCGGTGCATAAAATTATTGGCGGTAGCATACCTGACGTCGAGCGCTATTCCAGGCACGTACTTCTTAATCTCCACCAGCCTCGTATCGGGCTGTAACTTCACCTGTTCGCGGTAAGCTTTTAGCCCCATAACTTTTGAGCCGGCGATGTATTTGTAATGCTGCGCATTTAAAGCACCAGAAATTATTACAACAAGTAACGGGGCAGCATAACGTTTCATACCTCAATGATGAGAAACGATAAGCAGGTCGAGATCTTTCGACGGAATGGAAAAGCGCTCTCCCAGATGCTTGCTGGTTAAGTGGCCCTTGTAAATGTAAACAGCGTCGCGCATGCCCGACTTTTGCCAGATCACATTTTTCAGGCTGCCCTGTTCGCCAATGTCCAGTAATATGGGGGCGAAAATATTGGTGAGCGCATACGTAGCCGTGCGCGCCACCCGCGACGCAATATTGGGCACGCAATAATGGATCACGTCGTATTTCCTGAATACCGGGTGCGTATGATTGGTTACTTCCGAGCTTTCGAAACAGCCGCCCTGGTCGATACTTACGTCGATAATTACCGAATTAGGTTTCATGCGGCTTACGGTGGCTTCCGAAACGATGCAGGGGCTCCTGCCATCTTCGGCGCGTATAGCGCCTATGGCGACGTCGCAAGTGGTAATGGCTTTCTCCAAAACGATGGGCTGCACCACGGATGTAAATACCCGGCTGCCGATATTATTTTGCAGCCTGCGGAGTTTGTAAATTGACGGGTCGAAAACCTTTACTTCGGCACCCAACGCTATCGCGGTGCGCGCTGCATATTCGCCCACGGTACCCGCGCCCAGTATCACTATCTCGGTTGGCGGAACGCCGGTTACCCCGCCGAACATTAGACCCTTACCATCGAAAATGTTGCTCAAATATTCCGCGGCGATCAATATGGACGTAGCGCCTACAATTTCGCTCATGGCACGCACTACGCATAACGAGCCGCCCTCATCGCGTAAGTGCTCAAAACAAAGGGCGGTTACTTTTTTTTGAAGCAATGCATGCAGGCAATCACCCTGCAGGGTGGCCAGCTGCAGCGCCGAGATGAGTGTTTGCCCCGGTTTCATTAACCCGATCTCATCGAGTGAGGGAGGGGCTATTTTTATAATGATATCGGCTTCGTATAACTGTTTGGTATCATAAACAATTCTGGCGCCCTGCTCACTGTAATCCTTGTCTGAAAAGTTGGCTGCCTGGCCTGCATTGGTTTCCAGCATTACATCGTGGCCGTTATTCACTAACAGCGCAACGGAGAGGGGGGTTAACGGCACACGGTTTTCCTGGAACGATACTTCTTTAGGGATGCCAATATAGAGCTTGTTTTTTTTGTTTTTGACCTCCAGCATCGACTCCTGGGGCTGCATCATTGCCTGCTTTGCAATGTCCGAAAATCCGCTTAGTTTCCCTGTACTCATTGAGTATTATTTTCTGGATGATGAAGATAGCAAAAATAAGGATACGATTTTAATTAATCTTTTCTATCATGATCTGCCGCGAGCCGTCATTTAAAACCTTTACGTCAACACGTACATAGCGTACCGGCAGCAGGTCGGGAATCTTTTCGGGCCATTCGATAAAACAATATGCACCCGAATAAAAATACTCTTCATAACCCAGGTCCAACGCCTCTGCCTGGTTTTTCAGTCTGTAAAAATCAAAATGATAAATTTTATCCTTTGCGCCGATATATTCGTTCACAATTGAAAAGGTGGGGCTGGTTACCACATCTGTACTCCCCAACGAGGCGCACAGTGATTTTATCAGCGTGGTTTTGCCGGCCCCCATATCGCCGTAAAAAAGGAAGATTTTGTAGCTGGCGGCATATGCTATAATGGGCGGGGCGGCTGGTGATAATCCGGAAACGGAGGAAATGGTAAGGAGCACTTTACTATTATACTATATGCTATAAGACTTACGAAGTTTTCAAAACTTCGTAAGTCTGTAATAGATTATTTTTGTCTAAATATCTGTCCAGGGCAATATCAGTCCCACTCATTTCGAAGGCGATATTGTATCACTAACGCATCCTCATCAACTTTTAAGGCACCACAAAACTTCTTAGCATCGAACTTCTTTTTGTTCTGTCGATTTACTAATAACTCTTTTACCTTTTTGATGTCCTTGCTATTCTTTAATAATAAAACCATATTCAAATTTATGCAAAATTTTCATAATTTACTTAGGCCCGTAAACTGCTATCGGAATCAGCATCTCTTCGAGCGAAATGCCGCCGTGCTGGAACGTTTCGTTATAAAAGTTTACAAAGTGATTGTAGTTATTGGGATATACAAAATAGCTGTCTTCCTTGGCAAATACGAAGCTTGAGCTAACATGCAGCTTTGGGAGCATGGCATCGTGCGGGTTGCGTATATGAAAGACTTCTTTTGGGTTAAAATTTAAATTTTTGCCTTGCTTATAACGCAGGTTCGTATTGGTATTCCTGTCGCCCACTATTTTGCTTGGATTTTTTACACGGATGGTTCCGTGATCGGTCGTTATAATCACCCTTACCTGTTTTTGTGCCAAAAATTTAAGCAGGTCAAATAAAGGCGAATGTTCAAACCATGATAATGTCAGCGAGCGGTATGCTGCATCGTCGCTGGCCAGCTCGCGTATCATTTGCATATCCGTGCGCGCATGCGACAGCATATCGACAAAATTATACACCACCACATTCAGCTCGTTGGTCATGAGATTATTTACTGACTCGTTCAGCGCACGGCCCTCGTCAATATTTAAAATTTTGTGATAGGAATGTTTAATGTCTTTTCTGAGCACGCGTTTAAGCTGATCGGCCAGGAACTCGCCTTCGAATAAATTTTTGCCACCCTCGTCCTCGTCATTCTGCCACATTCCGGGGTATCGTTTTTCCATATCCAACGGCATCAGCCCGGCAAAAATGGAATTCCGTGCATACTGGGTTGCCGTAGGTAAAATGCTGTAATACGCATCTTCTTCTTCAAGCCTGAAATATTCGGTTAAAATGGGGTTGATGATCCTGAACTGGTCATATCTTAAATTATCGATCAGGATAAAAAATACAGGGCCGTTGCCATCCAGCCTTGGGAAAACCTTCTTTTTAAACAATTGGGGAGAAATAGTAGGGCCGGATTCAGGATTGGCTATCCAGTTTAAGTAGTTTTTTTCGATAAACTTACAAAACTGGGTGTTTGCCTCGGCCTTTTGCAAGGTAAGAATCTCGTGCATGCCTGCGTCCTCCAGCGGTTCTAATTCAAGTTCCCAATAAATGAGCTTTTTATATACGTCAACCCATTCCTGGTAGCTCAGGTTATCGTTAAGTGTCATGCCCAGGTTCCTGAAGTCCTGCTGGTAAGCCATGGTTGTTTTTTCGGTAACCAGGCGCTTGTTCTCGGTAAGCCTTTTTATGGTAAGCTGTATTTGTTTGGGATGTACCGGCTTGATCAAATAATCGTCGATCTTAGACCCGATAGCATCTTCCATCAGGTACTCCTCTTCGTTTTTTGTTATCAGAACAATGGGGACGTCGTTGTTTACATTTTTTATTTGCGACAGCGTTTCCAGCCCGGTTAAACCCGGCATATTCTCATCTAAAAAAACAACGTCGAAATGACCATTTTTAAAGGCATCCACGGCATCGTTGCCATTGGTTACGGTGGTAACCTTGTAGCCCTTTTCGTTCAAAAAAAGAATATGTGGTTTTAGCAGGTCAATTTCGTCATCGGCCCACAATATGGTTGTATCTTGCATGATGTATTTTTTTATGGAGGTTGCTAAAAGGGTTTGTGCAACATCGCTAAAGTTAAACCTCAAAGCAAGGGTTTTGTTGTCGGTTGCGAAAGAGATTAACAAAAATTAACAGTTAAATAGCAAGGTTGTTACCTTTATTTACATTTTTGCATTCGCATTGAATAAAAAGAAAATAATTAACGACCCTGTTTATGGTTTTATCAGCATCCCGACGGAGTTGGTATTCGACCTGATTGAACATCCTTATTTTCAGCGGTTAAGATATATTAAGCAACTGGGCATGACCCACCTGGTGTACCCCGGCGCGCTTCATACCCGCTTTCACCACGCACTGGGCGCCATGTACCTGATGGGATTGGCAATAGAGACATTGCGCAACAAAGACCATGTGATAACCGGTGCCGAAGAAGAGGCAGTGATCATCGCCATACTGCTTCATGATATCGGCCATGGCCCGTTTTCGCACGCGCTGGAACATAGCATAGTCGAGGGCATTTCGCACGAGGATATTTCAGTGATGCTAATGCATAAGCTAAATGACCAATTCGGCGGGCGTTTAACCATGGCCATCGATATTTTTAAGGGTACTTACCCGCGTAAGTTTTTGCACCAGCTGGTATCGGGGCAGCTGGATATGGACAGGATGGATTACCTTAACCGCGACAGTTTTTTTACCGGCGTGTCCGAAGGCGTAATCAGCTCGGACCGGATCATTAAAATGCTTAATGTAAAAGACGACCAAATAGCCATTGAGGAAAAGGGAATATATTCGATCGAGAAATTTTTAATTGCCCGGCGACTTATGTACTGGCAGGTTTACCTGCATAAAACGGTTATCTCGGCCGAGTTTATGCTTGCCAAAATAATTAAACGCAGCAGGGAACTATCCTTGCGCGGCGAAGCGCTTTTAGCTACCCCGGCCCTGATGCATTTTCTGAAAAAGCCTATAAGCCGGGACGCTTTTATGCACGAAGACCATCACCTGGAAACTTTTGCGACGCTTGACGACACGGACATTATGGCCGCTGTTAAAGCATGGGCCGTTCACAGCGATTTTATTCTCTCCAAATTATGCCGCGATTTGGTTAACAGAAGTCTTTACCAGGCCGAGATCACCAACACGCCTCCTGATAAACAGCTTATTGACGCTTTAACGGAACGGGCAATAATCAACTATGGCATACCCGCAAAAGATGCCTCGTATTTTGTTTTTAAGGATACCATAGGTAATGATGCCTATAAACCGGGGGACGGAAACATCCGCATTTTAATGAAGAACCATACCGTAAAAGATATTACGGCGGCCAGTGATAACTCGAATTTAGAAGCCTTAGCCAAAACAGTAAAAAAGTATATACTTTGCTATAAAAAGGACCTTGCGGGAAACCAGTGATAGCAGGTTCAGGAATAATTTTATATTTGCCTCAGCTATAGGCTTATAAAGAATTTGCAAAATGCCTTTTAAACTAACCGCCGGTCGACGGCCTCTAACCGCTGAAAATTAAATTTTAACACTAAATTTGCCGGATGCAATTTACCGCCCAGGAATTAGGTTTAATGCTTAATGGTATAGTAGAAGGCGACCCTTCCATGTCGGTAAACCAATTGGCTAAAATAGAAGAAGCCACGGCCGGTACACTATCCTTTTTGGCTAACCCCAAGTACGAGTCGTATTTATACACCACGGGGGCCTCTATTGTTATTGTTAACAACGATCAGGTACTTGCCGAACCCGTAAAGGCTACCCTTATCCGGGTGGAAAATGCTTATATCGCTATTTCCATATTGCTTGAAAAATACAATACGATCAAGTTAAACAAGACGGGAATTGAACAGCCTTGCTTTATCCACCCATCGGCTACTATCGGAGAAAACGTTTACGTTGGGGCTTTTGCCTATGTGGGGCCAAATGTTAAAATAGGCAACAATTCGAAAATATATCCGCAGGTTTTTATTGCCGACGATGTTAGTATAGGCCATGATGTCACTATCTTTCCGGGGGTGAAGGTGTATCACGATTGTAAGATCGGTAATCGCGTTACTATTCATTCCGGTACAATCATCGGCAGTGATGGTTTTGGTTTTGCGCCAACAGCGGACGGAACTTATAACAAGATTAGCCAGATAGGCAACGTGGTGATAGAAGAGGACGTTGAAATAGGATCAAACAGCACGATAGACCGCGCAACTATGGGATCGACTACTATTCGTAAAGGGGCCAAGCTCGATAATCTGCTCCAGGTAGCCCACAATGTTGAAATAGGCGCTAACACGGTAGTGGCCGCCCAAACCGGCATATCCGGAAGCACCAAAATAGGCGACAATTGTGTAATTGGCGGCCAGGTAGGTTTTGTAGGACATATCAGCATAGCTAAGGGATCAAAAATACAAGCCAAATCGGGTATAAGCCGTTCCATTACGGAGGAGGGGAAAAAATGGGCGGGTGCGCCTGCGGTTTCCTACAGTTCCAATATGCGTTCGCAAATTGTGGTAAACCGGTTACCCGAATTGGAAAGAAAGATTATTGAACTTGAAAAAATAATTTCGGAATTAAAAGAAAAGGGGCTAAATAACGTTTGAGAGTGGCGATAACAGCTCCGGCAGGTTGAAAGGAACAACGGACTAAATATGAATGTAAAACAAAAAACGATTAAGGCGCCGGTTTCCGTTTCAGGCACCGGTTTACATACCGGCGAACGCGTCACCATGACCTTTAACCCGGCCCCTGAAAATCATGGCTATAAATTCAGACGGATCGATATAGAAGGGATGCCGGTTATCGATGCTGACGTTGATAATGTAACCGATACCTCGCGTGGTACTACCATATCCCAAAACGGGGCAAGTGTCAGCACCATTGAGCATGTACTGGCCGCGCTGGTTGGCCTGGAACTGGACAACGTGCTGATCGACCTGGACGGCCCCGAAACCCCGATCATGGATGGCAGCTCGCTGCAGTTCGTGGATGCTATTAAAGATATGGGGTTTGTTGAGCAAGACGCCGACAGGGAATATTATCACATCCCTTATAATATTCATTATTCAGAGCCTGAGCGCAAGGTGGATATGGTGGCCATGCCACTTGACGACTACCGTTTTACCTGTATGGTTGACTATAATTCGCAGGTTTTGGGTAGCCAGCATGCCAGTATTTCTACAATATCAGAATTTAATAAAGAAATAGCTTCGTGCCGTACCTTTTGTTTTTTGCATGAGCTGGAGATGCTGCTAAAACACGACCTGATAAAAGGCGGCGACCTTAACAACGCGATCGTGGTGGTGGATAAGGAAGTTGACGATGAAGAGTTGGCCCACCTTGCAAAGATATTTAACCGCAAGGATATTAAAGTTGCGCCCCAAGGCATACTGAATAACATTGAGCTAAGGCACCAGAACGAGCCTGCCCGGCATAAATTGCTGGATATGATAGGCGACCTTGCGCTGGTAGGCGTTCCGCTGCGCGGCCACATTATGGCAGCCCGGCCTGGACATGCGGCAAACGTGGCATTTGCCAAAAAGATAAAAACACTTATCAAGAAGGAAAGAAGCCGCAAGCATATAAAAATTTACGATCCGAACGCTAAACCCGTCTACGATACGGTGCAGATCATGAATATCCTGCCGCACAGGCAGCCGTTCTTAATGATCGATAAGATATTGGAATTGACAAAAAGCCATGTGGTAGGATTGAAAAATGTGACGATGAACGAGGAACTTTTCCGTGGCCATTTTCCCGGCACACCGTTGTTCCCGGGCGTTTTGCAGATAGAGGCTATGGCTCAAACGGGCGGTATATTGGTGCTAAACACGGTGCCCGACCCCGAAAATTACATCACACTGTTCCTAAAGATTGAAAATGCGCGTTTCAAGGCCCCTGTGGTGCCTGGAGATACCCTGATATTCCATTGCAACCTTTTGGCGCCGATAAGGCGGGGCATTGCGCAGATGAAAGGAATTGGCATGGTTGGGGAACGCGTTGTGGTAGAAGCTGAACTGATGGCCCAGATAGTGAAGAAACAAAAACCTGAAGAAGCATGATCCAGCCTTTAGCTTATATACATCCCCAGGCCAGGATAGCCGATAACGTGGTTATCGAGCCGTTTGTTACCATCCATAAAGATGTAGAAGTGGGCGAGGGCACCTGGATAGGCTCAAACAGCACCATTATGGACGGCGCACGCATCGGTAAAAACTGCCGCATTTTTCCCGGCGCGGTTATCTCGGCGCCGCCGCAGGATCTGAAATACCGCGGCGAGCAAAGCACAGTTACGGTTGGTGATAATACCATCATTCGCGAATGCGTGACGCTAAACCGTGGTACCGCGCTTGATAAAAATACCACTACCATAGGCAGCAATTGCCTGCTGATGGCGTATGTGCACGTTGCCCACGACTGCGTTATCGGCGATAATGTGATCATTGCCAATTCGGTACAGCTGGCGGGCCATATCAATGTATATGATTATGCGTTTATCGGCGGCACATCGGCAGTTCACCAGTTTGTTGAGATCGGGGCGCATAGCATGATATCGGGCGGGTCGCTGGTGCGGAAGGACGTACCCCCGTTTACTAAAGCCGGCAGGGAGCCGTTATCGTATATCGGGATCAATTCTGTGGGCCTGCGCCGCAGGGGTTACTCGGCAGCTACCATCAACGAGATACAAGAAATTTACCGCATTATATTCCTCAAAAAGTATAACATGACCAAGGCCCTTGACATTATCGAGGCAGAGTTTAACCCGACCGTTGAGCGGGATGAGATCATTAATTTCGTACAGAACTCGCAGCGGGGTATTATGAAGGGGTTTGGGAATTCGTAAATAGTCGATAGTCCATGGACCATAGCCGACGTAAATCGAAACAATTCCTACCTTCGTAGCCGGGTTATGGACTATTGACCATAGTCTATGGACTAAAATGAAGATCACCCTTGAAAATATTGGCCGTCGTTTTAACCGGGACTGGATATTCAGGGGGATCGACCATACGTTTATAAGCGGGCAAATTTACGCGATATTAGGTCCGAACGGGTCGGGGAAATCAACCTTACTGCAGGTTTTAAACGGCAGCCTTTCTCCCTCGGCCGGCAAACTGAATTATTTTTTTGAAGACAAGCCCGTTGAAGCTGAAGAAATCTATCAACACCTTAGCCTTGCGGCGCCTTACCTGGAGCTTATTGAAGAATTCACGTTGAGAGAAATGATCGATTTTCATTTCCAGTTTAAGCAATACACACATGATATTGATAAAAATGAACTCATACGATTGTTGGCGATGACCGAAAGCAACAATAAGCTCATCAAATATTTTTCGTCGGGTATGAAGCAGCGGCTGAAACTCGCCATGGCCTTTTGTTCGGATACGCCGATGCTAATGCTGGATGAACCAACCTCCAATCTGGATACGCAAGGTGTGGAATGGTACTTAAGCCTGGTGCAGCAATTTGCCAAAAACCGGCTTACCATTATTTGCTCCAACCAGGAGCATGAGTATAATTTTTGTGATGAACGGTTAGATATAAGGGATTATAAGAAGATGAAAGCGGAAGGGTGAGCAGAAAGGTAAAAGGTGAAAGGTACAACCGATCTATTGATTTTTTTTAATCAAATATGGATAAATGGGATAAACAAACAATTATTGAGTGGAACGAACTCGGGTTTTATTACCGGCGTGACGACTATTTTAAACAGTGGGTGGTTAATGGGCAGTAAATCCAGTCTTTCGGATTTTTTAAGAGGACTTTTAAATTATGCAGGGGGAAAATCCAACGAAGGTATTTCTGAACACATACACTTGGGACCTTATCAATATTTAAAAATAATGACATGGCACCACCCGTTAATAAACCGCGATTGCATCGGGGGAAGCCCGGATGATTTAAAGCGGCTAAAAATAATTATTGAACAAAAACTATCCATCGCTTCTGCGGGGGAGGTGTTTAGCATTGGTAAGGAATATGCGGCAGAGGGTGATTATTCCATCAAGTTTTTTGTAATGGCTGACAACTTTGTTCCTTCCCAAATAGAGTTTACGGAATAAACTGTTTGTGTAAGCTAAACCTTTTACCCTTCACCTTTACCCTTTTACCTCCTATAAATAGGCTTCTCTCAGCCTGATCAGGCGGATCCAGTGCATCAGCTTCATTACGGGATAAACCGGGTCGAATTCGAACCATCGTGCGGCGAAGTTGGCACTGTTTGGGCGCTTATGGTGGTTATTCTGGAACAACTCGCCGAGCATCAGGAAATCAAAAGGCGTGGTGTTTTTTGATTTGTCGCCGTTCTCGAAATTAGCATAGCCATATTTATGCCCGCACCAGTTAACGATAGCGCCATGTATGGGTCCCATCATAAAATGGATGGGCAGCAGTAAAAACATCCACCAATGGGTAGCGAAAATAATATAGAAGGCTACATAAAATAGCCCGAATAAAATTCTGAAAAAAAGTAGATCCCCAGTAATCCAATAACCGCCACTCAGGGTAATTGCCTTTAAAGCGTGCTTCGGGCTCTTTCAGGCGTTTCTCGTACAGCTTATAGCTTTGCGCAGTGCGCCACATCATTTGAAAAACGTCCCGGAAAAAATAAGGTGAATGCGGGTCCTTTTCGGTATCGCTAAACGCGTGATGCTCGCGGTGCATTATCGCGTAGGCCCGTGGATTTAAGTAGGACGAGCCCTGGCAGACAAACGTTAAAAGATGGAATACCCGCTCGTTAAACTTATGGGTACTGAACATTTTATGCGAGGCATACCTATGTAAAAAGAATGTTTGGAAAAACAACGACAAAAACCAGTGCGCTATGAAAAAGATGAGAATGATCACGAAATTATAATATCAAAAATGCGGGATTTGTTTACGAACTCGCGCAAAGATACGATAAATATCGCGAAAGGCCGGGGGTGGCTGTTTGGAAAAACTAATGACGAGGCAGCCATAAGTAAATGCAGGAATACCTTTTGTGATAGGGCCCTTGATAATGTTCTCTCTCTTTTACAATATCTTATACTTACGGCCGCCTCTTCAATAGTTAATGATCGATAAAATTAGCTTGCGGCATTGCGCATGGCCTTAATTTTATCATGCGAAGCGACAATACCTTCCGACTGGCGTGAAACGATTTGCCTGAACTCGTCAGACAAGCCGTTGTCGCCGGTTAACGCATCCTGGTAGGCTTGTTTAATAGCATCATCGCCACGTTCGCATTCAGCTAATATGCTTGCGCGGTCGTGACCGCTGAATGTGGCTCTTACATCGAGCCAGTTGCGGTGAATAGTGCCGCTCACGCTATGGCCGTCGTCGGCATCGCCGCCCACCTGGTTTACTATTTTACTAAGCTCAAACACATTTTGACGGCTTGCTTCTCTTTGGCTACGAAAGAAGTCGCTCAGATCGCGGTCTTCATCGCCCAGGTCCTTGCCGGCGTGTTCAAAACCTGCAACCCGGTCATTGTTAATTTGTATAAGGTCGTTTAAAACCTCAACTGATTTTTCTATCGTTTCCATAATTGATTTGTTTGGATATACAAAACAACTACCTTGCCAAAAATTAACTTGAAATTAAAATATTTTCTTGCTTAAGGCGCTTAAAGCATAAACGTGCCTGCCTGCCGGCAGCGCTTAAAGCGGAAAGCTGCTATCCTACAATATCAATTCAGCTTCATGATCACACCTCACCAGGTTGTATATCAAATACTTCCGCCAGCAGTTTATAAGAGGTTAGTCTATCATCGAAATGCTCGGTAATGGTCACAGCGATGATCTCGTCCACGTTGTAATCCTTTGCCAACTGGCTCAATTTAGTTTTCATTTGCACGGGCGTGCCGGTTATCACCCGCTTGCGGTTGTATAGGATGCGCTCAAGCTCGTCGGGCGAATAGACCACGTTCTTAATATCCTCATAGCCTACCGGGGCAAGGTCTGCGCCTTTTTCAAACTGGTTAAAGCGGTAATCCATCAACGCCTGGTGCTGTTCCAGTTTTTGCTCGTCCTCTGAGCAAAATACGAAGACTGCCATATTGGCCATGGGCCGCTGCAAGTTTTCGGATGGTATAAAACGTTCGCGGTAAGCCGCGACTGCTTCGGGACCACCATTCGGATTGATAAAATGCGCAAACGAAAAACCCATGCCGAAGTGCGCGGCAAATATTCCGCTTTGCCCGCTGGAGCTCAGCAACCACATGGCAGGCACAGTTTGCACCTGCGGTATTGCGCGTATCCTGGATTGCGGCGTACCCAACTCGCCGCGGTCGTGAAAGTAATTGTTCAAATCATAAAGTTGCTCTACAAAATCCTGTTCGCGAAACTGGTTGGAAGGGTTAAGTACGGCCGCTGTAATACGGTCGGTGCCTGGCGCCCGGCCCATGCCCAGGTCGATGCGCCCGGGGAACAATGCCTCCAGCATCCTGAAGTTTTCTGCCACTTTCAGGGCGCTATGGTTTGGCATCATAACGCCCCCCGATCCGATCCTGATATTTTTTGTTTGCCCGGCCAGGTGAGCCATCAATACCTCGGGGGTGGAACCCGCCAGCACACTGGTATTATGGTGCTCGGATACCCAAAACCGCGTATAGCCCAGCTGGTCGGTATACTTTGCCAGTTCGACTGTTTCCCTAACGGCCTGCTCTGCCGTAACGCCTTTGCGAACGGGAGATTGGTCGAGAACGCTGAGGCGGATGTTATTTGTGTTCATGGGTAATTGTAAGAACACAAAAATAAAGGATGGGTTGTTGAGCGATTGTAAAGTTTTGTTATGGGACTACAGCCACCGCGCGGATGCTTTTTTCGTACTACCGCGGTAAGCGTGTATCGTTTTCCCCAAAAGTTAACTTTGGTTGCCCGTTGATTAATGTTGTCATATTTATAATATGTTGATTTTTAGATTATTAAGTGTTTTTATTAACCGGGAATAGTATTTGCCTAATCACGGTAACTAACCTTAAAATTAAATATTATGAACACATTAGTTTGGATAGGAATAGCAATACAGGCAGTGCCGGTTTTCTTTATCATCAGGACAAGCATCTCGATGATCAAAAGCAAAGCGAAAGCAAAATAAACCTGTTACGTTATCCGGAATTTCGATGATGAAGTAGGGCGCTCTTCGAAAATTCTAAAAAACAATGTGTATTTAGATGAAAATCAACACTCACTGATTTTAGAAATTTGTAAATAACGGGCAAATGGCTAACTTATGCCGATGCCACCGTTGAACAAAAACCTGCAGCAACTTGTCGCGATCGCCCAAAAGGAAGAAAAGCTGGGGATCGGGTTGATGTCGGGCACGTCGCTCGACGGGCTGGACATCGCGTTATGCCGGTTTACCGGGAATGGTTTGAATACGAAATTTGAGCTGCTGCAATTTACAACCATTGCCTACCAGGATAATTTTAAAGAGGAAATACAATCGGTTTTCGCACGACGGGATGCCGACCTTGAAAAGGTGTGCCTGCTAAACGCTTATATCGGCACTTTTCATGGCGAAATGGTTTTGCAGGCGCTTAACAAATGGGAAATAAAACCCGGAGCGGTTGACTTTATCGCCAGTCATGGCCAAACCATTTACCATGCGCCCAAGCGTCTTCACAGACATCCAAATTATCCGAATGCTACGCTGCAGATCGGAGACGGTGATCACCTCGCGGTTAAAACGGGCATATTAACCATCAGCGATTTCCGGCAAAAGCATATCGCGGCCGGCGGCGAAGGCGCCCCGCTCGCTTTATACGGCGATGTGTTGCTGGGCAGCAAGGCAGGAGAAAACCGCTTACTGCTCAATATCGGCGGTATAGCCAATCTTACCTTTTTACCGGCTGACGGGGATTATAAAAACATTTTATGCACCGATACCGGTCCCGGCAATACGCTGATCGATGCTGCCTGCCGGAAGTATTTTAACCGCCCCTATGATGAGGATTCGAAGATTGCATTTTCGGGAAAGGTGAATGAAGCGCTGTTAAGCGCTTTGCTCGACCACCCCTTTTTCAATGAACACACGCCCAAAACTACCGGGCCAGAATTGTTCAATTTAGCCTATGTTAATAGCGCTTTAAAGCGCTTGAATAGTCCAACCATAAGTAATGAAGATTTAATTTGCACGTTAACGGCCTTTACGGCGAAATCGATAGCTGATTTTATCTTAACGAATTTTGAGACTGGTGGCCTTAAGATATTTGCCAGCGGCGGGGGAGCGAGGAATGTTTATGTGATCGAATATTTAAAGAAATTCCTGCCAAAGACCATTATTACCGATACGAGCGCATTAGGGATCGATCCGGATGCAAAGGAAGCTATTTTATTCGCGCTGCTGGGTAACGAAGCTTTATCCGGCGAACCGATAGCGATCGGCAATAACCCGACGGTTTTGATGGGAAAGTTTAGTTTTCCTTTTTAAAAAGTGGGCGTATTTCATAGCGATGGGTGTAAAACCCATCGCTATGAAAAATAAACAATATGAGGGTTTCGACGGGCGATTTAAACGGAACGTAGCGATGGGTTTTACACCCATCGTTATGAAATAATGAATAAATATACATTGAAGCATGCCACAAAGTTATTCGTCATTATGGGTACATCTTATCTGGTCGACCAAAAATCGCGAACCGGTATTGACCCCTGTATTAAAACATGAGGTCTATAAGGTGATCAATGAAGTCGCAAGCGATCATGAAATATATCTTGATTGTATAAACGGCATTGAGGATCACGTTCATTTATTAATAAGGTTGCGCACCGACCAATCGATAGCCGATATTGTGAAAACCATAAAAGGACAATCATGGGAACATTTCCGAAATATCCCGGAAAAATATATTCATTGGCAGGACGGTTACGCAGCGTTCACCGTAAGTCCCGACAAGGTTATCAAGATTCGCAATTATATTTATAACCAGGAGAAACATCATCGCGACAAAACATTAAACGATGAACTAAATGAAATAAAACAGGCGGCAAAAAATTAATAGCGATGGGTTTTATACCCATCGCTATGCGGTAAATAATCTACAAATTCGCCTTCACCCCATATTTATCGGCGAACTTGCGGTAGAGCTGTTTATGCAGGTTATCCAGGTTAATATTTCTGCCCTGTATAAACGCTGCGTCCACATTGATGGTGATCATATCCAGCGCGTCGCCTTTTGATATAAACAGGTTGGCGTCCTTGCCCGCTTCCAGTGTTCCGGTGGTTTTATCGATGCCTAATATTTTGGCGTTGTTAATGGTGATCATTGATAATGCTTGTTCCTTGGTCAAGCCATAACCTACGGCCTCGCCGGCCTCGAAAGGCAGGTTGCGCTGCCGCCAGAAACCGATGCCGGTTAAGCCGTACAACACGCCGGCATCCTGCAATATTTTTGGCAATTTGTAGGGGAGGTAAACATCGTCGTCTTCGCGGTCGGGCAGGCGTTGCGTTTCCTTTAGGATTACGGGAACTTGGTTATCGCGCAGCACATCGGTTACCAGGTATGATTCGTTACCCCCAACGATAACCGCCGATATCCCCATTTTTTTGGCAAAATCCACCGCCTGAACAATTTCCTTTGCGCCGTCGGCATTGATGAACAGCTTTTTTGAACCGTCGAACAGTCCCTTCATGGCTTCGAAACGCACATTGGTTACTTCGGGCCGCCCCATTTCCGCGTAAGCCTTAGCTTCGATGAACAATTGTTCGATAGCCGCTACGGCTTTGCGTGCACGCTCGGCAGGTGTTTCCTGCGTAGCGGAGGGAAGCTGGAAAGCCCTTCTGCGCGGCGCTGCGCTGACGGGCCAGGTCATGTGGATGCCGATATCGGTTTTATAAGCCGCGTCTTCCCAGTTCCAGGCATCCAGCTGCACAACAGACGACTCCCCCGAAATGACGCCGCCTGACGGTGTGGGCTGCGCCAGCAAGATGCCGTTTGACCGCACCGTAGGTATTACCTTGGAGTCGGTATTGTAAGCAACGATGGAGCGTACATTGGGATTATACTCACCGGTTTCATCATCGTCAACCGTGCCTTTTGCGCCTTCCTCGATCTCGACCAGGCCGAGCGTGGTGATGGGGCAAATAAATCCCGGGTAAACCTGCTGACCGGTGGCGTCGATCACGTCGGCGCCGGTTGTATTGGGCGCAGACCCTTCGCCAACGGCGGTTATTTTTCCTTTGTCAAAAGCCACATAGCCATTATTGATCACCTGGCCGTTCCCGATGTGGATAGTGCCGCCGGTTATAACGATAGGCCGCGACTGTGGTTTAGCGGGCGAAATATTAGCCTGGCCGTAAACGAGGATTGTGCTAAGCAGCAGTCCTCCAAAAATTAAAGATATCTTTTTCATTATTTTGAGTCGGTTTTAGGGTTTAGTTTGGATTTGGCCTCCCTCGGTTTTGTTTGTTGTGATCCCATCGTCTGATGTCCAGATGTTATCTTCATCTGCCTCCTCGTCTGCCCGCGGACGACGCGCTGTTGGCCGTTGCGTTGCCGCACCCCTGTTTTTGGCGGCGATCATTTTTTGGATGATCCGCGCTTTTTCGGTCCTCATCGCTTTTTGATTTGCTGCATCTTTGTCGATATCCCAGTAAGGAATGCCGTCGACAAATGTCTTTTCGGCAACAGCATAAATAGATAGCGGATCGGCTGACCATAATACCAGGTCGGCGTCTTTACCGGGCTTTATACTGCCTACGCGGTTATCCACGTGCAGCATTTTGGCGGGGTTCAACGTAACCAGCTTTAAGGCTTCTTCCTCGCTCATCTGTCCATAGGCAACAGCCTTCCCTGCCTCCTGGTTAAGACGGCGTGCCATTTCGGCATCGTCGGAATTAAAGGCTGTAACCACGCCCATATCATGCATCAGCTTTCCGTTGTAGGGGATGGCATCGGTTACCTCCATCTTATAGGCCCACCAGTCGGAAAAGGTAAAACCGGCAATACCGCGGGCGGCCATTTTGTCGGCCACTTTATAGCCTTCCAAAACGTGGGTGAAGGTATTCACCTTGAAACCCATTTCGTCGCCTACGTGCATCAGCATATTGATCTCCGACTGTAAATAAGAGTGGCAGGTGATAAAGCGTTTCTTATCCAGTATTTCGACGATGGCGTCGAGTTCCAGGTCGCGGCGCACATGGTTTCCTTTTACCGCGCGGGCAGCCTTATATTCTTTGGCACGGGTAAACTCATCTACATAAACCTGCTCAACACCCATGCGCGTTTGCGGGAAACGGGCGGCACCCTGAACAGGGCCGTTGTTGCTGCCCTTCACGTTTTCGCCCAGGGCGAATTTGATGAAGCCATCAGCGCCTTCAAATTTCATTTCGTCGGGCAATACGCCCCAGCGGTGCTTGATCAGCTGTGTTTGCCCGCCGATGGAGTTGGCCGAGCCGTGAAGAATATGCGATGTGGTGACACCCCCAGCCAGTTGCCGGTAAAGCTCGATATCCTCGGAGTTGAGCACATCCGCTATCCTCACTTCGGCGGTTACCGACTGCGTGCCTTCGTTGATGCCGCCGGTAGCCGCAATGTGCGAGTGCTCATCGACAATGCCGGGCGACAAATGCTTGCCCGTAGCATCGATGACCATCGCGTTTGCCGCCGAAAGGTTTTTCCCCACCGCTTTTATCTTTCCGTTTTCGATCAGCACATCGGCATTTTTTAAGACGCCTTCTTTTTCGTTGGTCCAAACGGTGGCATTTTTAAACAATACATTTTCGGGTTTTGGCAACTCGGTGTAGCCATAAGCCGTGAATGGATAGATCACCGGGCCAACGGCGATGGATGGTTTTGGCAGTTCGCGTGCCGGAGCCAGTGTTGCCGGGCCGGTGTAGGTGGCTGTCCATCTTACTTCGGAGCCATCGGGCAATACGCCGTTGCCGCTGAAAGTAAGCGGCGATGTTTTGATAATATAGCCGTTTAAGCGGATATTGCCGGAAGGCTTGTTCCGCAGGTCGAAATAAACGCTCACCATGTCGCCGCTGCGGGTGATGGTTCCGCGTACGCGGGTGCTGTCGGCATCGTTGCGCTCGATATTAGCATCGTAGGTGCCGGGCGTACCGCCGATCTTAAGCGTAAGCTTTGGCAAACCGTCGCCGGCCAGGATATAGTTGCCGCGCAGGTCGGTTACGTCCATGCGGCTCACCACGTACTGACGGCCCTCCACCCAGTTCTCGAAAATAACATTGTCTTTTTTAAACAGGTTATCCGAAGTGATAATGAAGCTGGCCATTTTGCCTTTGGCAAGCGTGCCCACTTTATCGGCTACGCCCAGCATTTCGGCAGGGATAACGGTTAGGGAATTTAGCGCCTGTTTTTCGCTCAGGCCGTTATCGATAGCTGTACGCAGGTTGGTCCAGAAATCGGTTGGTTTTGAAAGACCGTACGAAGTGATGGCGAACCGTATGCCTGCTTTTTCCATCGCCGCGGGGTTGGTGGGCGCCAGCTCCCAGGCTTTTAACTGGGTATAGGTTACGTTGCGGGCATCCAGCGGATCTTCAATGTCATACGGCTCTGGAAAGGTAAGCGGGATAATAAAGCTGCCGCCGGTAGCCTTCATCGCATCGATGCGACGGTACTCGTCGCCGTCGGTTTTAAAAATATATTGTTTGCCAAACTCGCGTCCTATCTTATTGGCGCGGAGCACACTCAGGGCATCCGACACTTCAAAGATCTGCGGCAGGTTTTGGGTGCGGTTAAATTCCGCGAGTGAAAT
>Ga0134126_10001607_pt1 | contig 28811 bp, 31 predicted proteins | sample KB31752_FD_96881 | JGI IMG/M metagenome (GOLD analysis project Ga0134126, IMG submission 96881) | Terrestrial soil microbial communities with excess Nitrogen fertilizer from Kellogg Biological Station, Michigan, USA - KB3-175-2 | ecosystem: Environmental > Terrestrial > Soil > Unclassified ... | reverse complement strand
TGTCCGCGGCGTCGTTTCTGGGCATCGCCGGTGCGATCGCGGTATTCGGCTACGACGGTTTCCTCTACTCGATCGGCTTTCTGGTCGCCTGGCTGGTAGCCCTGCTGCTGGTCGCCGAGCTGCTGCGCAACACCGGCAAGTTCACCATGGGCGACGTGCTCAGCTACCGGATGCGCCGCAGCCCGGTTCGCGCGGCCGCAGCGGTATCGACCTTGGTGGTGTCGCTGTTCTACCTGCTGGCCCAGATGGCCGGCGCCGGTGGTCTGGTCGCGCTGCTGCTCGACGTCAAGAGCACTTCGGGCCAGGCGCTGGTGGTCGCGGTGGTCGGGCTGTTGATGATCTTCTATGTGCTGGTCGGGGGGATGCGCGGCACCACCTGGGTGCAGATCGCCAAGGCCGCGTTACTGATCATCGGTGCAGGCATGCTGACCGCCTGGGCGCTGGGCGCCTTCGGACTCAACCTGTCCGCCATGCTGGGCGAGGCGGCGGCCCGCTCGTCCCACGGGCAGGCCGTGCTCGCTCCGGGTCTGCAATACGGCAAGAGCACCACAACCAAGATTGACTTCGTGTCATTGGGGCTGGCCCTGGTGCTGGGCACTGCGGGCCTGCCGCACATCCTGATGCGCTTCTACACGGTGCCCTCTGCCAAAGAGGCCCGCCGTACGGTGGTCTGGGCGATCTGGCTGATCGGCGTGTTCTACCTGTTCTCCCTGGTGATCGGCTACGCCGCGGCGGCCATGGTGGACGGCGGTCCAGCGCGGATCGCCGCGATGCCCGGCGGGGAGAACTCCGCGGCGCCACTGCTGGCGTATCAGCTCGGCGGTGAGATTTTCCTAGGCTTCATCTCAGCGGTGGCCTTCGCCACCATCCTCGCGGTGGTGGCCGGCCTGACGATCACTGCGTCGGCGTCGTTCGCGCACGACGTCTACGCCAACGTGATCAAGCGAGGCAACCTGGATGCGGACAGCGAGGTGCGGGTCGCCCGCATCACCGCATGCGCCATCGGCGCCCTGGCGGTGCTCGGTGGCATCGCTGCGCTGGGCCAGAACGTCGCCTTCCTGGTGGCACTGGCCTTCGCGGTGGCGGCCTCGGCGAACCTGCCGACTATCCTTTATTCGTTGTTCTGGAAGCGGTTCAACACCACCGGCGTGCTGTGGAGCATGTACGGCGGCTTGATCAGCTGCGTTTTGTTGATTTTCTTCTCGCCGGCCGTGTCGGGCACCCCGAAGTCGATGTTCCCCAATGTCGACTTCGCGATCTTCCCGCTGAAAAACCCGGCCCTGGTCTCGGTACCGTTGGCGTTCCTGCTCGGTTATGTCGCCACGGTGCTCAGTCCGAAAGACAGCGCGGACGAGGTCCGTTACGCCGAGATGGAGGTGCGCGCGCTGACCGGTGCCGGCGCCGAGCGGTCCACCTCCCAGCCAACTCCTCCCCCGGCTCCCCAGCCGCGCCTGCCACAACCCCGGCCGGTGCCCAAACCGGTAGGCAGTGATTTCCCCGAACCGACTGTGATACCTGAGATACCGGCCCAGCGCGGGACGAACCGGCGACCGGTCGTCATCGCCGCCGGCGTGCTCACCGGTGTGATCATTCTCGCGGTGTCCATCTCCGTGAACCGGGTACTGGCCACGGCACCATCCGAGGCCGCCAAGCCGGCCCAACCGCAACCCGCGGCGGACATCGGACCGGAGGTGGCGATACCTGCACTCGGGCCCACCGTCCAGGTCGGCAAGACTCCCGGCTTCGTCGCGATCTCTCCCAACGGCCGGCAGGCCTACGTCGCCAACCGCAACGCCCAGGTCGTCACCGTGGTGGACACCGCGGTCAACCAGGTGACCGCTACCATCCCGATCACGGCCGGCCCACCCCAGTTCCTCGCCTTCGCGCCGGACGGCCGCACGCTCTACGTCACCATCTACAACGACGCGCGAACCGTGCATGTGGTCGACGTGCTCGACACCGCGACGAACACGGTGGTCGGAACCATCCCGCAACAAGCCCGCCCGTACCTGCCGGCGGTCACCCGCGATGGCAAGCGCCTGTTCATCCCCAACCACGACATCGGTTCGGTGTCGGTGGTCTCCACCGACACCAACACGGTGATCGCCCAGGTGCCCGTCGCACCCAACCCGCACTCGGTCGCGTTCTCGCGGGACGGCAGCCGGGCTTACACGGCCAACCACGAGTCCAACGTGGTGTCAGTGATCGACACCACCACCCTCGAGGTATTGGCGACCATCCCGGTCGGGAGAAGTCCGCACAGCATCGCGGTGCATCCCAACCTGCCGCTGGTCGCCATCGTCAACTACGACGGCGCCTCTGTGTCGATGATCGACGGCATCACGAACAGGGCGCTGGCGACCATCCCGGTCGGGACTCACCCGCAAGACATCGCGTGGGCCCCGGACGGCCGGTTCGCCTACGTGGTCAACGAGGGCACCAACACGGTGTCGGTGATCGATGTCCGGACCAACCGGGTCACCGCGACCATTCCCACCGGGATCCAGCCGACCAGCATTGCGGTGCTGCCCAACGGTCGCCAGGCATATGTCAGCAACGTCACGGCCGGAACGCTCACCGTTCTGGACCTCACTGGCTGAGCTACCCCACCATTCGCCATCAGCTGTGGCACGATTGGCGGCTATGAGCCCCGCAGTGCCAGCTTGCCTGGTCGCCGAACTGCCTGCGGACGCCGTACTGCTCGACGTCCGGGAGAACGACGAGTGGGCCGCCGGGCACGCCCCGGCGGCCGTGCACGTGCCGATGGGGCAGGTGACGCAGCGGCTCGATGAGATCGCCGCCGCGCTGCCCGATCGCCCGGTCCGGGTCGTGTGCCGCTCCGGAGCGCGCTCAGCCCGGGTCACTGCCTATCTCCGGCAGTCCGGCTGGGACGCGGTGAACGTCGACGGCGGCATGCGCGCGTGGGCTGCCGCCGGCCGCCCGATGGTCACCGACTCAAATGCCGCACCCCGCGTCATCTAGCCCCTCCAGCGGGCGCTCCGCCGTTTCCCAAGGGATGGAAACGGGTCGAATAACTCCGCTGAGCCCGCTGAACGTGGACAAGATGCGGGGACTGGCCGCGGTGGCGGTGCCGTTGTTGGGATTGACGGCGCTGCTGGTGGTGGTGACCGGGGGGGCCGAGACGTGGCGGTATGCGTTACTGCTGGACAGCCGCTTCGACGCGGTCCCGGCCGGGCCATTGCACGCCAGCGACGCGCTGGTGGTCACCGGCGGGGTGGTGTCGCTGCTGTCCTCGGTGCTGGCCGGGGCGGTCACCCTGGGATGGCTGGTGCACGCCAGTACGGCGGCGGCCCAGGCCGCTGCGGTCGCCCGGCCCCGGCCGAGCTGGCAGCTGATCGCCGGGGTGCTGGTGCCGGGGATCAACCTGGTGCTGCCCGGCGCAGTGCTCGCCGAGTTGGAGCATGCGGCGCTCGGCCATGATCCGGCCCGCCGGCCGCGTCCGTCATCGCTGGTTCTCGTTTGGTGGGCGGTGTGGTCGGTCGGGCTGCTGCTGGCCGGAATCACCCTGCTGTGGAACCTGCGCGACGGGGTGCAGGCCCGCGCTGATGGCGTACTGCTGCACGTGGCCACCGACCTGTGCGCCGGGATCGTCGCGGTCGCCACGATCGTCGTGGTGCGGCGGCTGACCCGGCTGCTCAGCCCGGCGCAACTGGTCGGCGCTCGCCGGATGATGGTGGTGCGCGTACCCGGTGGTTCCCGATTGAGCGGATGAGTCGCATGCGCTGGTCGGTCCCGCGGGTGGTGGCGCACCGGGGGGCGTCGGCGGAGGCGGCCGAACACACCCTGCCCGCCTACGTGCTCGCTCTCGAGCAGGGCGCTGACGGCCTGGAGTGTGACGTCCGGATGACCCGCGATGGGCACCTGGTGTGTATCCATGACAGCCGGATCGACCGCACGTCCACCGGACGCGGCCCGGTCAGCGCGTACGACCTGGCGATGCTGGCCGCGTACGACTTCGGCGGGTGGCGCGACGACCTGAACACTGATGGCGCGACCGCTGGCCTGGTGCGGCCACGTGTTGGTGTGCTCACCCTGGCACAGCTGCTCGGTCTTCTCGCGGACTGGCCGGACCCGGTGCAGCTGTTCATCGAGACCAAACATCCGGCGTCGCAGGGCGGGTTGGTCGAGGCCACCTTGGTGACTCTGCTCACCGAGCACGGTCTGGCCGCCCCGAAATCGCGGCACGATTCCCCGGTAGTGATCATGTCGTTCTCGGCCAAGGCGTTGCGGCGGGTCCGCGCCGCAGCGCCGCAGCTGCCCACCGTGGCGTTGCTGCCCACGTTGGGCGGTGTTCGCTCCGGCGAGCTGCCTCCCTGGGCGGACATCGCCGGACCCCGCTTCGGTGCGCTGCAGGCCGATCCCGGCTTCGTGCTGAGGGCTGCGGCGCACGGGCATCCGATCTACTGCTGGACCATCGACGAGCCCGACGAGGTGGCACTGTGCGCCGAACTCGGCGTCGCCTACCTGGCGACCAATCGGCCAGGAGCCGCTGTGCGGCAGCTGAGCGGGTCCTGAGCGGACGCGATAGCGTCCACCCGTGACAAAAACCAAGAACCGCCCTTCGACGCACGGCTCCGCCGGTCAGATCAATCCTCGCCAGGCCTGCCCGTGCGGATCGGGCAAGAGGTACAAGGCCTGCCATGGTGATCCTGGTGGCACCCGGGACGTCATCGTCAGTCGCCCGTTCGAAGGGCTCGCCGCCGAGCGCCAGCTGATCGCATTACGCGAGTTCGTGCCCTCGGCGACCGCGCCGTTACCGCTGGCGCAGCCGGGCGATCGGGACGTCACACTGGCCTCGTTGCTGCCGGGGGCGGCGGCCGGGGTCGTGCGTCCGGACGGCACGGCGCTGGTCGCCATGCAGGTGCTGACCCGTTCCGGGGACCTGTCGCGGGATGTCGGGCGGGCGGTGCGCTGGGCGCAGAGCGCAACGCCCGGCTCCGTGCTGCCGGTGACCGATACCACGGCCGACGGCGAGCAGGTCCGGCTCCAGGATCTGCTGCGCCCGGACGCCGTTCTCGAGATCACCATGTATCCCGACTTCGCCTGGTGGGTGCCCGGCGAGTCCCCCACCGGTGACGCGGCAGCCGCGTTGAAGCAGGCGAACGAGGCGATCATGCCGACCGAGCCGGTCACCGGAACGGGGGTTGAGGTGGCCTACTGGACCGATGCCGGGGAGAAGGCGCATCTGCGATGGATCCGCCAGGAACCCGAAGAGCAGCTACTCGCCGCGCTGGCCCGGCTGGCCGCGCGCGAAGAGCTGGACCTAGGTGCGGGTTCCCGCTTCGCCGGCTCGTTTCGCGCCCACGGGGTGCTGGTCCCGGTGTGGGACTTGGACCGCGAGCAGCATGCCCGCGAATGGACAACCCCCGCGGAGTCCTTCGCCCAGCGCCTCACCCAGGCTCTTTCCTCACTGCCCAGCACCCCCCTCACCGACCCCGAACGCCGCGCCCTGCGCGCCCTGCACAGCCGCCAGCTCACCCTGCGCTGACCCACCCCTCCACCCCGATATGTCTCCATATCGGGGTTAGGGGAGCCAGCTGAGGTGGCCGTGGAGGAGGGCGTAGCCGACGAAGGCGGCGACGTCGATGAGGGAGTGGGCGGTGATGAGGGGGTAGAGGCGGTGGGTGCGTTGCCAGCTGCGGCCGAAGACCAGGCCCATCACCAGGTTGCCTACGAACCCGCCGAAACCCTGGTAGAGGTGGTAGCTACCGCGCAGGGCCGCGCTGGCCAGTAGGGCGGTGCCCTCGCCCGATCCCAGCTGGCGTAACCGCGTGATCAGGTATCCGACCACGAGGACTTCCTCGGCCAGCGCGTTGGCCACCGCCGCGCCAACCAGCACCGGGACCCGCCACCAGGTGTCGCCCAACGCCGACGGCAGCACGGTGAGGTTCAGGCCGGCGGCTCGGGCCAGCAGGTACAGCCCCAACCCTGGCCCGCCGATCAGTGCCGCAAGAACGGCACCCAACCCGATGTCCCGCGCCGCCGGTCGGCGGTACAGACCGATGGTGCGCAGGCCGATGCCACTGCGCCACAGCAGGTAACCGCCCAGACCGGCCCACGCCAGCAGTTGGATCATCCCGGCGAGCTGGTAGAACAAGTCGAGCAGCGCAACCTTGCGCACCGGCGCATTGATCGCCACCGACTGACCGGCCAGCGAACCCGGGGCGAGCAACGCGTCCACCAGCGCCAGCAGGCTCCGCAACCCCGACAGCCCCAGCGTCACCGCCAGGACCAGGACAACCTCGACGACCAGAGCACGACGTTGCCCGGGGTCCGTGACGACCGTAGGCTGCGCCGGACGCGGGAGGGCCAGCCAGCTTCGCAACCCCACCCCGCGCGCGTTCACGTCCCCGACGCTATCCGCCGCGCCGCGGTCGAGCCTTGGCGACCGCAGCGCGCTCGGCCAGTGGCGCCCCGCGTATCGTGGGCTCGTGTGGCGCTTCGTGCTGGCCCGGCGATGGTGGGTCGGGCACGTGCTGGTCGTGTTGTGCTGTGGCCTGTTCGTCCGGTTGGGCCGCTGGCAGTGGGATCGGGCGCAGTCACCCACCGGCGGCTGGCAGAACCTCGGCTACTCGTTGCAATGGCCGCTGTTCGCGGTCGTGCTAGTGGCAGCCTGGATCCGGTTTCTGTGGCTGGAGCGGCATGCGCAAGCCCAGGTTCGCAGCGAGGAGCCCAGCCCTGCACCGGATTTCACTGCACCGGTTCCCCGGCGTCCAGACCACCGACCGATCCCGGAGGACGATCCCGACGATGAGCTCGCCACGTACAACGCCTTCCTCGCCCGGCTCGCTGAACAGGACCGGCAGTAGCACCGACCGGGTCACGGCCCGGTTGCTCGGGTACCGGATCATGGCGTACGCCACCGGCGTGATGCTGCTCGTGTTGACCAGCTCCGTGGTGCTGCATTACGGGTTCGGAAACCAGCAGCTATGGTGGAGCGGACCCGTGCACGGCTTTCTCTACATGGGTTACCTCGTGGCCACGGTAGTGCTGGGCACATCGGTGCGGTGGCGGCCGGTGCGGATGGTGCTGGTCGCCACCGCGGGCACTATTCCGTTCATGTCGTTCGTCGCCGAGCGCAGCGTCACTCGTGAGGTGCGCGGGGAGCTTTCGGCCTCGTCGAAGTAGCCGGTTGGAGTAAGAGCCGGCAAAGAAGTGGTGAGCCCTGACCGGCCCCGGAGGGAGCCCAGCTAAGGTGCCTCAGGTGTCGACGGTGCTGGATCTGCATCCCCCCTGCCCTCCGGGTGTGCCACCCTTGCTGGCGCGTCTGGTCGATGATGCGGCGTTGTTCCCGCCGTCACGCGCGAACGTGGTCGATACCGTCAAGGCGCACCTCGCTGCCCGGCGCGCGCCGCACGCCGGCGTGGTCGGTTTTCTGAACTGCCCGATTTCCCGGCTCGGTGCACTGGTCGGTGCGTTGCGCAAGGCCCGTCCGGTGCGGCCGGTGGCGTTGTCGCTGGTTGCCGATACCGGCCTGGGTGGCCTGCCCAAGGCCATCTCCACCGCGCTGGACAACCCGAAGCTGCTGGATCTGCGAATGATCGAGGTGCCGGCACCCTCCGACGTGGATGCCAACTGGCTGGTCCAGCTCACTGAATTCGTACCGGACGATGTGGTCCGGGTGGTGGAGCCACGCCGTGGCCGGCCGGAGTGGTTGACGGGCGTGCGCCGGGTAGCCGAGGTCGGCTGCTGGCCCAAGCTGCGGTGCGGCGGAACGTCGGTGGAGTCGTTCCCCAGCATCGAGGAGGTGGCCGATTTCCTGGCCGTCACGACCAACGCCGGCGCCCCGTTCAAGGCGACCGCCGGGCTACGCCACGCGGTCCGCCATCATGATCCGGCTACCGGGCTGACCCACCACGGGCTGCTCAACATGCTCGTCGGGACCGCCCACGCGGTATCCGGGAGCAACGCCCAGGAGGCCCTGCGGTGCACCGACGCCGCCGCGCTGGCCGCTGAGGCCGCCGCCTTCTCTGCGGAGACCGCGCGAAGTGTCCGTGAGGTGTTCGCCTGCTTCGGGTCGGTGTCGCTGGCCGATCCGGTGACCGAACTGGTCCGGCTGGGACTGCTGCCCAGCCCCGAGCACCGCCGCGCGTCCCAGGCTTGACCCCCACTGCTCGGCGTGTCGCTGTCTGATGCACGGTGTGTCAGCGTTTCGTGTACCTAATAGGCTCGCTGGATGACCGTCACCACGTATCTCGGGCCCGCAGGAACCTTCGCCGAACAGGCGGCCCGTTTACTGGTGCCTGGGGAACAGCTGCGTTCGGCGGCGTCGGTGCACGCGGCGATCGCGGCGCTGCGGGCGCGTCAGGCCGACGCGGCGTGCGTGCCGGTGGAGAACTCGGTGGAAGGATCGGTGCCGGCCACCCTCGACGCGATGGTCGAAGGTGAGCCGGTGCTGGCGGTCGCCGAGGCCGTGCTGCCGGTCCAGTTCAGCGTGCTGGTCCGGCCCGGTACCGACGCGGCGGACGTGCGCACCGTGGCGACCCATCCGCACGCCGCGGCGCAGGTGCGGTGTTGGCTGGGTACACACTTGCCGGACGCGACCACAATGCTGACCGACTCCACGTCCGCGGCGGCGGTCGCGGTGCTCGAGGCTCGGGCCGACGCCGCGGTGTGCGCCCCGGTCGCGCTGGCCCACTACCCGCTGGCCGAGCTGGCCAGCGGGGTGCACGACAAAGCCGATGCCAAGACCCGTTTCCTGCTGTTGCGCCGCCCCGGCATGCTGCCGCCGCCCACCGGCGCAGATCGCACGTCGCTGGTCGCGGTATCCGCCGACCGGCCCGGAGCGCTGCTGGAGGTGCTCGCCGAGTTCGCCTTGCGCGGGATCAACCTGACCCGGATCGAGTCCCGGCCGATGAAGGCCAAACTGGGTGAATACCAGTTCTTCCTGGACTGTGAGGGTCACGTGGCCGAGGACGCGGTCGGCGACGCGCTGGCCGAGCTGCATCGTCGGTGCGCCTGGGTACGCTTCCTCGGCTCGTACCCTCGAGTCGGGGTACCCCGCCCCGGTCCGGACCCGGTCGGGTTCTCCGCCGCCCGGCACTGGCTCAGCGCGGTACGCGCCGGCCGCAGTGCCTAACCCCCGGTTGGCGTGTCTTCAAGTACCGCCAACACCTACGGCGCAGGTCTCCAACAGCTACCAACCCCGCCGGCCGCCAGCGCCGACCGAAGCGGCATCATGACCGACTCCCTCCGGCTGGTGCTGGTTCGGCACGGACAGACCACGGCTAACGCCGAAGGCATCCTGGACACCCGCCCGCCGGGGCAGCCGTTGACCGAGGAGGGCCACCGGCAAGCCGGCGAGCTGGCGCAGCGACTGGCCGGTGAACCGGTGGTGGCCGTCTATGCCAGCCAGGCGTTGCGCGCTCAACAGACCGCGCGCCCGGTGGCGATCCGGCACGGCCTGGCGGCACCAGAAATCCTCGCCGGGGTGCACGAGGTGTTCATCGGGGACCTAGAGGGGCGCCGGACACCGGAGGCGCATCGCGTCCTGCACGAGCTCTATCACGCCTGGCACTCCGGTGACCTGGAGGCGGCCCGCCCCGGTGGAGAGTCGGGTAAGCAGGTGCTCGATCGTTACCTCGCCGACGTCGCGGCGATCCGCTCGGCGCATCGGCACGGTACCGCGGTGCTGGTCAGCCACGGTGCCGCGATCCGGCTGGCAGTGGTCGCACTGGCAGCCAATATCGACGGCGCCTTCGCAGAACCGCGCTACCTAGCTAATGCGGCGACGGTGTTGCTGGAGGCGGACGAGGCCGGCTGGCGGTGCCTACGCTGGGACGATATCGACCTCGGTTAGCCCGGCGGGGTGGCCGATCACGCTGACTGACGGCTTAGGTAGGCGTCTGGCGCGGCGGGTCGCTGAGTTGGCGGGCGCACCCGCCGGCCCTTGCGGCACGCTGTGGTCGGCGACAGCGCAGCGTTGACCGCCACAGATCCGCCACCGCCGTCTCGGGTATTACCGGTACCGGAAACCGTCGAGGAAGCGGCGGAACAAGCCACCTTCGGGTGCCAACGCCGGACGGGGCGCCGGCGTGGTGCGCAACTGGCGCGCGATCGGCTGGTCGTAGTCGGTCCTGGCAATGGCGTCCACGACCTGGGACTCATCAAAGCCTTCTGAGCCTTCGATTACGGGAACGAAGCCGACGAGGACACCGTCGCGCATCACTTGCGCTTCGAGACTCGCCGTGCCGTCGGTGTCCCACAGCGCCTCGCGCCCGTCGGGAAGCGACACCCGCACGCCACTGGAGTACTCACCAGGCCTTACCAGGTGTGCGTCCACACCGCGCTCGCGCAGCGCGTCGACAACCCGACGGGCCCTATTCTCGTCCATCCCCGAAACTTACCTTTGACCGCATTCAGCAGGCGGTCAGCCCGCTGAATGCGGCGGGTGCGCGAGTAGGGCGCCCTGAGCGTCGACGATGAGTACTGGCCTAAGATCCGCGGCTGGAATGCAGATCGGAGCAGAGGAGACAGCCGTGACGGCGATACAGGACCTGGTGGAGCGCAACTCATTCCGCGCAGGTACCGGCCCTGGCCCCATGGCGTCTGTCCCCAGCCTGCACATCGCGGTGGTGGCCTGCATGGACGCCCGGCTCGACCCGGTTCAGCTGCTCGGCCTGCGGCCCGGTGAGGCGCACGTGATCCGCAATGCGGGCGGCGCCGTCACCGATGACGTCGTGCGCTCGCTGGCGGTCAGCCAGCGCAAGCTGGGCACCACCGAGGTGATGCTGTTGCACCACACCAAATGCGGCATGGCGACATTCACCGACTCCGACTTCTGGGCCGAACTTCAAGACGCTACCGGCCTGCGGCCGACCTGGGCGGTGGAGACCTTCAGCGATGCCGAAGCCGACGTTCGCCAGTCCATGGAACGGGTGCGGCGCAGCCCGTTTTTGGCGAATTCCACGGCGGTGCGTGGTTTCGTCGTCGACATCGACACCGGCGATCTCACCGAGGTCTCCGCGCTGCAACCGTGAACGCCGCCCAACTGATCGCCTGGTTCGACGCCGAGGCACGGGATCTGCCGTGGCGCGCGCCTGGCACCACGCCGTGGGGTGTACTGGTCAGCGAGGTGATGCTGCAACAGACTCCGGTGCATCGCGTCGCTGGAGTCTGGACCGAGTGGATGACCCGCTGGCCCGCTCCCTCGAGCTTGGCCGCCGAGACAGCCGGCACGGTGGTCCGCGCGTGGGGAAAGTTGGGCTATCCGCGCCGGGCGCTGCGGTTGCATGCCGCTGCCACCGCCATCGCCGCCCAGCACGACGACGTGGTCCCCGCTGAGGTTGACGTGCTGCTCGCGCTGCCAGGGATCGGCGCTTACACCGCCCGTGCTGTAGCAGCGTTCGGCTACGGCCACCGCGTGCCGGTGGTGGACACCAATGTGCGCCGGGTGATGGCCCGCGCCATGCACGGCCAGGCGGATTCCGGTCCGCCGTCGACCTCCCGGGATCTGTCTGACGTGGATAGCGTGCTGCCCGGCACGCGAGCGGCCCGGTTCTGCGCCGCGTTGATGGAGCTCGGCGCGGTAGTCTGCACTGCCCGCCAGCCGCGCTGCGCGGCGTGCCCGCTGGCCGGTGAGTGCGCCTGGGTACGCGCCGGCCGGCCTCCCGGCACAGTCGCCGCCCGATCGGCGCAGCGCTACGCGGGCACCGATCGTCAGGTGCGCGGGCTGTTGCTCGACGTTCTGCGCGCCGCTGCCGATCCGGTTGCCCGGGCTCAGCTGGATGCAGTCTGGCGCGACGCGTCGCAGCGTGACCGGTGTCTGGGCTCGTTACTGATCGACGGCCTGGTGCAGCAGACCCACGACGGCCGCTTCGCCCTACCCGGTGAAGCGCCCACTCCTGTCACCCCGTAATCCCGTTATGGAGACATATCGGGGGTTCTCGGGCCCCCGACAGCCCGATATGTCTCCATAACGGGTAGGGGTCGTAGGCTGGCGGCATGGCCGTCGTGAAGATCAACGCAATTGAGGTGCCGGAAGGCGCCGGCCCGGAGTTGGAACGCCGGTTCGCGGCCCGGCACGGATCGGTGACCTCTGCCCCAGGCTTCCTCAGCTTCGAATTGCTACGCCCGGTGGCCGGGGACCATCGATATTTCGTCTACTCGCGGTGGGAGACCGAGGAGGACTTCCAAGCCTGGCGCAACGGCCCGGCGATGGAGGCGCACACCGAGGGCCGCGCGAAGCCGATATCCACCGGCGCCTCACTGCTGGAGTTCGAAGTCGCGCTGTCTGCCGAGGCGTCGACGAGCACGGCGCCAGGCACCCCATAACCACCACTGCACAATCACAATCCCCGAACTGGCCACCTAGGCCGATGCCGGTGATTACTCGATGGAGGTGGTGTGGGATCAATGCTGCGCAGCGGCGTTGGGCGTTGGATTTGAAACAGCCGCGCGGCATGAGGTACGAAGCTTGTCCGGCGGGGAGCAGAAGCGATTGGCGCTGGAGGCCCTGCTGCGTGGTCCTGATGAAGTGCTGCTGCTCGACGAATCCGACAACTACCTGGACGTGCCGGGCAAGGTGTGGTTGGAGCAAGCGCTGCTGGACTCACCCAAGACCGTGCTGCTGGTTTCCCACGACCGCGAACTGCTCGCCCGTGCCGTCGACCGCATCATCACCGTCGAACTGGGCGGCGCTGGAAACACCGCATGGATCCATGGCGGCTCGTTCGCGGCTACCAGCAGGCGCGCGCGAATCGGTTCGCTCGTCTGGACGAGCTGCGCCGCCGTTGGGATGAGGAGCACGCCAAGCTCAAGGCCCTGCTGCTGATGTACAAGCAGAAGGCCGCCTACAACGACGGCAGGCAGCGATCCGGAGCTCGAGCATCGGCCGGCGCATAACGTGACTGTCGCGCCAGTGGCCCATACCGGCAGGGCCCGGCTCGGCGCTCGAGTTCGTCCAGGTTGGTTCGTGCAGACCCACGACCATCCGGAGCTGGCTGGACGCACGCTGCTGGAGATCCTGCACCGGGGCGATGAGCACCGGCCCGGTGCGCCCAAGAGGTGGCGAGCCGGACGCTCGATCGCTACGAACTGGCCTCCTGCGCCCAGCAGTCCTTCGACACGCTGTCTGGAGGCCAGCAAGCCCGCTTCCAGATCCTGTTGCTGGAACTGTCCGGAGCTAACCTGCTCCTGCTTGATGCGGTTGTCGCGTACACCGGGCCGCGACACGGTGTACACCGAGGCGCGACACGCGCAGAAAAGGGGCCCCGGTCCGGAAGGATCGGGGCCCCTTTTGCTCATTCGGGACTGGCTGCGCTGTCCAGGTCGACCAGTGGGGTGTCGGGCACCCGTAGGGTCTTGGCCACGCCGCGGAAGACGAATCGCGCTTCCTCGGCTGGGCCCTCGCCGTCCCAGTTCTGGGCGTCGACGATGATGATCTGCCCGGGCTCGATCTCGCCGAACAGGATCTTCTCCGACAGCTGGTCCTCGATCTCACGCTGGATGGTCCGGCGCAGCGGCCGGGCTCCCAGCACGGGGTCGAATCCACGCTTGGCCAGCAACCTCTTGGCCAACGTGGTGAGTTCCAGCTCCATGTCCTTGTTGCGCAGCTGAGTCTCCACCCGGTTGACCATCAGGTCCACCATGGTGATGATCTCTTCCTCGGTGAGCTGGTGGAAGACGATGGTGTCGTCGATCCGGTTGAGGAACTCCGGCCGGAAGTGCTTCTTGACCTCGTCGTTGACCTTGCTCTTCATGCGCTCGTAGGTCGAAGCCTCGTCGTTGCTCGCCGAGAAGCCCAGGCCTACCGCCTTGGAGATGTCCGCGGTACCCAGGTTGGTGGTGAAGATGATCACAGTGTTCTTGAAGTCCACCGTGCGCCCCTGACCGTCGGTCAGCCGGCCGTCCTCCAACACCTGCAACAGCGTGTTGTACACCTCCTGGTGGGCCTTCTCGATTTCGTCGAAAAGCACCACCGAGAACGGCTTGCGGCGCACCTTCTCGGTGAGCTGGCCACCCTCCTCGTAACCCACGTAGCCGGGAGGGGCACCGAACAGGCGGGATGCGGTGTAGCGGTCGTGGAACTCACCCATGTCGATCTGGATCAGCGCATCGTCGTCACCGAAGAGGAACTCGGCCAGCGCCTTGGACAGCTCCGTTTTCCCCACTCCGGACGGGCCGGCGAAGATGAACGAACCAGAGGGCCGCCTGGGGTCCTTCAGACCCGCCCGGGTCCGGCGGATCGCCTTGGACACCGCCTTGACCGCTTCGTTCTGCCCGATAATCCGCTTGTGGAGTTCGTCCTCCATGCGCAGCAGCCGGGTGGTCTCAGCCTCGGTCAGCTTGAACACCGGGATACCGGTCCAGTTGGCCAGCACCTCAGCGATCTGCTCGTCGTCGACCTCGGCGACCACGTCGAGGTCGCCGGCCTTCCACTGCTTCTCCCGCTCCGTCTTCTTGATCAGCAGCTGCTTCTCCGAGTCACGCAGCTTTGCGGCCCGCTCGAAGTCCTGAGCGTCGATGGCCGATTCCTTGTCCCGGCGCACCGCGGCGATCTTCTCGTCGAAGTCGCGCAGATCCGGCGGAGCGGTCATCCGGCGGATCCGCATCCGCGCGCCCGCCTCGTCGATCAGGTCGATCGCCTTGTCCGGCAGGAACCGGTCGTTGATGTAGCGGTCGGCCAGCGTCGCGGCCGACACCAGGGCGCTGTCAGTGATGGATACCCGGTGGTGCGCCTCGTAGCGGTCCCGCAGACCCTTGAGGATCTCGATGGTGTGGTCGATGGTCGGCTCTTGGACCTGGATCGGCTGGAACCGGCGTTCCAACGCGGGGTCCTTCTCGACGTACTTGCGGTACTCGTCCAGGGTGGTCGCGCCGATGGTCTGCAGCTCGCCGCGGGCCAGCATCGGCTTGAGGATCGACGCGGCGTCGATCGCGCCTTCGGCGGCACCGGCGCCCACCAGGGTGTGCATCTCGTCGATGAACAAGATGATGTCCCCGCGGGTGCGGATCTCCTTGAGTACCTTCTTCAAGCGCTCCTCGAAGTCACCGCGGTACCGGGAGCCGGCCACCAGCGAGCCGAGGTCCAGGGTGTAGAGCTGCTTGTCCTTGAGCGTCTCGGGCACCTCGCCCTTGACGATGTTCTGTGCCAGGCCCTCGACGACGGCGGTCTTGCCGACGCCGGCCTCGCCGATGAGCACCGGGTTGTTCTTGGTGCGGCGGGACAGTACCTGCATGACCCGCTCGATCTCCTTGCCGCGCCCGATCACCGGGTCCAGCTTGCCCTCTCGGGCGCTGGCGGTGAGGTTGCGGCCGAACTGGTCGAGCACCAGCGACGACGACGGGGTGCCCTCGCCACGGCCGGAGCCGGATTCCGCGGGCTCCTTGCCCTGGTAGCCCGACAGCAGCTGCAGCACCTGCTGGCGGACCCGGTTGAGGTCGGCGCCGAGCTTGACGAGGACCTGGGCAGCCACGCCCTCGCCCTCACGGATGAGCCCGAGCAGGATGTGCTCGGTGCCGATGTAGTTGTGCCCGAGCTGCAGCGCCTCGCGCAGTGACAACTCCAGCACCTTCTTGGCGCGAGGCGTGAACGGGATGTGGCCCGATGGTGCCTGCTGGCCCTGGCCGATGATCTCCTCGACCTGCTGGCGCACCCCCTCCAGGGCGATCCCCAGCGATTCCAGAGCCTTGGCCGCGACACCCTCACCCTCGTGGATCAGACCCAGCAGGATGTGCTCGGTGCCGATGTAGTTGTGGTTGAGCATCCTGGCCTCTTCCTGGGCCAGCACAACCACCCGCCGCGCGCGGTCGGTGAACCTCTCAAACATTGTGCACTCCTGACTGCCGCGCTACCCCGCGCGACCGGTACTGGGTCAGACAGTCCGTGCCGTCACTGTAGCTGCCAGACGGCCTTGCTCGCTGCTGAACTGCTACCCGAACTCTTCGTGCAACGCCATCTCGCTGGTCAGGATTCCGAGGGGTCGGGGCTGTCCGCTCTGGGTGAAACTCAACTCTGTTGGGTGGTACCCGTGTACCCCCTGTGCGCTGGGGTAATCCGACTGCTAGGTTTGCTCGACATTAGGTAAGGCAACCCTGCATGAATCGGTAGCAGACGAGGAGCGGCTGTGCTGCACGCGGCGGTGCCACACAAGCAGTCGGCGGAAGTGGTGGACCCCCATCGCGCGCATCCGCTGACCGCGTCGGTGGCGGCGGTGGACCGTGCGGTCAGACTGCTGTCCTTTCGGGTCATCGGTGATTCCCGGCTGCCCGCTGGTCCTCAGGTGCCGCCTGATCCCCTGGTCGCGGATTGGATCGAGTGCGACCAGGCGTTGTGCGATCCCGCCTTTTTCACGCGGTGGCGGGCGAAGGTCGCGCGATGGCTGACCGAACAGCACGCGGTGCCGGCACAGGCTTCGGTCCCGGAGAAGACCACCGGCGGCTATGTACTGCAGTGGTATCTGGTCGTCCCTACCTATATCGGCGCGCTGCTGTTTCACTCCGCCCGGCGAGTGCCCACGCTGGCGCCGCAGCAGCTGCGTTTCCGGCTCGGTTCAGCGGCGCTGCGGGAGGTAGCACTGCGCCCGGGACGGTTCTGGTGCCTACCCGGTGATCCCGAAGCCGGGCACCCCGACGCCGTACCAGTACCCGACGAGGCGGCGTTAGCCACGGTATTGCGTGATCAGGTGATCGCGCACGCCAGCCGCTTTCTGTTCGTCTACGGCAGCCAGGTGCGTTTCGGGCGCCGCACCAGATGGGCAACCGTGACCGATGTGCTGGATAGTGGGCTGCTCCTCGCGGGGCGCGCATTCGGGTCACCGCAGGCCGGTGCGTCAGATGCGCGTTTAGTGCTCGGTGCTGGGGACACGCCCGGCCGTCATCCCCCCTATAAACCTCTGACTTCCGCGTCGACAATCTGCGAACTGGTCGACGATCGCGGGCGCACCCACTGGACCCGCCGGCGCGGTTCCTGCTGCTTCCTCTACGCACTACCTGGCATCGAGCGGCCATGCGCCAGCTGCCCGCGGCTCGCCGCCGTCGATCGGGCTCACATTTACGGCACGCTCGACCAGGCATGAACGGCGCATAGCCTTTATCTTCACATCTGTGCAACCCGAGCCGGCGAGTCACTCTGCGGCCGATCGCCGTTTGCCGGCAGTGGTGGTCAACCCGAGTCACCTCGCCGACCCGACGGCGCTGCGGATTCGTATTGGCCGAGTTTGTGACGAGTTGGGGTGGGCACCACCGCTGTGGCTGGAGACCACCGTCGAGGACCCGGGTTGTGGCCAGACCCGAATGGCACTGTCCGCCGGTGCCGATGTGGTACTCGCCTGCGGGGGAGACGGCACGGTCCGGCACGTCGCGCAAGTGCTGGCGGGATCGGGCACCGCGATGGGTTTGCTACCCACCGGCACCGCGAATCTGCTGGCGCGCAACCTGGCGATGGCGACTCCGGACATGGTCAAAGCCACCCGGATCGCATTGTCCGGGAACAACCGTGCAATCGACGTCGGACGCGTACTCATCGACGATCGGGATGAGGAACAGGTCTTTCTGGTGATGGCCGGGGTAGGTTTCGATGCGGCAATCATGGCCGGTGCCCCGCATGACTTGAAGGCCCGGCTGGGCTCGCTGGCGTATTTCGTCTCAGGATTTCGCGCGCTGAGCGCACCAAGGGCGCCGATCACCCTTGCCGTGGACGGGCGGGTTGAGCCGTCCCGCCGAGTTCGCACGGTAGTAGTGGGAAACTGCGGCAGGCTTCTCGGTGGCCTGGTGTTGCTGCCCGCAGCCCGAGTCGACGACGGGCTGCTGGATGTCGTGTCCATCGGTCCGAGAAGCATCCGCGGATGGCTGGCGGTGACTGCCCGGGTGGTCAGTCGCCGCCGCCATGGTCACCGGATTGTGCAGCACTGGCAGGGCCACACCGTCATCATCAGCGCAGAGTCTGCCCAGCAGGCTCAACTTGACGGCGATCCAATCGGGGAAGTTTGTGCCTTACGAATGCGCATCGACCGTGGCGCCCTGTTGATACGCGTCCCAGCGGTGCCGGCTCGCGGAACACACCATCGGGCTTAGCTGTCGCAAGCGCATGAACCGGGAGCCGGCCCGGCACGTTTACTGTGATGCGGGTAACACTGCCCGTGGAGTGTTCGTGCTTCGACTCCAGGGAGGCGTTGAAATGGTGAGCCTGATGAAAGGTTTTGCAGGCAAGCCTGCGCATGCGCCGCTGACCGATGTCGGTATCGGTGCCTACACCGCCGGCGTTGCGATGCTCGTGGCGGGTGCGGCCGGATTTCAGCAGGCCGCGATGGCCACCGCTTCGGTGATCACGATCGGCATCGGTCTTATCGCCGCCATCCCGACGATCATTACCGGCCTCGTGGACCTGTTCGGTATCCCCGCGGATGCGCCCGCGCGAACCCTGGGCTGGTGGCACCTGACGCTGATGTCCAGCGCCACCGGCATGTTCGCCGGGACGTTCAGGTTGCAGTTAGCCGGATACTCCGACGGAAAGATCATCTCGTCGGCGCTGATCCTCGGCGTCATCTCCTGGGTATTGCTGTTAGCCGGTGGCTATCTCGGTGGTGCACTCACCTTCGTCTATGGAGTACGGGTCCTTAAGCGGCCCCGAGCGCCGATGGCTGATGCGCTCATTCCTGGTCGCGCCGACCATAGTGACTGATCCATGTACAATACACCGGTGCCGTCCTCCCCGGACGGCACCGGTGGCCTACTGACCTTAGTTTCCCTTGTGGTAAGCATCCAATACCTCGGCCGGGATACGTCCACGGTCTGAGACGTTGAAACCGTTCTTACGGGCCCACTCGCGGATCGCCGCGTTCTGCTCACGGTCTACCGATGCCCGACCACCGCTACTCGCGCGGCGGGCCGGACCACCTGCGGCCTTGCGGCGCCCGCCCGCCTTCCGAGCGTTGCTGACATAGTCAGCCAGCGAGTCACGCAGCTTCCCCGCGTTACCCGCCGACAGATCAATCTCGTAAGACACGCCGTCGATACCAAACTCAACGGTCTCTTCGGCAGTACCTCCGTCGAGGTCATCGACCAAGGTTACGGTGACCTTCTGCGCCATGCGCGTCGTCCTCCCTCGGGGACGTAGTGGAGGGAGCCATCGCACGACGACTCCACAACGACAACGAGCAGGTTAGCCCATTTCCCTACAGAATGCGAAATCAACCCACCCATTGTGGTCGTACCAGCGGAAACACTGATGGTGTCTCGGATACACGAACCGGTGAGCGACATCAGCAGCCGGTCCATCCCCATTCCCAGCGGCCACTGTCGCGGCATTCCATACTCCATCGCAGTCGTCAAGTCCTCGTCCAGTGGCATCACCGGTCACGGTGAGCGCGACTTGCGCCTCGAAACGTTCTCGTTGCACCACCGGGGTCAACCAGCTGGAGAGTAGGCAGTGACCGACTCAACGGATAGGATCTGGAGATCCCATTTCTCGACCAGACCTGCGCCGCTGCGGTGCCGCCGAGTCGGCGGACAGGTGTCCACCTGGATGTCCTTCGAAGGGCGGGCCGTATAGATCGAACACCACGAGGTGCTCGAACAACTCTTCTGCCGGCTTTACCGACTAGCCAGTCGGGATGCACTGTGATGTGCGTGGTAGAGCAACTCGTCATGACGCGTCGCGGACTGATCTGTTCGCCGAGCGACTTCTGCGCCATCCCATGGGAGTCGGTGCGAGCCTCCAGCGATGCACCCCCATACATGGTCTGCCGGATCGGTGTCTCAACGTCGATGGACTCGAATGCGGCAACTCCCCGATCGAACGCATCAGTGCGCGTCCTGGCAGTGCGCCGGGCCGCATCGCCGACGATCAGATTGCGATAACGGTTGACCACCCAGGGTTTCCTCGGCCAGTTCCTCGGTGTGCGGTCGGAAGTGGACGTAACGCTTTTGCGGCCGCACGCCATTCTCGACACTTGTACCGACAACCTCCGGTCGAACGAATTGGTGGTCACGGTGGGCAACCTCGTGGTCTGCGGTAGCCGTCGCGTCGCACCGCTACCGTCTGTCCGTGGATGAGATGCACGCCCGGCGGGCGCGCTGTTTCGGATCCGTGGCGGCCAGCTACGCCAAGCACCGGCCGGATTACCCGGAACAGGCGGTGACGTGGGCGTTGGGCTCGGTACCGGACAGTGCGCGGGTACTCGATCTCGCTGCGGGCACTGGCAAGCTCACTGAGGCGATGCTGCGGTGTGGAATACCCGCGGCGGCAGTACTGGCCGTCGAACCAGACGACCGCATGCGCACGCAACTGTCCGCCCTGCTACCCACGGTCACGGTCCGCTTCGGGACGGCGGAGGAGATTCCGGCCGACGATGGGGCGCTGCACGCGGTCCTCGTCGGACAGGCGTTTCACTGGTTCGACCCCGACCGGGCGCTCGGCGAGATTACCCGCGTGCTGCGACCAGGGGGTGTACTGGCCGCGCTCGGCAACACCGAGGACGACTCGGTGGACTGGGTGGCCGAGCTGGCTGCGGCGGCACAGGCGCAGCGATCGGCCGGCATGGCCGGACGTGGCTTCGCCGACCTGCCCGAGCACCCGGCGTTCAGCGACCCGCAGCTGCGCGAATTTCGCTGGCGCTGGCCGCGCACCATCGACTCACTGCTGGACACCGTGTCGACCCATTCATGGGCCGTCACCACCTCACCCGATCAACGGGCCGCTACCTTCGCAGCGCTTCGCCGCTTCCTCGAAACGCATCCCAGCACCCGCGACGGCAGCTTCGAGCTCCCGATGCAGACACTGGTGCTCCGCACCACCCGCCGCGCCTGGAGCTGCTGGCGGCCGGGAGGGGCATGATTCGCCGCCCGGGGGCGACACGGTGCGCACCAGGGCGCGACACACCGGGCATGGAGGCGCGACACGCCAGGGGGGTGGGGTCAGGAGGTGATGTTGCGGGCGAAGACCATCCGCAGGCCGCGCAGCGTCAGGTGGGGGGCGTGGTGGGTGATGGTGTGCGACTCGGCGATCAGCAGTGGGGCCAGCCCGCCGGTGGCGACGACCACCACGTCGCGCTCGGCTCCCGGAGCCAGCTCCGCGGCGATCCGCCGGACCAGCCCGTCGACCTGCCCGGCGAAGCCGTACAGCAAGCCGGATTGCAGGGCTTCCACAGTGTTCTTGCCGATCACCGACCGTGGTCGGATGAGCTGCACCTTCACCAGCTGAGCAGCCCTGGTCGCGAGCGCATCGATGGAGATCTCGATGCCCGGCGCCAGCGCCCCGCCGAGAAACTCGCCACGCGCGCTGACCACGTCGAAGTTGGTGGAGGTGCCGAAGTCGACCACGATCGCCGGGCCGCCGTAGAGGGTGTAGGCGGCCAGCGTGTTGACGATCCGGTCCGCGCCGACCTCGCGCGGGTTGTCGCAGAGCAACGGCACCCCGGTGCGCACCCCGGGCTCCACGATGACCCGGGGCAGCTGCGACCAGTACCGGTCCACCATCACGCGCAGCTCGCGCAGCACCGCGGGGACGGTGGACAGCGCCGCCACACCAGTGATCTTGTCGGAGAATTCGCCGAGCAGGCCGCGGAAGCTCAGCGCCATCTCGTCGGCGGTCATTCTGGCGTCGGTTCGCATCCGCCAGTCGTGCAGCAGGGCGGCCTCTTTGCCGGTTCCATCGAACAAGCCGAGGGAGATGTTGGTATTGCCGATGTCTACGGTGAGCAGCACTCGGGTGCCCCCATCGCCGCGTCAGTGCCCTGGTGCACGATCCGGTTGTCGGCGTCGACGAACACCACCCGGGGCCGGTAGTGCCGGGATTCCGCGTCGTCCATCGTGCCGTAGGCGATGAGGATCACCAGATCGCCGGGCGCCACCAGATGCGCGGCGGCACCGTTGATCCCGATCACGCCGCTGGACCGGGCACCGGGGATGACGTAGGTCTCCAGCCGCGCTCCGTTGGTGACATCCACGATCGCGACCCGTTCGCCGGCGAGCAGGTCGGCGGCGTCCATCAGGTCTTCGTCCACCGTCACCGACCCCACGTAGTGCAGTTCCGAGTGCGTGACGGTAGCCCGGTGGATCTTGGACTTCAGCATCGTCCGGAACATCATGAGCCTCCCATCTGCACGCAGACGTTGTCGATCAACCGGGTGCCCCCGACGGTGGCGGCGACCAGCAGCCGGGCCGGTCCCCGCTGCGGAGCGGGACCGAGTTCGGGACCGCGCAGCGCCAGGTAGTCCAGCACGACGGCAGGCTGCGCGGACAGCACCTTCCGGGCTGCGGCGAGCACCGCCTCGGGACCGTGCCGGCCGGCCCGCGCCCCAGCTGACAGCGCCGCCGGCAGCGTCGCGGCTGCGGCCCGCGCCGCGCTATCCAGATGAACGTTGCGAGACGACATCGCAAGCCCGTCAGCGTCGCGCACGGTGGGCAGCCCGACCACCTGCACTCCCATCCGCAGGTCGGCCACCATCCGCTGGATGAGCACCAGCTGCTGGTAGTCCTTCTCGCCGAACAACGCGCAGTCCGGGCCGACGATCCCGAACAGCTTGGCCACCACCGTGAGCACCCCGACGAAGTGACCGGGCCGGCTGGCGCCTTCCAGCTCGGTACCCAGCGCCCCGGGCGCCACGGTGGTGCCCGACCCGGGCGGGTACATCGCCTCGGCGGAAGGCGCGAAGACCAGCTCCACACCTTCGGCCCGGCACACGGCGAAATCCGCATCGAGCTGGCGGGGGTAGCGGTCGAGATCATCACGCGCATCGAACTGGAGAGGATTGACGAAGATCGATACGACCACGATTGCGTCCGCGGCGCCCGGCGCGCGCGGGACGGCGTGCGCGGCTCGGATCAGCGAGCGGTGGCCGGCGTGCAGGGCTCCCATCGTCGGAACCAGGATGACTGGGCGGCCGGCTCGGCGTGCTGCCCGGGTGACCGACGCCGTCTCGGCGGGGTCCTCGCAGACGGTGGCGGTCGTCACCGGGGCTCCTGCAGGGTCTCCCGGATCTGGGTTGCGGCCGCAGGCGCCAGCAACCCGGCCGCCTCGGCCCGGTCGGCGGTGCGGCCGGCCTGCGTGCGGTACGGGTCGAGCAGCTCCGGAGCGGACTCCGCCAGCACCCGTAGGTGCAGCCGGACCGTGTCGAGGTCGCCGCGGGCCACCGGGCCGGTCAGGGCGCGGTCGCCGTGGCGCAGCGTGTTGTCCAGCGCGGCTTCCAGCAGCGGCCCCAGCAGCCGTTCGGCGGGCACCACACCGGCGTGTTTCAGGGTGTCCACCGCATCGCGCACCAGGGTGGCCAGGTGGTTGGCGCCGTGGGCGAGTGCTGCGTGGTAGAGCGGTCTGGCCTCGGACGGCACCCGTACCGGCTCGGCGCCCATCTCCAACACCAGCGCTTCGCCGACGCTCCAACCGGTCTCGTCGGCCACCGTGACGCCGACGCAGGCCCCGGCCAGCCGCGCGACATCCTCCACGCGCCCGGTGAAGGTCATCACGGGATGCAGCGCCAGCGGCAGCACCCCGCGCTCGATCGCCGGTGCCAGCACGTCCACCCCGCGTGCGCCGCTGGTGTGCACCACGATCTGGCCGGCCCGGAACGCCCCAGTCGCGGCGAGCCCGGCTACCAGATCCACCAGCACGTCGTCGGGGACGGCGAGCAGGACGAGGTCACCACGGCGGACGACATCATCGGGGGCCAGCACCGGAGCCTCGGGGAGCAGGTCTGCGGCCCGGCGCAGCGATGCCCGGGATACCGCGCTGACGCCGACCACCACGTGCCCGGCACCGGACAGCGCGGCTCCCAGCACCGCTCCCACCCGGCCGGCGGAAACCACACCGACGGCGAGCCGGGCTGGACGGTCGGTCACGCCGCTGGGCGCAGCTGTACGGGACCGCGGCTTCCGTGGCGTCTGTGGCGTCGGAGCCATCGCCGTGCCTCCCAACGTTCCAGTCCCACGCTGGCCGTGGGTACCGGACTGCCGCAGATTAACCCCGCTCGTGGTCGGAGCGCCGCTTTGGGTGAGCAGCTTCACCTTGGGTGGCCTGCGGGGGGCTTACCGCGCGGTCTCGGGCGGCCTGCAGGTCGGCCAGTGCCTCGTGATGCCAGCGCCGGGTGTCGGGGCTGGCCGTGCCGCGCTGCACGCGGTCGGACAGGAACGCCAGCTCGTTGACCGCATTCTGATACTCCTGCACTGCACCGGCGGCACCGTCTCCGGAACGCCGGCGTACCTCGGCGCGCCATCCCCGCCGGCCGACCTGGCTGGCCAGCAGCGGGACCTCGGTGGGCGCGATCCAGCCGGCCCTGGCGAACCCCGGCAACGCCGCGGAGATCATCAGCTGCTCCCGGCGGCGTTGCCGGACCACCAGCGCGATCAGCGCGCCGAACAGCGGAACCATGATCACCCCGTAGACGGCCGGCAGGTAGCCCAGACCCGCCGAGGCGTTCCACAGCGCGTGCAGCCCGACGGCGCCGAGATACCCGGCCACGACAGCGCCGCCACGGTGCACCAGCACCCCGCCGGCCAGGTTGCGCCGCCGGGCTACCAGGCCCACGGCGATCCCGGTGAGTGCGGTGAACACCGGATGCGCGAACGGTGACAGCACTCCCCGCAGCAGGAAGACATCGGCCACGCTGCCGCTGATGGCGAAAGCGCGCCCGAAGTAGAGGATGTTCTCGGTGAACGCGAAGCCCGCGGCGACCAGACCCGCGTAGACGACCCCGTCCACCAGCCCGTCGATCTCACGGCGCCGCACGCACAGCAGGCCGACCAGGAAGGCGCCCTTGAGTGCCTCCTCGACGATCGGAGCGGAGATCACCGCCGCGACGGCATCACCACCGCCGGTACCGAACCGATGCTCAGCGAACCCGGTCGCGGCGTCGTTGATCAGGGCTGCGCCGAGCACCGAGATTCCGGCACCCCACAGGAACGCGGCGAGCAGCAGCTTCGGTGGCTCCGGCTCCCAGCGATCCACCCACAGGAACGCGGCCACCACCGGCAGCACCGGAAACACCGCCGTCATCGTGCCGACCAGCACGGCAGAGCCGCCGATGGTGACGCTGATCAGACCGAGCGCGATGAGAACCGGGACGGCCAGCGCGATCAGCCCGAGCGCTGCCGGCAGTGCTGTCCGGTGATGTGTCACGGCCGGGGAGCCTATGCCCTCCATACTTCTGGAATGGCACTGAGCATCAACAGTGACCAGATCGACATGAATGCGACTGCGGCGCCCGATGCCGTTGCCGACCTGGGCCGGGTCCGGTCGGCGCCGTCGGCTGATCCCTATGTTTCCGGCCCCTGCGATTCATTGGGATCGTCCGGGGTGCGGCAGCAATGTTCCAGCCACAGTGCGGCTGCGACCAGCGCAGCGGCGCACACCGCCCCGATCGATGCGGTGATGGTGTCTGACGCCGCCGAGGCCAGTTCAGAGCGCAACGGCAGCACGTAGGCGAGCACGCCCAACCATGCTCCCCCGGTGATGGCGCCGGCCAGCGAGGAGGCCTTGGCCAGCACGACGGCCTTCGCTGCGGTGAGTGCCTGCACCGGCCGGCTGCCCGGACGTTGCCGGATCCGGGCCCGCAGCGTATTGCCCAACACTCCCTCGGCGATCGCGAAGACGAGCAGCGTGGTGCCGGCCGGCTGCGGCAACGTCGGCACCACACCGTAGGACAGCTGCAGCACCAGGTTCACCAGCACACCCGCAATGACCGCGGCCGCGATCAGGTCTCGCGCTCGGGTGAACGTCACGGTGACCGCAACCTCAGGTCGTCGCGGCGCTGCACACCTCGTCTGTCCTCGGCGGGCAGCGCGGCGACCAGGTCGGCTACCGCGCCATGGCCGGCGAGCACCGCGTCGGGGGCCACTTCCAGCCACGGCACCAGCACGAAGGCGCGCTTGTGGGCGCGCGGATGCGGCAGGGTCAACCGCGGGTCGTCCCGGCGGGTCTGCTCCACGTCGATCACGTCGACGTCCAGCGTGCGCGGGCCCCACCGCAACGTGCGGGTGCGCTGCGCGGCGGCTTCGCAGAGCTGCCCGCGGCGTAGCCACTCCTGGGCATCCGCGCCCGGGTCGTCGACCAGCAGCACGGCGTTGAGGAACTCATCCTGCGGCACTGCGCCCTCCACGGCGCCCCATGGCACAGTCTCGTACACCGCCGACACTGCCCGGACCACCTCCCCCAACTGGGCGACACATCCGCGTAGGTACCCCAGCCGGTCCCCCACGTTGGACCCGATCGACAGTACCGCCGTACTCACCCCAGACCTCCGACCGACAGGGGCCTCATGAACGCTTCCGGCACAGGGTGACCGAGACATCGGTGAACGGTTGGGACAGGGGGGCATGGGGTTTATGGACGGTGATCTCCACGGCGTGCACGCGCTGATCGGTCAGGATCTCGGTGGCGATGCGCCCGGCGACGGTCTCGATCAGGTTGCAGGGATCTCCTCCCACAATGTCGGCGGCCCGCTGAGCCAGCGCGCCGTAGTCCAGCGTCGCGGACAGCTCGTCGGTGGCCGCGGCGGGCTCCAGGTCCAGCCAGACCGTCGCGTCGACGAAAAACTCCTGCCCGTCGCGCCGCTCGAAGTCGTGCACCCCGTGCCGGCCGTGCACCCGCAGCCCGGTGAGCGTGATCCGGTCGCTCACGGCGTGTCCCTGCCGCGGCCGGCAGGCTTGACGGCACCGAGGCGCCAGGCCGCGGCCACCGCGATGGCGTCCCGCGAGGCCGCCACATCGTGCACCCGGACTCCCCAGGCGCCGGCCGCGGCAGCCAGCGCGGACACTGCGGCGGTGGCGGTGTCCCGACCGTCGCAAGGCCGCGCCTGGCCGTCGTCACCGGCCAGCAAAGTGCCCAGGAATCGCTTGCGCGACGCCCCCACCAGTATCGGAAACCCCAGTTCGGTCAGCACGTCGAGGTGGCCCAGCAGGGCCCAGTTGTGCGCGGCCTTCTTGGCGAAGCCAAGCCCGGGATCGAGCACCAGCGCACCCGGATCCACTCCGGCGAGCACCGCAGCGTCCACCTGGGCCACCAGTTCGGCGCGCACCTCGGTGACGACATCGGCATAGTGCGCCAGGTGGTCCATGGTCGCGCTGTGCCCGCGCCAGTGCATGAGGATCCACGGAACCCGGCACCGGGCCATCGTCGACGCCATCGCGGGATCGGCCAGGCCGCCCGAGACGTCGTTGACGATGATTGCGCCGGCCTCCAGGGCGGCCTCGGCGACCGCCGCGCGGGTGGTGTCCACGCTGCAGAGCAGGCCACTGGCGGCCAGCTCACGGATCACCGGCACCACCCGGGCGATCTCGGTGGGTGCATCGACGCGACGGGCCCCCGGGCGGGTGGACTCGCCCCCGACGTCGATCAGGTCAGCGCCCTGGGCGCGCAGCGCCAGGCCGTGCGCCACTGCATCGTCGCGGTCGAGGTAGCGCCCACCATCGCTGAACGAGTCCGGAGTGACGTTGATGATGCCGATCACCACGCAGCGACCGGGATCGGGGATTGCGGGGTGCACCGGTCACCTCCGCATCATCAGCTCCAGCACCTCGCCGCGGGACGAGGCACTGGTCTTGAACAGTCCCCGGACCGCCGAGGTGGTGGTGGTCGAGCCGGGCTTGCGGACGCCGCGCATCGCCATGCACAGGTGCTCGGCTTCGATCACCACGATCACCCCCCGCGGTTCCAGCCGGCGCACCAGCGCGTCGGCGACCTGCGAGGTGAGCCGTTCCTGCACTTGTGGACGCCGGGCATACAGATCGACCAGCCGGACCAGCTTCGACAACCCGGTGATCCGACCCGCCGCGTTAGGGATGTAGCCGACGTGCGCCATGCCGTGAAACGGCACCAGGTGGTGCTCGCACTGGCTGTACATCGGGATGTCCCGGACCAGCACGAGCTCGTCGTGGCCCTCGTCGAAGGTCCGCTCCAGCACCGTGTCGGGGTCGAGGAACAGCCCGGCGAACATCTCCTGGTACGCCCGCGCGACCCGGGCCGGAGTTTCCCGCAACCCTTCCCGGTCCGGGTCCTCCCCGCACGCGATCAGCAGCTCCCGCACCGCCGCCTCGGCCCGGATCCGGTCGAACACCCGGTGCGGCCCGACGTCCGGGTCCGAGTTGACGGTGCTGGTCATGGCCGGTCTCCGTGCGCTGGGAGCCCCACGCGCGGGATGTTCAATTGCGGGTTCAGCCGACTGGTGTCCAATTCGCCGGCTCAGCCGGCTGGCGGCTGATCGTCGGTCGGGGGGTCTTGCGGCGACCGAGCGCCGGGTGGCCCCGGTCGCCAGGAGGGCGCGGGAGGCTCGGTGGCTGGGCGCCACCCCGGCGGTGCACCGTAGTTCGGCGGACCGGAGTCACCGCCGCCGCCCGAGCCGCGTGGGGGTGGGTAGGCCGGCGAATACGGCGCCGGCTGCACGGGCTGTCCCGTCGTCGTCCCTCCGTTGACTACCCCCGCTGGGTAGCCCCCATGTGGTCCGGCGCCGTTGGGGCCGGGATGTCCCGGAGCTGGATGCGGGGGGCCACCGGGCAGGTCATCGCCACCCGGCGCCACACCCACCGGCGTGGGCTCGCGCCGGGGCTGTGCCGGCGGCCAGGGCTCGCCGCGCTCCTTGGCCAGCTCGCCCGCTGTCTTGATCGGCGGCTTGTCCGACGGGGTGCGCCCGCCGAAGTCGTTGAACGCGGTGATCCGTGGCCGCTTCTCCACCTTGCTGAAGACCCGCTCGAGGTCCTTGCGCTGCAGGGTCTCGCGCTCCAGCAACTCCACGACCAGTTCGTCGAGAATGTCGCGGTAGGTGTTGAGGATCTCCCAGGCCTCGGTGTGCGCGGCCTCGATGAGCGCCCGGACCTCCTCGTCGATCTCGTGCGCGACTTCCAGGGAGTAGTCGGGCTGCCGG
>Ga0134126_10001606_pt1 | contig 28812 bp, 27 predicted proteins | sample KB31752_FD_96881 | JGI IMG/M metagenome (GOLD analysis project Ga0134126, IMG submission 96881) | Terrestrial soil microbial communities with excess Nitrogen fertilizer from Kellogg Biological Station, Michigan, USA - KB3-175-2 | ecosystem: Environmental > Terrestrial > Soil > Unclassified ... | reverse complement strand
GGGCACGGTGCCAGCCTCACGCAGGAGGCCGGGCACCAGATCGAGTTTGCCGGCCGAAACACCGCCCGACAAAAGCAGCACCTGCGCTTTCAGTCCATCGCAAATCATCGGCCGCAGACTGGCCGGATCATCGCGGCCGATGCCGAGATAGCGCGGTACCGCGCCGGCCTTGCACACCTGGGCCACGAGCATGGTGCCGTTGCTGTTGCGGATTTGCCCCGCCTCCGGGGATTGAGCCGGCTCGACCAGTTCGTCGCCGGTGGACAGAATGGCGACACGCGGCTGCGGAAACACCGACAGAGTCGTTCGACCGACCGTGGCGAGTACGCCGAATTCCTGCGGTCGCAACACCGTCCCGCTCGGCAACACGGTATCGCCGCGGCGCATCTCGGCGGCGCGCGGCAAAATGTTCTGCCCCGGATGCGGCGGCCGATCGTCAATCTCGACGCTCCCATCCTCACGCATGCGCGTGCGTTCGATCATTACCACGGCATCCGCGTTCGCGGGGACCGGCGCTCCCGTCATGATACGGCTGGCCTGCCTCGCTTCGAGAGGGCGACGCGGCACTCGGCCCGCGGTAATCTCCTCGACAACGTCCAGCGCCCCTTGACCGTGCGGCAAATCCACGCAGCGCACGGCATAGCCGTCCATCATGGACTTATTGTAAGGCGGCATGTCGAGATCGCTGACGACATCGGTGGCCAGCACGAGTCCGAGCGCCGCTGAAGTGAGCGCCATCGGCTCCGGCGGCAGCGGTCGGACCTGTCGCAGAACGATCGCCTGAGCCTCGGCAACGCTGAGAACCGGCGTACTCTGGGATGGGGTGGCCTTGGACACAATCACCTCAACTCGAATACCTTCACGGAGGCTTTCCGAGTTGGGATTGTACCATCCGAGGCGGGAATCGAACCAGGCAGACTCGGCGTTTCCCGTGTTGTCGATAAACTACCCGGATGAGTGAACACTATCTAGCCCTGCAAGTCGTGATGATGCCGAGGGACGCCAACCCTCAACCCACGTTACATCCGAGCGGGCAATTCACCTCCTACTCGACCATTTTCGGCGGCGTCCTGCTCAGTTACATCGATCAGGCGGGGGCTGTCGGGGCGCGACGGGAAGTAGTGCGCGCCGGCGGTCCTCCGCCCGTGGTCTTGACGGTCGCCATGAATCGCGTCGAGTTCAAGAAACCCGTCCTCGTCGGCGATGTAGTTCGTTTCCTCACACGTCTGGTTCGCCTGGGCCGCACGTCCATCACCATGCAAGTTTTTGTTGAGGCGGAGCGCGGCGAAGAAGTGCTGCAAGTGACCGAGGCGGAAGTGGTCTACGTCGGTATTGATCCGAACGCGCCGGAGCGCAGACCGACGCCGCTGCTGCCTTGACTTCCTCAGAGGCTGTAACAAAAAACTAACCACAGAGTCACAGAGGACACAGAGAAAGACACGGAAAAAGACAAAAACCAAAAAAAACCACAGAGAAATTCTCCTTCTTGTATCTATTTTTCTTCTGCTCGGTGTTTTTCTCTGTGTTCTCTGTGACTCTGTGGTTAGTTCTTTTTGTTAGTGCCTCTCAAGCAGACGGTCGGCCTTATTTCTCCTTTTTCGGAGAGGACGCCGCAGGCGCATCCTGCAAGGCGAGTTTGCAAAATTCACGATAGTGTCGCGTCCAAATCGATTCGAGTTCGCGCGCCTTCTCCGCTCGTTTGTCGGCGAGGTTGTGCGTTTCGCCACGGTCGGCCTGCAAGTCGTAAAGTTCCCACCGGGCCTTCGCTCCTGCCGCGACGAGTTTCCAATCGCCGACACGGACAGCGCGATTGCCTTCGTGACACCACCACAGGTAGTCGTGGGGCACGGTGTTGTCGCGGCCAAAGACCGGCAGCAAACTCTTACCGGGCGGCGGTGGAACGGGCTGTCCTTTCCATGTCGTCGGGCGTTTGCCGCCCGCAATCGCAAGGACGGTCGGCACGATGTCGATGAGATGTCCCGCATTGTGGCGTAGTTCGTCGCGCGTCGAGATGCCTTTGGGCCAATGAACAATCAACGGCGTGGAGATGCCGCCCTCGTGAACCCATGTCTTGTGCCGTCGCAGCGGCGTGTTGGCCGTACTCGACCAACCGGGGCCAAGACAAAGATGCGTGGCCGCCGAACCCGGCGTTGCCTTCGGATCGTGACCGTCGTCGCGTACCATCATCTCGGCGCTGGCGCCGTTGTCGGAGAGAAAGAAAATCAGCGTGTTATCCAGAACGCCCATGACACGCAATTGCCGGAGGATGCGGCCCACCTCGCGGTCCAGACGGTCGATCATCGCGGCATGGATGGCCATCTTGACGGACTGAAACGCCCGCTGCTCCTCGGTCAACTCTCGCCACGGCAACGGCCGATTGATTTCGTTGGGGCCAAACTTCTTCAGCGCCTGTGGGAAGGGATAAGGCGGCCCCACCTCACGCTCCAGCGCCGGCAGATTATGACTGATAATTCCCATCTTTTTCATCCGCTGCCAGCGCTCCTCGCGGACCACATCCCAGCCTCGGCGATACGTCTCGCGATAACGGGCGATGTCCTCCGGCAGTGCCTGCAAGGGGAAGTGCGGCGCGTTAAAGGCGAGGTAGTGGAAAAATGGCTTGCCGGCGAAGCGCTCCGCGTGTTCCTTCAGACATTCGATGGCGTGATCGGCGATGGCGACGGTGGCGTAATACCCCGCGTCCGCCCCCCTCACCCTACCCTCTCCCCCCTTCGGGGGGAGAGGGTAGGGTGAGGGGGGGACGGGCGGCAGTTTGCGATTGTCCTTGAAGTGAACGCGCGGATGGAAGTAGCGTCCCAGGTCTTGCAACAGGTACGAATGGTCGAAGCCATTCTCCAACGGTCGGCCGTCCACATGCCATTTGCCGGAGTGATAACTGCGATAGCCGAGCGGCCGCAGCATTTCCGGCAGCAGCGGCGCCCAGGTGGGCCGCACGCCTTTACTACCGCTGACCGCGCCGGGCACGGTATCGCGGCGCACCTGCTGCGCATAGTAACCCGTCAGCAAGGCGGCACGCGAAGGCCAGCAGCGTGCCGTGTTGTAAAACTGCGTGAAGCGAAGGCCGTTCCGGGCCAGGCCGTCGAGGTTTGGTGTGCGAATCTCTCCGCCATAGCAACCGAGGTCGGAAAAGCCCATATCGTCGGCGAGAATGATGAGAATGTTTGGTTTCTTGGATGGCTCAGCGGCGGTGCCAGGCCGTCTCGCCACGTCCAGGCCGATCAACACTAGCGAAATCAGCAAGCACATACTTCTGGCTGTGAGTTTCATCTCGACCTGTTTCTCAATGTGAATGGTTGGGACACCATCGGATTATGGAGACTCTTCCTACAGCACAAAACAATTACATCCTCATTGTTCATTTTGGGCGACGCATTGCTGAAGCGCCGTAGTGATCGCGTCTCGCTTGCGATAGTTGGTGCGGCCGCGCTTGCCCATGCCTCTAACGCCGTTCGACAAGAAACATCTGTTCGGTCACATGGATACTACGCCCCCGAAGGTTCCGGCTGCCGCGAAAGGTGTTATAAGGAATCTCGATTATCTCCAACTTGCCCATCTGAGCCAGTAATCGCTGCATCTCCGCAGGTGCAATGAACCCTTCGTCGTTAAAGGATACCATGACAAAAGAAGCGGGCACAGCGTTAATGAGGTCGGACAGGCGGCTTAAGCAGCGGGAACGAACATTGTAGTCGGAGCGTTGCCAGTCGGTCGGTATGCCGGAAACGGTGCTGAGATGCCGCGGCTTGTTGTAATCGACAAGCAGGTTCAGCATGAAGTAATTCGATCCGTAAGGATGCTGGTTATACGGCGGATCGAAGTAGGCCAGATCCAGATCGCGCAGTTGCTTGACCAGCACGTTCGCGTCCTGCTGGTGAACCTCGACTTCGCACTCAAAGCGGCTAAGGATGGGCACATCCAGATCGATCCGTCCTCTTATCCGAGACAGCGCATCGTCCTTGCTCCCGCCAAACTTGCCAATTCCGGTCGCTCGGTCCTTATAGAAGCCCTTGAACACGCCGGAGGTGTTGGCATGAACGGACGCTTCGGAAAGAAGCGGACCTAAAAGAAGGTCGCGGTAGGCAGGATCGACGCCATCCAGGAGCCGGCGATAATTGTCCAACCGCCGCGCGTTGTCGCGCGTGTAGAAGACCCGGTCATTCACTGTAATATCGCTCTCGTCGCGAGGCGCATAAAGTTCCTCGATGAATCCTGGCTCCCATCCTGTCCGGTCCACTTGGCTGTTGAGTTCATCGACGATGTCCCGGAGATGTTCCAGATTGACGGAACTTTGATTGCGAAGAAAGCATCGGCCGGCAACGGCCGCGAAGTTCTCAAGGTCGTTGCTCACCAGCAAGTCGGCGTGACGCTTGAAAAAGCGTGACACGACCCCGGAGCCGGCAAAGGCGTCGAAGACCCGCAACCGTGACTTACCCAGCCTCTCCTTGACCCGTGCGACAGCCCTGTCTATATGTCCGAGCAGAGACCGTTTATTGCCGATGTAGGTAATAAGTTGCTTGAAAAGATAGTCGGGATATTCCGAATCTTGATTACTGTCCCGTAAGAGCGCCGCTTGATCCTTGGCGACATACTTGCCGGATCCGCGGGACGCTTTCATTCGTTCCTCCTTATCGCCCTGATGACACGAGGCGGCGAACTCGTACCGGATCTTTGCGATCCTTTCAAGGAATCATGCCCTTCAAACCCTGAAGATTCGCTCGACGTTGTCGCGGAGCAGACAGCGGGCCAACTCGACGGCTCCCGCCTCCGTGGTGACGCCCGGCCGCACGAAGTCGTCGGCCAGCACGCGCGCCAGCAGTCGGCGATACATGTTGAACTTGGGTAGGCCAAATTCGAGTTTATACATATCGCTATAGTAGCCAATCTGTTTCGTCTTCGGCACGGCCTGCAATCGTGCCCGCAGATCGACCTCAATATAAGCCGGGATATTCGAGTACCACCAGTGGCCGCTCGTTACGACATTGGGAAAAATCCAGCTATAGCTGGCCAACTCCTGATTCTGGCTGCTCGACAGCACCGAGATGCAGAACGTCACTTCGGGGAAGGCGTTGAACAGTTCCGCGTATTGGATGAGCGAGAGGCGTTGATCGAATAAATCTTGTCCTTGATGGACGCCGTCGCGGTAGACGCGGCGATTGACGCCGATCATCAAATCGAAGGGCAGGCGAAAATCGCGGCAGTATTCGGCCAGCATCCAGAAGACGGCCGGCCCCCATTTGGCTTGCAGCTTGCCTTTCGGTGCTTGCAGCATGCGCGTCAGATACAGTTCGTTGCCGCCGCCGCGCGTCGGCCGGAAGTCCGGCGGCAGCGAGATGGCGCACGCCTTCGCCCCGTGCCGCGTGAAATGCTCGAACAATTTGCCGATGGCACGCCGCAGGCTGGCCGCGTCGTTCGGTTCGATCTTCGTCGCCTGCACCAAACGCTGGCGCACTTCGGGTTTGTCGAGATGGAAGACGAGATCATCGGTGCGCAGGCACGGCACGTAACGGCTGGTATCAAAACCTTCCAGCGGATCGTCAAAATCGTTGGTGAGGAATACCTTCTCGATGTTCGAGCGGCGCAGCACTTCGGTTTCCCAGCCCGGTTGCGCCATAACGCGCTCGGCCGCGTCCCATAGGGCATCGGTGTCAGCGGCGCGGACACGCTCGCCCGAAAAGCCGAGAAACGTGCGGGCGATCTCTAAAAACCATCCGTATTGTGCCGTATTATCGAAACGATCCATGTGAGTGAGGATGGCGCGGACGCGCTCGCGCGGCTCGACGTTGGCGGCGAGCGGCGTTTGGTCCATGCCGGCGGAGTGGGCCAACTCGGTGTAGTAGTGATAGCCCAGAATGTCATCGAGCGTGTGCGCGGCCGGCCGGTGCGGGTTGATGTGCGAGTGCGGATCGATGAGCGGAATCCGGCAGATTTCGCTGAATAGCTCGTGAGCCAGTGAATCCATCGGCATGATGTAGGTCTCTTCCATTGGACCAGCCCGCAGCGCCAGCAAGGGAATCCCTTGCTGGCGCTGCGGGCTGGCAGGTGGGTTCAACTCCCCTCCGCCGCCTGTCGTTTGCGGCGGGCGAAGAGTTCGACGGCGGCGGCCTGGTCATCGGTTTCGATCGAACCGGGGCGCAATCGGCGGATGCGCGCGATGGCGTTGCCGGCGTTGATTCCGCGCGCCACGAAGTAGGCGGCGATGACAACGCCGGTGCGACCAAGCCCCGCGCCGCAGTGTACGGCCACGCCCATCTTGCGTTCGTTCGCGCGCAGGATCGCCGATACGCAGCGATCGAGTTGCTCCTGGCTGGGCGGTTCCATGTCCTCCAGCGGTTCGTGATAAACCAACAGGTTGGCCTCCTCGACCCAATCGCGGCGCGGTCGATCCTCGGTCAAGGACAACATCAACTCGATGCCGTGCTTGCGCAGCCAGGCGAGTTCCTCCAGCCCCGACGGACGCGCCATGGCCGCCAGTAACGGTTTGTCGATCCAGGAGAAACCAGAAGGTGCGGCCATGAGTGGTTGATCCTGAGGGAGTGTCATGACACGGAATCCTTGCCGAGGAGTGATCAACGGAGCGGTTTGTGTCCGAAGCGTGTGCGCATCTGATTGGCCTGTTCCCACACCTTGTCTTCGCCATGCAAAAAGTCGATCAGGTTGCCGGTCGAGATCCCCAACGCCTCGGCCGCCTCGCTGACCCGCGCACCGACGGCCTGCAACACATCGAGTACCACGCCGACGACGGGCCAAAAACGCGGGTCTTTGCGCCCCAGGTGTAGCCGCCCCTCGCCGTCGCGCGCCGAACCGTAGTCCGGCCGCGCCGCCAGGCACACCAGCGTCAGCGCATCGGCCGGCAGTTCGTCCCGTATTTTAAGATAGAGCGCCTGACGCAGTCGGCGGAGGGCGCGAGCCCGATTCTCGTGTTGCGAGCGACTTTCCTCGGCGATGACGAGGAGACCGCTGGGCGGATGACGGATGCGAACCGCCGAACTGGTCTTGTTGCGTTTCTGCCCACCGGGACCGCTGGCGCGATAGGTATCCACCTCGCACTGCGCCAGCAATTGCGCATCGCTCAGGTCGGTCCACATTGCTCGGCTGGTGTTCATCGCTGAATCAGCGGAGTTTTGCCAGCCCGCAGCGCCAGCAAGGGAAAAACCCTTGCTGGCGCTGCGGGCTGGCAAAACCTTCCTTTCGTTACACATCCAGCTTCCACGGTGCCCGGCGCGGGCGCGAGAGCTTCTTGTTCGCGTCGGCGTCGTCGAAACGATGCGACAGCGGATCCCATTTCAACTGCTTGCTCGTTTGCATGGCGATCACGCCGATGTGACAGACGATCACGGAACCACCGCCCACCACCACGTTGCAAATCGGCTGCTTGCGACTCTTCACGCAGTCCACGAAGTTCTGCATGTGGTTGGTCGGCCGGCCGTCGTAGACCTTCGGATCTTCCTTGAGCCGCTCGGACAGGATCTTGGCATCACTGGCCACCAGAGCGCCGCGGCCGACGAAGATCGTGCCGCTCTCGCCCTGGATCAGCACACCGTTCTCGTCCGGGCCGATCCGCTTCGCTTTGCCGTCCTTGTTGACCAGTTCGCCGGCGTTCGTGCCGCCGCCGCTCATGGCGATCACCTTCGCGCCGTTGTCGTAGGTATATTGCACCTGGAAGCTGGGATGGCAGTTGTAACCATCTCCGCCCTTGTACGGTTGGACCGCCTTCAAAACCTCCACGGCCACCGGACCGTTGCCGTCCTTGTTCAACGCCCACTGGGCGATATCGAGATGATGCGCGCCCCAGTCGGTCATTTTGCCGCCGGAATAGTCGTACCACCAACGGAACTCATAGTGACAATTCGACTGATTGCCCCGTTTGCGATAGGGTACCTTGGCAGTCGGACCAAGCCAGAAATCCCAGTCCAACCCTTCCGGCGGGTCCACGGCCGGGATGGCGCCGCTGGCTGGGTTGCCGCCGATGCGACATTCGATGGTCTTGATCTTGCCGATGCGGCCCGAACGGACCAACTCGACGGCCAGGCGGAACATGCCGCCGTATTCGCTGCGTTGCTGGCTACCGGTCTGGAGAATCTTGCCGGTATCCTTGGATGCCTTCATGATCGCCACCGCCTCGGCAACGGTCAGCGTCAACGGCTTTTCGCAGTAGACATCCTTACCGGATTTCATGGCGTCGATGGCGACCTGGGCGTGCCAGTGATCGGGCGTGGCGACCAGAACGGCGTCGATGCCCTTGTGGTTGAGCAGTTCGCGATAATCCTTGTACTTGGCGTCGAAATCCTTGAACCCGCGCTTGCGCATTTCGGCGGTGGCGCGTTTGCGGTGTGCGGCGTCCACATCGCAGCCGACAGCGAAAGTCAACTGTTTGGATTTGACGCTCGGCCCGGAGGCGTTGATGACCTGAAGGCTCCGGCTTTGCGGGCTGCCGATGCCGACGACACCCATCGTCAGGCGATCGTTGGCCGATGCCTTTTTCGCCGCTTCTTTTTCCGCCGCGGCCAGCACGTCTTGAGCGTACCAAGCCGGCACGCCCGCGGCAGCCATCGCCGCTAGCGAACGCTGCATGAAACCTCGCCGCGATAAATTGCCCCTGTCCATGTGAATCTCCCTCGCGTGAATGGAAAAACCCGTTGACGACTTCCCATAGTAACGCCGCCGCACGCGGGGGAAAGGAAAAAATGGCGAACCAAGCGAACAAAACTTTACCAGCCCGCAGCGCCAGCAAGGGTTCCCTTGCTGGCGCTGCGGGCTGGTGAGAAAACACAGAGATTCGCTAGTACCCCTCGCCCTCGCTGGCACCGTGCATGGGCGCGAACTCACCGCCGTAGCGGAAGTGCCAGCCCTCGGCGGCACGCATCGAATGCAGATTCTCCATCGTCAGGCCATAGCGCGCGAACCACGGCTTGGCCTTGGTCTTGACGAGATCATCAATCTGGCGAACGCGGTCGGCGGCTTCGCCGCGCGCGAAGCGTTCGCGGGCGGCGGCTCCGTCTTGCTGGAAGTATTCCTTCCAGAAAGCCCGGCCGCCCAGCACGCCACTGGCACCGGCGGCGATGGCCATTTCGACTTGCTGCTTGTAAGCGGGGAAATCGACGCCGGCGCTGAGCAACACCCACGGACGCTCGGAAGCGGCGTCGAGCTGGCGCAGGTTCTCTTTCAGTTGGCTATCGCTGTCCTTGCCCAGCCAGCCGGGGAACTCGGCCTTGTAGATGTCGCAGAAACGACTCAGATAGCGAGCGCTCTCGATGACCGTCTCGGCCTTGCGATCGAGGAAGCTCTTGCTGTCCTTCTTTTCACCGCCGAACGGGAAAGCGATCGTTTCCAGCAGCAACAAAATGTCGTACTTTTGGCACTCCTCGTAAACCTGCTGAATGAGGGTGAATTGATGCTCGGCGCTCTCCGGCTCGGTCGGCTCGAACTGGGCGAGCAGCTTGACGGCGTCGGCGCCGATGTTTTTGATTTTGTCCACGCCCCAGCCGGCTTCGATCTCGCCGAGCGGCGCGCCGACGGAGCTTTCGCGGGCGGCCGATTTCTCGACGCGGACCAACATGCCGACGTGGGCCGGCAGATGGAAGCTGGCGATGGTGTTCCAGGCGCCGTAGTAGCCATCGACGAGGACGGCGCTGGCGTGTTTGCTCAGGGCGTCGGCGAGGACGATCTTGGCCTCGACCAGCTCGCTGTAGGTCGGTTCGCGATTCTCGCCCTTCTTCTTCAAACTATCCTTAATCATGCGGATCATGGAGTTGTTCTGATCCGTGGCGACCATCGTTAGGGTGCCGTTATCGTTGCAGATGCGCTGCAAGCCGCGCAGTTTGCCGGGCGTGAGATGGAGTCCCAAAAGGCGAGTGACGTTCGTGGAACCACGACCTTCAGACATGGAAAACAACCCTCGTGTCAAGAACCTTCTCGTGTTTATAACCGGAGTCATTCTAGGTGCGGCGAACGCGGGAGCAAGCGGCGTGTTTTGTTAATCGCGGCGCGGGCAAGGTGACGATGATGGAAGCGGGGCGGACGCCGCCAACCGCGAGAGCCGCCGTCACCCCGACAGGCCGGCCCTCTCGCCCGCGCGGTCCAGACCCCGACCGCTTGCCACCGCGGCATCCGTCCCCAAAAGCGACGAGGGCGATCGCTTGCGGCTTCACGCGAAGCCGTAAGCGACGCCCTTTCGCCTTTTCCTTTTTGCCTAAAACCCCTTCGCCGTATATAGTCCTCCTCATCGACCTGGATCCCCAAAGAAACCTTACTAACAGGAGAACGAGCGATGTCGATGTTCATCGGCGAAGCGCTGCACGGCGACGGCAATGAGATTGCCCACATTGATTTGCTGATCGGTTCAAAGGATGGGCCGGTGGGCGTGGCGTTCGCCACGGCGCTGGCGAATCAGAAGCAGGGCTTCTCGAACCTGCTGGCCCTGCTGACGCCGAACTTGATGTGCAAGCCGGCCACGGTACTCGTCACCAAGGTGACGATCGAAGGCATGGGGCAGGCGGCGCAGATGTTTGGGCCGGCCCAGGCCGCCGTCGCCAAGGCCGTCGCCGATAGCGTTGCCAGCGGCGTTATCCCCAAGGGCGACGCCGACAATCTCGTCATCGTCTGCGGCGTCTTTATCCATCCCAAGGCCAAAGACGATGTCAAAATCCACGACTACAACTACGAGGCGACCAAGTTGGCCATTCAACGGGCCATGAAGAACGAGCCGAAGATCGAGGAAATTCTTTCCAAGAAGGACTCGGTGAAGCACCCGTTCTCGCCGAAGTGAACCTGTCATTTCAAGCCACGATGCGTGGCGGTGCGTGGGTTTACGTTTCGCGCGAAACGTAAACCCACGCACCGCCACGCATCGTGGTTAAACAGACCTTATCGTTTGTCCCACGTAATGGTGACGCGCGTCACGGGTTCATCGACCCACAAGCGGACGAACGGCGGCGAGTCGAACGACAAGTTGGCCGTCTCGATGCGATAGCTTTCCAGGTGAACGCGGCTAGGAGCGACATGCATCCCCTCCTGATAGTGGAGGCTGAGCAGAACCTGGCCCCTGTGCGAATTGGCTCCCCCACGATGCGGGACCACATCGCCCAGGACGATGCGCTGCGAGTCGGCGCCGAGCCAGCGGGCCGAGCCGACGAGGGCAAACGAAGGCGTGCGGCGTATCTTGAACAAACAACCGGGCGATTCACCTTCGCCGCAAGGCGGCAGCGCCACCGTCATTTCCGCTCGATCCCACTGTTGGAACCGTTCGCGCGTTGTGGGCGACCAACAAGCCACCCAACCGATGTTGTAGCGATCGCAGTATTCGCGCAGCTCATCGCCCTTCCAATCGCGCACCGGCTTGCCGGCTAAAAACTGATCGCTCAGCCCGCTCGCCGTGTACTCGATGCCAGCATCCGGATCCAGACCGCCGACATAAGCGCGTTCGGTCAGCAACGGCAACAGGGCCGTCCAATGCTCGCTCAGCGGGGTGCTGCGCCGGTCTTCCCACAAGATGCGTGCCTGCGAGGTGGTGTGCGCCTGCAACGTCTCAATGAGGGCACGTTGTTCCGCATCCAAACCAAGGTGCAACGGAGAGACGCCGAGCAAGCGCGTCGCCCACGTTCCCAGGGCCGGCGGCGGTGCGTGCCACAAATAAGCCGCAGCGGCGACTATGATTGTCAGCGTCGCCCAGCGTGTGCCGCGTCGTTGCCAGGCCAGACGGACAGCGGCGCAGACGGCATGCGCCGCCGGCAGCGCGGCGAAGAGCAGAGCAGGTGCCAGCAGATGATGCGCGCCGAACCGGCCGAAAGGCTCCCACGTCAAGCCGACGACCGACAGTATCAGGAATCCGCCCCAGGCCAGGCCGAGTAGTCGAGCCGTCGCGCGCTGGCTGCTCTTGTTGTAGAGCAGCACACCCATCGCCGCGGCGAGAACCAAAACGCAGGCCAAAGCCTTATCGACCGGGCCGCCCCACAACGGCGCTTCCCAGATGGTGCGCAAGGTCCGGTGCGCCAGCAGCGGTGTTTCCAGGTGCGGCGGCACGCGAATCCACCAGTAGCCGATCCAATCGATCAACCAGAATCCGTTGATGGCGATGGCACCCAGCAAGCCGCCCAGTAACGTCAGGTGCCAGGCCAAGCGATGCCGGGTGCCGACGCTGAGATAATAGATAAGGAACAGAGGCAACAGGAGGACAAGCAACAACGGATGGGCGAACCAGCCAAGCAAGGCGGTGCCGACCACGCCCAGCCAACTGAGCAAACCCGGATCGTGATGAAAGCGAATCAGCAACCCCGCCTGCGCCAGCACGAGCAGCGTGGCCAACAACAGATCGACCTCACCCGCTTCGAGCGTGTCGCGGCAGGGCTGGCCCCACCACACCAGCAAACCGAGCGCGCACGCCAGACACGCCGCCGCCCGGCTCAGTCCCACGCTTCGCGCCGCCGTGAACAGCAGCAGAGGCGCGAAGACACACACCAGCGCGAGACCAATCTTGTACGCGGCCGGGCAGTAACGACCGCCGGCCACCGTCATCAGCAGTTCCGCCGGCCGGCTGCCGCTGTCGAAGACCGGTGTTTTGGGATAGCCGGCGTGGAAAGTCGGATCGTAGCAGGAGAGGTTGCCGTGATCGCGCAGCGCCCGCGCACCGAGATAGCCGTGATAAAGATGCAGGGGATGCCGGCCGGATAAGATTGGTTGATCGTCGAGCAGGCGCTGCCAGGGCCGTTCGCCGCCGAACAAGCTGAGCGTCATCCAGCCCTGCCAGGCCAGCAAAGCCAAAAATAGCAGCCACCACGCCGGATGATCGGCCGCGAGCGTGGAGGAAGAGTCGCCAATCCGTGGCGGTAGAGATCTTTCCATGAAGGTCGCATGGTAACGCCTGCGCTCCGGCGCGGCAAGCCCGCTATCCGCTATCCGCTTTCCGCTATCCGCTTTCCGCTTTCCGCTTTCCGCTTTCCGCTATCCGCTATCCGCTATCCGCTTTCCGCTATCCGCTTTCCGCTTTCCGCTATCCGCTATCCGCTTTCCGCTTTCCGCTATCCGCTATCCGCTATCCGCTTTCCGCTTTCCGCTTTCCGGCGGTCGTTGGAGCGGATAGCGGATAGCGGAAAGCGGATAGCGGAATTGACAGCCTACCCCCCCCTGTTAGAATGGCGTAAGGTTCGCATCCAGGCTGACTGGTTTCGAGGGACCTTCGGCCATGAAATGTCAAAAATGCCACAACGCCGCAACCTTGCACATCACCGAGATTCTCGGCGAAGATCAGATAGAAGAACTCCACCTGTGCGAAACCTGCGCTCACAATCATCTGTACGAGCCGCAGCAAAAATCGACCGGCATGAAGAGTGTGCCGTCCGGTTCCGGCGAGGACATTGACGAACCGGCGGTACTCAACCGGCAGTGCGAAGTGTGCGGCATCAAGTTCGTCGATTTTCGCAACACCGGCCGCCTCGGTTGCCCGCACGATTATGAAGAGTTTCGCGAGGAGTTAACTCCGCTTTTGGAAAATATCCACGGCGAAACGCGCCATTGCGGCAAAGCCCCTCGCCGCCTGCCCCAGAGCAAATTGATGCAATCGGAGTTAATCTCCCTTCGCAAACAATTGCTCCAGGCGGTGAACAAGGAAGCTTACGAGGAGGCCGCGCGAATCCGCGATCGAATCCGCCAACTCGAAGAGAGTTGACGATCAGTTTTCAGTGTTCAGTTTTCAGTGTTCAGTTTTCCGTGCTTAGTTTTCCGTGTTCAGTGGCCACACGCCTGACTGAACACGGAAAACTGAACACTGAAAACTGAAAAGGAATGCGGCGTGAAATGCCAACTCTGCTCCAATCCGGCCACGGTGCATTTGACCGACATCGTTCAGTCGCAGAAGAAAGAACTGCACCTGTGCCAGAGTTGCGCCGAGCAGCATCAATTGGTCAAAAAGCAGGAGTTGAACCTGCCGGCCATTCTGCAAAACCTAATCGGCCAGCATCTCGGACCGCAAACGGATGAGCTGGCTCGGTTGACCTGTCCCGCCTGCGGGATAAAGTATATGGAGTTCCGCGCTCAGGGCCGGCTCGGCTGTCCGCACGATTACGTCGTGTTCCGCAGCGGGCTGACTCCTCTATTGCAGCGGATTCATCGCTCGGATCATCATGTGGGCAAGACCCCTCGGCGTTCCGTTCTCCCGCCGGAGCAGCAGGCGGAACTCATGGACTTGCACCGCTGCTTGCAGACCGCCATCAAGACCGAAGCGTACGAAGAGGCCGCCCGTTTACGAGACTTGCTCCGACAGAAGGATGCCACGGATGAATCTGGATAACCTGACTCATACCAGTGGCGAATGGTTGCGTGGCAGCGGGCCGGAGTCCGACATCGTCATCTCCAGCCGCATTCGACTCGCCCGGAACCTGGCCGCTTTTCCGTTTACCAACCGCGCCAGCAGCGGCCAGAAGTCCGAGATCGAAGCGCTCCTCCGCGAACGCATCGCCAAGCTCGAACTCGAACCCAAGCTCGGCTACCTGAACGTCCCCACGCTGTCGTCGCTCGATCGACAGTTTCTCGTCGAGCGCCAGCTTATCAGCCGCGAACTCGCGGCCGCCGATGGGCCGCGCGGCGTCGCGCTCGGCCCTCCGGAGACCGTCAGCGTGATGGTCAACGAGGAGGACCATTTGCGCATGCAGGTCATGCGCAGCGGCTTCACCCTCGATGAAGCCTGGCAAGAAATCGATCGCGTGGACGATCTGCTCGAACAGCGTGTCACCTACGCCTTCAGCGAGGAGTTCGGCTACCTGACCGCTTGCCCAACCAATGTCGGCACCGGCATGCGCGCCAGTGTCATGCTGCACCTGCCCGCGCTGGAACACACCAAGCAAATCGAGAAAGTCTTCCGCGCCTTGCAGAAGATCAACCTAGCCGTGCGCGGTTTGTATGGCGAGGGCAGCCGGGCGTCGGGCCACTTCTACCAAATCTCGAATCAGGTGACACTCGGCAAGAGCGAGACGAGCATCCTCAACGAGATTCACGGCGTCATTCCGCAGATTATCACGTATGAGCGCCAGGCACGCACCAGTTGGCTGCGCGACAATCGGCAGGGTTTGCAGGATAAAATCTCGCGCGCCTACGGCACGCTTTGTTCGGCGACCATGATGACCTCCGAAGAGACGATGGAACTGCTTTCCTACGTGCGTCTGGGCATCAATCTGCATCTGATCGAAGACATCACCATTCCGACGGTGAATGAATTGTTCATTCACACGCAACCGGCGCACTTGCAAAAGCTGATGGGCGCGTCGCTGGACGGCGAGGAGCGCAACGCCGCTCGCGCTCGTTATCTTCGCACTCGTCTCCGCGAGGCAGGGGCGCATCCGAATTAGTTGAAACGCTCGCGTATCCGCGTGGCTTGGTGTTTCGCGCGAAACACCAAGCCACGCGGATACGTCACTCCCCGGCCACGGTTTTTCGCCCAATCGAGTAATACGTGAAACCATAACCCGTGGGGATCTTCGGATCGTAGAGATTCCGGCCATCGAAGATGACTCGTTCGGCCAACAGGCGGCGCATCACTTCATAATCCGGATTCCGAAACTCCTGCCATTCCGTAACGATGACCAATCCGTGCGCTCCTTCCAGCGCTCCATAGGGGCGATCGCAGTAAACCAGTTTGTCGCCATACAGCGCCTTGACGTTGGTCATCGCCTCGGCATCGTGGACACGCAGCCGCGCTCCGGCGACGAGCATGGCATCGAGGAAGACCAACGACGGGGCCTCGCGGATGTCGTCGGTTCGTGGCTTGAATGCCAACCCCCAGACGGCCAAGGTCTTGTTCTTCAGGGCATCGCCATAATGCTCCTGGACCTTGCGAACCAGCACCTGTTTCTGCGCTTCGTTGACCCGATCGACGGCGTCCATGATGTGAGCGGGAATGCCCAGGCTTTTCGACATACTTAAAAGAGCGCGAATATCTTTTGGAAAACAGCTTCCGCCGTATCCCGCGCCGGGAAACAGGAATTGAAAGCCAATGCGCCCATCGTGGCCGATGCCGCGGCGCACATCGTTGATGTCGGCTCCCATGCGTTCGCACAGGTTGGCCATTTCGTTGATGAAACTGATCTTCGTCGCCAGCATGGCATTGGCGACGTATTTGGTCATCTCAGCGCTTTCGGGCGACATGACCAGAAACGGCCGCTCCGTGCGTAAAAACGGGGCGTACAACTCGCGCAACACCTCGGCTGGTTCGGGCCGGCGCACGCCGACGACGACGCGATCGGGCTTCATGCAATCCTCGATGGCCGCGCCTTCCTTGAGGAACTCCGGATTGCTGGCCACGTCGATGGTTTGCCTGTTGCGTGCCAGCAAACGCTCGACGACGGCGTGGTTGGTGCCGACCGGAACCGTACTTTTGATGACGATGATTTTCGGTCCCGCGATCGACTCGGCCAGGGCGTCGGCGACAGCCCATACCGTGGACAGGTCCGCCGAGCCGTCTGCCGCCTGCGGCGTGCCAACCGCGATGAAGATCACCTGCGCCGGCCCGACGCCGGCGGCCAGGTCCGTGGAGAAATGCAATCGTCCCTCACGCTGGTTGCGCTGCACCAATTCCAGCAGCCCCGGTTCGTAGATGGGCAGCTGCCCCTGTTTCAACAGTTCGATCTTGCGCGCATCCTTGTCGATGCAGGCAACCTCATTGCCGCTCTCGGCGAAACAGGTTCCCGTCACCAGACCGACATAGCCTGTTCCGATAACCGCGATCTTCATTGTATTCCTTTCCGTGAACCGACTAACTTCCTGGGTGTTCGCGCCAATAGGCTAGGGTATCGGCCAATGTCTGATCCAGCGTGAAGCGCGGCGACCATCCGGTCTCCTGCCGCAATTTGTCGGTGTTCGCCCGGATGACGGCCACATCGGTCGCCCGCAGCAAGCTGGCCTTTTGGCGGACTTCCACCGTCACGCCCGACAGAGCTATCAGGCGATCGAGAACGGTTTGCATGGTAAAGGTCTGGCCGGAGCCGACATTGTACACCTCACCGCTTCGACCGCGTTCCAACAACAACACATAGGCCGCGACCACATCGCGCACATCGGACAGATCGCGGCGTGCCTGCAAGTTGCCCGTCTCCAGTACGGGTTTCTGTTGGCCGCGCTCGATGGCCGCTAATTGACGGGCGAAACTCGAGACGGCGAACTGCGGCGACTGATGAGGGCCAATGTGCGTGAACGGCCGAACGCGAACGATGTCCAGCCCCGGATGGCGCGTGTATTGATAGCTCATCAGATCGGCCGCCGCCTTGCTCGCCGCGTAGGGATTGTCGGGATGCAGGACGTATTGCTCGTCACAACTGAGAGAGGTTGTCTCACTCTCGCCGTACACCAATCCGCTGCCGACGTAGAGAATGCGCGGCCGACCGCCCCAGCGCGTTACGCCATCATACAGGCAGCGCGTCGCCTTCAGATTGCCCTGCCAGGCTTCCTCCACTTCCTGAAACGAGCGCCCGACATGCGGATAGCCTGCCAGATGGTAGATGCGCTCCGGTTGCACGTCACGCAAGATCGCTTCAACAGCCGTGGGTTCACCCACGTTGCAGGGGCGCAATTCGACGCGGCCGGTCAGATGGCCCCACGCTTCCGGCCAGACGGCCTGGCGCGCCACGCCGACAATGCGCTCGTTCCCACGCGACAGTAGCACCTCAACCAGATGGCCTCCCGCGAAGCCTGTCGCTCCCGTCACCAGGTTACGCATGGCAAATCTCACATGAACTAATGCAGAAGTCAGAATGCAGAATGCAGAATGAAAACCAAGATGTCTTCAATTCTGCATTCTGCATTCTGACTTCTGCATTGGTGAAGCATTCCTCTCCAGGTCCGACTCGACCATACGGCGAATAAGATCGTGGAAGTGGACGCGCGGCCGCCAGCCCAGTTCGCGATGCGCCTTGGCGGCGTCGCCAATCAGCGAATCCACTTCCGCCGGACGCACCAGAGCCGGATCTTGCACCACATACTTTCGCCAGTCGAGACCGATGTGTTCAAACGCTGTCTCGACCAATTCCCGTACCGTGTGCGTCTCGCCCGTGGCAATGACGAAGTCGTCGGGCCGATCTTGCTGCAACATCCGCCACATGGCCTCGACGTAATCGCCGGCGAATCCCCAATCGCGCCGCGCATCGAGATTGCCCAGCCGCAGTTCGTTGGCCAATCCGAGCTTGATACGTGCTGCCGCGTGCGTCACCTTGCGCGTCACAAACTCCAGACCGCGGCGCGGCGACTCGTGATTGAACAGGATGCCCGAACAGCAGAACATCCCATAACTTTCACGATAATTCACCGTGATAAAGTGGCCGTAGACCTTGGCCACCCCGTAGGGCGAACGCGGATGAAACGGCGTCGTCTCGGATTGCGGCGTCTGACGAACTTTGCCGAACATCTCGCTGGAACTGGCCTGATAGAAGCGAATGCCCTGTGGATCGAGCAAACGAATCGCTTCCAGCACCCGCGTCACGCCGATGGCGGTGAACTCGCCGGTCAGGACCGGCTGTTGCCAGCTGGTCGGCACGAAGCTCATGGCCGCCAGATTGTAGACCTCCGCCGGTTGCACGCGCCGCAATACATCGATCAGTGAGAGTTGGTCGAGCAGGTCGGCTTGATGCAGATGGATGCGTTCGGCCAAATGCGCGATGCGCTCGAAACTCTCCGTGCTGGCGCGGCGCACGATGCCATGCACCTCGTAGCCCTGTTGCAGCAGGCATTCCGCCAGGTAACTGCCATCCTGCCCCGTGATGCCCGTGATGAGCGCTTTTTTCATGTGCCTTGCCCCGCCGACAAGGAACGATATTGCCGCTCATAGTATTTCAGATATTCGCCCGTGCGAATAGCGGCGATCCAGTCGTCGTGTGCGCGATACCAGGCGATCGTTTCGCGCAGACCGTTCTCGAAGCCGACGGTAGGACGCCAGCTCAGTTCGCGTTCGATCTTGTCGCAATCAATGGCATAGCGGCGGTCGTGGCCGGGGCGATCCGGTACATAGCGAATCAGCGAAGCCGGCTTGCCCAGCGCTTCAAGCAGCGCGTGGGTCAATTGAAGATTGGTGCGCTCGGAACGGCCGCCGATGTTGTAGACTTCGCCGGCGCGACCGCGACGCCAGACCGCGTGGATGCCGGCGCAGTGATCGCGTACATGAATCCAATCGCGCACGTTCTGGCCATCGCCGTAAACGGGAATCGCCTCGTCGCGCAAGAGGTTGCTGATGAACAGCGGAATGAGCTTCTCGGGAAACTGATAAGGGCCGTAGTTGTTCGAGCAGCGCGTGATGAGGGCCGGGAAACCAAACGTATGAACATAACTGCGCACGAGCAAATCCGAAGCGGCTTTGCTGGCCGCATACGGACTATTGGGCGCCAGCGGCGTGTCTTCGCGGAAGGCGCCGGTTGAACCGAGGCTGCCGTAGACTTCGTCGGTGGAGATTTGCACATAACGCTGCACGCCGGCGGCGCGGGCCGCATCGAGCAGAATTTGCGTGCCCACAATGTTGGTGTTCACGAACGGCGTCGAGTCCTGAATGCTGCGATCGACGTGACTCTCGGCCGCGAAATGGAGGATCGAATGCACTCCCTGGACGGCGGCCTGCACCGCTTGCCGGTCCGTAATGTCGCCATGCACGAAGCGATAACGGGGGTGGTTGGCCACATCCGCCAGGTTCGTTAGGTTGCCGGCGTAAGTCAGGGCATCAAAATTGATGACGGTGACATCGGCTTCGTTCTCCAGGATGTAATGAATGAAGTTGCTGCCGATGAAGCCGCAACCGCCTGTCACAAGCATCGAAATCATGGCGCTCCCCGAATCTCGCCGTTGGCAAATCCTCTCGTCAGACAATACCTGTCTACCCCATCGGTCGTCAAGGAAGCGCCGGCGTTTGCGGAAAAACGTGCAGGGTGAAGCGAAAAAAACTTGCGAACGACGCGATGATCTGATGGAATACGACACCATTGCGTTTCGTGCAGTTTGTTACGGACACTATTCAAGGAGGGACTACCATGTCTCGCGTCGTGAACTCACCTCTGGCTCAACCGGCGAAGGCTCCTGGCACCCCGATTCCGCATGAAAAGATCGCCATGCGCGCCTACGAGAAGTGGGTCAAGCGTGGTCGGCCGCAGGGCACCGAGATGCAGGATTGGTCCGAAGCCGAGGCCGAGTTGAAGTCCGAGATGATGCGTCCAACGACACCGAAGCGTTGAGCTATTTCAAAATACTAGCCCGCAGCGCAAGCAAGGGATCAACTTTCCCTTGCTTGCGCTGCGGGCTAGTGATTCATCTCCCCATTTTGCTTTGTCGTAGGCTGCCTCAATGACCCTGGCCTTTTCCACGCCCCCGCGCACCCATTCGTTCCTCAGCCGTCTCGATCCGCGCTGGAAACTGGCGGCGCTGCTGTTCGCTGCCGCCGTCGCCGCCACCCTGCGCACGCTGCCGGCCGCCGCTCTGACGCTCGGCGCGGCGCTGCTGCTCGCCCTCCTCGCTCGTCTGCCGCGGCGTTGGTTTCTCGAACGCCTCGGCGCACTCGCTCTCTTTCTCGCCCTTTTCACACTACCCTTGCCCTGGCTGCTCGCCGACGCCGGCCCCGGTTGGACGTGGGGACCTCTCCGATTCTCCTTCCACGGTGTCGAGGTTGGCCTGCTTCTGTGCGCCAAGGCGGTGACGATTGTCACGCTTTTTCTGATCGTGCAGGCGACCGCGCCGCTCGAATCGACGTTGAAGGCCGCGCATTCGCTGCGTGTGCCCGGTTTGTTGGTGCAACTGAGCTTGCTAAGTTATCGCTATCTTTTCGTGTTGGCCGATGAATTAGGCCGGTTGCGAATCGCCGTGCGTGTGCGCGGCTATCGCAATCGCGTCAGCCGGCACAGCTATCGCACGGCCGGCCACGTCGCTGGCACGTTACTGGTACGCGGTTACGAACGGGCCGAGCGCGTCGGTCAGGCTATGCGCTGTCGCGGCTTTGACGGACAATTCCGCTCGCTTACAGAGTTTTCTACTCGCCCGGTTGATGTCTTCGCCTTCCTCCTTCTCACGGCGCTCGCCGCGGCGCTCGCCGCATGGGACTGGCTGCCGCGTCTCTCTGGGTGATCGCCGTGCAATCCGACCTTCGCATCCAGGTGCGCGATTTGAGCTTTGTCTATCCCGACGGCGCCTCTGTCCTCGACGACATTTCCTTCGACATTCCCGCCGGCGAAAGCGTCGGCCTCGTTGGCCCCAATGGTGCCGGCAAAACAAGCCTGTTTCTGTGTCTAAGCGGCGTCCTCAAGCCGAAAGCGACGTTGCTGCGCGTCGGCGGACTGGACCTGCGCGATGCCGAACAGCGCCGCCGTCTGCCGGAGCAAGTCGGCATCGTCTTTCAAAACAGCGACGATCAACTTTTCAACGCCACCGTCTTCGACGACGTGGCATTCGGCCCGCTCAACCTGGAATTACCTCCCGATGAGGTGCGTCAGCGGGTCGCCGAGGCGCTGGAGCGCGTCGGACTGACCGGACTAGAGGAGCGTGTGCCGTTCCATCTGTCCGGCGGCGAGAAGCGGCGTGTCGCCCTGGCCGGCGTGTTGGCGATGCGGCCGAGCGTGCTGCTGCTAGACGAACCCTCGATGTATCTCGATCCGCGCGGCCGGCGTGAGTTGATCCATCTGCTGCACATCCTCGGCGGCACGCGCTTGATCGCCTCGCACGATCTGGAACTGATTCTGCAAACATGCGGCCGCGTGCTGCTGATCGATCGCGGGCGGATCATGGCGGATGGTCCGGCCCGGAACGTATTGGCGGACACGGCGTTGATGGAGACGCATGGCCTAGAAGTGCCGTACAGTTTGCGGCAACCCTCCACATCCTAACTTGCCAGCCCGCAGCGCCAGCAAGGGACACTCCCTTGCTGGCGCTGCGGGCTGGCAGAGATCAAGGCCAGTTCCGCTCAATCACCAAGGCACCCGCTCCCCATGCTTTGGACTCGGTGGGACGCGGAAAGCACTTCCAAGAAATTTGCCAGCGCGGATTCGTGAAGAGCAGCCGAGGTCACAAAGATGCCAGCAGTTCTTTGACCTTCTGCTCGATCTGATCGCGCACGGCGCGATACTGTTCGGGCGGCATCTGTTTGGGGTCGGGGATGTCCCACTCCACGCGCCGGCGAGCCGGCGCGGAAGCGCAAGCCTCATCGCCGCAGCCCATGCCGACGACGACATCGAATTCCTTGACCGGCAGGTCCGCCAGAGATTTCGAGTGGTGCCGCGTCAAGTCGTAGCCGATCTCGTGCATGAACTCGATAGCGCGCGGATTGAGCCGCCCCGATGGCTGCGATCCCGCGCTGTACGCCTCGACCCGGCTGCCGCCGTGCATGTGGGCGAACGCCTCGGCCATCTGACTGCGATTGCTGTTCTCGATACAGACAAACAGGACGCGCTTCGGCGTCGGCGGAGCGGAGGAGGACATGGTGCAACCCGCCAAGAGAAAACAGAAGACAATCGATACACTCTTAATCGTCAACGTGGCAAGTGGTTTCATGGGTGTGATTCATTTGGAGGAAGGAAGCGTGGAGGGTTCAAGGATGCACCAGCAGAGCGGTACAGCCAACACGGCACCAGCGACGGTAGCAGTCAGGTAAATCCACAAGTCTTCGATGTGCCCGCTCACTAGAGCCGGCCCTAGAGAGCGCGCGGGGTTCATGGATGCGCCGCACACGGGGCCGGCGAACAGCGCTTCCACGGCGATGACGGCACCCACGGCGACGCCGGCCATGATGCCCTTCTCCTTCGCTCCCGTCGAAACGGCCAGAATCACCACCATGAGCAGCAGCGTGAGGATTAGCTCCAGCACGAAGGACTGCCAGGCCGGCCCGGCCGGGCGCGTCGCGCCGAGGGCGACACGCTCTCCAGGAAAGAGCAGCCGCAGCAGAAGGCTCGCCAACAGTGCGCCGGCGCACTGGCTGAGAATATACGGCACAACCGAGCGAAGCGGAAAGCGGCGGGCGGCGGCGAAGCCCAGCGTCACGGCGGGGTTGATGTGAGCGCCGGACACATCGCCCAGCGCGTAAATCAGAGCCAGCACGATCAAACCGAACACCAGCGAAATGCCGACGTGGGTGACGCCGCCGCGAACATCGTCGATGACGATGGCTCCCGTACCCGCGAATACGAGAGCGAAGGTGCCGAACAATTCCGCCGCGAGTTTCCGCATTACGATCTCTCTCACGAAGCAGGGGCCTATCAGAACGAATCGTAATCGACTGTCAATGTGTCGTCCAGGGGCATCCGCATATGAATTGTGGCAAGATATTTCGCGGCGGATAGAGTAACCTCGCCCTAACGACGATGACTCTCGAAGGAGGTATCGCTATGACGCGACGTTTACCGTGGATCGCCCTCGGCGTGATGCTCGGCATTGCGGGATATGTGGTGGCCGATCATGCGACGAAGGATAAACATGCCGAGGCAACCAAACTAAAAGTGCTGATGGAACAGGTGCTGAAGGAAAAGATCGACGGCAAGGAAGCGAAAGTCACGATGATCGAGTTGGAGAAAGCGCCGCAAACCGCCGGCGCGAAACATCGTCATCCCGGCCCGGTCTTCGTCTACGTTCTCGACGGCGAACTGGAATCGCAGGTCGATGACGGACCTGTCAAGGTGTATAAGAAGGGCGAAGTCTTTTATGAACCGGCGCGCGCTCTGCACGCCGTCTCGCGCAATCCCAGCAAAACCAAGCCAGTGCGCTTCCTGGCGATCATGCTGACGGACAAGGACGAGAAGAACCTCGTACTCCCGGAGAAACCGTGAGGCCGAAAGGATCATCCCGGAACATCATTCCCGGCCAATGAGGACGCCGGTAAGGAATACCAGGACGCCGCCAATGACGACTTGAAAGATCGCCGATAGCCACGGAGTATCCATGAAGCGGTGTCGGATCCACGAGATGACCGCCAACTCCACGATCACGACGCCGATCGCCGCGCTGGTGGCCCAGTGAAAGGCGTTGGGTGTGGTATCGGGCACGAGATACGGCAGCGAGTGTCCCAGGCCGCCCAACGCCGTCATGAGGCCGCAGATCAAGCCGCGCACCCACGGTCGGCCGCGTCCGGTCAAACTGCCATCATCGGACAGTGCCTCGGCGAAACCCATGCTGATGCCCGCACCGAGACTCGCCGCCAGGCCGACCAGGAACGTCTCCTTATTCTGATGCGTGGCGAACGCCGCCGCGAACAGCGGTGCCAGCGTCGAAACCGAGCCGTCCATCAAACCCGCCAAACCCGGCTGCACGACTTGCAGCACAAACTCGCGCTTCCGCGCCGCCTTCTCCGTATGCGGTTCCTCCACCACCATTCCCTCGGCAATGCGTTCGTGCTTGCGTTCCTCCTCGGCCAGATCGCCCAGCAGTTGACGCACGCCGGCATCGGTCGCCTTGCGCGCGGCCGTCTCGTAGAAACGCTTCGTCTCCAACTCCATCAACTCGGTCTGCTTGCGCACCGCGTCCAGCCCGAGCGGGCGCACCAGCCAGACCGGCTTGCGACTGACGAAACCTTTCACATCCTGCCGGCGGATCAGCGGAATATGCTCGCCGAACCGCGTGCGATACAGATCCAGCAAACGATGACGATGGCCGTCTTCCTCGGCGCGCAGCCGGCGAAACTCTTCCGCCTGAACGGGATAATTGGTCTTCAATCCGTCGGCGAAATCGTCGTAAATGCGGGCGTCTTCCTCTTCGAGCGAGATGGCTAAAGCGAGAATCTCCTGCTCGCTGAGGCTTTTGAAACTGCGCATGGCGGCCGGTCCTCATGGGTTTCATTTCATCATAGGGCGCGTTCCGCCGCTTGCCGTCGTCGAGTCCATCCTGATAATCATCCGCGTGGCACTCCCCAATTTCTCCCACGAGGACAGCATATGCGATTGCATACTTGGCTCATGGCGCTTCTGACTCCGCTCGTTTTCGCTCTCACACTCTTGCCCGCCGCCGACGACAAAAAGAGCGACGACACCGGCATCACTTGGAAGAAGACGGTCATCGACAAAAACTTCCGCGCCGAGGGCGTGGCGATCGCCGATGTCAACAAAGACGGCAAGATGGATATTTTGGTCGGCGATGTCTGGTACGAGGCACCCGATTGGAAGGTCCATGCAATTCGGCCGGGTAAGGAGAATTACCGGCAGGGTGAGAACAACGTCTACAGCAACTCGTTCGCGTGCTGGGCCGACGACCTCAACGGCGATGGCTGGCCCGACCTCATTGTCATTGGTTTCCCCGGCGCACCCTGTCACTGGTACGAAAATCCCAAGGGCAAGGAAGGGCACTGGAAGCAGCACGAAATATGGCACAGCGCCTGCAACGAGACGCCGACGTATGTCGATCTGCTCGGCACCGGCAAGCGCGTCTTGCTCATGGGCTGGCAGCCCAAGGGCAAGGACAACGAGGGGCAAATGGCCTATTTCACGCCGACTTCGGACCCCACGAAAACCTGGCAGATGCACCCTATCAGCGAGCCGAGCAGCAAGGGCCATGTCATCCCCGGCACCCATCGATTCGCGCACGGTTTGGGCGCCGGCGATGTCAACGGCGATAAGAAACTCGATGTACTCTGCACCGGCGGTTGGTGGGAGCAGCCGGCCGCACTCGATGACAAGCCGTGGAAGTTTCACCCCGTCAGTCTCGGCGATGCCTGTGCTGATATGTTCGCTTACGACATTGATGGCGATGGCAAGGCCGACATTCTCAGCAGTTCGGCCCACAATTACGGCATCTGGGCGCACCGGCAACGGGCCGGCTCCGCCGGTTCCCCCGCGTTCATGAAACAGGTTCTGTTTCCCAAACTCGTTTCACAGACACACGCGATGCACTGTGTAGACATTAACGGCGATGGTCTCAAGGATTTGGTCACGGGCAAACGCTGGTGGGCGCACGGTTCCAAGGGCGATGCCGACCCCAACGCGCCGGCCAAGGTGTATTGGTTCGAGGCCAAAAAGAGCAGCGATGGCTTGATTCGTTTCGTGCCGCATGTGATCGACGACGATTCCGGTATCGGCACGCAGTTCGTCGTCGCCGACTTCAATGGCGATAAACTGCTCGATGTCGTGGTCGCCAACAAGAAGGGCGTTTTCGTACTCGAACAGATGCGTGGTAAGAAGTAGAGAGTTATGCGTAGCCGCGACGCGCAGCGGAGCGCGGCTTGCGTCTCGCGAAACGCAAGCCGCGCTCCGCTGCGCGTCGCGGCTACACGGCAACGTATTTCGGACCTGATCCTTCACCTTCTCTTGACTTCGTTAGTGATTCGGGTAGAGTTTAGATTGAGATTCAGTCTCAACAAGGATTTCGAGACTCCTACCGACTGACGAAGGTGCCTCCTGTGAATCTGGAAACCCTCCTTCCCTTGGAATTACTGCGTTCGGGCGAGTGGGCTGATGTGGCCGAGGTCACCGGCGAGCCGAGTTGGGTTGGCCGCCTGGCGGAACTCGGCGTGCGCGCCGGCAGCCGTTTGCGAATGCTCCAGGCCGGTTGGCCATGTCTGCTCCAGATCGGCGGTAGCCGACTCTCGCTGCGCGGCGAGCGCGGCGTGCAGATTCTCGTCCGACCCGTGGCTTGCTAACCATGCCGTCCCTGGATCAGTTACGTCCGGGTCAGCGCGGCCGGATCACGGCCATCCAGGGAGAGGATGCGCTCATGCAGCGCCTCATGGAAATGGGGCTGTTTGAAGGCGAGGAAGTCGAAGTCGTCTCGCTGGCCCCGTTGGGCGATCCCCTCGAAATCCGCCTGGGCGATTACCGGCTCAGTCTTCGTCGTGTCGAGGCCGCGCGTGTGCAAATTCTTCTCCTACCCTGAATGTTCGATCGTGGACGCTTCGGAGTGATGCGCCATGCAAACCCGGCAAGTCGATCCGCGGGATTCGGCTCCTCCCTCCGCTAATGGCACGCCCTCCCCTGCGCGGAAGTTGACCGCCGCTCTCGTCGGCAATCCCAACACCGGCAAAACGACTCTCTTCAATGCTCTGTCCGGTCTGCGCCAGCACGTCGGCAATTACCCCGGCGTCACGGTCGAAACCAAGAAAGGGCAGATGTGCTGTGCCGGCCGGACGTTCGATCTGATTGACCTGCCGGGAACTTACAGTCTGGCGCCGCGCAGCCCCGATGAGATGGTGGCCGTCGATGTCATCCTCGGCCAGCAGAAAGGCGAAGCCCGCCCCGATGTCGTTGTCTCCATCGTCGATGCCAGCAACCTCGAACGCAATCTCTACCTCACCACGCAGGCGCTGGAGCTAGGCGTACCCGTGGTGATCGCTCTGAACATGATCGACGTGGCCCAGTCGCAAGGCATCCGCATCGACATCGAACGGCTCAGCCGGCAGTTTGGCGTTCCCGTCGTGTCCATCCAGGCCAACAAGAAAAAAGGACTGGAGGAACTTCGCGCGGCCGTGGCGAAGGCGGCGACGAGCGGCCCTCCTCCTCGGCAGACGCCTTTCCCGGAGGCGTTCGAGCGTGAGGTCGCGGAGTTACATCGGGCCATTGGCGTCGAGGTGCCTGTTTTCCTCGTCCGCCGGTTGGTACTCGATGTGGGCGGTTGGACCGAGCAGCGTTTGGCCGGTCGTCTCGGTGAGGACATCCGCGTCCAGGTGCAGGGCGTCCGCGAACGGCTGACGCAGGCGGGTTGTCCCGTGCCGGCCATCGAAGCGAAGGCACGCTACGGCTGGATTCGGGAGGTGACAGCGGGTTGCATTGAGCGTCCGGCGCAGCGTCCCGTCACCTGGACGGATCGCATCGACCGCGTGCTGACGCATAAAGTTTGGGGCACGCTGATTTTCCTGGCTCTGATGTTCCTCGTCTTTCAGGCCATCTTCACCTGGGCGCGGCCGCTCATGAACGGCATCAGCGACGGCAAGGAGATGCTCGCTAACCTATTGCGCGATCATTTGCCGGTCGGTCCGCTGACAAACCTTCTGCTCGATGGCGTACTCGAAGGCGTCGGCGCGGTGGTCGTTTTCCTGCCACAGATTCTCATCCTGTTCGCCTTCATTGCTTTTCTGGAAGATTGCGGCTACATGGCCCGCGCCGCCTTTCTGATGGACAAACTGATGTCGCGCTGCGGATTGAGCGGCAAATCGTTCATCCCGATGCTATCGTCGGTCGCCTGCGCCGTGCCCGGCATCATGGCCGCGCGCGTGATCGAAAACCGTCGCGACCGCCTGGCGACGATCCTCGTCGCTCCACTGATGAGCTGTTCGGCGCGTTTGCCGGTCTACATTCTCCTTATTGGCGCGTTCTTGTCCGGCGCGGGTTTTCCGTGGTGGCTGCCGGGCGTGGTCATGTTCTCCATGTACGCGCTCGGTCTGGTGATCGCTCCCTTGGTGGCCTTGCTGCTGAAGCGCACGCTGCTGCGCGGCGAAACGCCGGTCTTCGTCATGGAGATGCCGCTGTACAAGATGCCGTCGCCACGTCTCGTGCTGCGGCGCATGTTCGACAGCGGCTGGGCGTTCCTGCGTCGCGCCGGTACGCTCATCCTCGCCTCAATGGTCGTCGTCTGGGCGCTGTTGTACTTCCCGCGCGGCGGTAGCCCGGAGGAGCAACCCTATGATGTCCGCATCGCGCAATTACAGAAGGAAGCCGATGACCTCAAGGAAAACGGCAGCAAAGATGCAGTCGAAGAGAAGGAGCAGGAGATCAACGCCCTGACCGCCGAGTGGAAGCAACAAAGTTATCTGGGGCAGATGGGCAAGGCGATTGAGCCGGTGGTACGGCCGTTGGGTTGGGACTGGAAAATCGGCATGGCGGCGTTGGCGAGTTTCCCGGCCCGCGAAGTGGTAATCGGCACGCTCGGCATCATCTACAGCGAAGG
>Ga0134126_10001605_pt1 | contig 28818 bp, 29 predicted proteins | sample KB31752_FD_96881 | JGI IMG/M metagenome (GOLD analysis project Ga0134126, IMG submission 96881) | Terrestrial soil microbial communities with excess Nitrogen fertilizer from Kellogg Biological Station, Michigan, USA - KB3-175-2 | ecosystem: Environmental > Terrestrial > Soil > Unclassified ... | reverse complement strand
GCGCACCGCCCAGGTGATCGACGCGCTGAACGATGCGCTGGGTCCGCACATCTTCCCCGACAAAGGCGACGGGACAGACCCGCGCGCCTGCCCCGCCTGTGGGACCGGGCGGCTCTCCATGAAGACCAGCCGCTACGGCGCCTTCATCGGCTGCTCGAACTATCCTGAGTGCCGCTACACGCGCTCGATCGCGCAGGAGAGCGGCGAGGACGAGGCGGGCGCGGGCGGCGATCGCGAGCTCGGCGTCGATCCGGCCACCGGTCGCAGCATCTGGCTGAAAGCCGGGCGCTTCGGGCCCTATGTCGAGGAACAGGGCGAGAAACCGAAGCGCGCCAGCCTGCCCAAGGACTGGCCGCCGGCCGGCATGGACCTCGACAAGGCGATCCGCCTCCTGCGCCTGCCGCGCGAGGTGGGCGCGCATCCCGACGACGGCAAGCCGATCGTCGCCGGCATCGGCCGCTACGGCCCCTACGTCGCCCACGACGGTCTCTATGCCAACCTGCCGAACGCCGACGAGGTGTTCGAGGTGGGGCTGAACCGCGCGGTCGCCGTGCTGGCGGAGAAGCGCGCCGGCGGGCGCGGCGCGCGCAGCGGCGGGGCCGAGGCGCTCGCCGAGCTCGGCGTGCACCCGGCCGACGGCCAGCCGGTGCGCGTGCTGGCCGGCCGGTACGGCCCCTACATCAAGCACGGCGCCACCAACGCCAACGTCCCCCGCGGCGCCGACCCCACCGCGCTGACCCTCGACGAGGCCGTCAAGCTGCTCGCCGAGCGCGAGGCGAAGGGCCCGGGCAAGGGCAAGCGCGGACGGACGACGACGAAGGCGGCGGCGAAGCCGTCGACGGCCAAGCCGGCTGCGACGGCCAAGGCGAAGAAGCCGTCCGCGAAAAAGAAGCCGGCGCGCAGGGCGAAGTAGCCGTCGCGGCGCACCGCGCCACGAGGAATGTCCGGCCGGCTCAGGGCGTCGGATTGCCCTCGCGCGCAGCGTTGACCACGCTGGCGAAGAATCGGGACCCCACCGGCGTATAGTGGAACGAATCGTAGAAGAGCGGGCCCGGGTCCTGGCTCTCGAACGCTTTTGCGACATCGATCGCCTGGTCACCCTCGGCGCGGGCGGTGGCCATGGTGCTCTCGTTGGTCAGCCGCACCAGGGTCGCCGACTGCTGCAGCGTGAACATCTTGCCGTTCAGGCGCGGGTAGGTGCGCAAGTCGTAACCCTCGTAAGGATGGAAGTTCGGCACGTAGCTGTCGGGCTGGGTCAGAAAGGTGATCTTCACGCGATACTGCCGCCCGAGCGCGGCGATCGCACGGATCACGTTCTCCCGCTGCCTCAAGGTCGGCTCGAGGACGGTCTTCACGTAGTTGTCGAAGTCGGCGTCGGGGAGCCAGGTCAGATGGCGCTGGGCGAGCAGGTACGGATCCTCGCGCCAGTATTCGGCGAACGGTTTCGACGAGACGCTCATGTTGTCAATCAGCTGGCGCGCGAAGTCGTAAACGTAGATGCGGATCCTCGACGGAGTTTTGACCGGCTTGCCGTTGAGCTGAGCCGGCGTGAAGGCGCTGAACACCAGGTCATTGGCGGCCTCCATGAAGAACGCTTCCGTGGGCCTCGGCCCATGCTCGAGATTGAATTTGAAGTTGGCGTAGTCGTTGATCAGGTTGTTGTGGGCGAGACCAAAGTTGCGTGCGTCGACGCCCTGGATCTGGTCGACCCAGCGCTGGCCCTCGGTGACGACGCCGTTCTCGGTCGTGCTGCCGCCGTAGAAGTGGACCAGCGGCAAGCCAGGGTGATGCGGCCCCAGCACGGCGCCGTGGGCGTCAGTACGGAACAGCACCTTGCCCGCTCCGGCGTAGAGCCCCGTCAGGTCGTCGAGCGCCGTCCGATTCGGTTCCTGCAGGCGCACGTAGAGCGCATAGTCCTCGCCGATCGGCCGCTCAGCCTTCGGGTCCTTCCAGGTGAGCCTCAGCATCACCTCGGCCGAGATGAGCCCCAGCGCCAGGGTGACAAGCAGCAGCATGGCCTGCATAAGGCGCGGGCGGCGCAGGAAGACGCTGGGGCGCGGGGCGGCGCCGGGCTCGACGTTCGGCGAGGCGACTCGCACGGTCATGCGTCCTCCTGGGGTTGCGCCACTTGCCTATTAGGATAGGGCGCGTTATGCCTCAACAGTTTAATTTGTCGCAACCGAAGGCGAACCATAAGATGTCACGGTCGAAAGCGGCACCAGCAAGAAAATTCGGCTTCATATTTGCAGTATTTCTCCTGGTGGTCGCCGTTTCTCCGATGGTGTTGCACCATGGAGCCGTGCGATTTTGGGCGATCGTCCTGGCGATTGTCTTCGCGTTGCTTGCGATCGTTGCGCCAAGAGCGTTGACGCCGATGGAAGCAGCGTGGCAGAAGCTGGGACTGTTGCTGCACCACGTCACCAACCCGATCTTCATGGCGTTGATCTTCTGGCTCGCGTTCGTGCCCACCGCGCTGGTTCTGCGGCTCGTGGGCAAGGAACTGCTGCCGATGAAGCGCGACGCAGCCGCGACCAGCTACTGGATCGTGCGCGCCGAACCCGGCATCTCGGCTGACTCGATGTCGCGGCAATTCTAGGCAGGGCCAGATGTCATTCATTGTCGAACTTTGGCAGTTCATGCGGGTCCAGAAGAAGTTCTGGCTACTGCCGCTCTTCATGATCATCCTGGTGTTCGGCACCGTGATCGTGCTGGCCAAGGGGTCGGCGCTCGCGCCGTTCCTCTACGCCATCTTCTGATCACATTGCGCTGGCGGTGGCTTTGGGCGGCATCCGGCGCTCCCGAGTCTTGCAGAGTGCGCCGGCGTCGTGAAAGAACCGAACGCGCATGAACATCCTGGGCATCTCGGCCTACTACCATGACGCCGCCGCGGCGCTGGTCCGCGATGGCGTCATCGTCGCGGCAGCCTCCGAGGAACGCTTTTCGCGCAAGAAGAACGATAGCGACTTCCCCCGGGAGTCTATCCTCTATTGCCTGCGCGAAGCTGGCGTGTCGGGCGCGGAAATCGATCACGTAGCGTTCTACGACAAGCCTTTCCAGAAGTTCGACCGACTTATCGAGACCTACCTGCATTTCGCGCCGCGGGGCTTTGCCTCCTTCCGCACCTCGATGCCGGTGTGGATGAACGAGAAGCTGTTCCAGCGCCGCCTGCTGCGGAGCGAGCTCGGCGAGATCCACGACGCGCTCGGCGAGAATAACCGCCTGCTGTTCTCGGAGCACCACTACAGCCACGCCGCCTCGGCGTTCTTCCCCTCCCCGTTCGAAGAGGCTGCGGTGCTGACCCTCGACGGCGTCGGTGAGTGGGCGACCACCACCTCGGGCGTGGGACGGGGACGGGAGCTGGAGATCACCAAGGAGATCCACTTCCCGCATTCCATCGGCCTCCTGTACTCGGCCTTCACCTACTACACCGGCTTCAAGGTCAACTCCGACGAGTACAAGGTGATGGGCCTCGCGCCTTATGGTGAGCCGAAGTACGCAAAGCTGATCTTCGACGAGATCCTCGACATCAAGCCGGACGGGTCGTTCCGACTGGCGATGGACTATTTCGACTACTGCACCGGCCTGACAATGACGAACGGGAAGTTCGACGCCCTGTTCGGCGGGCCGCCGCGGCGCTCCAGCGAGTTGCTCACCCAACGACACATGGACCTGGCCGCCTCCGTGCAGGCGGTGACCGAGGAGGTGGTGCTCCAGTTGGCCCGCTCGCTCGCCAAAGAGACCGGCATGAAGCACTTGTGCATGGCCGGCGGGGTCGCGCTCAACTGCGTGGCGAACGGCAAGGTGCTGCGCGACGGGGCGTTCGAGGACATCTGGGTGCAACCCGCGGCCGGCGACGCCGGCGGCGCGATCGGCGCGGCCCTCGCCGCCTACCACACTCACAAGCAGCAGCCCCGCGCGCCGAACAACGGCCGAGACGGCATGTCCGGCGGCTATCTTGGTCCCGAGTACACCGACGCGGAGATCCGCGACGCGCTCGACGCGCGCGGGGCCGTCTACGAGACGCTGGACGACGACCAGGTGCTGGAAGAGACAGTCGCCGCGCTGGAGCGCGAGGAGGTCATCGGCTGGTTCCAGGGCCGCATGGAGTTTGGCCCGCGGTCGCTGGGCAGCCGTTCCATCCTCGGCGACGCCCGTTCGCCCAAGCTGCAGGCGCAGCTCAACCTGAAGATCAAGTACCGCGAAAGCTTCCGCCCGTTCGCGCCGGCGGTGGCGCGCGAGGATGTCGCCGACTACTTCGAGCTCGACGCCGACAGCCCCTACATGCTGCTGGTCGCGCCGGTGAAGGAAAGCCGTCGCATCGCGATGACGCCGCAGCAGCAGGCGCTCGAGGGCATCGCCAAGCTGAACGTGCCGCGCAGCGACATCCCAGCGGTGACCCACATCGACTACTCGGCGCGCATTCAGACGGTATCGCCCGAGACGAACCCGTGCTTCCACGCACTGCTGAAGGCGTTGAAGGCGCGCACCGGCTACAGCGTGGTGATCAACACCAGTTTCAACGTGCGCGACGAACCGATCGTCTGCTCGCCCGACGACGCTTATCGCTGCTTCATGGCGTCCGAGATGGACATGCTGGTGATTGGCAACCACGTGCTTCGTAAGGGGCGCCAGCAGCCGGCCCTCGCACCGGCGTCGGCTCGCGCCGGCGACGGTCTGATCCCCGAGCGCCTGCTTGTCTGCCTGAAGGCGCCTGGCGGGCCGCAGGATTCGAGCCTGGTGCGCATCGAAGGCGCCTATCGCTGTGTCGAGACGGGCGAGGTCTACCCGGATTTCGACGGCGTTCCGTCACTGCTCACCGGCTTCGGCGTGGACGACGCGAAGGGGGTGACGGAACGGGTGAAGGCCTTCTACGAGGACCCCTTCCCCAGCTACGAGGGTCTCGACGACTTCGGCGAACTAGTCAATCGCGGCCAGAAAAACGCCTACGCACAGGGCCTGCTCGACGCGATCGGCTACAACAAGTTGATCCTGGAGTGCGGCTGCGGAACCGGTCAGCTGTCGCACTTCCTTTCCTTGAACAACAACAACGTGCTCGGCATCGACCTGTCGATCTCGAGCCTGAAGCTTGCCCTGGAGCACAAGACCCGCAACGGCGTGCCGCGGGCCGGCTTCACGCAGATGAACATCTTCGACCTCGCCATTAAGGACGAGGCGTTCGACGTGGTCATCAGTTCCGGCGTGCTGCACCACACGAAGGACGCGCGCAAAGCCTTCGACTGCATCGTGCGCAAGGCCAAGCCCGGCGGGGTGGTGATCGTCGGCCTCTACAACTACTACGCCCGCGTGCCGACCTGGGTGCGCTCCAAGTTGATCCGCGCCATGGGGATGAAGATCGATCCGGTGATCGACAGGAAGATCCGCGATGCGCGCAAGGCGGAGATCTGGGCGAAGGACCAGTACTACAATCCACACGAGACCTGGCACTCGGTCGACGAGGTGATGCGCTGGTTCGAGGCCAACGACATCGATTACCTGAACTGCTACCCCCCGATCATCGGTGCGAAGTCGGAAGGAACGAAGGGCCTGCTCACCGCCTCCAAACCGAGTTCGCACGCGGCGCGGATCGCCACCCAGCTCGGCTGGCTCGGCACCATAGCGGCCGAGGGCGCCCTTTTCATGATGGCCGGTCGCCGCGCGGCTTGAGGGCCGCCGAACGAAACGGCCGGACGCGGCTGATACTGCGCGCGGTCGGTCGCGACCCACGCCCCGGGTGAAGGAGCGGACGCATGCGTTTTGACGGCAAGGTGGTGGTGATCACCGGCGGCGCGTCCGGCATCGGGCTGGCGGCGGCGCGGCGCTTCCATCGCGAAGGCGCGAAGGTGGTGATCGCAGACCTCAACGACGAGCTCGGCGCGGCCGTGGTGCGCGAGCTCGGACCGGAGCGCGCGCTCTACCAGCACGCCGACGTGGCCGCGTGGCCGGAGGTCGAGGCGCTGATGCAGCGCGCCGCCAAGGCGTTCGGCGGCCTCGACGTGCTCTTCAACAACGCCGGCGTCGGCAGCTTCGCCACCACGCCGAACCTCAGCGTCGACGAGTGGCGCCGCGTGATCGACATCGACCTCAGCGGCGTCTTCTACGGCTGCAAGGCGGCGATCCCGCTGATGCGCGAGCGCGGCGCCGGCGCCATCGTCAACACCGCCTCGATCTCCGGGCTGCGCGGCGACTTCGGCTTCGCCGCCTACAACGCCGCCAAGGGCGCGGTCGTGAACTACACCCGCGCCGCCGCCATCGACCACGCCCGCGAGGGGATCCGCATCAACGCGGTGTGCCCGGGGCCGGTCGACACGCCGCTGATCGCCGGCGTCAACCAACTGCAGGGCATCCGCGAGCTCTGGGACGAGGCCGTGCCCCTCGGCCGCTTCGCCACGCCCGAGGAGATCGCCGCGGTGGTCGCGTTCCTCGCCTCGGACGATGCGTCCTACATCGTCGGTGCGGCGATCCCGGTCGACGGCGGCCTCACCGCCCACACCGGCCAGCCGAACCTGCCACGCCTGCTTGGCTTGCAAGCCGGCGTGGCAGGCAGCGGCGGCGCCTGATGCGAGGCGGCCGAACCGCAGCGCGGCCCCTCCCTGGCCGCGCTGCGACTCTCCAGATCAGCCGCGCGGCGCGCGCGGCGCTGGCGGCGGCGGGGGCGGCGGCGGCGCCTCGGGCGGCGGCGGCGGCGGCGGCGCAGCCTCCTCAGGCGGCGGAGGCGGCGGGGGTGGCGGCGGCGGTGGCGGCGGTGGCGGGGGCGCGGCCACCGGCCCGAACAGGTAGCGGAGCCCCACGGACAGGGTGTTGTCGCCGTTGGAGTTCACCCTGGCAGGCGCCGGACAGAAGCCGAAGCAGTTGATGCCTGGATGCCCTTCCGTCTGCATGTAGCGGTAGGTCAGGTCGAGATCCAAGCGCTGCTGCAGCTTGTAGCTGAGGCCGCCGAACGCCTGCCAGGCGAAGCGCTCGGTATGGCCGTCCACCACGCTGTCCGCCAACGGGGGCGGATTGGCGAACGCAGCCGACACCTTGGACCAGTTGACCCCCAGACCGGCGCCGACGAACGGATGCAGGCGCGCCTGCGGAACGAAGTCGTAGATGGCGTTGCCGAATAGCGACCAGTTCCGCGTGACGGCCGGATGGTTGCCGTAGTTGGGGCGGAAATCGCCTTCGATCTCGACCCGAATGTTCGGGTTGAAGGCATAGCCGGCCCGCCCGCTGAAGATGGCGCTGCCGCCGCTGCCCGTCGTGCTCAACCTCGGCGGCGAGTAGTTCTGGATCGCGACGGAAGACTGGAAGCGGTAGCCCGCATCCCCGGCGATATAGGGCCCGGAGGGTGGCTGATCCCAGCCGTCCGGTTGCGCCTTCGCCGGCCCGGCGGCCAGCGCCACCGCCGCCACGCACGCGACGGCGGCTGCGGACGCAAACAACACTACTCTCATTACAAACCCCTTCAATTCAGGCGAGGCCTGCGGGGGCAGGCTCACCGCACACCGGCCCGCGAAGGAGAGACATCACCGTTCGCGGCCGTCGCGGGGCAACCTCGCCAAGGGGCGGATGTTCCTTCGGTCCGGGCGAACCTGGGCCACGTGTGGCGCGCATACTACAGGGGCGCCGACGCCTTTGCTGGTCAGCGGCGTAGCTCGACGCTCTCGCCTAGGGCGCCCGCAGCGCCTTGCTCATCCACATGCGCCGGTGGCCAGCCGGAAAATCGTCGAGCGTGCCGAACACAGCGTAGCCGCGGGCGGCATAGAAGGGCCCGGCCTGAAAGCTGAAGGTGTCGAGATAGACGTGGGTGACGCCGCGCTCGAGGCCCAGCGCTTCGGCCCGCGACAGCAGCTCGCCGCCGACGCCGGTCCCGCGCAGCGCCTCGTCGACGAACAGCACGCTCACGAAAAGCCAGCCCCAGTAGGTCGCGCCCAGGAGGCCGCCGACCAGGGCGCCGTCCGCGTCGCGGACCGAGAGGAACACGCGCTCGAAGTTGAGCGGGCCGGCGTGCGCCTCGTTGTACGCATTCAGCTTTTCCCCGAGCAGCCGCATATCGGCGTCGCTGGGCGTCGGCTCGAGCGTGATCTGCGGCGGGGCGGGCGCGCGGGCCATGGTCGGGCGCTCAGGCCGCGGCGGCCAGCGGGCTCGGTCCGAAGCGGTTGGCGCCGGCTTCGCTCTGCATGACGCCGAGCTCGATCACCGCCCAGCCGAGGATCAGCGTGAAGATCAGCGCGCCGACGCCATGCGGGCTGGGCCACATCGCGATCAGCGCGAACAGGATCAGCGCCGCCCACCAGCCGGAGCGGCCGCGGTCGTGCAACCGCTTGGAGAGCACGCAGGCGCCCATGTAGAGCAGCAACGGATAGACCAACCAGCCGCTGAGCCAGTGCAGCAGCGCGGGAACCCAGACTTCGTAGATCGTGGCGCCCGCGATCAGCACGGCGCAACCGATCAGGAACGGCGTCCGCGCCAGCCGGCCCGACGCCGAGAACAGCAAATCCGTCCAGCCGATCCGACCTTCCACTTAGAGCCGCTCCGCCAACGTCAGACGCTCCGAGTGTAGGCGCGTCACCTGCGGCGCGGAAGGGTGGCGGCGAGGCAGCCAGAGGACGATCGGGCTCCTGCAACGTTCATGGATCGGCGGAAGGTTGACCGGAAGGGCGCACGCACCCTACGGTTCAATCGGGTTCGTTGGGGGCAACAATGGCGCTCGATACGCAGCAGCTTCAGCTGATCGAACAACGCGTGGCGAACGACGCGCCGAACGCTGTCGTCGCGTATTTGCTATGGTTCTTCCTGGGCCTGCTGGGCGGCCATCGGTTCTACCTGGGGCGGGCGGGGAGCGGGATCGTCATACTGTTGCTGACGATCTTCGTGATCGGCCTCTTCATCTCGATTCCCTGGGTGCTCATCGACGCCTTTCTGATCCCTGGCATGATGCGCCAAAAGCGTGATGAGATCCGGCAGCGCTTGATGACCGAGATGATGGCGCTCGGTGGGGCGGGCGCTGCAGCAGCCGCGACGGGCCCGACGGCTTCGACCGGCGACACTCCCTCGGCCGCCGTCGCTCCCCAAGCCTAACTAGCCGAACTCGGCGAGCACTTCGTCGGCGCTGACGCTGTCGCCGGCCTTCGCATTGACGACCTTCACCACCCCGTCACGCTCGGCGCGGATGATGTTCTGCATCTTCATCGCCTCGATCACGCAGAGCGTCTCGCCGGCCTTCACCTCCTGGCCCTGCTTCACCTCGACCGAGACCACCAGGCCCGGCATTGGCGAGAGCACCAGGCGCGAGGTGTCGGCGGCCTTCTTCGGCGGCAGGCGTCCGTGCAGGTCGGCCGATACCGGGGTCAGCACCAGCGCGTGGACGCGGGCGGCCCGGTGGCGGATGCGAAATCCCTCCGCCGCTGGCGCTGCCTCGGCGGCGAACGGGACCCCGTCGAGCTCGCCGCGGAACAGCGCCTGGCCAGGCTTCCAGTCGATCGCCTCCAGGCGGATAGACCGTCCTTCATCCGTGAACTCTATATCGAGCCCGTCCTTGACCTCGGCGAGCCGCACCGGGCGCTTGGCGTGGCCGACCACCACCACCCATTCTGCGCGCGGCGCGGCCCTGGCCAGCACCGCGTGCGTGCGGCCGTTGCGGCGCGCCTGGATGCGCTGCATGGCGCAGGCCGTGGCGGTGATCAGGTCGAGCTGGCGCGGCGTCGGCTCGAGGCCGTGGAAGCCCCCCGGGAACTCCTCGCCGATGTAGCCGGTGGAAAGCCGGCCGTCCTGGAAGCGCACCTGATCCATCACCGCCGACAGGAACGGCGCGTTGTGGCCGAGACCTTCGATGTGCAGGTCCTCGAGTGCGACGGCCATCACGTCGATCGCCGCGGACCGGGTCGGCCCCCAGGTCGCCAGCTTGGCGATCATCGGGTCGTAGAACATCGAGATCTCGTCGCCTTCGCGCACGCCCGAGTCGTTGCGCACCCTGCCCTCGCCGCGTGGGCCCTCGGCCGGGGCCTGGTAGCGCACGAGGCGGCCGATCGAGGGCAGGAAACCGCGGTAGGGGTCCTCGGCGTAGAGCCGGCTCTCGATCGCCCAGCCCTTGATGGCGAGGTCGTCCTGGCCGAACGCCAGCGGCTGGCCGGCGGCGACGCGGATCATCTGCTCGACGAGGTCGAGGCCGGTGATCAGCTCGGTGACCGGATGCTCCACCTGAAGACGCGTGTTCATCTCCAGGAAATAAAAGGACTTATCCTGGCCGGCGACGAACTCGACGGTGCCGGCCGAGTCGTACCCGACCGCCTGGGCGAGCGCGACGGCCTGCGCCCCCATCGCCGCGCGGGTGGCGGCGTCCAAGAGCGGCGACGGCGCCTCCTCGATGACCTTCTGGTTGCGGCGCTGGATCGAGCACTCGCGCTCGAACAGGTGCACCACGTGGCCATGCTTGTCGCCCAGCACCTGGATCTCGACGTGGCGCGGGTTCTCGATGAACTTCTCGATGAAGACCCGGTCGTCGCCGAACGCGCCGGCCGCCTCGGCCTTCACGGCGGAGAGCGCCTCGCCGATCTCGCGGGGCTCGCGCACCACCCGGATGCCCTTGCCGCCGCCCCCGGCCGAGGCCTTCAGCATCACCGGATAGCCGATCTCGCCAGCGATCCTGGCGGCGTGCTCGGCGCCGTCGATCTCGCCAATGTGACCCGGCACGCAGGAAACCCCCGCCGCCGCCGCGAAGCGCTTGGAGGCGATCTTGTCGCCCATCGCGTCGATGGCGTGCGGGTTGGGGCCGATGAAGACGATCCCGGCATCGGCGCAGGCGCGGGCGAAGTCGGCGCGCTCGGAGAGGAACCCGAACCCCGGGTGCACCGCCTCGGCGCCGGTTTCCTTGCAGGCGGCGATGATCTTGTCGGCCACCAGGTAGGATTGCGCGGCCGGCGGCGGCCCGATGGCCACCGTCTCGTCGGCCATCTCGACGGCCAGGCTGCCGGCGTCGGCCTCGGAGTAGACGACAACGGTCTTGATCCCAAGGCGTCGGCACGTGCGGATGATGCGCACGGCGATCTCGCCCCGGTTCGCGATCAGGATTTTGGAGAACAAGCGGCTACCCGCGGGCGTCTGACCCATTATGTTCGGGGGGGTTAGAGGCGGTAGCGCAGCCTTGCAACCCGTAACGTCGCGTTAGCCGCGACACCGTGACCAGACATGGGCCATACCCGGCCTGAGGAGAACACAATGACCGAAGCCGCCGAGAGCCGGACTTTCTCTTCCGCCGGCTTCGACATCACGCCGCCGGCCCCCGCCCAACTGTCGCCCCTCGAAGCCGCGCTCACCGATGAGGAGCGTGACGTGTTGCTGCACCACGGCACCGAGGCGCCGTTCTGCGGCGGCCTCCTGGGCCAGAAGGAGGACGGGGTCTACTGCTGCCGGCTCTGCGGCCTGCCGCTCTTCCTGCACAAGACCAAGTTCGAGAGCGGCACCGGCTGGCCGAGCTTCTACGCGCCCTACGCCGAGGACCACGTGGTGGCCGTGCGCGACAACAGCTACGGCATGGTCCGCATCGAGACCCGCTGCGCGCGCTGCGGCAGCCACCAGGGCCACATCTTCCCGGACGGCCCGCCGCCCACCCGCCTGCGCTACTGCATCAACTCGGTCTCGCTGCAGTTCGTGGAGACGGGCGACCCCCTCCCCGACCCGCTGCACCGCGGCGACAAGCTGCCCGGCGCCGAGTTCAGCACCGCCGCCATCCCTCAATCGGCGACCGAGGACGTGCGCGACCTGCTGCGCGGCCGCGAGTAGCTCGGGGCGTCGCAGCGGCGGATGTCGTCACCGCGGAGGATGCGGCGACGATCCGTCCCGTCCCTCGTCAGAGCGGGATGTTGTCGTGCTTTTTCCAGGGGTTGGAGAGCTGCTTGTTCTTCAGCGACTTCAGCGCCCGCACGATGCGCCGGCGGGTGCCGTGCGGCATGATCACGTCGTCGAGATAGCCGCGCGAGGCGGCCGAGAACGGGTTGGCGAACCGCTCGCGGTACTCGTGCTCGCGCTCGGCCAGCTTCTGCGGATCGCCGATGTCGGCGCGGAAGATGATCTCCACCGCCTGCGCCGGGCCCATCACGGCGATCTCGGCAGTCGGCCAGGCGTAGTTGAAGTCGCCGCGGATGTTCTTCGAGCTCATCACGTCGAAGGCGCCGCCGTAGGCCTTGCGGGTGATGAGGGTGATCTTCGGCACGGTCGCCTCGGCATAGGCGAACAGGAGCTTGGCGCCGTGCTTGATCAGGCCGCCCTGCTCCTGCTTGGTCCCGGGCATGAAGCCCGGCACGTCGACGAAGGTGATGATCGGGATGTTGAAGGCGTCGCAGAAGCGCACGAAACGCGCCGCCTTGCGGCTGGAGTCGATGTCCAGGACACCGGCCAGCACCTGCGGCTGGTTGGCGACGAAGCCCACCGGCTCGCCGTCCATGCGCCCGAAGCCGGTGATGATGTTCTTGGCGTAGTCGGGCGAGATCTCGAAGAAGTCGGCCTCGTCGGCCACCTTCAGGATCAGCTCCTTCATGTCGTAGGGCTTGTTGGGGCTCTCAGGGACGAGGGTGTCGAGCGACGGCTCGGCGCGGTCCGGCTCGTCGAACGGCTCACGGGCCGGCGGCTTCTCGCGGTTGGAGCCGGGCAGGAAGTCGACGAGCCGGCGCACCTGGGTCAGCGCCTCGAGGTCGTTGTCGAAGGCGCCGTCGGCGACGCCGCTCTTCAGCGCGTGCACCCGGTAGCCGCCCAGTTCCTCGTGGCTGACGTCCTCGTTGATGACGGTTTTCACCACGTCGGGGCCGGTCACGTACATGTAGGACGTGTCCTTCACCATGAAGATGAAGTCGGACATCGCCGGGCAGTAGACGTCGCCGCCGGCGCAGGGGCCCATGATCACGCTGATCTGCGGGATGACGCCCGAGGCCAGCACGGTCTGCAGGAAGATGTCCGCATAGCCGGCCAGGCTGTCGACGCCCTCCTGGATGCGCGCGCCGCCGGCGTCGAAGAGGCCGATGATCGGGGCGCCATTACGCACCGCCATCTCCTGCACCTTCACGATCTTCTCGGCGTGAGCCTTGGAAAGAGATCCGCCGATGACGGTGAAATCCTTGGAGAAAACGTAGACGACGCGGCCGTTGATCGTGCCCCACCCAGTCACCACGCCGTCGCCGGGGAAGCGCTGCTTCTCCATGCCGAAGTCATGGCTGCGGTGTTCGACGAACATGTCGAACTCCTCGAACGAGTCCTCGTCCAGCAAGAGGTCGAGCCGCTCGCGGGCGGTGAGCTTGCCCTTGGCGTGCTGGCTCTCGATCCGGCGCTCGCCGCCGCCGGCCCTGGCCTGCGCACGCCGCTGCTCGAGCTCCTCGAGGATATGCTTCATCGGCCCGGCCCCACTCCTGGAAGGTAAACTGGCGGGCGTGGCGTAGCGGCGCTGGACGGGGGTGGCAAGTTCACCCCAAGGCACGCGCTCTCGGGGCCGCGCTAAAGCGCCGCGAACCAGGCGCCCAGCATCACGGCTTCCGCCGCCATCGCGTCGGCGCGGGCGGCCGCTTCGGCGTCGACGCCCCAGCGCTCTTCCTGGAAGGTCTCGTCGAGGCGGGAGAGCTCGAACGCGGCCTCCGGGGTCAGCTCGCCGCGGCGCAGCGCAAAGCCGAGGATGGCCGAGCCGAACAGCGAGGCGGCGGCGGCGAGGCCCGCCAGCGCGAAGTTGCTCTCGGCGCCGGCCAGCGCCTCGATCCGGGCGATGGTGGCCGGCGGCTGCGGTTCGTGGATGACGCCCTGCGTGCGGTGGAAGCTGGCGCCCAGCTCGCGCGCGGCCCAGTCGATCACCGCGCCCCAGCGCCGCTCCTGGCGCTCGACCAGGCTGGCGGGGCCGTCGGCGAAGTAGCAGACGAGATCGGTCTCGGCGAAGCCGGCGACGCGGGCGACCGCGCCTTGCCGCATGGCCTCGTCGGCGAAGGTCAACGCGCCCCAGGCGAGCTTCGTCGCCGGCATGGTCTCGGGCAGGATGTTCTCGCCCTGCGCGGCCCATTCGGCCGCGACCAGCTGCGCCAACGCCTCGGTCGGCAGCACCAGCGCCTGGCCCTTGGGCGAGCGCGGCTGGCGCCCGTCGAGGCGCACCGCGAAGCCGCCGCCGTCGGCCGGCGCGACATCGGCGGTCGTATAGAAGCGCCGCATGCGCTCGGCGGAGTGGCCGGGCAGTGACATCTGGTCGCACAACCTCCGAACGGCCCAATCGGGCTCAGTCTACCCCGACGGAACTCGGCGGGCTCCACCGTGGAAGCAGCAAATTCCGCCGACCCGCACAAGGAGTTCCGAATTGGCGCTGGATCGCAACCTCGCGGCCGCCATCGCGGTGACGCGCTTCGGGCTCGGCGCCAAGCCCGGCGAGCTCATCGCCGCCCAGGGCGACCCACGTGGCTGGCTGCAGGCGCAGATCCGCCCCGCGCAGGGCGCCGACCAGCCCGAGACCCCGGCGCCCGACGCGGCGGCGCGGCTGATCGAGTTCCGCGACTATCAGCGCCGGAAGCGCGCAGCCGAGATGGCCCACCAGGACTTCGATCCGGTGAAGGAAATCCGCAAGATGATCCTCGCCGACGCCGGCGCGGACTTCCTCGCCCGCACCCAGCTGGCGGCGACCACCGACGCGGGCTTTCGCGAGCGCTGGACCCTCTTCTGGTGCAACCACTTCACGGTGTCGGCCACCAAGGCGCAGGTGGCGACGCTGGTGGGGCCGTTCGAGGCCGAGGCCATCCGCCCGCATGTGTTCGGCCGCTTCGAGGACATGCTGGTCGCCTCGTCCAGCCACCCGGCTATGCTGCTCTACCTCGACCAGGCGCAGTCGGTCGGGCCGGATACGATGGCGGCGACCTTCATGTCGCGCGGCGGCAAGCACGCCGGCCTCAACGAGAACCTCGCCCGCGAGATCATGGAACTGCACACGGTGGGCGTGGAGGCCGGCTACACGCAGGCCGACGTCACCGAGTTCGCCCGCGCGATGACCGGCTGGAGCATCGGCGCCCTGCAGGAGGCGGACGCCGGCAAGTTCCGCTTCCGCCCCGCCGCGCACGAGGGCGGCCAACGCACCATTATGGGCAAGACCTACAGCCAGCCGGGCGAGGCGCAGGCGCTGGCGGTGATGAAGGACCTGGCGGCCAGCCCGCACACCGCCCATCACGTCTCGCTGAAGCTCGCCCGGCACTTCGTGGCCGACGATCCGCCGCCGGCGCTGGTCGCGCGCCTGCAGCGCACCTTCCAGGGCACGCACGGCGACCTCGCCGAGGTGGCCAAGACGCTGGTGCTGGCGCCGGAGGCCTGGTCGCCCGAGGCGCAGAAGTTCAAGACGCCCTACGAGTTCCTGGTCTCGGCCTGGCGCGCCGCCGGCGTGACGCCCAAAGCGCTGCCGCAGGTCGCCATCTTGAACGCGCTCGGCCAGAAGCCCTACAGCGCGCCCTCGCCGAAAGGCTGGCCCGAGGAGGCCGAGGTCTGGTGCGCGCCGGACGCGGTGATCAAGCGCATGGCCTGGGCGCAGAACCTGGCCGCGCAGTCGCTGAACGGCCGCGACCCGGTCCAGATGGCGGGCGACGCGCTGGGCGCGCGGCTGACGCCGCTGGTCGCGACGGCCATCCGCCGGTCCGAGACCCGCGAGGAAGGCCTCGCCATCCTGCTGATGTCCCCGGAGTTCCAACGTCGATGACCGACACGCCCTTCATTCCGTCGCGCCGACAGGCGCTCGTCGGCGCCCTGGGGCTGGGGCTCTCGATCGAGTTCCTCGGCCGCACAGCCTTCGCCGCGGACGGCGCTGGCTCGAACCGCAAACTGATCGTGGTGATCTGCCGCGGCGGCATGGACGGGCTTTCCGTCTCGCCGCCGGTGGGCGATCCCAACTACGCGGCGCTGCGCGGCCCGATCGCCATCCCAGGCTTCGACAGCCCCGGCGGCGCGCTGAAGCTCGACGACACCTTCGGCCTGCACCCGGCGCTCGCCGCGACCTACCGGCTGGCGCTGAAGGGCGAGGCGCGGATCGCGCCGGCGGTCGCCACCCCCGACCGCGAGCGCAGCCACTTCGAGGCGCAGGACGTGCTGGAGAACGGCCAGACCACGCCCTACGCCACCGATAGCGGCTGGCTGAACCGGGCGCTGCAGGCGATGGGCCCCGGCAAGGCGAAGGCGATCTCGGTGGGCGCCACCGCGCCGCTGATCCTGCGCGGGCCGGTCGAGGCGGCCTCGTGGTCGCCGGGACCGGGCGTCGGGCGCGATCCCAGGCTGCCCGCGATCCTCGCCGACCTCTACCAGCACGACCCGCTGCTGAGCCGGGCGCTGGCCAGCGGCCTCGTCACGGAAGCGGCGGCCAAGGTGGCCGGCGCCGACGCCAGGTCGGCGCTCACCTCGATCAACGCGACGCGCGGCGACACCATCGCCAGCATGGGCGAGACCGCGCGACCCCCCAGCCAGATGGCGGCCGGCCAGATGGCCGACCAGGCCGACGCCGGCGGCGCGGCGCTGCGGCCGGTGCTGCAGCAGGGCCTGCCGGTCGCCCGCCAGCTCGGCGCGACGCTCGCTGGCTTCATGATCCAGGACGGCGGGCCGCAGCTGGCCGCCGTCTCGCTCGACGGCTTCGACACCCATGCCAACCAGGGCGGGGCGCAGGGCCAGCTCGCCACCCGCCTCGCCTACCTCGACGCGGTGCTGGACGGCGTCGCCAAGGGCATGGGTCCGGCCTGGAAGGACACCGCCGTCGTGGTGGTGACCGAGTTCGGGCGCACCGCCCACGTCAATGGCACCAACGGTACCGACCATGGCAGCGCCTCGACGGCGCTCCTGTTGGGCGGCGCGCTGAAGCAGGGCGGCATCGTCGGCGGCTGGCCGACGTTGAGCCAGGCCCGGCTGTTCGAGAACCGCGACACCGCGCCGACGCTCGACATGCGCGGCCTCTTCAAGGGCCTGCTGGTCGGCCAGTTCGGCATGGACCGCCGCGCGCTGGACACCGCGGTGTTCCCAGGCAGCGAGGCCGTGGCGCCGACGGCGGGGCTCATCGCCTGAGCGCCGCCCATCGCCTGAGCGCCTCGGCGCTTCACCGCAGATTTCACCGCAAAGCCCCCGTTAACAACGGCGCCCAAATTGTGGCGCCACATGATCGAGGCGCTCCCCAGGCCTCGCACTCGCACGCATCAACGATATCAAAGAGCGCGGCCGCCGCCGACAGATCGGCTGGCCGACGAAGATGGATACTGATGGTAATGTCCGTCGTCCAGCCTCTGGTTGGCTCAGCCAGCGCATGAGCGGACCTGCTGAACGTCCGAACGGGGAGATAGCCGACCTTGAACATCCAGCCGGCGGACACGCGTTAGCGCTTCGCCGCGAAGGCGATAAGCGGAACAAGCCCGGTTATGAGGAGCGCCGCTCCCCAAGCCTCGACGGACAGGCGCGCGGGCCGCTCGCTACCCCAGCCTCAGCCGCACCGGGTCGAGCGGCGTGCCCATCGGGTAGTGGTCGGGCAGCACGCGCCAGCCGTCCCGGGAGACCTTGGCCGGGATGACGAGCGCGCCGTCGCCGCCCTTCGTCGCCGCATCCAGGTCGAGCAGCGCCAGCGCCACGCGGCTGTCGCGGCCCGGGCCTTCCGCCACGGTGAGCACGCCGCCGTCCGGCCCGATCTCGACGGCGGGATCGGCCAGGAACACCTTCAGCATGCCGCCATGCGCCTCGCAGCGCACCTCGCCGACGAACCGGCCCGTTCCGGCGGGCTTGCCGTCCGCGCCCAGCGCCAGGCCGGTGTCGCCGGGCGCAGCCGCGAACACGAACGCCCCGTCCGCGGTGCGCGCCACACCGCCGCTCGTCTCGATCGAGCCGCCCGCGCCCTCGACATAGGCGCGCAGGCTCTGCTTCAGGCCCCATTCCAGCGTCGCGCTCATGGCCGCCTCCCCCGTGTCGTCATCTGGGTCATCTGAATGGATCCTCCGGCGCCTCGTGCTCCTCGAAACCGAAGCGGGCGAAGCCGTCGCGCATCTCGCGGCTGAGCGGCGCCTCGAGCAACAGCTCGCCGCCGGACGGATGCGGCATCACGATGCGCCGCGCATGCAGCTGCAGCTTCAGCTCGCCCGACAGCGCCGCCGACGCGTCCGTCCTGTACTTCGGATCGCCGAGGATCGGGTGGCCGATCGCCAGCATGTGGGCGCGCAGCTGGTGGGTGCGGCCGGTGTGGGGGCGCAGCGCCAGCCAGGTCGCGGTCTGCGCCGCGCGCGAGAGGGTGACGAACTCGGTCTCGGCCGGCTCGGCCTTCGGGTCCTTCGGGTCGGCCGGCGCGACCATCTCGCGGTCGCCGAAGCCGGTCTTGGCGAGCGGGACCTCGATCACGCCCTCGGCGGGCTTGGGCGTGCCCGCGACGATCGCCCAGTAGGTCTTCTGGGTGCGCCGCCGGGCGAACGCGCCGGCCAGCTTGGCCGCCGCCGCCGGCGACTTGCCGAGCACCAGCACGCCGGAGGTGTCGCGGTCGAGCCGGTGCACCAGCCGCGGCCGCTTCTCGCCCTCGCCCCAAGCGGCCAGCAGCCGATCGATATGATGGTGGGTCTTGGTGCCGCCCTGCACGGCGAGCCCGGCCGGCTTGTTCAGCGCCAGCACGTCGTCGTCCTCGTAGAGCACGAGCCCGCGGACGAACGCCCGGTCCTGGCTGGAGAGGCCCTCGCGTGCGTCGGCCGGCGGCGCCTCGGGCAGCGGCGGCACGCGCACCAGCGCGCCGGCCGGCAGCCGCGTCTCCGCCCGCGCCCGCGCCCCGTCGACCCGGATCTGGCCGCTGCGGGCCAGCTTCTGGATCTGCACGAACGACAGGTGCGGCCAGCGCCGCCGGAACCAGCGGTCGAGCCGGATGTCATCCTCGGCGACCGCGACGGTCAAGGTGCGCACCTCGGCCATGGTCACGCCGCCGCCGGCTCGGGCGCCGCCAGGCCCAGCCGCGCCAGCGCGGCGGTCATGTCGGCGGGGATCGGCGCGGCGATCGTCCGCTCACCACCGCCCGGGTGCGGGAAGGTCAGCGACCCTGCGTGCAGCATCAGCCGCGGGACCGCCGCGCCGCCCAGCACCAGCGCGCCGCCGTAGCGGCTGTCGCCGGCGATCGGGCGGCCGAGCGAGGCCATATGGACGCGCAACTGGTGCATGCGGCCGGTGTGCGGCCGCAGCCCGACCAGCGCCGACTCGTCGCCCGCCGCCAGCGTGCGGTAGCCGGTGACGGCGCTCTCGGCGTCCGGATGGTCGGCCGCGCAGGTCTCCATATGCGCCTCGCGGCCGATCTCGACGCGGCGCAACGGCGTCTCGATGCGCCCGTCGCGCGGCGCGGGCGCGCTGGGCGCCACGATCGCGAGGTAGGTCTTCTTCACCCGCCGGCCCATCAGCGCGCGGCCGAGGAAGCCCGCCGCCGGCTGGGTCTTCGCCGCCAGAATCACCCCGGAGGTGTCGCGGTCGAGCCGGTGCACGAGCCGCGGCCGCTTGCCGTTCGGCCGGGCGAACGCCGCCAGCATGTCGTCCAAGGTCGCCGCCTGGATGCGCCCGCCCTGGCTGGAGAGCCCGGCCGGCTTGTCGAACGCCAGGATCGCCGCGTCCTCGAAGATCACCCGGCCGCGGATGAACGCGGCCTCCTCGGGCGTGATCGGACGGTTCACGCGCCGCCCTTCCGGTCGCGCAAGGCGGCCCAGCGCTCCAGCCGCTCCTTGATGCGCGCCTCGGCGCCCTCGCCTTTCGGCGCGTAGAACACCCGCCGCTCGACGCCGTCCGGGAAGTAGCTCTGGCCGGAGAAGCCCTCGGCGGTGTCGGGGTCGTACTTGTAGCCCTTGCCGTAACCGAGGTTCTTCATCAGCCGGGTCGGGGCGTTGCGGATGTGGGCTGGCGGCATCAGCGAGCCGGTCTCGCGGGCCATGCGGCGCGCGGCGCCGAAAGCCGTATAGGCGGCGTTGGACTTCGGCGCGGCGGCCATGTGCACGCAGACCTGCGCCAGGGCGAGCTCGCCCTCCGGGCTGCCGAGGAAGTCGTAGGCGTCCTTGGCGGCGATCGCCAGGATCAGCGAGGTGGGATCGGCCTCGCCGATGTCCTCGCTGGCCATGCGCACCAGCCGGCGGGCGATGTAGAGCGGGTCCTCGCCGCCTTCCAGCATCCGCGCCAGCCAGTAGAGCGCCGCATCGGGGTCTGAGCCACGCACCGATTTATGCAGCGCCGATATGAGGTTGTAGTGCTCTTCTCGGTCCTTGTCGTAGGCCGGGCTGCGCTTCTGCAGCACGCTCGCCAGCTGCGCCGTGGAGAGCGGCTCGGGCGCGGCGATGTTGAACAGGGTCTCGGCCAGCGAGAGCACGTAGCGGCCGTCGCCGTCGGCCATCGCGATCATCGCCGCACGCGCTTCAGCGGTCAGCGGCAGCGTGCGCTGCTCGAACGCCTCGGCCTTGCCGAGCAGGCTCTCGAGCGCCTCGTCATCCAGGCGCTTGAGCACATAGACCTGGCAGCGCGACAAGAGTGCGCCGTTCAGCTCGAACGACGGGTTCTCGGTGGTGGCGCCCACCAGCGTCACCGTCCCCTCCTCGACGAACGGCAGGAAGCCGTCCTGCTGGGCGCGGTTGAAGCGATGGATCTCGTCGACGAACAGCAGCGTCGCCTGCCCGGCGAGACGGCGCCCGCGCGCCGCCTCGAACGCTTTCTTCAGGTCGGAAACGCCGGAGAACACCGCCGACAGCTGCTGGAACTCGTAGCCGGCCTCCTTGGCCAGGAGGCGCGCGATGGTGGTCTTGCCGGTTCCGGGCGGGCCCCAGAGGATCATCGACGACAGCCGGTGGGCGTTCGCCATGCGGCGGATCGGGCCCTCGGGTCCGAGCAGGTGGTCCTGGCCGACCACCTCGTCGAGGCTCTGCGGGCGCAGCCGATCGGCCAGCGGCCGCGGGGCCTCCGGCTCCAGACCCGCGGCTTGGAATAGATCTGTCATAGGTCCAGGGTATCTAAGAACGCCGTCGGAAACATCCAGCAGCCAAGCAGCGCGCGAGAGAGCCATGCCCGACCTGCCGCCGCCCACCCCGTTCGGCTTGACGCCCTACCTGACGATCCGCGGCGGTCGCGGCCAGGAGGCGGTGGCTTTCTACGAGAAGGCGTTCGGCGGCAAGGAGGTGTTCCGCAACCTCGCCGACGACGGCAAGCGGCTGCTGCACGCCCGCGTCGAGATCAACGGGGCGATAATGTTCCTGTCCGACGACTTCCCGGACATGCGCGGCGGCGCCGAGTCACCGGCGCCGGCCGGGATCATGCTGCACCTGCAGGTCGACGACGCCGACGCCTGGGCCAAGCGCGCCGCCGACGCCGGGGCCGAGATCGTCATGCCGGTCGCCGACATGTTCTGGGGCGACCGCTACGGCCACCTCCGCGACCCCTTCGGCCACACCTGGTCGGTGGGCAGCGCGAAGAAGCGCTAGCCCCGGACCTGCACCGTGAAGGTCTGGCTGCCGCGCTGGATGACGATCGTCCAGGCGTGACCCGCCGAAGCCAGCACGGTCGCCAGCTGGCCGACGCTGGTGATGTTCTGGCCGTTGATCTGGCGGACGAAGTCGCCCGGCTGCAGGAAGCTCGCCGCGTAGCCGCCGGCGACGCCGGTGACGACGACGCCCGAGCCGGCGAACGGGTCGAGCCCGAGGTCGGTGGCGGCGGCGGGCGACAGGTTGATCACCGTCGCGCCGTTCAGCGGGTTGCGGCCGCTCAGCGTGCGCTCGTCCCTGGCCGGCGCGTTCGGCGGCGTCTCCAGCCGCACCTGGACGGTGCGCGGCGCCCCGCCAGCCCTGCGCACCACCAGCGTGGCGTTGGCGCCGGGGGCCAGGGTGGCGGTGGCGTAGTTGAGCGCGGTCGGATCGTTCACCGGGTGGCCGTCGACCGAGACGATCACGTCGCCGCGGGCGATGCCCGCCTGCGCCGCCGGGCCGCCCGGCCAGACGTCGGCGGCGATCACGCCTTCCGGCGTCGAGAGGCCGAGGCTGCGCGCCATCTCGCCGGTCAGCGGCTGCGCCTTCACGCCCAGCCATGGGCGTACGATCGCGTGCGCGCCGCCGAGCGCCGTCGTCACCACCTGCCGGGCAAGCGCCGCGGGGATCGCGAACCCGACCCCCGACGACTGGCCCGAGCCCGAGAGGATCGCGGTGTTCACGCCGATCAGATCGCCGTTCATGTCGACCAGCGGGCCGCCGGAGTTGCCCGGGTTGATCGCCGCGTCGGTCTGGATGAACGAGGTGACCCCGTTGGAGCTGAGGTCGGAGCGCGCCAGCGCCGAGACGATGCCGTTGGTCACCGTCTGGCCGACGCCGAACGGGTCGCCGATCGCCAGCACCAGGTCGCCGACCTGGATGTCGCTGGTCGCATCGATGGCCAGCGACGGCAGCCGCTCGCCGCCGGTGTCGATCTTCAGCACCGCCAGGTCGGCGCGCGGATCGTCGAGCAGCACCTTGGCCGGCCACTCGCGCCGATCGGAGGTGACGACGGTGATCTGCTGCGCGCCCTCGATGACGTGGTGGTTGGTCAGGACGACGCCGTCGGGCCGCACGATCGAGCCGGAGCCGAGCGACTGGGCGACCCGTTCCTGCGGGATGCCGCCGTTCATGAACATGCCCCAGAACGGATCGACCTGGGTGCGCACCACGCGCTTGGAGAACACGTTGACCACGGCCGGCGCGGCCTTCCTCACCACCGGCGCGAACGAGAGCCGCATAGCGGCCGCATCGCTCGGCGCCTGGCGGTGGTCAGGCGCCGGCAGGTCGGTCGGCTGGGACTTGGCGCAGGAGGCCTGGGCAAGCGCGAGGCCGAGTATCGCAAGGAGGATCGGTCGGTTCATGGTCCGCTAAAGGCAGGAAGGTTGGGGGCGCAAAGATGGCTTCATCCCGCGTGCGACGCCAGAGGGTCGTGCGGGAGAGGGTCGGGCAGGCGGTCGGAAGGCCGGCCTGGCGCGGTCTCGCCAGGATGCGCGCCGGGATGGTCGACGTGTTCGGTCGGCCGTGCGTAGGCGACTGAAAGGCCAACGGCGACCAGCAGCAAGGCGGCGCCCACCAGCATCGGCAGGCCGGGCAGGCCCAGCCAGGCGCCGCCGCCCACCGCCCAGGCGAAGACGTTGGTGTAGATCAACGGCCCCATCAGCTGGCTGCCGCCGAACAGGATCGCCAGCGCTCCCTGCAACTGGCCCTGCTGGTCGACGTCGACCCGCTTGGAGAGCAGCGACATCAGGTTGGGGAAGGCGATCCCGGCCAGCATCAGCCCGGTCAGGCCCATCCAGAACAGCCGCGCGGTCGGCGCAAGGCCGATGGCGGCAAAGCCGATGACGTTCACCGTCATGCCGAGGATCACCGAGCGTCGCTCGCCGATCCGCCCGGTCAGCCAGCCGGCGACGAAGCTCTGGATCACGATGCCGCTGCCGCTCAGCACCATCAGCAGCACCGCGATCTGCGCCGGCCCCCAGCCGAAGCGGAAGTGGGTGTAGAACTGGAAGACACTGTTGAACGACGACGCGGCGAACTGGGCGATGAAGAGGATCATCGCCATGCCGAACAGCCCCTTCTTGCTGAACAACAGGCCGGCCGCGCCGATCGGGTTGGCGCGGCGCCAATGGAACGGCATGCGCCGGTCGTGCGAGAGCGACTCGGGCACGATGAAGAGCCCGTAGAGTCCGTTGCAGAAAGCGAGCGCCGAGGCGATCCAGAACGGCGCGCGGGCATCCAGCACGCCGACGAAGCCGCCCAGCGCCGGCCCCAGCAGGATGCCGGCGTTGGCCGCCGCCTGGAAGCGTCCGAAGTTGCGCGCGCGGTTGTCCGGCGTCGAGACGTCGGCCACGTAGGCGCCGGCCGCCGAGCCGCTGGAGGCGGTGATCCCCGAGACACCCGCCCGACGAACAGCCAGGCGATGTTGGGCGCGACCGCCATCACCAGGTAGTCGAAGGCCAGCCCGAACATCGAGACCAGCAGCACCGGCCGCCGCCCGAAACGGTCCGAGAGGTTGCCGAACACCGGCGCGAAGACGAGGTTCATCAACGCCCAGGCCGCGCCGAACACGCCCACGATCTGCGCGGCGCCGGCGTCGCCCTGCCCGGTCAGGCTTTTCACCAGGGTCGGGAACACCGGCACGATCACGCCCATCGAGACCGTGTTCATCATGATGGCGGCGTAGATGAAGCCGAGCGCCGCCGGTCGCCCGCGGCCGAAGCCGATGGGCCGGGATTGCGTCGTCTCGCTCACGACGCCCTCCCTTGCCTGGACAACTCGCCGCCCGCGCGCTCATAGCACCGACCGGCGCACGCCTGAACCGGCGGGCGGCGGAAGTCAGGCCGGCTGTGGCCCCAGCGCCTCGCGCCGCGCAAACCGCAGCGCGAGCACAAACGCCAGCGCGACCAGAGCGGCGGCGATCAGGATCGGCAGTCCGGGCAAGCCCGGCACATGGCGCAGCGCGAAGGCGAAGACCAGCGGGAAGAGCGGTCCGAGGATCGACGAGATGCCGCCCAGCGACTGGTTGGCCCCTTGCAGCCGTCCCTGCTCCGAGGGCGACACGCGTTGCGTCATCAGCCCCTGCAGCCCCGGCATCATCAGGCCCTGCAAGGCGAAGATCGGCATCCCGAGGAAGTAGACCCACTGGGTGGAGGCGAGGCCGTAGATGGTGAAGCCGGCCACCGCCGCGGCGACGCCCACGATCACAGCGCCGCGCTCGCCGATCCGGCGCACGACCGGGCCGACGATGAAGCCTTGCACCAGAATGCCGAGCCCGCCGGTGACCAGGAAGGTGAAGCTCATGAACTGCAGCGACCAGCCGTAGCGGAACTGGGTGTAGAGCACGAAGATGCCCGGCAGGACCTGCTGGGCCAGCTGGCTGAGGAAGTTGATCGCCGCCAGCGGCGTCAGGTCGTGGTGCGAGCGCAGCAGCGCCAGGCTGGCCACCGGATTGGCCCGACGCCAGTCGAACCTCGTCGGGCGGCGCTCGACCGGCAGCGATTCCGGCAGCACGAAGAAGCCGTAGATCCAGTTGACCGCGCAGAGGCCCGCCGCGACCAGGAACGGCACGCGCAGCCCGTCGAGATGGAAGGCGCCAAGCTGCAGGTCGTGCGCCGCCAGGAAGCCGCCGGTCACCGGACCCAGCAGGAAGCCGATGCCGAACGCCGCGCTCATCCAGCCGAAGTTGCGCGCGCGGGTCTGAGCGGTCGAGATGTCGGCCACGTAGGCGTTGGCGGTGGAGAAGGTCGCCGCCGTGGCGCCGTTCAGCACCCGGCCGACGAGGAGCCAGCCCAGCGTCGGCGCGAAGGTCATCACCAGGAAGTCGATCGAGAGTCCGAGGATCGAGATCAGCAGCACCGGCCGGCGGCCGAAGCGGTCGGACAGCAGACCGAGCACGGGCCCGGAGACGAACTGCATGGTCCCCCAGGTCAGCGAGAACACGAACTGCCAGTCCGCCGCCGAGGCGGTCGCCGCGGCCATCGAGGTGTGGAAGAACGAGCGGATCAGGCCCGGCAGGATCGGGATCATCAGCCCGAACGACAGGTTGTTGATCACCGCGACGGCGAAAATGAAGCCGAACGCCGCCTGCCGGCCGCGCGGCCGCCCGGACCGAGCGTCGGGCGCCGACGCCGAACCGTTCGCTGCCTGGTCCGCCACCGCGTTCACCTGCCGTCCCCCGTTCCCGCCCCCATGCCGGCCCTGTAGGACGCCAGCAGCGCCTGCCACCACTCGGCGTGACGGGTGAGGAAGATCTGGTTGCTGAACCCGTGCCGCGCAACGTGGGCGGCGGGCACCGAGTCCCAGCCCAGATGCTCGACGGTGACGCGGGTCTCCTCGCCGACCGGGTCGAAGCGGACCTCCACCTCAGTGTCCATGCCGGGCGCGAACGCCGCCTGGCGCCAGCCGAACACCAGCCGCTTCGGCGGCTCCCAGGCGCGGATCCTGCCGATCTCGAACACCTTGCCGCCCGCGCGCGTCTCGATCAGCCGCCCGCCCTCGCCCGGCTCGAACGACAGGACGCCCGGCTCGCGCGGCGTGAACGCGAACAGCGGATTGGGCCGCCACCAGGAGCCGATCTCGCCGACGAACGCCTCGAACGCCCGCTCCGGCGTCGCCTTCACCCTGAGCGCCACCATCACCTTGGAGCCAGCACTCACGCCGCGCCCTTCTCCAGGTGCGCCTTGAAGGCTGTGAGCTGCTCGGCCCACATCCGTTCGGTCTCTTCCAGCCACCGCTTCAATTCGTCCATCGCCTCGGCCTTCAGCACATAGACCCGCACGCGCGCATCGAAGTCAGGATGGAACTCCTCGACGAGGCCCGAGCGGCGCAGCGTCTTCAGGTGGCGGCTCATCGCGGGCGGCGCGAGGCCGACCTCGCGGGCGAGCTCGCCGGCCGGCCTGGGTCCGCGGCTCAAGAGGTCGACCACCTGGCGCCGATGCGGATCGGCGAGCGCGGCGAGGATCGCGTCCACGCCCCCGACCGCTTTGGGCCCTGCCCTCGCCGGCGCTGCGCTCACGCCGCGGTCTCCGGCAGCGACAGCGCCAGCTCCAGGAACGCCGCGGGGCTCACGACGCAGCGTCCAGCTGCTTGACGAGCTTCCTCGGCGCGACGGCGCGATAGCTCTGGTGGATCCAGCCGCGGATGGTCTCCCGGTCGATCGCATCGCCGTCGCGCTGGCGCAGCGCCGCCCAGCCGCCCTTCCAGAGCCCGTGCCCGGCCGGCGACATGTAGGGCAGCGTCAGCGCCATCTCGTAGGAGACCGGCAGCTTGACGGTCAGCGACAGCTCGCCGGGCGGCGAGGCCGCGCCGCCGAAGAACACGAACACCTTCTTGCCGACCTTCATCACCGTATGGTCCCAGGGATGGTCCTCCCAGGCGCCGGGGAAGGTCGCCGCGAAGGCGATCAGCTCGGCCTCGGCGGCCTTGGTGTCGGATCCGGCCATCAGCGCTCCAGCGCCGTCGTGATCTTGTGGCCGGTAGCGGCGGCCTGCTCGTCCGCGCTCATCAGGCGGATTGTCTGGCCGAACGCCCAGCTGTGGCCCTCCGGGTCGACGCAGGTGAAGACGCGATCGCCATAGGCCTGATCGGCCGGCTCGCGATCGATCTCGGCGCCTGCCGAGCGCGCCCGCTCGCAAAGCGCATCGATCCCGTCCACCACCTGCACGCAGACCGAGGTGGTGTTGCGGCCGTCGACATCGAGGGGAGAGGCGTACTTCGGAGACGAGGGCGGACCGGAGACCATGATCACCTGGTCCCTGTAGGCCGTCTCGGCATGGATGACGCCGCCCTGCCCGTCATCGACAACCATCCGGGTTTCGAAACCGAAGGCGCGCTCCATGAAATCGAGGGCGGCGCGCGCATCGCGGTAGAACATCAGCGGGCAAACCGGAGGGACGTCCATCGTCATTCTCCCTGTAGTGACGTGGTGATGGTGAGGCCGCTGGCCTTCTCCATGTCGGCGTTCGAGACGTCGGCGATGGCCTGGTCGAAGTTCCAGACATGGCCTTCGGGGTCGAGCGCGCGATAGACGCGGGCGCCGTAGAACTGGTCGGCCGGCCGCTGGGTGATCCGCGCGCCGGCCGCCTCGGCCTTCGCGCAGTGCTCGTCGATCCCGTTCTCCAGGGCGATGCGGATGAACTGCGTCCCCTGCCCGTCCAGCGAGGCGGGGCTGCGCATCTGCGCCGGCCCGATCAGGTCGGCCGCGCCGAACTCGCCGCCGACACCGATGTGGCCCTCGCCCAGCTTCATCTCGGCGTGCCCGACTTTGCCGTCGGCGTCCGTCACCAGCATGCTGGTCTCGAAACCGAACGCCTTCTCCAGCCATCGGAGCGCGGCCATTGGGTCCTTGTAGAAGACGACGGGCGTGAACGGCGAGGACATGACGGCCTCCATTGAGTGCGATTTGACGCAATATTTCACGCATATCGCAACTATCAAGTCAAGCGAAAAGCGCGCCGGAGGGCCGACGCGCTTTCGTAGATTCTCAGTTCTCTACGGGGCCGGATAGCCGCATTAGGCGGCCGCGGCTCAGTCCTCGCCGGCGCCGGCCTGGATCGGACCGGAGTCCTTGCCCTTCTCGGAGACGTCGCGGTCGACGAACTCGATCACCGCCATCGGCGCATTGTCGCCATGGCGGTAGCCGGCCTTCAGTACGCGAATATAGCCGCCGTTGCGGGCCTTGTAGCGCGGACCCAGCGTGGCGAAGAGCTTGCCGACCTGGTCGACGTCGCGGACACGGCTGATCGCGATGCGGCGCGCGTGCAGGTCGCCCTTCTTGGCCAGCGTCACCAGCTTCTCGACGAAGGGGCGCAGCTCCTTGGCCTTCGGCAGCGTGGTGACGATCTGCTCGTGCTTGATCAGCGAGGCCGCCATGTTGGCGAACATGGCGGTGCGGTGGCTCGTCGTGCGGCCCAGCTTGCGGTGCGCGTAACCGTGGCGCATGGCGGTCTATCCTCTTTCCTCGCTTCGAGGGCCGCCTCGCGGCGGGCCTCCAACTCCAAACTAGATCTGGTCTTCGAACTTCTTGGCCAGCTCTTCGATGTTCTCCGGTGGCCAGTTCGGGACATCCATGCCGAGGTGCAGGCCCATGTTGGCCAGCACTTCCTTGATCTCGTTCAGCGACTTGCGGCCGAAGTTCGGGGTGCGCAGCATCTCCGCCTCGGTCTTCTGGATCAGGTCGCCGATGTAGACGATGTTGTCGTTCTTCAGGCAGTTGGCCGAGCGGACCGACAGCTCCAGTTCGTCGACCTTCTTGAGCAGCGCCGGGTTGAACGGCAGCTCGGGCTTGGCTTCGCCCTCGAGCTTCTTCTTCGGCTCTTCGAAGGTGATGAACACCTGCAGCTGGTCCTGCAGGATGCGCGCG
>Ga0134126_10001604_pt1 | contig 28819 bp, 21 predicted proteins | sample KB31752_FD_96881 | JGI IMG/M metagenome (GOLD analysis project Ga0134126, IMG submission 96881) | Terrestrial soil microbial communities with excess Nitrogen fertilizer from Kellogg Biological Station, Michigan, USA - KB3-175-2 | ecosystem: Environmental > Terrestrial > Soil > Unclassified ... | reverse complement strand
GCTACTACGCCACTCGAGTAGAATGAAGGAAGGAGAGGAGATTGGTTAGGGGTTCGATTATAGTCCCCTGGGCTCCACTTTAACACCAACAAAAATTATGAAAATCCCGCAAACATTACGTTTGCGGGATTTTTGTTAGGCGGGGCATTCGGCAAATTATTTAATTAAAAAAATAAATAAAAGGTGAGCAATTTTTAATAAATTTTTCACATTAATTAAATGCAGTGAACTTTATTAGCGTAAAAATAAAAATCTAACTATTTGTACGTTTACTATACAAATTTATAAATAAGCGTAGAAGCTTGAAAGTATTCATTTATCGCTTAAATGAGAATTACCGGTTGGATCGTTCCAGTCATCATGTTTGGCCCCGGTTTTCTGAAATTTTTTTTCAGAATTCTTTGAAACTTTTTGCTTCACTTTTGATGTGGCAACGGATTTATTATGTTGCTTAACATTATTTTTAGAATCTTCTGGTTTTTTATTTTTTTCTGGCATGGTAAATTATTTAAGGTTAAATATTTCTATCAATGAACCGCCCCGGTATCAAAAAAATAGTGTCTTTAATCTAATGCAAAAACCGAAGCTATAACAACGCTAGTAACAAATAAAGTGCAAATAATTATTACATATTTTGAGGAGGAATGAAAATTAAAACTTAAAAGCTGCAAATTTTGTTTTTCGTACTAACCTTTAAAAGGCCATTGGCCAATTAAATATCTGAAGCCTCAAAAAATTGCAATATTGTTGAAGATAATCAATGAAAATTCTAAATTAAATTGGAATACGGTACGTAGCCTTTAACCGTTGATAAGAAAGAATTTGATTGTGGTTTAACTATTATTATCCTGATAAATTAATTGATCGGGTTTAAATAATGGCTGATCGTCCCCAAAAGGTTTTTCAGTTCAAAAGGTTTGGGGATAAATGATTGGGCGTGGCATTCTTTTAAGAATTTACCCATTTCAGGATTAGCTGAAAAAAGTATGATTGGAAGGCTTGCAGTTTCTTTTTCACTCTTGATTTTTTTGCAGATTTCACGCCCGTCAGCTCCGCCAAGTGACACATCCAGCAAAACCAGGTCAGGTTTAAAATTGTCTATACTATTATCGATTTCCTGCCATCTGGAAATTGCTCTTACCTTATAATGATGTGAATTAAGGAGCATCTCAACCAATCCGAGTATATCCGTGTCATCGTCTACAACAAGAATTTTATTCATGATTTATTTTTGAAAGATAAAATGTTTTTTACAAAGGCTTAAACTATTTGCGTTTTTTTACTTATTGGTAGTGAAAAAATAAATGTAGTTCCTTTTTCCATTGATTTAATCCAGATCTTACCATTATGCCGCCTTATAATATCACGGCAGATATAAAGCCCTAATCCAAATCCAGAGATATGAACTGACGAACCTTTTGTCCGATAAAAACGCTCAAAAATAAATGAGTGCTCTTCTACTGGAATGCCAATTCCAAAGTCTCTAACTTTAATGGTCAATTCTTTTTCGTCTTTTTCAACTTCTACAATAACCTTTTGTTCCCCCGGCGAATATTTAATTGCATTAGACAAAAGATTGGTCAAAACCTGCTCTATTTTTTTTATATCACCATAGATAATTTCATTTTCCATTTGGCCTTTCCTCACTATATTATGGGTCGCGGAGATCATTTGAACAGAAGAAATCGTTGCATCAACAAGGCGGCTTATATCAAAATTTTCCATTGCAAGCTGCAGTTGGCCGCTTTCAATTTTTGAAACATCCAGTAGGTCTTTTATCAAATCTTCGAGTTTGAGAACACTTTTAAAGGCACTTTCAACAAAATCTATTTTAGGATGCTCAGTTTCCATCAATTTTAACATCTCAATATAGCCCTTAACTGTCGTAAGCGGGGTTTTAAGTTCATGGCTTGCAATCCCGATAAACTCGTCTTTTTTCTTCTCGTTTTCCTTAATTTGTTCCATCAACTTACTGTACACCTGAATAAGTGTACCAATTTCATCTTTGCCCTCATCGGCTATTGTCACAGTATACTCCCCTGTACTTACCGCCTTCTTCATAGTCCTCACTAAATTCAACAACCGCCTTGATACATAACTTTGAATAAAAAAAGCTACCAAAAATGCGAAACCCACTGACAACAAAAGTAAAAACAAAGCCACTTTATAAGTGCTTTTCATTAATTTTTGTAATTCAGTTAACTGTACAATAAGGTGTATATCCCCAATTTTTTCTTTAGATGATATGATGGGGTATTTTATGAGAAGGCGACTATTCCGGAATAAGGAATTTTCTTTCATACCGGCCGCCAGGCTGAATTCAGGTTCACCAGCTGCCGGGTATCGCGCAAAAACCTGACCATGGTTATTGGTAATTTCAGCAGCAATGATTTCTGGGGATACGTTGTGCAATTGAGCAAGCATTTCAATAGCGGCTGCCTGGTCCTGGAACTGGAGCATAGAAATACTATTAGTGCCAAGCACTTGAGCAATACCCAACATACTGTCTACTTTGCGGAGCTTATATTCTTTTATATCCGAAGCTATAAAGACAATCATCATAATAATCAATACTAGGACAGTGGTAAACACTTGCATGAGTACCAGCTTTTTTCGTATCGACATATTGCTGAACTTAAACATCAAAAACTTTTTAAAGTTAACTTCCGCTCACAATTATCGCAAGTTTCAATAACTGTGACCCAGCTTTTAATCCTGATGAAGCAAGTGCGTTAAGGTTCGCTTCAAATTTTAATTTATCATTTATTATTACAAAATTGAAATCCGTGCCCATTGAAGCATAACCATTTTCTTCACTTATGGTTAAAACGCCCCTGCCCGCATATGCTAATACATCGGATAATGGAAACCGGCATTCTTTGGAAATAAAAACAATATTACAATCCTTCTCTTCAGGTAGGCCTTGAATTATTTTGATCTCTATTCTTTTGTAGTTAATTGTATTTCTTTCTGCAATTTCTCTCAGTGGGGAAATGATAGGGGTATTGTCTCCCAAAACGCCAATTACAAAAGCGTCGTTATTGTTATAATTTCCCCAGTCAATATATTTTGTAAAGCTATAAATGAAAGCAGCCTTTAAATTTGATTCCTTTTCGCCATCCTGTGCATGGAGTATAGGCGCAGCCGTGCAAAAAAGAAAAACCAAAGAAAGGATTTTTTTTGTTAGCATATTTTAAAGCGGCCTTAGATTTTTATACTGAAGATCGAATTAGTAATTTTTTTTTAAAATTTCACGGTAATTTTAAACCAACCATTAATACCTGGTTGTTCCAGCACGGTTGAATACAACAGCCCGTCAGCCGTTCTAAAACCAGGATCAAGCCATTTAACATTGAATACGTTTTGAATATTTACACTGGCGGTGATGCCTTTATTGAATAATTCTTTGGTACCGATGGTGCAATTGGTTAGTAAGTAGCCTGGCACTGGCCCATAGGGATCGGTCCTCGGCGATCGCCTCAAACCAACCCAATTTTCAATTGCGCTTATTGTAAAAAGATGGGCGACACTGGCCGTTACTCCGGCATTTCCTTTAAATTTAGCTACATCTGGTACTGTTCCCTCCATATGAGTGACTAGGTTTTTACCTGTCGCATCCTGGTAAGTAAAATTAATGAAGGCCGAAAGATGTTGCGTAAATATTATATTGGCACTTGCTTCCATTCCGTTAATATTTTCTGTTCCGGGGTTTTTATTCACAACCAGGCCAGAAAGATTGGAAATTACTATGACATCTCTCAGTTCATTACGAAAGAGGTTTAGTTGCAACCGGACTTTATTTGAAGCGGAATAAATTACATCGGCCTCATAAGTTTTGATCTTTTCTGTTTTTAATTTCGTCGTATCCGGAGCCTGGATGATTTCATTTTCTGTAGGGGCCCGGAAAGCCATACCGAACTGTAACTTGAAAGTAAGGTTTTTGTTAGGCTGATTTACAATTACCGCGCGTGGGTTTAAAGCGCTTCCAAAGTAACTATTATAATCATAACGTGTGCCAAAAGTAAAATTGGTTTTGCCCAGGAAGTTAGTATTCAAAATATATTGCAAGTAACTTCCGATATTGTTACGGATAACATATTGGCGTGGCAAAAAAGAAGAATTCAGGTTGTAAAGGGTGTCCCGGCCATCCAGCAGGTAAGGCGTTGTGAGATCCAGTGTAGTTTTTCTTTGGCCTTTTTCTATGTTATCCAGAAAATATTCAATACCGGCAGAAAAATTCTGGTTGGTAGCCGGTGAGTAGTTTGCTCTCACTTCTCCCGAAAGCCGGTAGGAAAAACTAGTAAAAATTCCTCTGATTACTTTTCGGCCGTCAAGTGTCAGGTAAACATAAGAATCGTCTGCAGTTCCGGTTTCCCTATATACTACCCGGCTAAGTAACGAAAATCGTTCATTGGGTTTATATTCATTTTGTAGATAGCCGGTCCTTAGATAATAGTCGGCAAGCCCCCCTTGTTCTCCTCTAACATTTCTGGAAAGGATGCCGACTATGCCACGATTATCATATCCCTGGGAAGGCAAACCAAGAAGTTGAGTGGGGCTATTGAAAAAGGTTCCATATCCCATTGGCGTTTTGTAATCCCTATACCCAAGAGTGGTTTTAGATTTTTTGAAGAAATAGCTTACTTCTCCGTTAAAGGATCTGGCTTTGCTAACATAAGAAGCATTGTAATTTGGGTCGCGGTTAGGGAATTTCGGTCCATCGGTGCTGTAAAGGCTCGCTGCTGCGTCAAATTCCCATCTTCCTGTCTTTAACCCCAAATCAGCGCTTTCGAATGAAGTATTATAACTTCCGTATCCCTTTTCAACCTGTAACCCGTTTATTTCATTTCCTTTTTTGGTAATAATATTAATGACGCCCCCAAAGGCATTGGCTCCGTATAATGCAGAGGCGGGCCCCCAAATTATTTCAATTCGATCAACATTTTGCAGGCTGTAGGCTGGGCCAGCAAAATCATTTGTTCCAAGTATATTATTTTCTGCAATCCCATCTATCATTAATAATGCACGAAGATTCTCTGCACCATACATTCCCCTAAAATAAATGAGCGTTGGTGAATAACCGTTTATATGGATAAGATCAATCCCTGGAATATCGCGCAGAGCATCCTGCAATTGAAAATACCCCCTGTCTTTTATTTCCTGAGCTGTAATTACTGTTATCGTTGCGGGTGCTTCTTCAGATGTTTGCATAAAGCCGGTAGCGGTTACTACTTTGATAGTCATCAATTGTTCAAGTGAAAGTTCGGTAAGGCTATCTACGCGCGCAATAGAATCATTTTGAGCATTGCACAAGGTAGAAATAAAGAAAGTAAAAACTAGCCAGAGAGGTAAACCTTTAAGAGACATTTGATTAGGATATTTAAGCAATTATATAAATTCGAATTAATAAGGCAAATCTTAAACAGATAAGTAAATTGATAGTTTTTGTAATGAGTTAAAAAAACGCATGAATAATTTAATATTTTTTCATACTCCTCTAAAATATTTTACTTCTTTAAAAAATATATTTACTAGTAATTTTTCAGTCCCAACTTTAAAAATTTCTAATGCCTTTTTATAAAATTTTCCCGGTTTCATGTTATTAGCTTCAGACAAAAAAACACTGGGGAAACTTTAACAATTCGTATGCCAGAATTAAGTTTTTCATTAATAAATGCGTTATTACGTTAATATCATTTTTATAAAGCCTTACCTTGTTAATGAGGGAAAATTAGCTTGTTATTTGAGGAACTTACTTTTATTAATGCAGCTTAAAGGAAAATAGTAATCTCAATTATTTCTCAGTTTACTGAATTTTTGTTCCTGCTTCTAATTCGCTAAATGCCCGGCTTTACTAAATGCTTGCACATTTTTTATCATAAATATATATATGAGCACAATAGAATCTAAAATTATTAATTGGGAAAACAGGCCAAAAGAAAAATCACATGTGTGTTATCAACATTTCTTAATGGCTTAATTGATGGAATATTTTTTGATTTGGCTAATTACAAGGAAAGATGGAAATTAACTGCGGAATACATCAGAATTCTTTTACCAGGAAACATAAATTATTAACCAGATGCAAAGGCTTTCGGGCGATTCCCTTTTTAAAATTTTCAGTAAAGTAATTGCTTTTACGGCTTTAATGATCGTATTGCTGTGGTTGCTTTTCAAAGTTTCAGGCATCCTGCTTGTATTTATTTTAGCGATGGTTATTGCGTTAATAGTTAATGCCCCTGTTAGCTGGCTGGAAAAAAGAAATATAAAAAGAGCGTGGGCAACCACGATTGTGTTTTCAGGTATAGTGCTTGTAATCGGCTTAATCAGTTGGTTAATTATTCCAAAAATTGCGAAACAATTGCAAACATTAATCAACAACTTACCGGATTATATTTCGCAGATCAATACCCAATTAAATTCATGGCTAAAAAATTATCCGGGCCTGGCAAAAGAAATTACGAGCGATGGTAATAATATCTCCCGGATAATTCCCAATGCTTCTTTGATCATTACAAAAGCTGGTAACCTGTCAATTTATGTGGCCGGTACCATATTTTTATTCATCCTCTTTATCTGTATCATTGCTTATACAGTAGCTAGGCCAGCCCCAATGCTGGAAATTTACTTTTCAGTATTCAGTATTGATAAACGCGAAAAGGCAGAAAAAGCATTATTACACACCAGTAATATGCTAATCGGCTGGATAAAAGCTAATCTGATTGGAGGTACAATCGAAGCTATTCTTACCACAACTTTTTTATCAATAATGGGAGTACCTGGAGCATGGGTGTGGGGTGCTCTGGTAATTGTTGCGGCGATGATACCGAACCTTGGGTTTTACATTATGGCTTTGCCACCAACTTTGGTCGCTTTATCAATTGGGCCTTACACCGCATTATGGGTATTGATATTCTTTATCGCAATGAGTGAATTAATGTCGGACTTTGTAATGCCCCGTTTGTTGTCCTCGAAAATGAATATACACCCTGTATCACTTTTGTTTATGTTATTAGTAATGGGTGTGGCTTTTGGGTTAGTGGGTGTATTTTTAACCGTACCGGTAACGGCAATTATCAAAGCCTATTATGAGGCATTCTTTAAATCGGAGCAGGAAAATGATCCGTTACTGGAAGAGAGGATTGATGCTGTTATTTACCATCATGCTGAATAATAGAACGGCCTTCTAAATCCTTTTTGTTTTTACATAAGCCCAGGCTTCAATCTCTGGATAAACATCGACGGCGACTATGATTTTTTGTTGAAAATATTGGTGAAAGATATGCCGGCTTATCAAAAATTTGTATAGGTGTATTGGGAACGCAGAAGAGTATCGGGAGGATTAAAAGTATTTATGTGATAGGAGAAATAAAGCACACTATTTCTGTTCTGTTTTAAAAATTATAAATGGTTACTATTTGGTTAAGTATAGTAAACCAACAAATAATCGTGATTTTTACTTTTTAATTTGGATTATATTTCATTCAATTCTGCTAGTAAATCTTAACTATTTGCACTCGCATTTATTCAATTACTTTTACAAACTTTTTTAAGAAAAACGAATTAATGGAACCGGGAGAATTTTATCAAAATAGATTAACAGAATTAAATACTCAATTAAATAAATTGAAGAAAAAAAAATCTTCTTTTGCATGGCTCAGGCTGGGTTCTATTATCGCCATTTTTGCTGCATTTTATTTTCTTTGGGCGTTAGGAATTGGGTACGTAATTGCCGCCATTATTTTGTTGCTGCTCATTTTTATTCAATTGGTAAAAGCAGATTTAAAAAATCATGCAACCATTCAACACACCAATAAACTGATAAATATCAACGAAAATGAATTGCAATTTCTTTCGGGAAATTATTTTGTTTTCGAAGATGGGGCAGAACATATTCCCAAAGAACATGCTTATGCAAATGACCTTGACATTTTTGGAAGAGCTTCATTGTTCCAATATCTTAATCGAACAACTTCTGAACCCGGAAGTAAACAGTTAGCGGAATATTTAAAGTCCCCGGCAAGTATTTCTGAAATTACAGAACGCCAAAAAGCTATAAAGGAACTTTCAACTAAAACGAATTGGATACAGAATTTGCAGGCTGTTGGCCACAAAAATAAAATTACTTTTTCTACTAAAAACCGTCTTGAAAAATGGATGAAAGAACCAGATATTTTTTCAGGATTTAAACATTGGAAATGGCTGCGCTATCTTTTGCCTGCTATTATTTTGACAATCGTTATTTTATATATTTTTAAGGAAGTTGGGGATACCATTTTTTATAGTTCCTTATTTATTTTCGCAATCATCGCCTACCAGGTTAATAAATACATCGCGCCGGTTCATGAACAATTATCAAAAGCCGCTGAAGAATTAAATACACTTTATTCAACGATTTTATTAATAGAAAGTGAAAAGTTTGAAAGTAGTTTGTTACAAAAATGGCAATCAGTTTTTTTGAAACCAAATAAAAAATCTTCGGCAGATATTTTAAAAATAAAAAAGATTTTGGATAAGCTAGATATCCGCTACAACCTTGTGCTATCAGCGCCTTTAAATCTTTTATTGTTATGGAATTTGCAACAAGTTCTCGATCTCGAAAAATGGAAAGCCGCGGCTCAAAATAATTTCAATGCCTGGTTTCAAACCTTAGCGAATTTTGAGGCGTTGAATAGTTTTGGGATTATATATTTTAACCATCCGGAATGGATTTTTCCAAAAATTTCTGAAGAATATTTTTCTATTGAGGGAAAAGAAATAGGGCATCCGTTAATTCCTGCTGAAAAGAGAATTAATAATTTTATAAATATTCCCGGGAATACAGAACTTATGCTGGTAACGGGTTCCAACATGGCAGGAAAAAGCACTTACCTGAGAAGCATCGGGATAAATGTGGTTTTGGCAATGGCAGGGGCGCCTGTTTGTGCGCAAACATTTTCAGTTTCGCATGTGCAATTAATCAGCAGCATGCGCGTCACAGATAACCTCGAAGAAAGTACTTCTACTTTTTACGCTGAGTTAAAAAAATTAAAAACCATTATCGAAAAAGTAAATGCAGGAGAAAAAGTTTTTATCCTGCTCGATGAAATTTTAAGAGGTACCAATTCTCTTGACAGGCACACCGGCTCCAAAGCTTTAATAAAACAATTAATTCATAAAAAAGCTGCAGCAATTATTGCGACGCATGACCTTGAACTCGCGAATTTAAAAGAAGATTTTTCTAAAAATATTTTAAATTACCATTTTGATGTGCAGGTAAGCAACGATGAATTATTTTTTGATTATCGCCTCAAACCTGGCGTTTGCAATAGTTTGAATGCTTCGATACTTATGCGGAAAATTGGTATTGAACTTTAAAAAATCAAAATTCTTTTTGGCATTGTACTTGAACTTAAATTCTTAAAAATAAATTATGAAGAAGTTGTATGTTTTGGGATTGGTTATTTTATTTTCCTTTTATGGCTGTGATACTGCAAAAAGTATTTTTAATTCTGTGGGAACAGGGAATGGAAGCCTTACAAACTCCGAAGTAATTCAGGGCCTGAAAACCGCGCTTCAATTGGGAACCGATTCTGCCACGACGAAATTATCTGCATTAGATGGTTTTTATAAAGATGCCTTGGTAAAAATTGTAATGCCTCCGGAAGCGCAAAAAGTAGAGAAAACTCTAAGGGATGTCGGCCTGGGAAGTATTGTTGATAAGGCTGTTTTATCTATGAACCGCGCTGCGGAAGATGCCTCAAAATATGTGGGCAATACATTTATTAATGCAATAAAACAAATGACCATTCAGGATGCGTTTGGAATTCTGCGGGGAGGAAATACCGCCGCTACCGATTATTTAAAACAAAAAACCACTCTTGAACTAACGGCTGATTTTAAACCCATAATAGCCAAATCCCTGGATAATACCAATGCTACAAAATATTGGAGCGATGTGTTTACCACTTACAACCGCTTTAGCAATAAGCCCGTGAATACTGATCTTACGGCTTATGTAACCCAGAAAGCCCTTGACGGGTTATTTTATAAAATAGGGCTTGAAGAGCAATCTATACGTCAGGATCCTGCTGCGCGTGTTACTGATATTTTGAAAAAAGTATTTGGAAATCAAAGTACGTCTTCTGCATTTTAATATGCGTGGATTTAATGGAACAAAGATCTGCTTTATTTGTTGCTTTACTGTAATATATATAGATATAACGTGTATGCTTAAGCGAAAAAAAATTATTCTGCTTTTCTGATAGCGTTGGCTAATGATTCATATGTTTCATCGTAATTTTCAAGCCTTTTATCGTCAATAAAAAAAGTTGGAGTTACTTCTACTTCACTTCGGATGCCGCTCTCTATGTCGCTTTCTATTTTTGACAAAACATTTTGGCTGCCACGGTCATTCTCAAATTGTGCCGTATCAAGGTTTAAAGATTCAGCAAAATAAATAAGGTTATCATCGGTTAATTGTTCCTGTTGTTCAAATATAAGGTCGTGCATTTCCCAGAATTTATTTTGTAAACCTGCCGCCTCCACCGCCTGGGCCGCAATCATAGATTCAGGTTGCGCTTCATCAGGGAAATTTCTAAAAACGAAAAGCAATTCATCGTGAAATTCTTTTATCAATTTTTTAATTAAAAGGTACGCTTCGCCACAATGGGAGCTTTGATAATCGCCGTATTCCAGTAAAGTAATGGTGGCACTGGGTTTTCCCTGAATATGATCGCCGGCCCCCACCGGGGTATTTAATTCGTCCATAATTAAAAATTTAAACTCAATTATAAATAACAAGATTAATGCCGTTTTGTTTCATTTGTATTTCACTTGGAAAATAGTAAATAGATTTGCATAAAATCAATATAAATGGAAATCAAACCGTTAAAGCGAAATGAGAATATTGTTAAGCTTTCCAAAGATCACCATGCCGGGCTTTTATTTTGTTGGAAAATCAGGCAAGGCGTAAAATTCCATGTTGAAAAAAGCCGGATGGCGCGTTATATAAAATATTTTTGGGACAATCATTTTTCTGCTCATTTCCGCGAAGAAGAAGAATTTCTTTTTTCTCCGGTAAAAAACGATGAAGTGCAAAGGGCAATAGACGACCATAAAAGAATAAAAATATTTATTGATAAAATATCTATTTCAGAAAAGGAAAAAGAAGAAAGTGTTTTATTGGAACTGGCCAATGCTGTTGATGACCATATCCGTTTTGAAGAAAGGGTTTTGTTTCCTCATCTACAGGAAGGGTTATCAGAAGAACAAATTAAAAAAATAGGTGAACAAATTGTCAATCCGCCATTTGTCGATACTTATGAAGACCAGTTTTGGGTGAAATCCCCATCATTATAAAATGGCTGAATGATAGAAAGGCAGAGAGATATAAAATTTACCCTGAAAAATGGTAAAGATGAAGTAACGGTAGAAACTTATGAAGGGGAATTTAGAAACCTGATGGTACTTATCAATGAAAAAATGTTTGTAGAAGATTTTGGCGAATGCAAAGGAATTGGAAGGTGCGGCACGTGTTTGATAATGGCTGATGGAATCGGAGAGGGCGCATCTGTTATGGAAAGAAATGAAAAAAGTACGCTTTCGAAATGCGCAGTTCAGCAAACAAACCTTCGTTTATCCTGCCAGCTCCTGATCAATTCTAACCTGCAAAATGCACATATAGAAATCGTAGAAGACCGTGAAGATGTGCGATAAAGCCGCAACCAGTAAACGAAGAAATAATACAGAATCTTATTTTACTCTCGCTGTGCCATCCTGTTTTTCTCGTTTGTTTTTAAAAAATAAAACTTTGAAACAGTTACTATTATTTTTCATTTATTGTATCACGCCTCTTTTTATGATAGCACAGGCAACAATCCCCAATTATTATATTCAGAAAAAAAACTTTACTGATTCGCTCCAGCAGATTGTTCACGATGTTAATCTTGACGGCACTTATGACGCAGGGGACGACGGAATAGAAAAGATTTCTTTTGCAGTAATTGATTTGAGTGGCCGCAAACCTTTACTGGGCGGTGTAAATATGGAAAGCTTCATTTATCCCGCTTCGCTTTATAAAATGTATGTAGCCATGGAAATTTTAAAGCAAGTGAGTGAAGGGGAATATTCTTTATACAAACCTTATGTAGTAAAGTCTCCGAACGACGTAGACAAAACTTCGGAAATTAGTTGGGACCCGCGCCCGCTTTTGCATGATGGCGACACGGTAACAGTAAATTATTTATTAGATTTAATGATTACGCGAAGCGATAACTCTGCGGCCAACTGCCTGATAGATATTGCCGGAAGGAAAAATATTGATAAGACGATGCATGAAAACGGTTGGAGTGGAAGCGAAGTAACGCGAAAATATTTGCCTCGCAAATTTGAAGATCCCGGTTATGATACAATAAGAGGAACCGTTACCTGCGCCTTGCATGCGGCTGATTTTATGTATAAAGTTTATAAAAATAAATTGATCAATCCGTGGGTAAGCCAGCAATTGAAAGTGTTGCTCGGCAGGCAATTGGATACAACAAAGCTTTCAACAGGGCTGCCTCCAGATGTTATGTTTTACCATAAGTCAGGCTGGTGGAGTTATTTTACAAATGATGTCGGCATTGTGGACGATGGGCAAATAAAATATGTAGTTGCTTTGTTGGTGCCTATAACCGAAAAAGACGTAAGGCCAAAGATGAAAGAATTATCAAAAAGAGTTTATGAATTGATAAAAAACAGGAAGAAATAGTTAGTCGGATGTAATGTTTTTTGAAAAAGCAATTACGCGCTCGTGCCGTAAGTTTTATCAGAAAGAGGCTTAAAATTAACCATAAAATATTATCTGCCGTTTGTGTTGTTCTTTTATTAATTTAGCCATAAATTCTTCGGCTTTTTTGCTGTAATCTCTAAAAGTTAATTTATGTCTGTTACTCTATTTAGGCTGAAATCTGTACTTCCTTTAATAATAACTTTTTTTCTGTTTTTTATAAGTGGGCAGCTTTTGGCTCAGTCGATCGCTGTTGAAGGGCATGTTACCGGAACTGACGGTTTACCGATCGCAGCCGTTTCTGTTCAGCAAGAAAATACAACCAATGGAACTACAACGAATTCAACCGGTGATTTTACTTTGAATGTAAATAACGCTAATGCTACATTATTGATTTCTTCTTTAGGTTACGTATCTCAAACTGTTCCTTTAAATGGCCGCACAAATATTACTGTAACCCTTGTTGGTTCTGTTACTCAACTGGAACAGGTTGTAGTGATTGGTTATGGCACACAACGTAAAAAGGACCTGACAGGCGCATCTGCAAGTGTGAAAGGTTCCGATATTGTAAATGTGCCGGCGCTTACTGCAACTCAAGCCATTCAAGGAAAAGTAGCAGGAGTACAAATAACAAGTTCCGGCGCGCCGGGAAGCGCCCCCGATGTTAGAATAAGAGGTGTAGGCTCTATACTTGGAGGCGCAGCACCACTCTATGTAGTTGATGGAATTATCACCGATGACATTCGTAACATTAATAGTAATGATATAGTTTCTGTAGATATTTTAAAAGATGCTTCTTCAACGGCGATTTACGGTGCCAGGGCGGCAAATGGTGTTATTTTGATTACAACTAAAGCAGGCGTAAAAGGAAAATTCCAGGTTAGTTATAATGGGTATGTGGGAGTAAAACAACTTGTTCATACAGTACAAATGGCTGGTCCGAACCTGTTTGCTGTTTATTCTAATGACGCTGCAGGTGCACCCAATATCACTTCCGCAGATATTACAGGAAGTACGAATTGGCTCCAGGAAATTACCCGCCCTGCCATTATGCAAAATCACAATATTTCTGTAAGTGGAGGGAAAAATAAATATAAATTTTATTTTTCCGGTGGCTACCTCGATGAACAAGGAGTATTAAAAGGAAATGATTACAAAAGGTTTTCGTTACGGTATAACCATGAACTTGAGGTAAATTCTAAATTGAAATTTGGCAATAACCTTGCGTTTTCCCATTACGTTTCTCAAAACGAACCTTATAGCGCTTTTACACAAGCTTACCTTGCTGCCCCAATTTATAATGCTAAAAACCCCGATGGAACTTTTGGTTATACCGACAAAAGTGATGTTGGAAACCCGCTCGCAACTTTAGCTTATACACATGATAAAAGTTTCGGAAACAGGGGAGAAGGAAGCCTGTGGGGCGAATATAAAATTACTAAAGACCTTTCTTTCCGTTCTTCTTTTGGAATTGACTTGCAGCAGGATAACGGGCAGGTTTTTACGCCAGTTTACCAGGTAAACTCCACTCAAAAAAATGAAACAAGCCATTTAAATTACAGCGCGGATAGTATTTATCAATGGACCTGGGATAATTATTTTACTTATACAAAAAACTTTGGCGATAAGCATCATTTGGTAGTTACCGCCGGCCATACTTCGGAAAGAAGAAATGGTTGGAACCAAAATTCGTCAAAAGATAATGTAGCTGATAATTCTGCCCAATGGAAATTAAATTTTACAGATACTACCGGCGCTCAACAAAATCTCAGGACACCGATAGGAAACTATTATAAACGTGAATCTTATTTTATCCGCGCCAATTATGCTTTTGAAGATAAATATTTGGTAAATGCTACTTTTCGCCGCGATGCCAATAGTAATTTTTCGCCACAAAACCGGTGGGGTAACTTTCCTGCACTCGGCTTAGGATGGATCATTACCAAAGAAGATTTTATGAGCCATCAAAAAATATTCAATAACCTGAAACTGCGTGCCAGTTACGGTTGGGTTGGAAATGATGTAATCGGGCCTGGTGCTTTTTTACTGACGCCAACTGAATATTTATACGCATACTTTGGTAATACAAGAATAAATGGGGCAATACCAACAGGAATAATTGATCCAAATCTCAAATGGGAAATCAATAAGGAACTCGACTTTGGGCTGGAATTCACTTTACTTGACGGAAAATTGAGTGGCGATGTAGATTATTATAATAAAAATTCTACTAATGCCTTGTTTACTATTCCACTGACAGACCTGGGCTTTGGTAGTTCTTTTTTAACTAATGCCGCAAGTATTTTAAATACAGGAATGGAATTTTCACTTTCGTGGAAACAAAAAATAAATAACCACACCAGCTTTACATTAGGTGCCAATGCGACCGTTAATAAAAACGAAGTACAAAATATAGGGTTGGGAAAAGCACTTTATTTTGGAAGCTTAAATAATGGTTACCAGGCTACCGCAACCGTAGTAGGCCAGCCTATTGGTTCTTTTTGGGTTTATAAAACGGATGGAATTTATCAAAATGCCAATGAAATTGCCAATTCACCACATCTTAATAATACAGTTCCAGGAGATTTTAAAATTGTGGATGTAAATAAAGATGGAGTAATTGATAATAATGACAGGGTTTATGATGGCTCCTACCAACCCAAATTATACGGAGGATTTAATGGCTCTGTAACGTGGAAAAATCTTGATTTTAGTTTCGAAGTGTATGGAAATTTTGGTAATAAAGTTTACAATGCAGAAAAAGGGATAAGAACCGGGGGAAATTATAATGTGGAATATAAAGTTGCTATAAACAGGTGGGAACCGGGAAGCAATGAAAACACCTACCCACGGGCATTTAACGGCGTAGTTCCTCCGATGGATTATTTTGTGGAATCAGGGACATTTGTAAGAGTAAATAACCTAACGCTGGGTTATACTTTTCATCCGAAAGAAAGCATGGCTCATATTGACCGGATACGAGTGTATGCCAGTTCCCAAAATCCTTTTTTGTTTACAAAATATACAGGGTTTACGCCTGAATTACCCGGAAATCAAAATGAGGCTGGAATAGAATTAAATGCCTATCCTATTTCGGCAACTTATATGGTAGGTTTGAATATTCAGTTTAAATAAAGGGTTTAGAATAGTTTAGATAGATTATTAGAATGGTTTAGACAGAGTAGAGAAGTTTAGATGGTTGGGCAACCCCGGATTTAAAAAATATAGTAAACAAACAAATAGTGTCGATTCTTATTTGAGTGTTTAGTTAGTTTTTGAGGATTGGGTAATTGGGAAAAATTAATGGTTATTAATTAAAAATAATAAAAGGAACCTGTGAATTTCAAAAAAATATTAGCATGAAAATTCTGAAAAATAAAATCAAAAAATTCCTGTTTATCTTCTTGCTCATTATTTCAGGGAGTGTATTATTCATTTCCTGTGGTAAAAAGTTTTTAGAAGAAAAACCGCGTACCGTTTCTTTAGTTGACCTGATGAATAGCCCGGATGGAGGCTTAAGAATGGTAGCGGCTATTTACAATAAATTATATGATTTCGGGGAATACTCGTTTTCCTGGATTGGCGTGTCAAGTATTACTTCTGATGATGCTGATAAGGGAAGCGATATTGGCGATACCGGAACTGATAAGGATCAATTGGATAATTGGACTTTTACACCATCTTCACTTTCTTTTTCTGAATTGTGGTTAAATAATTATGAGGGAATCGGAAGGGCTACCTATGCATTAAAATATTTGCCCGATATGAATACACCTGATAAAGATAGGTTGATGGGTGAAGCAGAAATGCTTCGTGCTAATTTTTATTGGAACCTGGTCCGCATTTTTGGAGGAGTACCCATTATTGACCATGTTTTGACTTCCGAAGTCGAAATAGAAACTGCAACCGTACGGGCTACCAAAGAGGAAGTGTATGCTTATATAGAAAAAGATCTGATGGATGCAATCAACAAGCTCCCTGCTACCATTCCTGCTGCCGAAAATGGAAGGGTATCTAAGTACGCAGCAGAAGCACTTTTAGCGAAAGTTTATTTATATGAAAAAAACTGGGCTGGTTCAAAAGCTATGTGTGATGATATTATAAATTCACATCAATATGCCTTAGATCCTGATTATTCAAAAATATGGCGGGAGGTGGGAGAGTTTTCCCGGGAATCAATTTGGGAAGTTAACGCTATTGGCACTCAGCCTAACCTCGGCATTTGGGAATATTTTTTGGTTCAGGCACCGCGAGGTGCCAACGGATTGGGATGGGGATTTAATACGCCATCGCAAGACCTTGTAAACGCTTATGAACCCGGTGATTTAAGGGAAGCCGGAACGATTATGTTTAGAGGCGAAACCCTATGGGATGGTTACCAGGTAAGCCCACAGGCTACCAATTCAATGTATAATTATAAGTCTTACGTTAGTAAAACCCAGGAAACATACGATGGGGATGACGTTCAGACTAATAAAAACCTAAGGCTTTTTCGTTTTGGGGAAATTTTATTAATAAAAGCAGAGGTGGAAAATGAATTAGGCAATATTGTACCTGCCCAACAAGCGCTTGACAGTATCCGCCACCGGGCAGGATTGCCTTCTACCACAGCAGATAATCAGGCAGACTTGAGGGAAGCTATTTATAAGGAACGCAGGGTAGAAATGGCTTTTGAACACGACCGCATGTTTGACCTTCAGAGAACCGGAAGGGCGGGAGAAGTTTTGAGAGCTTTGGGGAAACCTTACAAAGATGGGGTAAATGATGTGTTTCCAATTCCACAAATTGAAATCAATTTAAGCAACGGAAAACTTTCCCAAAACCCGGGCTACTAGATTTTCCGATATATGGTTCGAAATAAAATGCTAAATCTTTATATGATATTGGGGATTTGGCAAAATTTTATATTTTGGGAATAAAATTTGACACATATTTACATGATAGATTCTTAACCCTTTTAACAAAAAACTTTTAAACAAATGAAAAGAATATCAATTAAAAACATTTCGCTAATTCTTGCCGGTACATTTCTCTTTTCAGCAGTATTAACATCCTGCTCAAAAAACAGCAGTACACCAGATATTAAGCTTCCTCCAATTGGTGGATATGAGGCGTCTGATTCGGTAGCGGCAGCTAATTTAGTTGCTTATTGGAATTTTGACGGCAATCAGACGGAGATTAAATCTAATACGCCCGCCACGTCATCAGCCCGTACTTCATACATTTCTAATGGAGTAAAAGGCCAGGCACTAATGTGTGACAGTGGCTATGTATTTTATAATTCTATACCTGCATTAGATGGAATGACAACCTTTACCGTTAGCGCATGGGTTCAGGTTAGAAATAATTTTGACACTCTTGGAAATGCTTTTACTTCTATGATTTTTCAGTTGTCTAAACCAAACAGCACTTTTGGTAACATTAACCTTGGCCTTGAAACCGGTTGGAAGCCTGCCAGCAATGATTCTTTAGTTGTTCATGGATGGTATACAGACCCTTCAAACGGATTACAAGACAACAGAAACGACCCTTTTGGAAATCCTCCTGTTGGAGTAGTACTTGACACTACCGGGCATTGGATTAACGTAATGATGACTGTTGATAACAGTAATCCTGTTAATTGTTTAATTTATGCAAATGGTGTAAATATCGGTGCATATAATACACGGGGCACAAATGTTTATACTCCAATGACTCCTTCAAGTGTTATTATCGGCGGATGGTTAAATAATGTTCCAAACCAACCGCATACATCTGATACATGGCCACACGCTTTTGTGGGAGGCATAGACCAGGTGAGAGTATACAATAAAGCATTATCGCCTGATGAAATATCGGCGTTATACCAGTTAGAAAAAGCTGGGCGATAAAAAATTATTAAATTCTTTAAAAAATAAAAAGGTTACATCATTTTGTAACCTTTTTTTTTAGGTTTTGAGAAAAATAAGAAATCACCTTTTTTGTAGGTTTACTACGTCTGCGAGATCTAATTTTTTTAACAAAACAACCGGGTTTGAATTTACATTAAACAAATAATTGAAGGTATTTCTGTGTCGTATTTAAATAATACCGTTCTACTATTTTGCTGATATAATATAAAAGAAGCGGTATATATTTTCTTTTAAGTGGCATTAATCTTGAACATTATACTAGCACGTTAAATTCTTCGTTTTTTTAATACTATTTTTGACAGATTGACAAGTGATAAATTTATATGAGTAAAAACTTTTTTTTAAATGGGCCAGAAGATGAGATGGAATTTATGCCCATGATTCCAATGAATGAAGACGGTGATGGAAATGATGAACAACCTGTTCCTGCTGAGTTACCGCTGCTGCCATTAAGAAATACTGTTCTTTTCCCCGGTGTTGTTATTCCCATTACTGTCGGCCGAGACAAGAGTATTAAGGCTGTAAATGATGCTTATAAGGCTGACAAACTGGTAGGCGTAGTTTCTCAAAAAGACAGCCAGGTAGAAGAGCCAACTGTGAGCGATTTGGTAAATATTGGAACGGTTGCCAAGATTCTTAAACTTATCAAAATGCCTGATGGAGGGACTACAGTAATTATCCAGGGTAAAAAAAGATTCAAAGTTGATGAGATCACTATGGAAGACCCTTATTTTAAAGCTAAGGTAACAGTGCTGGCAGATGAGGAACTTAAAAATGATAATGATTTTGAGGCGATGGTTTCTTCTATAAAGGAACTCGCAGGGCAGATTATACTTCTTTCGCCTAATATGCCTTCCGAGGCTTCTATCATTTTAAAAAATATTGAAAACCCTGCTTTTTTAATTCATTTCGTAAGCAGCAACCTTAATAGTAATATTCTTGAAAAACAAAAACTTCTCGAAATCCAGAACATAAAGGCCCGGGCGGAAGTTTTATTAAGTTTATTACAAACTGAATTGCAATATGCCGAGCTAAAAAATAAAGTAACCAACAAGACCCGTGCTGAACTGGATAAGCAACAGAAAGATTATTTTTTGCAGCAACAATTAAAAGCTATTAAAGAGGAGTTAGGCGGCGATAATGTTGCCGAGGTTAAAGAAATGCAGAAAAAAGCTGAAACGAAAAAATGGCCGGCGGCTGCAAAAGATATGTTTAATAAAGGCGTAGAAAAATTAGAGCGAATGCATCCGTCAACGCCCGATTATTCTGTGGTGTATAACCACCTGGACCTTATGCTGGATTTACCGTGGGAAGATTATACAAAAGACCAATACGATTTTAAAAAAGCAAAAAAAATCCTGGATCATGACCATTATGGAATGGAAAAAATAAAACAAAGAATCCTGGAATATCTTGCCGTTCTGAAATTGAAAGGGGATATGAAAAGCCCGATACTTTGTTTTGTAGGCCCTCCGGGAATTGGGAAGACTTCGTTGGGAAAAAGTATAGCTAATTCCATCAACAGAAAATATGTAAGGGTAAGCCTCGGCGGCCTTCATGATGAAAGCGAAATTCGCGGGCACCGCAAAACCTATATTGGCGCTATGCCCGGGAGGATTTTGCAATCAATCAGGAAAATAAAATCTTCTAACCCGGTTATGATTTTGGATGAAATAGATAAAGTAGGCACCGATTTTCGCGGCGACCCGTCTTCGGCTTTACTGGAAGTTTTGGACCCTGAACAGAATAGTAATTTTTATGATAATTACCTGGAAATGGAATACGACCTGAGTAAGGTATTATTTATAGCAACCGCCAATAGCCTGCAAAATATACAACCAGCATTGCGCGACCGTTTGGAAATTATCGACCTGAGTGGTTATGCAATTGAGGAAAAAATTGAAATCGCTAAAAGGCATCTTTTGCCCAAGCAAAAAGAGGCGCATGGATTAAAAGACGCCCGTTTTAAAATAAGTGATACGGTTTTAGAGAAGATCATTGCAGATTTTACAAGGGAAAGTGGCGTGCGTGAATTGGATAGGCAATTGGCAAGCGTAATGAGAAAACTCGCCCGAGAATATGCCGAGAAGGGCAAATTAAAGCCCACTGTAAGTTTGAATGATGTTGAAAAGATTTTGGGAAAATCAAGATACAGTAATGAGGTTTACAGAACTGCAAATATGGCTGGCGTAGCTGTGGGGCTTGCCTGGACTTATGTAGGTGGCGATATTTTATTTATTGAATCCGCGACAAGCGACAATGGAAAAGGTGATTTAAAACTCACAGGGAACTTAGGTAATGTGATGAAAGAGAGCGCTTCAACGGCTCTGAGTTATTTACAATCCAATGCAAAAAAATACGGCATAGACCCTGAGATTTTTTATAAAAAAAACGTGCATATCCATGTGCCGGAAGGTGCAGTACCAAAAGACGGCCCGAGCGCAGGAATTACAATGATGACCGCATTGGCATCGTCATTTACCGGAAAAAGAGTAAAACCTTACCTGGCAATGACCGGTGAAATCACTTTGCGCGGCCAGGTACTTCCCGTTGGTGGAATCAAAGAAAAAGTATTGGCTGCAAAAAGATCCGGTATTCGTGAAATAATCATGAGCGCTCAAAATGAACGGGATATTAAGGATATCAACCCTAATTACATCAAAGGATTAAAAATAAATTATGTAAAAACGATGCAACAGGTGTTGGACCTGGCATTGGTATAAAACTGAATTCCTGAATTTCACAATAAAAGCATTATTTCTTTTAAAAAACCTTTGCAATATTTTTTGTGAGGGTTTTATATTTAGTTCTATTTCTTTGAGGCTAATATTGAAAATAGAAAAAGCGTTTATTTATTGGTTTACTGTATGCCGCTATCTTTCGCTTTCAAATAATCAGCAAACTTTTCAATCTTATCCGTTCCAATTAAATCAACTCCAAGTTTCATCTGGAGATTCCATGAATTTTCATTATCCGGCGCAGCCCAAAACCGTATTGGTTTTCCTGCTTGATGCACACTATCAATAACCTGGGTAAGAATATTTTTATCTTTATTAGTAATGGTGCCTTCTCCATTCCAGTAAGAATATCTTTGAAAAGAGAGGCTTACCAATCCTACTCTTTTCCATTCTTTGGGTGAATGAAATAGTTTAAGGTCATCATCGAAAAAAATATATTTAGGGTAATTTTTATATTCAACAGGCGGCGGCCGCTCGCCACTTATTAGAATAGTTAAGGGATTGTTTTTATTTTTATCCGTATATAAATATTTTTTTAAAGGCTTCAAATCCTGTATCAAAAGTTTCAAACTTTCTTTATAATTCTCTTTTACGTCAATAAGTAAGTTCACTTTTCTTTTCGGATTTTTCATCATCTCCATTAAAAGCGGGCCGGTATATAAATTCTTTAAAGATCTTTGAGATTGAATTGCGCTCTTATTATGAGCTACCAGCAAAATTCCATTCACGGGATAAACATCCGCTTCGATAGATTTGAAACCCGCATTATAAGCCGTATGAAAAGGAATGGCGTGCAAATAATCATTGTGTGCATGAGCATTGGCAACCGTATAAATTGTTGGTTGTGCCAAGGAATTTAAAGAAAGAATAAAAGTAAAAAGAAGGAAGAAAAAGGCTTTTGTAAAATAGTTATTAAATGTAGCTTTAAAATACTTTTCAATTTTAATCCTTTTATTTCGAGTAATATTCATTTTCAATCGGTAGATAGTATTTATTATACATCGCTTTTGCTAATGCAATGGGGTCGCCGGTTGTGGAAGTTTTATAATCTTTCCTTTCATTTACCCAATTCCATTCCCAATCTTTTATTTGTTGGGTAAATACTTTCATATCTATTTCTTTTCCATCTTGCAAAGAAGAACAAACCTGTGCAAAAAATTTCTCCCAACGTGGTTTGTAAAAATCATTTAGCAAACCGCTCCATTGCCTGCACGAATATTCATTCAAAGGGCAATTTTTATCACCCCAAAGAGTAATCAAATCTTTTGCATTGAATTCATACAATGCTTTTTCTTTTTCATTATTTCCCCATTTCCTTGCACCAGCTACCCACGGCCCTAATAGAAAATCTTTTCGCGAAGCGAGCAATCTGTCCATATCTTCAATCAAAGTGATAAATTGCCGGCTGTATTTTTTAAAGGAAACCAAATTTTTATTTTTATAAGCATTAACAAATTTTTGCTGCAATGGGCTGGCATAGTTGGCCAAAACCTGCCTCGTAACATCTACTAAATCAAAACGGAAACCATCGCTGTTTTTGCAAGACGGGATTGCTTTTATCATTTCATCCCACGCAGGCAATAAATCTTTAGCATCATAATTTAATTTGGTGTTAGCCCAGCGCGTGGATGAATCAAATGTAGGCCTGGCTTGCATGATAGATTCTGCGCCATCTCTTTTGTATTTATCTGCGGGAACAGTATAAACTGTTTTACCTAAAATATTCCATGCTTTTAAAACATGAATATTTTTTACGCCATACCTGTTTAGAAGATATTCCGGCAACCATTTATTTAACTCAATACTTTTATTTCTCCAGGTATTATCCGCCATCAATTCATACATCACAGGGTTTTGTTCAATGCCTTCCATCGTGAGCCCAATACCTTTCATGTTTCCACTTTTAGGATCGTTCAAAGCTTTAGCAGGATCGATGGCAACGGTTTCAATCCGGCCAAACAAATTGGTATTGCCGCCAAAGTTATTTACCATATTCCAAATCCATGGTTTGCCATAAAATGCATCAGTTTGTTTCCAAACAGGGTAAATTTCGGCTGCAAGGTCTAATACAATCATCTTATCGTTGGGTACGGCTTTTAGTAATGCTTCTGTTTGTGGCTGCTTCCAGAATTTTCTATCACTATAAAAAAGCCAACCTTGCATAACCCAAATAGCAGCGCTGTCAGCAGCTTTCATTCCATCATATACCTTAGCACTCAGATTGCTTAAATACGATGGATCATCAGATGGCGGTTCATTTTCATTAAAAGTATCGGCGCTATACATATGATTTGTTCCCAGCATTTCGGTTTGTTTTTTCAAAAATCGTTTGCCAATTTCTGCAAAGAGGGAATCATTTGGTTCAAGTATGTAAGTATCCCCAAAATTATTATTCCAATTGGTAGTTTTCAATTTTGCAAATGGGAATCTTTTTTTAAAAGCCGAAGGTACATGGCCTGTAAAGGCCGGTAAAACGGGTGTCATGCCTAAGGCTCTTTCACGGGTAAGTATTTTCTTTTCCAATTCGAAATGAGATTTCATCCAACTTAATGGCAATGGGCCTCCCCAGCCATCAAGGTTGCCCATCCAAAACCAGGAAAAATAAGACGGCCCAGAGAAAAAATTCTTTAAATCATCATCGCTAAAGCCCATGTCTTTGTAAACAAGGTACCACGTATACGCTTCACCGGTAATAGCCAGCGGCATATTAATTCCATGCAAAGACATCCAGTCAATTTCTTTTTCCCAACGCGGCCAATCCCACCAACTCATGCTATAATTAAACGTGCAATAATTCAGGTAATAGCGGTATTCATAAGGAGTTTCTTTTCGGATTTTATTCTTTGGCTGTGGTAAAGAAGCGGGCAAATTTAGATTGGTTCCATTCCAGGTTATTTGAGCATGGCAATAGTTATTGAGGTAATAATATAATGCAGATGCAATGGCCACGCCGTTATTTCCCCTTAAAATAATTTTATTTTTTACTGATTCGATTTCAAAGGCATCCTTTTTACTTTCAGAAGTAAGTGGCCTAATAATAAACTGGTTTGATTGTTTGGGGACGATGCGCTTTATTAAAGCTTCCGAAATTTTAATATTTAATTGCGCAGATAATGCAGAACAATAGAAAAAAGAAACAAGTGAAATAAAAAAATATTTCATGAACAGGAAGCTTTTTATGTAAGAGGATTAACTCAAAATAATTTAGAATCGGGTACTAATTTTTCAAATTATTTTATAGTAAACCAACAAATAACCGTGATTTTTATTTTCTGATTTTCCTTTGAAGTAATACAATTTTTTTAATGCCTGGAATCAAATTTAGGTAATCTAAAACTTTAGGGTTTCCGGTAAATATTTTTTGATAAGGGTTTCATAATAAGGCCTTAACTTCTTGATGTCAGGCGGCTCAGGGCTTTTTGAATATAGGTCATACGTATTAAAGAGGTTTACCCATTTCAACATTTCCCTGTCATGGCTATCGAGCAAGTAATCGTATTCGCCTTCGCGGTGCCATGCATAAAAAGAATGGTAACGCAACATATATAATCCTTCTTCAGGAATATAATTTTTCAACATCTGGTAGATGTATTCATCATGCCCCCAGGAAATATGAACATTCCTCAAACCACATCCTTTTTCGTATATGCCATACCGTGAGTTATAATCTGGGTTGCAAAAATCAGGATTGTTTTTAAAAAAATCCGGGTAAACTATTTTGTCTGAATAAGCACAGCCAACCGGAAAAGTATCTCCAACAACAGCCCATTGCGGTTCGCCAAAAAGGCAAAGCACTTTCCCCATATCATGCATCAGGCCGGTTAATACCATCCAGTCAGTATGCCCATCCCTGCGAATGGCTTCGGACGTTTGTAACAAATGCTGAAACTGGTCAAGGTCAGTATCCGGGTCTGAATCATCTATCAATTGATTCAGAAAATCAAAAGCCTCCCAAACAGGCATCTCTTTTTTATTAAAATTCAGGTATTGATTTTTTTTCTCTATTACGAAATCATACGTTTGGTACTGATGGTTCAACCTGTAAAATTCTTTCACAGTGTCCCTTACCGTAGTTTCGTAATTTCTAAATTCAGCCTTAGACTTTTTTTCTGTTTCAGGATAACGTTCTAAAACATCATCTTCCCATTCATCAAGGCTTTGTAAAGGATTGATTTCTTCAGCGCTGAAATTTTTTTGTTGATTTTGCATAGCAACCTTTTTTGATTAAAATGACAAATGTAAGTTCCTTTTTTTTTAGCATTTTTACAAATAAGAAAGGCAGTTTTTTACGAATCCGCTTTTGAGAAAAATAAAACTGATAATTATTTTCAATAAATAATATATTGTGATGGCTTAGTATTTTATTTATTTACAAAACTGGTATGAATCTTCACATTGCAGATTACCTTATTATTATTGTTTATTTTCTTTTTGTTATAGGCGTTGGTTTTATTATAAAGAAGAAAATAAAAACCAGCAATGATTTTTTAACAAGTGGAAGAAATATTCCTTTGTGGATTACGAGCCTTGCGTTTATTTCTGCCAACCTCGGTGCCCAGGAAGTACTGGGCATGGTCGCTTCAGGGGCAAAGTATGGAATCATGACCGTTCATTTTTATTGGGTAGGCGCCATATTTGCGATGGTTTTTTTGGGAGTTTTTATGATGCCTTTTTATTATGGAAGCCGCGCTAGAAGCGTTCCTGAATTTTTAAAGCTTCGCTTTGATGAAAAGACAAGAGGATTAAATGCAATTTCCTTTGCAATTATGACCGTTTTCTCTTCAGGCATTTCTTTATTTGCTTTAGCAAAGTTGCTCGAAGTTATTTTACATTGGGATTTTGATGTTTCGATTTGGCTGGCAGCGGGCATCGTAATGATATATACATTTTTGGGTGGATTAACCAGTGCTGTTTATAATGAAGTGCTCCAGTTTTTTTTGATAGTTCTTGGCCTCTCGCCTTTGGTAATAGTAGCTTTGCACGATGCGGGCGGATGGTCAAATATAAGGACACTTTTGCAACCAGAAATGACTCATGCCTGGAAATATATGGGGCATGCAGATTCAAATCCGATGGGAATAAATTTCATGTCTTTGATTTTTGGATTGGGTTTCGTTATGTCATTCGGATATTGGTGCACAGATTTCCTCGTAGTGCAAAGAGCCATGATGGCAAAAAATATGAATGCCGCACAGCGGACTCCTCTCATTGCAGCTATTCCTAAAATGTTTATGCCGCTTATTGTTGTTTTGCCTGGCGTAATTGCTATCACACTCATGCAGCCAGCTTTGGCTTCGAAAGGATTTAATATTCCTTCGGATGGCAATGGTGGATTGGATTACACGATGACATTGCCAGCGCTTATTTCGCATTATTATCCAACAGGCCTTCTCGGTGTGGGCATTACCGCGTTGATTGCCTCTTTTATGAGCGGGATGGCAGGAAATGTCACTGCCTTTAATTCGGTATTTACTTTTGACATTTATCAGTCTTACTTTGTAAAAAATAAGTCAGACAAGCACTATCTTATTGTTGGCAAAATAGCCACCATTGCGGGAATTCTTTTTTCAATTATGACAGCCTATATCGCTACTGGCTTTAATAATATCAACGATTTTCTTCAACTGGTGTTCAGTTTTGTAAATGGCCCTTTGTTCGCCACTTTTCTACTGGGCATGTTTTGGAAAAGAACGACAGGCCATGGTGCTTTTTGGGGGCTTCTTGCCGGCACACTTGCTGCTGCAGCTACACATGGCTTAACTTTAGCTGAAGGAAAAGGTGGCTGGATGTATCCGTTGTATGAAATACACAGTGGTATGGGGCAGGCATTTATTGTAGCTTCAGTTTCCTGGATTGTAAATTTTTGCACCACCATAATTGTAAGCCTTTTTACAAAGCCGAAGCCCGATTCGGAATTGAAAGGGCTTGTATATTCATTAACCGAAAAACCATCTTACCACCAAAATAAATGGTACCTTAAAGTGGTGCCATTAGCGATTATTTTAATAGTTGCTACGCTCATTTTGAATTTTATTTTTTTCTAAAAAAAGCGTTTTATGTATAAAAAATTAAGTAACCTCGGATTTGTAATTGGAATATTTTTTATCATTATTTCCCTTATACTTATAATTGGGGGATTGGTGTCTTCTGCATTAGCTTACAAGTTAAATTTTTATACAGGTTTTTCTTTTTTATTATTTGGTATCGTTATGAGTTTTTTTAATAGTAACAGTGGCCAACATAAAGAGAAATAATTTTCAAACCCGTTACGGTTTTTTTAAAATTTTTATAAACCACCAACCATAGACTTTTTTCCTTCTATCTTTACAACTAAAAATTCAGAGGCTTGAATACAAAATTTAAATCAAATTATATTCCTTACTCGCAGACAGGAAAGTTTACTAAAATTGCTTTGGATTATGTTGCCGGGGCAGCAGGGCTAAAAGATTTTTATCAACATCCTGTTAACCTGGAAGGTATAAAATCTGCGATTATGGAAAGAAAAAAATTCAAAACCAATCGCGGTTTACTGGTTGAAGAATTTAGCAACCAATATAAAGATTTCAACGATTGTGATGCCATAAAAGTCAATATTCAAGCACTTTCGGATGAAAATACTTTCACAATTTGTACGGCGCATCAGCCAAATATTTTTACCGGCCATCTTTATTTTGTTTATAAGATTTTGCATACGATTAAACTGGCCGATTCTTTAAAAAAAGAATTACCGGAATATAATTTTGTTCCGGTTTTTTTTATGGGAAGTGAGGACGCGGATTTAGAAGAATTGAACCATATTGTAATTGATGGTGAAAAGTATAAATGGGAAACCCCGCAAACCGGCGCTGTTGGAAGAATGAAAGTAGATGACAACCTGTTGAAATTAATTGATAAAATTTCCGGGAGGTTATCTGTTGAAAAATATGGGAATGATTTAATTGAATTACTAAAAAAATGTTACCCGAAAAATTCAACGATTGAGAATTCGACTTTTTTGTTCGTTCACTATCTTTTTAAAGAGTATGGATTATTAGTTCTTTTGCCGGATAGTGCTGCATTTAAAAAAGAAATGATTTCTGTTTTTGAAGATGATATTTTTAATCATACTTCATCAGAAATTGTCAGCCATACTTCTGAAAAACTTTCAAAAAATTATAAAGCACAGGCTTACCCGCGAGAAATCAATTTATTTTATTTAAAAGATAATTTAAGAAACCGGATTGTTCCGGTGAATGATCGTTTCGTAATTCATGATACGGATATTGTTTTTTCAAAAGATGAAATAAAAAAAGAATTGCAGGAACATCCCGAAAGGTTCAGCCCGAATGTGATCTTGCGCGGATTATTCCAGGAGATGATTTTGCCGGATGTGGCGTGGATTGGCGGCGGCGGCGAACTGGCGTATTGGCTCCAGTTGAAAGATATGTTTAAAAATTATTCGG
>Ga0134126_10001603_pt1 | contig 28823 bp, 26 predicted proteins | sample KB31752_FD_96881 | JGI IMG/M metagenome (GOLD analysis project Ga0134126, IMG submission 96881) | Terrestrial soil microbial communities with excess Nitrogen fertilizer from Kellogg Biological Station, Michigan, USA - KB3-175-2 | ecosystem: Environmental > Terrestrial > Soil > Unclassified ... | reverse complement strand
AGAGACGTTCCGTAGGGGCGTTCCGATGCACGGGAAGCGCACCGCGCCGGCGCGGCTGCGCATCGTCAAGCAAACCGTGAATCCGTGGTACGAAGTCACCATCACCGAAGGCCGTCAGAATCAGATCCGAATCATGTTTAAGCATTTCGGTTTTCTGGTCGAGAAGCTAAAGCGCGTCAAGATCGGTTTCCTGGAACTGGGGGCGCTGAAACCGGGAGCATACCGCACGCTGACTCGCGAGGAAGTCGCCCGTTTCCGTCGCGTACTCAAGATGGACAGCGAGGACGAGACCGAGAAGGATAAACCGTCCGGCAAGCGACCGGTTGCTCAAGCTGCGGCACATCGCGCGCATAGCGGCCGGGTGGCCGGCCATGAATGACTCGGCCATTCGCGAGCTTCTGCAATCGTCAAAATCGATAGCGGTTGTGGGTTTATCGGGTAATCCGCTGCGTGCGAGCTTCGGAGTCTCCCAATATATGCAATCGCGGGGCTACAAAATTTTCCCCGTGAATCCGAACGAAGTGGAAGTGCTGGGCGAGCGAGCATTTCCGTCGCTCGATGCGTTCCCCGGTGCGGTCGATATCGTCAACATTTTTCGCCGCTCCGAATTTGTTCCCGACATCGTGGACGCCGCCATCGCCAAAGGCGCCCGCGGCGTCTGGATGCAGCAGGGCGTCATTCATCGCGAAGCGGCGGCGAAAGCGGAAAGCTTCGGTTTGCTCGTCATCATGGACCGTTGCATTGGTATGGAATACCGACGCCTTGTGCGCGGAAGCAGCAGTGGTGGTTGATGCGGTTCCAGTACTCGGCGGGGGCGCATCGCTACCGGAAAGCCTCCCCGGAAAGTTATCATGGAAGCAGGAGCATTTTCCGAAACAGTTCCGCAGTTTACGCCGATTAAGGCACTTACCTCCGGTTTCATCATGATTCCGAAGGCTCTTTTCAAGACTGTTTCATCCGTACAGTGTTAACCCCGCGCTCGCAAGACGCGGGGTTCTTTTTTCACTGTCCCTCAACCGCATCGACTGCCTCCGCGGAGAGACCCGGACTGTTATAATGTATAGAAGTTTCCCGCATTTGGCGCTATCGTCTAACGGTTAGGACGGAGCCCTCTCAAGGCTTAAATACGGGTTCGATTCCCGTTAGCGCTACCAATTTTTCAATCACTTACAGCGAATCCCGCCTGATTCCCGTTAGTTTAAGCGTCCAGATCCAAGCTTCCGAGCATTTTGATCACACATTGATCACCAAATTGGTGGATCTCCCAACCGCAGTACGATTGACGAAGCCTTCATCGCTGCTTTACGATAGTGAGGCAATGTACTTCTCCGTTATCTAGTTCTGGACTGAACGTGAACCGGCCGCGACCGTATGGTCGAGGTCCGTTCGCTCGCATCTGACTTTGCGGCGCTACGCGCCACCGATTCAGCAGGTCTAGTTCTGGAAGCAACAGGAGAAGTTTGTGTCTTGGTCTGAACGTTCCGTTCGGTATCACAAACAGCAAACAGACTGCGCCATCAGCCACGCATACGCGAGGCTTGCGCCGAACGTGTCCGTCACAGCAAAGTTTCGCGAATTGCTCGACTGCGTTCGAAACCGAGCGGTACGTTTGTTGGAAGCGCCCGTTATCAACGGACATCACCCCGGCGTCGAAGCACTCGTCAATCTATCTCGATTTGCACGCGCACATATTCGTCCAGCGACCGAGTGGTCGGGGACCGCGTCGTCGTGGCGGCTGGCGGTGTCGTCGCTTGCGCACCATTTGATCTGCAATTACGAGGTCCCAGTATTTCTCGCCTCGTCCTGGTATTCGCCTGAGGATGCAGCCGCGGACAAGAAGCGTGGTTGGTTCGTGGCGCACTCGCGTGGAATCAGCTTTCGATCGCTCGATCTGCCGATCGTAATGACGCGGAAGATGGAACACATTTTCCTCGCGTCACATGATCATCTGTCAATCGAATACGCGATCCGTCGGGCGGAACTTCTTGTCCTCGGCGCCCCCGCTGAATTTATCAAGGCGGTTTTGTCAACCCGGTTGGGAACAGACTTGAGCAATGGTGAGTTCTGGCGCACCGTTTGGATCTTCCTGATCGCAAACGTGAGCATCATTGACCGGACGCAGATTGGCCCGATGATTGACTTCATCCAGGCGATTCGACACGACCGCGTAGCTGTGCAGACGCCAGACGGAGTCGTGGAGTTGGATCCGCCTCAGCCGATGTTTTCAATTAAGGGGCGAACCGTACAATCGATGCTCCGTTTGATGCACGATTGGCATCGGAGTCTTGGTGTCGGCGGTGCCGGTCTCACATGGACGCCGTCATCGTTACACCCGATGCTGATTGAAGAGCCGAGTCACGACACTTCTGCTCCTTCGAGAATGTGGCAGCTAATGGAACTCACGAATAGCGAACAGCTCCGAACGGAAGGCTCGGCATTGCATCACTGTGTCGCCAGCTATGCTGACCGCTGCTCCCGAGGGATATCCCGAATCTGGTCACTCCGGTTCCGTCGGGGTGAGAAGCTTCACCACGTACTCACCATCGAAGTCGATCCGAAGAGGCGGGCTATCGTTCAGGCTCGCGGTTTGGCGAATCGGGCCGCGTCCGGAAAACCGCTGCGGCTCCTGCAAGACTGGGCTGATCGCGAGAGGCTACGGCTGGCTATCTGAAACGAACAATTTGCATGCGCTTTGATCACACATTGATCACACCGCAGGCCTCGGTGGGGGGATTAGAGAAAAGGCCGACTTGCATCCACGCAGAATCAGCTAGTTACGGCTAGATCGGACTACGTCGGACAGCGCGATTCGGGTTCGATTCCCGTTAACGCTACCAATTCTTCAATCACTTAGTACTTCCACCAAAGATGCTCAGCTCCGCGCGAGTTGGAGAGATCCGAACGCATACGGCTGTGCATGGCGTCGACTGTCGACAGTCGTTTACTCTCGCGCGGCGTATCAGCCGCTTTCGCTCCGAGATCCTTGAATAGACGCGAGTGGCCTTCAAGATGCTGCTGACACCTCATTCGGAGGATCAACTTGAAACTGAAAGTATTGCTGTGTTCGCTTGTGATAACAGCCTCTCTTTGTGCTCAGCAGCCGGCCGGCACGCTTACCAACCAGAGGATCGGGGATTTGGTTCAAGCGGGCGTAAGCAGCAGTGAGATCATTCGCATCATTGGCTCAGCCCAAACCGTGAACTTTGATCTACGGCCGGGATCGACGGACAATCTCTTGAGCGCGGGAGTCTCGGAAGAAATCATCAAGGCGATGGCGGCAAAGGAGACCAGAACCCCGCTTGCTTCCCCAGTTCACAAATCGAATGAGCAGCGCTCGGCGAGCGATCCGCTGCCACAGCCAACCGGCAAGGCGAGAGTGTTTGTCCAGGAGGCCAATGATTCGTGGTCATTCACCCCTTCGAGGCATTTCGGTTTGGGCAGCACTCACCCACAAACCGTCGAAGTGATGAAGACGTTCAGTGAAAGCTGCCCGGACGTTATTGTCACGAATGACCCTCAAAAAGCAGATTATCGAGTTGAATTCGAGCGTGAATCGGGCAAGCTAGCCCGCAGGCACAATAAATTCGCTGCCTTTAATCGATCTGGCGATCTGGTCTATGCCGATTCAACGCGAGCGCTGGGCAACGCCGTTCGAGGATTCTGCGCTGCAATTCGGCAGACCGCAATCTTCTCTAGTGCCCAAAGTTCTGGCAATTAGCAATCTTGAACGTGTCCGGCGTAACACAGTCGCGTATTTGCAACCAGAAGAAAACGTGAGATACATCAACGCTTGTTGCACGTTGGGTGGATTCTCGTGGCCGGCTCAATAGCGTCCGCATTCTCATCCACGTTGCTGGCTATCGGCCTGATCGGCGGGTTTCCCTTATCTCGCAGTGGCTTCAATCCTCGACGGGCTTGAAAAAAAAGGCAATAGCATCGATCGCCGCCAGCGCTAGCCTCGCACCTATTACGCTCGCCGCTTCCCCCCTGACCGGCAGCGCCTTACGCGCGGCATATACTCTTCGCGGATGACGCGCTGCATCGCTTCCCGAGCTTGGCGCTTTCGCTCCGTTGAAGATGGCCGCTCCTTAACAGTCGGGTTCGGCGCCGGCAACCCGGCGTCTTCGTGACCCTTGCTAGCCGCAGGGCCATGGACACTCCCTCCGTGTGCTCTCGCGCCGCCGCCGCGTTCATCGGCATCTGATAGCTGCGCTGCCCACGCGGGCTTCCAGCCGGTTCCCTTACAATCGGTCCGACGCTTTGCCGCCGATTCCGGAATTAGTTCAAAACATTTGCGTTCGAGGGGTCGTGATCCATCTACTTTCCGGCGGAATTGACCACGTTGCGTCCTAGGTTCTTCTTGAAATCCGAAATTGGCGTCGACATTCGTATTTTCCCGTATATAACGCTTGCCGCTCGGTTACTTCCGCCATTGGACCACTAAGTGCATCTTGCTTTGCGTGAACAAATTGACTGGGCAAACAGCGTAAAAGCGGCCATCAAGATACTCCTCTAAATAACCGCCAGTTTTAACGGTTCGGAGCATATTGTGTCCCGCGGAAAGCTATACCCGGAAAGAACTTTTTTGTCCGCTGGAGACCTATATGAAACGTACACTTGGCGTGTGCTTACTTATTTTTATCTCTGCGCTGTTGTCGCACGCGCAAGAGATTATGCCCATCGTCACCATTGCCACCGTACCGGAAAGGCCCCACACGCCGGCGCGGCATTGGGCCTGGATTGGCTCGATGGGATTCCTGGCCGCGGGACAGTTCATGGATTATCAAAGCTCGCTGGGCAAGCATGAAGCAAATCCGGTCATCGGCAACCAGAACGGCCAATTTAACGCATCACGCGGCCTATCGCTCAAACTGGCTATTGCTGGCGGGGCGATTGGCACGCAAGTTCTCATGCACCATTTCTCGCGCAATCACAATTCCGATGTGATGTTCACCGGCACGAACAGTGTGCTAGGCGGTATCGGACTCATTACCGCGATCCACAACTACGGCGTGCCGCGAGTGAAATGACGGCGGCCGCGCCGGCCGTTTCTCAGGCGCGGCATTCCCCTATTTCGCAAGTGTTGATTTTTCCTTGACAGAACACCGCCGTCACTGCTACAGTTTTGCAAATATCTTGCAATGCTTGCAAAGACGACTCTCGACGAGGTAGGGCGCGAAGTCGGTGTATCCGCCAGCACTGTTTCCCGCGTTTTGAGCGGCGCGCCCGGCGTTAATGAGGGAACCCGGCGCAAGGTGCTCACGGCGGTTCGCAAGCTGAACTATCAACCAAGTGTGGCGCACCGGGAGCCCGGACAAAGCCGCCTTATCGGCTTCCTGATGCCGGCCGAAGCGGAGCACTGGGGTATCCGCAGCAACTTCACGGAGCAGGGGCTAAATGCCATTTGCGACGTAGCCGCCCAGTTCAAATACGGAGCCATGGTGGGCGCGTACAACTCGAACCTCGGTGAAAAAGCCGAAGACGAGATGATCGCCCGTGGTGAATTCGCCGGCGCGCTACTGTTCCGCACGAAGGACGAGATGCATGACTCCGAACCATTTCGGAGCCACGACATTCCCTTTCTCGTAGTAAATCGAGTGCTGCCCGACAGTTCCTTGAACTACATCGGTCCCGATCACCTGAAGATTGGTTACGTGGCGGCAGAACACCTCCTGCAATGCGGATACCGCCGCATTGGCTTGCTCCTGGGCAGGACCTGCTATATGAGCCACAGGCTCTATCAAGAAGGCTTTCGCCAGGCGCATGCGTCCGTGGGGGCGGCAGTCGATCCGGAATTGGTGACGGAAATCGAGTTGAACGTCGAAGGCGGCTATGCCGGCGCTCGCGAAATTATGCAGCGGCGTAAGCCTCCCGAAGCCCTGGTGGTGACTGGCGATAGAGCGTCTCTTGGATGCTTGAAAGCGCTGCTCGATCTGAAGCTAAAAATTCCTGCCGACGTGGGGGTAGTGGCGATGGACGGCACGCACGAAACGGCGTTCGCCAACCCGCCGCTCACCGCCGTCGAGATTCCCTGGTACGACATGCTGGCGATGGGAACGCGCCTGCTGATCGACCTGATCGAACATCGGCCGCCTATTGAACAAATCGGCGTTTGCTATTCAACCCGGCTGGTGGTTCGCAATTCCACTCCGGCGAAGGCTGTCTCGGCATGAGGAACATCGGTAAGCAGCACGGTCGAAAACCGGCTCGCTCAGGCGGGGCGGCGGTGTGCCAAGGCATTCTGCGCTCGGAGCCGCCGCACGTTAATACGCGGGTTGCCGCGTTATTTCGCGTTTTGTAGTCGTTGTGTTTTTAGATTCTTTGGGGGAAATCTAATGATGAGCTTTTTGAAAACGAGAGTGGCTGCCCTGTTGTGCGCCTGCCTCATGTTGGCTACCTGGGCATCTGCCCAATCCACGTTCGGCGTGATCCTCGGAACCGTTAAGGACAACTCCGGCGCCACGGTGCCGAACGCCAAAATAACAATCACCAACATGGACGAGAACACCACTCGCGATGTTGTTTCGAATAGCAACGGCGATTTCGAAGCTGTGAACACGAAACCGGGGCATTACCAGGTTGAGGCGACCGCCTCCGGGTTTCAAACATCCACCGCCACCGGGTTGCTGCTCGTAGCCCGGCAGACGTTGCGAGTGGACGTCACCCTACAATTGGGGCAAGTAAGCCAGTCCGTTACGGTGGAAGCCGGCGCGGGCGTCATCGCAACGGACACACAGACCATCTCATCGAGCATCAATAGCGGCGAATTGATGTCGCTTCCGGCAAATACTCGCGCCGCCGACAGCACCAGCCCCTACGACCTGATCGCCACGCTTCCCGGCGTTCAATCCGACAACAACGGCAACTTCACCATCCAGGGCAATCTTCCTTCACAGACCCAATATTCGGTGGACGGCATCTCCACAACCGACGTCACCGGCAACGGCCCCCAGCGGAAAGCATTCACGTCAACGGAAATGATTGCCGAGATGAAGGTGCAGGCGGTGGGAAACAACGCCGAATACGGCCAGTCGGGCGATGTAACGACAATCTCAAAGAGCGGAACGAACGCCGCGCACGGATCGGTCTTCTGGTACAGCCAGAACCGCGCGTTCGACGCAAACCGCTACGGCGCCATCACGAAACCGCAGAAAGTCGCGAACGATCTGGGCGTCAGCGGAGGCGGACCCGTTATTATCCCGAAGATCTACAACGGCAAGGACAAGACGTTCTTCTTCGGCGATTTCGAGCGTTTCACGTTCCCACGCGGCGAAACTATTCAGAATCGCGTGCCGACCGAGGCGATGCGCAACGGCGATTTCAGCCACGAGAACGTGACGCTCAAAGATCCCGTCACTGGAATTCCTTACGCGAACAATATCATTCCAACATCGAAGTTTAACGACGTCTCGAACAAAATTCTTTCTCTCTATCCGCTGCCGAATGCAGGCGACCTGACGACAGTACACGATGCCAATTACATCGACAATCGCGACAACGGTTATAACTCAAACCAGTACGACATTCGTATTGACCATTACCTGACCTCGAAACAGTCCATTTATGGCCGGTGGACATGGCTTAATACGGATACGATGAAGCCAACCCAACTTCTCCTGCCTTCGGTGAAAAACCTGGAGAAGAACCGAATGTTTGTGGTATCGCATAACTACACGATCCTGCCCAATCTCTTGAACGAAGCGCGTTTCGGGTTTACGAATTTCGACAGCACCAACGGGATGGACTTCGATGGACCCGCGTTTGCCGATTCGCTTGGCCTGGTTGGCCTCGGTCCGAAGTATCCGTTTAACGGGCTTCCGGAAATCAATTTCAACAACCTGGAAAGCGAAAATATCGACAGAGTGGACGGGTTCAGTAAGTCGCATACCTACCAGGGAACCGATAATCTGACCTGGACGCATGGACGCCATACGATGAAATTCGGCGCCGACATCCGCCGGATGCGCGCGGGATCGGACCTCGGCTTCATCGGCGCGAACAACTACGGCAATTTCGATTTCACCGGCAATTTCTCCGGAGCGCCGTTCGCGGATTTCCTGCTGGGCTTGCCGCACTCGACATCCTACGCGATCGTGAAGAACGACAACGACGGCGTCACCACACACTATGCCTACTACGCGCAGGATAGTTTCCGAGTGAATCAGCGATTGACACTCGAGTATGGTCTGCGATACGAATATCACCCCTCGTATCAAGACACCGGCGGAAACATCGGCAACTTCGACCCCAGCGTGCCGAAATCCGGCCGAGTTATCTATCCCACGGGTAAGGAGGCGAATCTCGCTCCAGGTTACCTAGCCTCGTTTAATGCCTGTCCGGAACTGGGAAGCACCGATGGGCCATCCTACAACGGCGCACCTTGCACTCCCGTGCTCTCGGCCAAGCAAGCCGGCATTCCAGAGGGCTTGCGCTTCGTGCCGAAGCTCCGCTTGCTTCCGCGCTTCGGGTTTGCGTACCGTCCGTTCAGCGACGACAAAACCGTTATTCGCGGCGGATTCGGCGTCTACAACGTGGTCGTCTTAGGCAGCGTGTTCTATTCGCTGACCGGAACCCTGCAGGCGGATGCCCGGCAGTTCAACAACTTCGACACGCAAGGAAGACCCACCGTCGTTTGGCCGCAGATCTCACCAGGCGGAAGCGGAATCGTTGCCGACGATCTCGGCAATGCTTACTTTGGAACGGCAAACGCAATTCATTTCAAGGACCCGTATTCGTTCCAATACAATCTATCCATCGAGCGTGAGATTGGCCAGGCAACCGGCCTGCGCCTGTCTTTCATCAGCCAGCGCACGTATTCGCTGGTGTGGGCCGAAAATTACAACCAGTCGTACTACTCGACGGACTTTTACATTCAGCAGCCGCTGAGTTCCCGCCCATTCCCCAATTGGGGTGAAGTAAACACGCGCGATACCGGCGCAAGCGCGTTTTACAACGCGGGACAAGTGGAAGTGAATCATCGCCTGCGTGGCGGGTTACAACTCAATTCGACGTATACCTTCGCCAACAACATGGCCGACAATCAAGGACCGAACCCGAGTGGGTTTGCGGGCGAGACTGCCGGCGGCCGCACTATGGACGCCTACAACCGTCGCGCTGAATACGGTCCGGTTTATGCGACGCGGCGGCACCGCTGGCTGACGACTGCCGTTTACGAGTTGCCGTTCGGACGAGGGCGGCAGTTCGGCTCAAATTCCAATGCCATTGTCGATACCGTGCTAGGCGGCTGGCGCCTGAGCTCCATCTTCCTCTGGCAGTCGGGCCCGTTCATGACGCCCACCTTCTCCTCGGGAGACCCGTCCGGCACCGGCTCAGGCTTTCAGCGCACCCAACATCCGGACCGTGTCAGCGACGGCAATTTGAGCAACCCGACCCGCGATCACTGGATCGATACCGGCGCGTTTACTTGTCCGGGCACGCCCGGCTGGGAGCCGGGAACGGACTGCACGATTGGCGTCACGCCGGGCCAAGATCTTGCGCCCATCGGACGGTTTGGCAATTCGGGGCTTGGCGTTATCAAGGGCCCAGGAACAATCAACCTGTCAATGGGCCTGGCCAAAACGTTTTCGATCACCGAGCGGATCAGGCTAAAACTCGAAGGGACATTTACCAATCTTCCGAATCACCCCAATCTAGCCGATCCGCAAATGGCGATCGATAGCAACAGTTTCGGCCAGATCACGCAGGCGCGCAAAGCCGATTTTGGCGGCAGCCGCACGGGCGAAGTCGGAGTGCGCATCGAGTTCTGATTGAAGAGTGCTGCCACGACAGGCGGCGGACATCTTCATCAGGACGCCTTCAACCAAACAAGGCGGCCACGATGTTTTGCATCGTGGCCACCTCGCTTTTTCCGTTTTCGAACTCAACTTTCAGAGCTGCTTGGGATCACTGCACGTATCCAAGGCTCTTCAGCACTTCTTCATCATGCGGGCTGAGTTTCTGCTCGGTTGCACGAGTTTCCGTTCGTGAAAACCACTTCTTTAGCGCCGAGGTGTCAGCCTCATAAGTGGAATTGCTCGCCGTGAGGATACGAGCGTGAAGCTCATGAGGGTCGGAGCGGAGGTCATACAGCGACAGCTTCTTGTTCCCCGGGTCCCAGATCGCTTTCGAAAAGTCGTCGATCCGTCCGAAATGCGAAGGCAGCTCTTCATTTTGCACCCACATCCAGGAGAGCCATTGCGGAGCATATCCCTTCTTACCCGGAAATGTGACGTAGTAAATCCGCCGATCCGTCGGCTGCCCGCCGTCCTTGAGTGAACTTGCCAAGCTGCGGCCGGAGAACACGACAGGCACTTTCTCCTTGGCAGCCTCTACGTTCTTCACCGTCAGATCGACGATGGTCGGCGTGACGTCGATAATCGACACGGGAGTGTCGATCACCTGACCGGCCTTGACATGACCGGGATAGCGGACGATGAAGGGAATGTGAATGATGCCCTCGAATAGATGGCGTCCGTGGCCGACATAGCCGTGTTGTCCGAGGCTCTCGCCATGGTCGGCAACCAGCACGACCATCGTCGAATCCTTGATGTGCATGGCATCCAGCGCCGCAAGCAATTTGCCGATGCTGTGGTCCGTGTAATAAATCTCCGAATCGTAATTGCGCATCCGCTCGCGCATGCCGTCGTCTTTCGGCGGTTGATAAGGATGCGCCTTGTCTACATCCGCCGGATCAAAGCCCGCGCGGAACAGATACGGTTCATGCGGATCGAAATAGTGAACCCAAAGGAAGAAAGGCTTTTTCTTGTTTGCGTGCTTGTGAAGCCATTTCAGCGCACGAGGCGTGACGTCTTCCGCGTAGCGGCTCGAATTGAACAGTTGATATGTGCGAGTTAGATGTTCATCGTAAGAGTCGAAATAACGATTGAGATGCGTCAGCCGGCCAAGCAGGGGCCACGAACTGACGAATGCGCCTGTCTGATAACCGTGGCCGCGCAAAATCTGTGGCAGCGTAACAATGGCGCGGTTGTCGGGAAGAGCAACTCCGTTGCGCCTGACGCCGTTCTCCTGGGGATAACGGCTCGTGAAAAGCGAAAGATGTGCCGGTCCCGTTAGGGGAATGACAGTATAGGCACGAGAGAAACGTGTTCCTTCCTGAGCCAGCCCGTCGATATAGGGACTGGTTCTTCGCGCGTATCCGTAGCATGAAAGATGGTCCGCCCGAAGAGTATCGATAGAGATTAGCAGCACGTTGGGCAGCGGAGCATCGGTGGGCGCCGCCCACAAACACGATCCGCCAAGCGCCGCAGCCAGAATCAACCAGGTAATCCGCATAATTTTTTCCTAAAGAAGTGAAGACGCTCAAACCTGCACCTCTGCGCAGCAACAAAACATACGAGGCGAGCGCCGCTCATGGCAAAAATGTTCTCCAAAATGGCGGAGGAAGTTTGCCGGGATCCATTGACGCTTGGAAATTCAGCGCGATCCGGCTGAGGCGTTCAATGAGGTCTGGATGATCCGCCGCGACATTATCCCGTTCTCCTGGATCTTTTTCGAGGTTATAAAGCTCCGGAGGATGGCAATAAACGGGTGTGCTCAAGTGGCCTTTCGGGCCGCGCTTCCGCCTGATAAAGTGAACCTTCCAATTCCCCGCCCGCACCGCAAACAGCCGCCTCCCGCTGTAATAAAAGAACTCATGCTCAGGCGACGGAGCTTTGCCTTCCATAAAGTCGACTAGCGACTTTCCGTCGATTACACGATCCGGCGGCAGCGTTCCTCCCGCGATTTCGACACAAGTTGGAAAAAGGTCCATCAGAGAAGCAATGCCTTTCAGCTTGAGATTCGCGGGAATGTGCCCCGGCCATCGGGCAATACACGGCACTCGTGTGCCGCCTTCCCACGTTGTTCCCTTGCCGCCGCGAAAAGGACCGGCGCTGCCGGCGCGCTTAACGAACTCCGTGCGAATGGCCGGCCCGTTGTCGCTTGTAAACACAGTCAAGGTATTTTGATCGAGTCCCCGAGCCTTTAGAGCGGTCAAAATCTGGCCTACGCTCCAGTCAATTTCGTCGACCGCATCGCCGTATAAACCATAAGAAGACTTGCCCCGAAATTTTGCCGAGGCCGCAAGAGGAACGTGCGGCATCGTATACGGCAAATACAAAAAGAAGGGTTTGGCTTTGTTGCGGTCGATAAACTCAATTGCCTGCTGCGTATAGCGCTGCGTGAGAGTGTCCTGATGCGCGGGCGATTCGATGATCTCCTCATTGCGATATAACCGGATGGGCGGCCAATCCACCACGCGCAGTGTCATGTCGTTGCTGTAGTGAAGGCCGTAAAAATATTCAAACCCATGGCGATTCGGCCCATAGCGAAGCATGTCGCCGAGATGCCACTTGCCGATACATGCCGTGGCATACCCACACGATTCGAGAGCCTGGCCAAGCGTTATCTCGTAATCGGAAATGCCGAAATGCTCCTTCGGAGCCAGAACCCTGGTCAATCCCGAGCGAAGCGGGTAACGACCGGTAAGCAGCGCCGCGCGTGAGGGTGTGCAGGTTGGAAACGCGTAAAATTCTTCCAGCTTGGCGCCCTCTTCCGCCATTCGATCGAGATTCGGCGTATGGATCTCGGTGCTGCCGTAGCAGGAAAGATCGCCGTAGCCGAGATCGTCGGCGAGCAGCAGCACGAAATTTGGCGTGTGGGAGGAAGTTTCGGCAAGCAACTCACGATCGGCGGCGAGGTAGGCGGCGAACACCGAGGAAATAAATTTGCGCCGGTTTGTCATTTCATATTTGCAAGACCAGTGCGTTCGCGGACGAAAATCGACGGACAATTTCAGATTAACATTGCTTCATGTTTAATCTGCCCGCGGAGTAGAATGGGGGCGTGTCCACGCGTCTGCCGGTACGAAACAACTACATCTTGATCGTCTTCGATAGCTGCCGGTACGACTCTCTGGTGCGCGCCCGGCCGCGGGTAATGAAGAAATTAGGCGCCGTCGAGCGACGTTGGTCTTATGCGTCGTGGACGTCTCCCTCTCACTACAACTTGTTAATCGGATTGCTTCCGCACAAGAGTCCCCGGCATGTTTACGCGTCGGAGTATTACAAAACAGAATTCCTGAAATTTAACGAGCGGCTGGGCATGGAAGATCTGAAATTCGCTTCTCTAGTGCCAAGACTCTATCTTCCGTTGTTCCTCAAAGAGACCTTGGGATATCGAACCCACGCCCGTGTTTCGCTCCCGGTGCTGAATCCGAAGACCATCTTGAACCAAGGATTCGATAGCTACAAGCTGATGGAAAACCACAACGACATGCGCGCCATGCTGCGCGAAATGACGTTTTCGGAAGAGCATCCGTCGTTCTATCTTCTGAACGTCGGTGAAACGCACTACCCCTACGCGTTACCGGACGAGCCTCCAGAAGAATGGCCGCGCATCAGCGGTGTTCACGGCGTTTTTAAGCATCTGGACGACCACGTTGTGGGCGGGAAGCTAATCAAGCGCAAGGAGAAGTTCTTTGACAGCGAAAAGCTGGAAAAGCTGCGCAAGAGGCAGGTTCGAGCAGTCAAATATCTCGATGGGGTGATTGAGGAACTTTTCGACCTTGTGCCGAAGAACACATACATCACCATTACGGCCGACCACGGCGAATTATTTGGAGAAGACGGCTATTTCGGGCACGGCCCCATTCAACACCCAAAAGTATGGGAAGTGCCTTTGATCGAAGGCAAGCTCCGATGAGAACATCCAGACAATCCGAAAAAAGCAGGATCTCCGCGGTAACGAATGGAGTCCTTCTCTGTTTGGTGGTGGCCGGGTTTGCCTGTTCGCTCCAGCACCACGCCGGCGAAACGCAAGTGGCGTATATCGGACCGGGCGCCGGATTCGCTTTTCTCGGCTCGTTTCTGACACTCGTCGCCGGCTTCTTTCTGGGACTGGTTTCGTTTCTCTCCTGGCCCTTTCGAATGCTCTGGCGTCTGGTGCGCCGCCGGAAGGGCTTTCGTCATGCGCGCGTGCATAAGATCATCTTTCTCGGGCTGGACGGCCTAGACCCACGGCTGACTGAGAAGTTCATGAGCGAAGGGAAGCTCCCGAACCTGCAACGGTTGAAAGAGCAGGGCGCTTATAGCCGCTTGAGGACAACCTACCCGTCGTTATCGCCGGTCGCCTGGTCGACATTTGCAACGGGCGTCAATCCTGCAAAGCACAATATCTTCGATTTTCTAAATCGCAGTTTGAAAACATACGTGCCGCAGTTGTCCTCGGCGCATGTCACCAAACCGCGGCGCATGCTGCGGATAGGCCGCTGGCAGATTCCGCTATCCCGGCCTGGCATTGAGATGCGCCGCAAGAGCCAGCCGTTCTGGAAACTGCTCGGAGAGCAAAACATCGGCTCGACCATCATTCGCGTGCCGATCACGTTTCCGCCCGACAAGTTCAATGGCCGGCAACTCTCCGCGATGGCGACTCCGGATTTGCGCGGCACGCAAGGGAGCTTCTCTTTTTTCACAACGCGCCTCGGCGAGGCAACCTACGAGGGCGGCAGCCGTTATCCGCTGAAGCGCGCCGGCGATCGCTTTGAGGGTGAACTGGAGGGCCCGGATAACACTCTGGAAGAAAGCGCCGGCGCTCTGCGGATTCCGTTTCGGATTGAGAAGAAGGCGAAAGACCCGGTCTACCTCTTGCGGGTCGGCAAGGAATCGGTAACTCTTCAACCGGGAGTGTATTCGCGATGGATCAAACTGGCGTTTCGAGCCGGACCCGGCTTTAAGATATCCGGCATCGCCAGATTCCTGATCACTGAAACCGAGCCTGAATTTTCGCTATATGTATCGCCCATACAGATCGATCCGGAGAAGCCGGCATTACCGGTGAGCCATCCATCGTTTTACGCGGCGTATTTAGCCAAGTTGTTCGGGACCTTCTCGACGCTTGGCATGGCGGAAGACACATGGGCTTTAAACGAAGGAGTCATTAGCGAACAAAACTTTCTGGATCAGGCATATCTCTTACTGGAGGAACGGGAAGCAATGTTCCGGAACGCGATGGAGAAAACGCGTCGTGGCGTTGTTGCGTGCGTCTTCGACACCAGCGATCGAATACAGCACATGTTCTACCGCTACCTCCATTCGAATGGCGCCCATGACGGGGCTTCCGCGGTAGCGTTCGGCGGAACGATTGAAGAGATGTACAAGAAGATGGACAACCTGGTTGGGCTCGCATCGAGCTACGCCGACGACAAAACAGCGCTGTTCGTACTCTCGGATCACGGATTCTGTTCCTTCCGGCGTGGCATCAACCTGAACAGTTGGCTGCGCGACAACGGCTACCTGGTATTGCAGGACGGAGCCCGCGAGAGCGGTCCCTATTTCCGCGGAGTAGATTGGAGCCGGACTAAAGCGTACGCGGTTGGATTGGCGGGGTTTTATATCAATCTGAAGGGCCGTGAGGCCGGCGGAACCGTTGCGCCGGGCGATGAAGCGGAACTGCTAAAACGGGAACTCATTCGGCGATTGGCAAACCTCTTCGACGACGAATGCAACGAAGTCGGCATCCGAACCGTCTATGCGACAAGCGATCTTTACAAAGGTCCGTACGCCGCGGAAGCACCCGACCTGATTGTCGGATACAACGATGGGTATCGAACGTCGTGGGATGCCGCCGTGGGGCAAGTCACCGCACACGTCTTTGAGGATAATCGCAAGGCCTGGAGCGGCGACCATTGTGTAGATCCAATGCTGGTGCCGGGCGTCTTCTTCAGCAATCGCAGAGTAGAGGCCGATAATCCTGGAATCGAAGACATGGCGCCGACCGCGCTGAGTCTGTTCGGATTGGAGCCGCCGCGCTGGATGGAAGGCAAGCCTCTGCGTGTCGATGTCGGCTAACCCAACGTGGAGGCGCTTTGCCGCCGTGAGGCGCCGGAAGAGCGCTACAGCCGTTTTGCGATTCAAGCGATACTTGTCAGCGGCTATTTGCATTCTTGCGGCGTTCGCGGAGATGTCGTGCCATACGGAGAAGGTATTATCCAGCGCGCACGGGAAGCGAATTGTGGTTCTAGGGATCGACGGCATGGATCCCGGTTTTCTCGAAAGACACTGGGCGGATCTTCCGAACCTGAACCGCCTGCGGCACGAGGGCGAATTTAAGCGCCTCGCTACAACCACCCCACCGCAGAGCCCGGTAGCCTGGTCCACGTTCATTACCGGTATGAAGCCCACGGGGCACGGCGTCTTTGATTTCGTCGAACGCGATCCGGATACGTTGCTGCCGCGCTCGTCCATGGGCGAAACGGCGACAGGGGGCATTTCATTACCGTTAGGCCCTTATCTGTTGCCGCTTTCGCACGGCCATATCGAGACGTATCGAAAAGGCATGCCCTTCTGGAAAATACTCTCTGCGCACAACGTGCCCGCTACGATTCTTCGCATGCCCACGAATTTCCCACCGGTCCAGTGCGACGCTTGTAAGTCGCTTTCTGGGATGGGAACTCCGGACCTTCGGGGGACTTTTGGTGAATTCTCGTATTACACGGATGACCCGGATCGGACGCCGGGCGACGTCCCCGGCGGAGATATCGTTCGAGTCCGGGTAACGGACGGGCGTGCCGTTCTGCGCGTTCGCGGACCGGACAATTCCCTAAGAAAAGATCGTGCGCCCACAGTTGCGGATATTCGCGTCTTTATAGATCCGGCAAATGCCGCGGCCCGGTTTGAAGTCGACAATCAAACGACTGTGCTGAACGAAGGTGAATGGTCGCGCTGGCTTCATGTGCATTTTTCGCTCGTTCCGTGGATTCAGAGCGCGGAAGGAATATTCCGAATCTATCTGAAGCAAGTCCACCCTCGTCTCGAAATATACGTTTCGCCGGTGAATATCGATCCCGCGAATCCCGATCTACCCATTTCCTCACCAGGTTCCTATAGCCGTACGCTTGCGGGCGCCCTGGGGCCGTTTTACACGCAGGGTATGGCCCAGGACACCGCCGCGTACCGGCAGCATGTCTTCACTAAAGACGAATACCTCGCTCAGAGCAGCGAAGTATCTCGCGAGCTGTTGAAGGTCCTCCGACACGGCTTGACGCATTTTCGGAATGGATTGCTGTTCTTCCATTTCTTCGGAGTCGATCAGAATTCGCACATGCTCTGGGGCAAGTATGAGGACGACTTACTGAACACTTATAAACTGGTGGATCGAACTGTCGGCTGGGTGCAAAGGCACATGGGCCGCGGTACGCTCATCGTCATGTCCGACCATGGCTTTACCAGTTTCGATCGAGCGGTAAATCTGAATACCTGGCTTATGCAGGAAGGATTTTTGACGCTGAATGGTCCGGCTCAAACCGGAAGCGATGAACTGTTCGCGCACGTGGATTGGTCGCGAACGAAGGCATATTCCATTGGCCTGAATGCTCTTTACGTCAATCAACTCGATCGCGAGCGATATGGCATTGTTGCTCCCGGGGAGGAAACCAAGACTGTTTTGACAAGCATCCGCGACCGCTTGCTGGCGTTTCGGGACCCCAAAAACGGAAAGCCCGTCGTGGCGAGTGTCTCTGAGCCGGACGAAACCGATCAGGCACTTTCCGACACAGCCCCGGATATGATCGTCGGCTACTATCCCGGCTATCGATCGTCGTGGCAAACGGCGCTCGGAGGCGTGCCGGCAGACTTGATCGACGACAACACTGACGAGTGGCGGGGCGACCATTGCATTGCCCCTCAATTCGTGCCGGGAGTGCTGCTGAGCAATCGGAAGAGCAAGCTTGCCGATCCGCATCTTTACGATTTGACCGTTACGATGCTTTCCGAATTTGGCATATCCAAACCATCGGAGATGATTGGCCAATCAATTTACTAAATGGAGAGCGCATGGCCACTTAGCTAGCAAATGGTTAACCTGGCACAAAGCGGGCGAGGCATGCCTCCCCTACAACAGACTGCGAACTCCTGTAGCGGCCGGATATGCCCGGCCCGAACGCGATACTGAATTTTCCGGAGAGACGCCAAATGTTCAAGGCAACACTGAAATTCGACAAAGATTTGATCGAGCGAATCAAGAAATGTAGCGAGTTGGCGGGATATAGCTCGCCGGAAGAGTTCGTGCAACACATCGTGGAAAAGGAACTGGCACGGCTCGAAGATGCGGAATCGGACGAAGAGATCGTAAAGAAGATGAAGGGACTCGGCTATTTGGAATAGCCGTAACGTCTCGTTCAAAGACATGGCTCAGGAATGGATACGTGCATGGCTATCGAGGCAGTATGATTAGCCTCGCTGGAATCGGAATAGCTGTTGGGCTTGTGTTTTTGCTGATCCTGCGAAAGCTTTCCAATCAGGAGGCGATCCGGAAGATACGGCGCCAGATTCAAGCATGCCTCTACGAACTGCGGCTTTTTGTGGATGAGCCGGGCCTCATTTGGCGCGCGCAGGTCCGCTTAGTGACGCTCAACATTCGTTATTTGGCGCTGATGCTGCGACCGGCATTGATATTGGCCATTCCGATGCTATTCCTGTTCGCCGTTATGGAGCCATTTTATGGGAAGGCGCCGCTCGCAATTTCCAAGGACTCGATTGTCACGATAAAGCTGGCTCATCCTCCCGGTCCTCTGATTGCCCCGCCGATCTTACAGCCCCCGGATGGGATCGAAGTCGCAACGCCCGCTGTGCGCATGCAAGGCACAGGCCAGGTTTGCTGGCGTATCCGGGCAGTGAAGGCCACTTCGGGATTGCTGCGCGTTGTTTTTCCAACCGAGATCGTCACCAAGAAAATCGTTTCGGGCACTGATCCGGAGTTCTTGTCCACGAAGCGTGTTCGATCGTTTTGGCAGCTATTTTGGCATCCGACGGAATCGCCCCTTCCCAAAGGGAACGTCGAGTGGATCGAAATTGATTATCCTTCGCGAACGATGGAATGGATCGGATTGGACTTACCCTGGTTTGTCTGGCTGCTGGTGTTTTCATCGCTCACTATCGTTGTGCTCATGCGACCTCTGCGAATCGCGTTTTGAAACACCTGAATGCATCTGGAGTCCGCTCCGTTGAAGACGCCCGCAAAAGAGTCCACTCCCTAACAGTCGCGGTTCGGTGCAGCACCGCATTGCGCCCGGGATTGGCGCCGAGCTGATCATGAGCCTAAGCGCTCGCTCCAATCGCGAAACGGTCAACTGGTCTGCACCGAACCCCGACCGTTAGGGGAGGGGACAGCAGCGGTGCGTTACGCACCGTGAAGGAGCAGACGTGTTCAACGAAGCGGATCCAATTTCAATAAAATCGCCGCACTCCCGAGGAACATCCGATTCAATCGTCAAGTATCTGTCGAATTTCCAGAAATTGTTTGTAATCCTCGCCACGCCTTGATAGGATGCGATTTGGGAATGAGGTTGTTTCTTTTCCTGGTAGCGATCGGCTTGACAATTCTTCCCGCCGGCGCGATCGCAGCTTCCCGCCACTCAGCTTCGAAACGGACGCAGCAGAAATCCCGCGTTTCTCATCGACGCACGCGAGTCCGGTCTACGTCAAAGCATACTAGGCGGCGCCGGCATTCGCGGCGCTCTCGTAGAACCAGAGTCCGCCGGTATCAATTGCATCCAACTGCTGCGCGCTACCGGCAAATCCAGCAGGCGCTCGCGAGCAAGGGATACTACCACGGAGAACTGGACGGCAAATGGGGTCCTGAATCGGTTGCCGCTCTGCAGCAATTCCAAACAGAACAGGGCATAGACAACCAAGGCAAAATCACCGCTTTGGCGCTGATCGGTCTGGGCCTGGGCCCGAAACATAAACACACAACAATTCCGATGGAATCGACAGAGACCGCGCGATACCTTGACGATTCCGACGGCAGTGGGCGTGGACAGGAGGAATCGGAATCAAAGTTCTCGCAGCCGGTTATGGCGAACCAGTGAGCGAAGGGGCGCTACGCCATTTCTCTCAATCGCTGCAAATACTCCAACGGCACTCGAACATTATCCGCAATGCCTCGTCCCAAGTGAACCTTCGGCTTCGGCGTCCCATGGAAATCCGAACCGCCGGTGGGCAGGAGATTTAATTCGGCGGCCACCTGCCCGTAGTACTCTTGCAATCCGGCAGGTTGATCCGAGTGGATGACCTCCAGACCTGCAAGGCCGGCGTCCTTCAACGCTTCGAATAACTGCCGCTCCTCCCGCCGCTTTGAGAGCGATAGCCGCACGGGGTGGGCGATGACCGGCACTCCGCCGCCAAGCAGGACAATCTCGATCGCATCTTGTGTGGATGGCGAAATCCTTTCCACGAAAGCCGGCGCGTCTTCTCCGATAAAGCGCTGAAAGGCATCGGCAATATCGGTGGCGTATCCCTTTTCGACGAGAATGCGCGCGAAATGAGGCCGGCCCGCCACGCTGCGGCCGCGCGCTTCCACTTCCGCCAGCGTAATTTGGATACCTTGCTGCTGCAGGCGCTCCGCCAGATTGCGGTTTCGCTCGCGCCTCTGCTCCTGCTGCGACGCGATCCATTCTTGAAACGAGAGCGAAGGCTCGCCGGCGGGAAAATAGGCAAGCAGATGCAGAGTGCGCCGCCCGACCGTGTTCGGAACCGCCACCGACGTGTTCAGTTCTATGCCGCGCAACAGGTCCAGCCCGAATTCGCCCGCTGCGGAACGAGCGGTTTCGAAGCCGGCAAATGTTTCGTGGTCGGTGATCGCGAGCGCGCTCAAGCCGATCTTATGAGCCATCGAAATAAGGTCGCTTGGTGGCAGCGACCCGTCCGAGGCGTCCGTGTGAGCGTGAAGATCGATGAAGCCGTTTAACTTGTTATCGTCAATATCCACTCTATTTCGCCTTCAGCAACACGTCCGGAAACACATCGAATTGATAGTTCTCTCCCGCTGTGTTGACAACCAGGCGCCCTGGACCAAATAGCTTTTCTCGATTGAAGAAAAACACCGCTCCATCCGTCGATTCTCCAGGCTTCAGTTTCGTCGGCACCAGCGTAATCGCCGAGGCGGCGGCGGCGGCTTTGAATTTCGCATTTACCGCGATCGTCATCGCCTGTTCCCGGCGGCGCTCGTAACCGGCTGTGGAACGGTAGTCCGGGGGCAGCGCATAAATGCTCGCTTCATAAAGGACCTCCAGTTTGACGACGTCGCTCTTACTCGCATGGTCCAGCAATGAGCGAATCACGACGTCGGCGTTGGTTGCGCGAATACTCGCTCCGTCCTGGCGGTAGAACGTAAAGTCTTCGGGCCGCACCGACCACGAAACGGGAGAGCCATTCGTTACCGTGACTTGCACAATGCTGTAATTCGCAATTCGGGGCGGCAGTTTGGCGAATGTGACGGTAACGCCATCGCGCGTCATCGCCTGGTAATGAAGACCGTTCGATTCAAAATCAATCACCTGCGCCGAAGCGCTGCCGGCCCACAACGAGGCGGACATCAGGACCGCGTAAAAGACGCGCAAAAGCAGTTCGCGCGCCGAAGGAGCAACCATGGAGACCTTCAAAGCTCCATCATAGAATGCAGCGCCGTTTCTCTCGGTTTGAGCGTTGTTGGAATCGCACGCAAGGCGATGAAATCATTGAACGCCAAAACGGTCGAGGCGTGCCTCGACCCTGCAACACACCACGGAGTTTCTTGCAGCGATTAAAAGCGGAGGCGAAGGCGAAACCTGGCACAATGCGCCAGTTCACCTTCGCCATCTTATATCGATACTCCCACTCTTACTCAGGGAGGCGAGACAAAGCGCGGTGTGGTTACACGACGAAATTATCTGACTGGGGTTTGACCGGCATTCCGAGCGGAGGGTATGCCTCCTGGTTCCGATGCGTCAATTGTTGAACGACGCCGTTCGGCGTGACTACTTGTGCTCTCGTCACTTCATCTTTATAGTCCGACAGCACTGCCGCATACGTTGTGCGCGCCTCGGCCTCGCTGTCGAACCGACACCACTCCCATTCGGAGCCTAGCAATACCTCAAGAATCCACATCCCCATGAACCGAGTCCTAACCGGCACACCAAGTTTCACGAGGCGCGCCTCTAACGATGCCATGACGCGGCATTCAATTTTATTTGTTCTGTTGCAGCCTAACGGCCATGCGCGAGCATCACGCAATAGTTAGGTACAGACGTACCTCTAACGTTCGCGAAGCTCAATTTGTATAGCATAACCGATTCGAACGGAATCGTGGCGCCTTGCCCTTCCCACTATCGGCTTCGGCACGAAATGGTTGAATTTGGCCACTCCGGTGCATTCCGACCAGCGGAAGCTCCGCACTCTTCGTGGTTCGTCAACGATTTACGCCTCTCCACGATTGGCACGCCCCGTGCTGTTACGCGAGCGCATCGTTCCTCAACCGTCAAATGGTGAGCACATTATGAAGAAACCAATTGGCTCCGCTTTCTTATCGATCTTATTGGCGCTGCTGGGCGCGACCGGCGTTGCTTTTGCGCAAGATCAACCCTACACTCCACCACCCGATCAGCAGGGTGACTCAGGGCAAACCGGTGGATGGAAGCGCGTAGGCGAGCCCCAGAATGCCTCGCAAGACCCGAACTACTCTCCGGGGTACTCTCAGGAGCGGAATGGCGATCCCAACGCACAACAATCGCCGGAGCCGAATGCGCCGCCGGCTTCTCCGGTCCCGCCGCAATTGACCATTAAGGCCGGGACCTTCGTCACGGTGCGATTAAATCAGGCTCTCTCTTCGGATAAAAGCCACGTGGGCGACTCGTTCACGGCGACGCTGGTTCGTCCGCTTGTCGTGGATGGCGTGGTTGCCGCGCAGCCAGGAGAGACCGTAGGTGGCCGGGTTACGAATGCCGAGAAAGCCGGCCGTGTTCAAGGCGTATCGCAGCTTGGCATTCAGCTCACTGACCTCACACTGGCCGATGGCCAGCAGATGCCCATTCAGTCTCAATTCCTGAATTCCACCGCGGGAACCTCCCGGGGGCGCGATGCCGGGGCGATCGGCGGAACCACCGCTCTTGGGGCCGCTGTGGGCGCGGCTGCGGCAGGCGGATACGGAGCGGGTCTTGGAGCCGCCGCCGGCGCAGCGGCCAGCACTATTGGCGTGCTGCTGACGCGGGGCCACGCCACCGTACTCTATCCGGAGTCGGTTCTCACGTTCCGAATTGTGGCTCCAGTCACATTCTCCACAGACCGGTCGCCGCAGGCGTTCCGTTATGTGCAGCCGGACGACTACCGTCAAACCTACGCCGCTCAGCAACCACCGCCACCGGCAAGGCAGCCGTCTTATTGTGGCCCTTATGGCTGCCCGCCGCCTCCACTGTATGGACCGCCTTATTACGGGCCTGCTTACTATTACGGCCCAGGCTACTACCCGTATTACTGGGGACCGCAGTTCTCGTTCTTCTATGGACGGGGCTTTTATGGCGGACGTGGCTTCTATGGCGGCTCGCGCCGCTTCGGCGGCTATCGACGCTAGGTTGATTATTTCTTGGGGCCGATTTTGTCGCAAGTTCGCCTCCGGCCCCTGGCAGATAGACAATCGCTGGCCGGAATTGCAATAGGTCGTGTGCTTGCGCGGCGCATCTCAATCGCTGAGAACAAGCGGGCCGCTCCGGTCACTGCCAGGGCTCCCAGAACGATTCCCAGAGAATCCGTGCGGAGATCGCGCCACTCGAACGGATTGTGATAAACGACAGCTTCCATGCCCTCAAGGATCGCCGCGATGGCTATACCCGCCAAGCAACGGAGCAGCCACGATGAGACTCGGCCGGCGTTCCAGCAGAGGAGCACTCCGGTCACGAAAAACGCCAGGAAATGATCCCAGTTATGGAGGGGTCCCATGGTTCCCACCCGCCACTTCAGGCTGGTGGGCGCAAGAGAAACAACCGTCAGGAGCGCGAGCCAAAGCAGCAGAGCGAATCGCACCAATACTATTGTCGCCGACACGCAGCCGTCGTCTCCGGTCCGTTCAAATTGGTGGGCCGCAGGCCCACGGGTACTCCGTTGAAGACGGCCGCTTTCTCACGGTCGCAGGTCGGTGTAGGCAACCAACCGTCTTCATCACCTTAGAAGCGACTTAAAAGCGACCCAAGGGAACTTGTAAAATCGTGAACGGCCCTCTTACGCTTATATGACGACACGCCGTTCCCTGTTTATCTCGCTGGTTGCCGCCTTGGTTGCGGTCGTTCAGGCGGGTTCCGCCGCTCAACCGCGGCGCTGGTCGGAGCAAGCCGCACAGCAGTGGTATCGGCGGCAGCCCTGGATCGTAGGCAGTAATTTCATCCCGGCCTCCGCCGTAAACGAACTGGAGATGTGGCAGCCCGACACCTTCGACCCAAACGAGATCGATAAGGAACTCGGTTGGGCTGAAAACCTCGGCATGAATTCCATGCGCGTCTTTCTACACGACCTGCTTTGGGATCAGGACCCCGACGGATTCAAAAAGCGCATCGACATTTTTCTGACTATCGCGAATAAACACCACATCCGGCCGCTCTTTGTGCTGTTTGACTCGTGCTGGGACCCATTTCCGCATCTCGGCCGGCAGCCAGCCCCCAGACCCGGTGTTCACAATTCTCGCTGGGTGCAGAGCCCTGGCGCAAAGGCGTTGGAGGATCCATCGCAGTATCCCCGTCTAGAGGCGTACGTCAAAGGAGTAGTCGGCGCGTTTGCAAATGACCCGCGCATTCTTGGCTGGGATATCTGGAACGAGCCCGATAATCCGAACAGTTCAAGCTACGGCAAGGAAGAGCCGTCCAACAAGGTCCAACTTGTGCTTGCATTGCTACCACAAACGTTCGCCTGGGCACGCTCGACGAATCCTAGCCAGCCGTTGACCAGCGGTGTCTGGCAGGGCGACTGGTCATCTCCGGCAACACTTCCGCCAATGGCGAAGGAGCAGCTTGAGCTGTCTGACGTTACGTCATTTCACAGTTACGATCCACCCGGCGAATTTGCAAAACGCGTGAAGTGGTTACAGGCATATCACCGGCCGATCCTCTGCACCGAGTACATGGCTCGCCCGAAGGGCAGCACGTTTGCCGGCATTTTGCCGGTCGCCAGGAAATATGACGTTGCGGCTTACAACTGGGGATTTGTCGCGGGCAAAACCCAGACATATCTACCGTGGGACTCCTGGCGACATCCCTATATCAGGCATGCCCCGGCAGTCTGGTTCCACGACATTTTTAAGGCCGACGGCACGGCATACAAACCGGATGAGGTCAAATTCATCGAGCAGATCGCCGCAAAGGACAAAACGCCTACGCGCTGAAATCCTGGGAAGAAGCCGGTAAGCGTATGGTTCGGCTCGACTATTTCGCCCAAAAGTCGGGGTGAACCGCACTCTGATGAGCGCCAGTACCCGTGGCGATAACACGGCCTACGATGATGGCGAATGGGAAAGACAACATCACCCAGGCGCCTAGTACAACAACTATCATCATTTGGAAGGACAGCATATCACACCCAAGCGGCGCAATCGGTTCCAATGAATTACATTGCAAAGTACTAGAGGTCGGATAGCTTTCGATTGAGAGAAAGTTCGCTTTAAGCAGCCCTGGCTCTACTCTCTTCCGCTCGCGCGAGCACGGCCGTTCTATTAGTTCTAATTAGCCGCTTTCGCCTCTTCGACTCCACTCCTCTGCCGATAAGAGATCCGGCGAAGATAATCACGATCAGGATTCCTGCGATTTGCAGATAAGCTTCACTCTGACTCACAACCGAGTCGAGATTGGAAGCCCAGAACCGTACGACGACGAGCAGAACGATGCCTGCAACAATTCGTAACACGTTAGCTCAATTGTCTTTGAAAACCGATCGATTCGCAACAAATGAATGCAAGAATACTTTCAATGCGCCCGGTTTTCGCGGTGGATCTTTTGAATGATTACGCCGCACCTTTTTTATCGGCGAGATTGGACCCAACATTAGATAGTGGGTTGAGCTGGTAATTCTTCTCGGAAATTCCGCACAGCCCTACTTACATTGAGCTTCGTTCCGGGCAAGGGGCCTCGCGTCGGCGCGAACCAAAGCCGGCAGCATTGGCGTCGAGCAGCCGCTTACACGCCGTACGCGCGTTTCAGGCGGCCGATGAACTCAGCCTCGTTTCCGGGGCCTTCCGCCTTTAAGTAATCTCTAACAGCCCCATCTATCTCATTAGCTTTGTCCGGGAACTGTTCTTTCAAATTACGAATCTCACGTCGCCCGAACGGGGTTGCGAGTCTGACGGACAACCGTGTGCGCAAAAGCATATCGGGGCGATCATAACGTATGCCAACCAGGTTTTGCGATACCATTGCAAACTCTTAGAACCCTTCTCAGTCTGCCTCGATTAGCAGTTAAACTGGATCGAATAAGACGTAATCGAAAGAGTTTCACTGATAACAGTCCGAGCTGTACTCCCGCCTTCCGGTATGCAAAAACGAAGGTGGGGCATAATGCATTTGAATTTCTCGCCGTGCCCGGCTAGCGGCTGGCTACTTCGGGTAAAGTTAGGTCCAGCGTGGGAGCAATGCTTTTTTACATCCAGTGGGGAGGCCCTGGAAGCGGCAAACGCCCTGTGCGAAGATTACGGCGCCGAAGTCAAGGAACTGAAAATGGTACGGGTCGACGATCCTGGATCGGAACCACTCGTTCGGTACCAGAAATATTACCGGAATTAAAAGACTCGGGAACGGTGGTAGGTTAACACTACATGCCTGCCAAATCGGAGGAAGAGGCGGGGGCTGGAAAGGGCCCCCGCCTCGTATTTGTCTTTTGTGAGAAAGAACGCGCTCTATTTCGAAACCGCGCTCTCGGCCGCCGCCACGCTCTGGGTCTGATTCACGCGTGTCAAATGCGGCATGAATGGCGTGACTTCGAACGGCACCTTTTCTTTCACCGACTGCAGCGGTACATTCTGCGTCTTCACCAATGCCAGACGATCGGACCACGGGTCGAGCTTAATGCGCGATCCGAGCGGAAGCGCCTCAATCTCATCCGTGCGCGTTAAGTGCAGCGGCGGAGCCATCTCCATGATCGCAGTGAGGCGCTGGTCCTGCTTGCCGTTCGCCAGACGTCCTCCCATCATGGGCCGAATCAAGTGCGGCATGTCTCCGCTTCGCGCTGAGAGAGCGCGCAAAAACAAGCCGACCTGCGGAAGCTTGCTGGCGTACGGAGATTTTTTCAGCATCTCCACCGCCTTCTTATCTGCGGCTTCCTCATCCGCCGCGCTTCTACCAACATCGATTTTGCTGAAGCTTTCGTCGTCGTCGAAGAACATCCGATCCGCAAACGCGTACTTGGTGTCGAGCTGATGGCCCAGCACGATGTGGCCGAGTTCATGCGCGAGCACGGCGGCGAGATTTGCCTCGTCCGGCAGCACATCCAAAAGGCCCCGGCTGATCACGATCGTATGGCCGAGCGTAAACGATTCGAGCGGCGTCGTCAGCAGGATGCGCACCCGAACGTCCGGCGTTACTGAAATGTTGTTCGTCACTTCCAGGTTCTGAAGGACCGTCTGCAACACTTTGTTCACGGGGCCGGAAGGCGCCATCAGATTCGCATTTTGCAGGCGATCGATCACGTTATCTTCCGCCTGCCGCTCCCACATTCGCATGGCTTCAACCGGGGAATTCTCGGCCGCGCTGTCGCTCCTGTCGTCCACACCTTCGACCGTCATGTTTGTAAAAGCCTCTTCCATCCGGTCTTTCTTCGATTCGTATCCCCATAAGCGGGTCTGGCCCTTAAATTGGATGGTCTTCAGACCGAGTTCATACTTCTGCGAGCTTTCTTCCGTGTAGACATAGGCGGGGAGCCAAAGATCCGGTCCGCAATTGATCCGCCAGGAGTCGAAATGCGAGTAACTGTGGTTGAGCGCCGCCTCGCCGTAAGTCCCATTGAAGCGGACCACATGGTATCCCTGGTCTTCCACCCACATACGCCCGACGAAACGCCCTTTCCCCGATCCCTTTTGCGGCAACACATCGAAGACGAGGCATCGTACATCGCCGAGGAACTCGCGTCTCAAATAGTTGAACTGGTAATGCTGGCGGTCGAATTGGCCGGGATCCATCATCACCATCGTGGCGAAGCCGCCCGGCAGAAAGTTAATCGAAACCAGGTTCGAAAACACACCCAACATTCGCTTCGGCAAACTGGGATCGGGAATGAACGAGTCCGATTTTACGCTGTGGCTTACATCGAGCTTGCCTAGAAAGTAGTAATCGGTTTTCGGAACTGCCCCGAAATCCGCGTCTTTCTGCATCCGCTGGATGTATGTTTCAACCACCGGATGAACGGTTTTCAGCCGCTTGTAAAGCTCGCCCTCATTCGCGATGATGCGATCCACGGCCTCATCGAGATTTCTGGCTGGGGCCGCGGCGGATTGTGAACTTGGAGGATCGGTTTGCGCGTGCACCGGCAAAACAACCAGCGCCGCCCCCAGAAAGAGCGACTGTCCCAATACAAGGGCGCTCGTAATTCTTGAGATGTGCATCATTCGGTGATCTTTTAACAACAAGTATTGCGTATTTCCGCGCCTTTTTCGGCGTAATTCTTAGGTAACTTCAAATGTAATGCTGACCGTGGCTCTCGTATCCACGGCCGCGCCATCGCGGGTTGCCGGCCGGAACTTGATCCGCATGACGGCCTGCTGTGCCGCTTCATCCAGGCCGTGCCCTAATCCGTGAACCACCCGCACCAGGCGGATCTCCCCCGAAGCGCAGAAAACGACATCCACCAGAACATTACCTTCCAGCTTTAAATTTCGCGCTTCCTGGGTGTAGGCCGGCTTCGGTTTGTACAGGATTTCGACGGGAGTCGCCGGCGGAGAGACTACGCGCCTGACCGCCTGCGGGGCGGCGCTCGCCACGTCGTCGAAGCCACCGTTACGAACGGCCCCTCTATGCCCGGAACCGCCGCCCGTTCCTGTTTCGGCGT
>Ga0134126_10001602_pt1 | contig 28835 bp, 17 predicted proteins | sample KB31752_FD_96881 | JGI IMG/M metagenome (GOLD analysis project Ga0134126, IMG submission 96881) | Terrestrial soil microbial communities with excess Nitrogen fertilizer from Kellogg Biological Station, Michigan, USA - KB3-175-2 | ecosystem: Environmental > Terrestrial > Soil > Unclassified ... | reverse complement strand
GCTATAATGGAAAGTATGCAATACTCCAGTATTCCTTTCCGCATTTGGGTTTGTGTATTTTCAACAATCATACTGCAAAGATATATGTTTTAAATTGTATTATGCAATACATAGTACTAAATAAAATTATAATTCTGACTAAAAGGGCCTTAATTCGAAAAAAAAGCAATGTTTTTTTTGATAAAACTTGACAATTTGATATGGGAACACTACTTTTATCAATAATTAACTATTAACTGATCTTATTTTAACAAAATGAAAAAACTTCTACTAGTAAGTTTGTGTTTCCTGATGTTATGCATTACACAGGTATTTGCACAAAACCGTACAGTTACTGGTACGGTTACGGCCAAAGAAGACGGCCTGCCCATCCCGGGAGTAACAGTAAAGGTAAAGGGTACCAATAACGGCACCCAAACCAATACTGCCGGAAAGTATACCTTAGCGGGTGTGCCGGCCGGCGCCACCCTTCAATTCAGCTTTATCGGCTACGAGACGTTGTCGGTGGCTGCAACAGGGACCACTGTGAATGCAGTATTGACCCTCGCAAGCAACCAGCTTGGCGAAGTTGTCGTAACTACAGCGATGGGTATTAAGCAATCATCGAGGGATTTAGGTTACGCAGCTGCAAAGGTAACTGCCCAGCAGCTCACGGCTACAGGCGTTACCAACGTTGCCAACGGTTTAACCGCGAAAGTTTCGGGTTTGGCGGTTTATTCGCTCGACAACGGTGTCGACCCCAACGTTGCGATCGTTTTGCGCGGTAACCGCTCGTTAGAGGGTAACAACAACGCGCTGATCGTAATCGACGGTGTGCCGGTACCGGGAGGAACTTTATCTTCGGTCAACCCGAATGATATTGCCGATGTTACCATATTAAAAGGCGCCGGTTCGGCCGCTTTGTATGGTTCTGAGGCATCAAACGGCGCCATCCTGATCACTACCAAAAGAGGAACAGGCGACGGTAAGCCAACGATCACTTACCAAAACACGTTCCAGCTCGAAAACGTGTCGTATTATCCCAAACTGCAAACCCAGTTCGGCACGTACGGTGGTGAAGGTCCGCCTTACGTAAACAATATTACAGGAGAGGTATTTTATACGCCTTATGAAAACCAGGAATATGGTCCGGCCTACAACGGTGCAACCGTGCAGATAGGCGCGCCGGCAGGCAGCGCTACGGGCCCGGTTCAAATGGTTAAATATTCACCCTACCCTGTTAGCCCGATCAAGCAGTTTTTTCAAACAGGCTTTACCGAGCAAAATGATATCTCCTTCTCGCAGGGGGATGCTAAAAATGCGTTCTTCATTTCGGCGCAAAACGCGTACAGGACAACTGTTGTTCCGAGCGACCTGAATATTAAGAATGCGTTTTCGGTTAGGGGCCACCGTACTTACGGCATGTTCTCTGCAGATTATTCTGTGGGTTATACCAAAAGCCGGGTGAGTACCTACAATAGCGCTACTTCAAATCCCCTTGGCGGTGTTTCCGGCATTTCAGGCACTTATGTAACTAACGCCGGTGCAGCCGACTTGTATTCGTCCATACTTCAGTTGCCGGCATTTTTAAACCTGTCGACCATTAAAGATCCCGACGGCTTATATGGCAATCCGAACGATTTTTACGATGCGTATGCCATTAACCCTTACTGGACGCTTAAACATTCAAGAAGAAACATCAACAAGGATGTGTTATTATCGCAGTTGAAGTTAAAGCTGGAGCCAACCAAATGGGTGGCCATAAGCTACCAGTTGTCTGATAACTTTGGTATTAACCAGGAGCGCGATACACAGGATGAGGTTGATTTTTCTCCTTATGGCATCAGTGATTACTGGTCAGCAGGTAACGTGCCTTCGGGTTTCGCAGCCACCGGAAAATCCCTGGGCCAGGTGAACGACTTTTATTCATACGGCGATGGTACAAGTAACCCGAACCCCGGCTATTCAAGGATACAGGGCGATGCGATCGTTGATCTTCACCACAACTTTTTCAAAGACCTTAAAACCAGCTTAATTCTGGGTAACTCGGTCCGCCAGCAGTACTTGAAAGAAATGGGATCCGGCAGCAAGCAATTGCTGATACCCGGTTTCTACAATATTAATGCCATAGGCGGGGCGATCAGCGCGAATGAGGCTTCGTACATGATCCGCAACATCGCTTACTTTGGCGACTTGAACATCGGCTGGAAAAACTTCATCAATTTTGAGGGTACATTACGGCGTGAGGAGGATTCAAGGCTGTCGAAAGCAGAACGGACGTTCTACTACCCTTCAGCAAAATTATCGTTTATCCCAACAGATGCGATACCAGCCCTGAAAGACAGCCATATATTGAACTATGCTAAATTATATGCATCGTTCAGCCGTGTGGGTAACATCGATATCGGTGCTTACCAGATATTCGATATCTACAACTTAACGCCGGGCTTCCCTTACGGGCCGCTGGGTGGCTTATCAGCCGGTACTGACAACTACAGCTCGACATTAAAGCCCGAGTTAACAACCGAGATTGAGTTAGGCGCCGACCTGTCGTTCTTCGACAGCAGGTTAGCTGTTAACGCCACTTACTACGACCAGCATGTTAAAAATCAAACCGTATTTATCGGTACTTCAATCACAACAGGTTACAACCGTACATTAACAAATATTGGTGAAACCCAATCAAAAGGCGAGGAGATCCAGGTAACGGGCGATATCTTAACGCAAGCTGCGAACCATTTCGGTTTCCAGCTGGGCGCTAACTTTTCGATCAACGATTCAAAAGTGATTTCACTGCTGCCCAACATTACTTCGTTATCATTGGGTAGCAGGCAATATGCAGTAGTGGGCCAACCTTTCCCGCTTATGGAAGGTACCGACTTTGTGCGCGACCCGCAGGGCCATGTGGTTGTAAGTTCAACTTCAGGTTACCCAAGCACCGCACAAACCTTAACTACTTATGGGCGTACAACACCAAAATATGACCTGGGTGTAACTACCAGGCTGGCATACAAATTCGTAAGCCTTTCGGCAGTTGCTGAATACCGTGGCGGCGATGTTACCTATAATGGTATTGGAAGCACACTTGACTTTACCGGCTCGGGCTATACATCAGCTTCGGCAGGCCGCCAGCCATTTGTGTTCCCCAATTCGGTGATCAATACCGGAACGGCGGCTAACCCGGTTTACACGCCAAATACCAACGTTAACGTTCGCGACGGTAACTACGGTTTCTGGCAAGGCTCAGCTTACGCCAGCACCGATTATCCTTACATATCAAGCGGTGCCTTCTGGAAACTTAGGGAAGTAAACTTATCTTTTAACCTTGATCAGTTTGTAAAGCAAACCAGGTTTATTAAAAGCATCACCGTATCGTTAACAGGTCGTGACTTGTTTATGTGGGTGCCAAAAAATAATCCATGGACGGATCCTGAATTCTCGGATTCAAACCCGCAAAGCAATTTGCGCGGTGTAAATGATATCCGCGAAACGCCTAATACCAGGTTATTTGGCGGAAGCGTTAAAGTAACATTCTAATTTTAAATAAATAGAGAGATGAAAAAGTATATATTGATTATAACAGTATTTTTTTCGATCGGGATATCCGGTTGTAAAAAAGATTACCTGAGCCTGGAGGTTAACCCCAATCAGCCCTCAGTATCGCCACCGGGGCTCACGCTGGCAGGCGCGCTGGTTACGGCAGCGGCCATTGTTAACACCAATTATTCGGAGTATGGCGTTTGGGGCGGGTACTTTACCCGCAGCGGCAACTATGTGCCAAGCCCTGCGCTTGACCAGTTCCAGATCACCAATCAAAGCTATACCGGTGTGTGGACCAACCTTTACCAAAATATCACTAATTTTAATAACCTCCAGGTTGCTTCGGCCAAGGATCCAACGCAATCAAACTTCCAGGCTATCGCCATGATCATGAAGGCCTATGACTTTGAGCAGCTGGTTGATCAGTTCGGCGATGTGCCTTACACCCAAGCCTTCCTGCCTTCGTCTATCCTGAACCCTGGTTATGATAGCCAGCAGGCTATTTACAACGACCTGGTAAAGCAACTGGATGCGGCTATGGCCCTGATAGCAAAAGGCGGCGGCGCTAACCCGGGTTCCGGTGACGTCGTGTTCGGCGGAAATATGACCGGCTGGGCAAAATTCGCTAACACACTTAAACTGCGCTTGGCTATTCGCCAAAGCAATTTGGGGACCAATGCCGCGGCAGCCGACCTGGGAGCAACCGCATCCGTAGGTTACCTTGACGGTACCACACAGGCTATCGCTAATCCTGGTTATACCACTGCTCTATCAGGTTCTAACAGCCAGCAAAGCCCGTTCTATGCAAGCTACGGATTTGATGTTAACGGAAATGCAACAGGTAACAATACTTATTACCGTGCAAACCTGTTTTTGATCAACATTTTAAAGAATGATAACGACCCGCGCCTTAACCGGATATACAGCACCGTTGGCGGTATTGTAGACGGCAATACATTTGGCGATGCCAGTGCAAGAAGTAACACATTTACCAGCACCTTCGGGCCGGGCTTATTAAAGTCGGGTTCAATGGGCGCAGTATTAATGTCGGGTGCCGAATCCTTGTTCCTTCAATCAGAAGCGCTTGTTCGCGGGTACGGAATAGGCGGCTCGCTTACTGCCCAGCAAGCTTACGAAGCCGGTATTACGGCATCATTCGCAGCAATGGGCTTAACACAGGCCCAGGCAATCACTTATTACAGCCAGGCTATTCAAAATGTAGGATGGGTTGCGTCGACTGATAAGATACAGGCGATCATTTACCAGAAATATATCTCGTTGGCCGGTTACGGTAACCTTGAGGGATACCTGGAATATGAAAGAACCGGCTACCCTAACCTGCCTGTTCCGGCGTCAGCCGATCCGTCAGCTGTTTCGACCACTATACCAAAACGCCAGTATTATCCGTTAAGTGAGTTAACTTCGAATGCTGCCAGCTTAGGTAAAGAAGGAACGATAAACATTTTTACCACCAAAATATTTTGGGAGAAATAATTTAAAAGACAATTTATGAAAAAGCGAATATATTTGATCACCACCATCCTTCTGTCAGCAGGGGCGCTTACTTTAAGCTCGTGCCTGAAAGACAGCAGGTTTGTAGATTTCACCAAGGTTGGAACTATTGTGGAATTCCCGAAGGGAGGGCTGGTTAATTTCGGTCCGGACGCGGTTACGGATGCAACCGATACTATTGTTAAGCAGTTTGCCATTAACGTGGCCTCGCCCACAGTGCCTACAACGGCCACTACAGTAACGCTTAGCGCTAACGATGCGAGTGTTATCACTGCTTACAATAACAGTAACAGTGCCGTGTTTTATTTGCCGATGCCGGCAGGTTCTTACGTGGTTAGCGCTACGAAAGCTACCATCCCGGGCGGGCAGCGCACAGCTACCTTGTCGGTTACCTTTTACAGACATTTGCTCGACCCGTCAAAGAGCTACATGCTGCCTATTAAGATCACCGATGCAGGCGGCCTGAACATCAGCGGCAACATGGGCATTCATTATTACCACTTTATAGGTAATGATTTTGCCGGTTCGTATACCTGGGAGTACAGGAGATGGCAAAATACCGTAGGCCCGGGCCCGGGAAATATTCCTTCCCTGGGACAAGGGAACCCGCCGAATATTACAAACGGCCCTCCCTTCCCTATTGGGCAAATAAACCCTGTTACACCTACCGAGATCCAAATGTTGACCGGTTATAATGGCACAGGTGTATTATACGATATAACCTTTACCCGTACAGTAAGCGGCAGCGTGGTAACGTATTCAAACTGGAATCTTAGCTTCCCGGCTTCTGAAATTGCCAAGTGGACAAACGCCGGTATAACCAACTTTGTGCCGCCAACGTTTACCATACCACCGCCGGCAAACAATTCGTCTCCGAAGATCTTCGAGATGAATTACGTTTCGGGCGGTTCGGCTCCAAATGGCAGGTATATCGATGATACTTATCATCTATAACAGAATTAATCATGTTTATACAAAAGCCGCCTCGTATGAGGCGGCTTTTTTTGTTTACTGACGCATAGGGCGGTTACTTTTTATCTACGCTAAAGCTCCCAGGGCCCCCATGCTCCCGCAAGCGTCCCGCTTGTGGTAAAATTACCATAGACGTTTTCCTAAAAAAATTGCATTTTTCTTTCTGCTCCTGCAAACGTCCCGCATGTGGTAAAATTACCTTTAACATTTTCCTGAAAAAAACTGCATTTTTAAGCAATGAGCGCAACTATAAGTTTCCCAATCCGGAAGGCATATACTTCATAAGCTTCGCGACTGTATTTTGGATCGATGTATTTACCAGGCGGCTTTATTTTGATTGCATTGTAGAAGACTTAAATCATTGCGTTGATAATAAAGGAATGGAAATTTACGCCTGGTGTATTATGCCCAGTCATATACATTTGGTGTTCAGGTCAACTGTTCAGCGGCCCGAGGAGTTGATAAGAGATTTTAAATCGTACACTTCCAAACAGCTAATTGCATTGATTGCGAACAACGCGCAGGAGAGCAGGCGGGAATGGCTGCTAAATTCATTTAAAAAGGCGGCAGTTATCAATTCAAATAACACTAAAAACCAAATTTTGGCAGCAGCATAATCACCCGATTGAAGTATGGAGTCCGCATGTTACACAGCAAAAGATAGATTATACGCACAATAACCCGGTGGAAGCTGGCTTTGTTGAAAACGATTATGAATATTTATACCGCAGCGCAAGGGATTACTGTGGTTTAAAGGGATTGGTAAAAGTTATTACGGATTGATGTTAAGGTTGCCACAAGCGGGACGCTTGCGGGAGCAGACAGCGGAATGTTAATTAAAAATTATTTCTTATCTACGCTAAACCTTCCCGGCCCGATGAAGAACAGCCCGGCAAATACGACGGCATCCTCAATGGCATGCGAGGCGTCAGATATGCCGCCGCCGGTACGCAGCTGCATGGCTACGGCTACAAGGAGATTGATAAGTATTAAAACGCAAACCGGCCGGAAAACGAGGCCGAGCACCAATAGAAACCCGCCAAACGTTTCAACAACAGCGCAAAGAAAGCCCCACATCACAGGCCAGAAATGGATACCCACATATTGGGTTGCACCGCCAAGCTGCTGCCACATTTTTTCGCCGCCCATTAATTTAGGAAGGCCGTGGTAAATGAACATAACGCCAAGGCCGATGCGGATGATGAGCAGGCCGATGCTGGCGTAGTTAGTTTTGTTTCTGGAGGTTGCCATAGGAAAGGTGAATCGAAATTGATAAACACGAATTTCACGAATTAATAGACACGAATTTCACGAATTAATACGAATTTGACGAAATAAGAAAATAATCGGTGTAATCATCACCCGGTAATCGGTGTAATCATTCTGCAATCGGTGCAATCAGCCTTTAACCGATACCTGTTCTTGCCGGACGGATAAGTATACTTGTTTTCCTAATACCAGGCTGCAATTATCGGGTATGTGGCCCGCCGGAAAGTCGAAGCATACGGGGTAATCATATTCCTTTACGGCCTCCATAATAATTTCGGGTACGGTTTGCCCGAACGGGATATCGTTGTCTTTTATTTCGGTAAAGGCGCCCGCGATCAGCCCCGACAGGCGCCCGAGCTTTCCGGCCCGTTTTAGGGTGCGTATCATACGGTCGATCGCATAGAGGTATTCGCCCACATCCTCGATAAACAATATTTTGCCGGTATAATCGATGTCGGAAACCGATCCGGATGCCGCCACGAGCAGGGACAAGTTGCCCCCAACCAAAATGCCCGAGGCCTCGCCGGTCCGGTTAATCGCGTGCGGGGTAACGTTGTAGGTAAGCTCCTCGCCGAACAAAGCTTTCCTAAGGGTTTCCAGCGATTTAGCCGATGCATCGGGAATGTTGATGGGCATTTGCCCGTGGATGCTTTGTGCGCCATACCTGGCAAACAGGTGGCTATGCAGCAGGGTGATATCGCTGAACCCAACCAGCCATTTTGGATTTTCCGCAAAACGGCTGAAATCAACCTTATCGATCATCCTGATCACCCCGTAGCCCCCGCGGGCGGCAATGATGGCTTTGATGCTGTCGTCGTCGATAAACCGCTGCATGTCTTTCGCACGCAGGTCGTCGTCGCCTGCAAACTGGTGGTAACCCGCCCCAACCGTTTCGCCCAAAACCACCTCCAGTCCCCACGATTGCAGCAGCTTAACCGCATCGGTCATTTGATGGGGCAGCTTTTTTGCCGGGCAGGTTATGGCAATTTTATCCCCTTTTTTTAGATAGGGCGGAATACCGGGTTTATTCATGCTCAATAATATAAAAAGTTTGCGAGTTTATAATAACCGGTTTGACACCGGGCCGCTGCAAAACAGGTAGCTCCACTGGAACTATAGCAACTTTCAATCCACGACTCCGGCGGAGTCGCGTGTTTATAGAATAGACCGAAGAATAGCCGGGCTCCATAGGAGCCTCCTGTTAACCATTGATTTTTAAATGCTATAGTAAACCGGGTTATTGTTAAAGTCACCTCTGTTTGCTTACATTAGCTGTATGTTTTCACGGTTGAAATTGTATTCCCTTTATCTGTCGTTGTTTTGCCTTGCTATATTGGCGTCCTGTTCGCCAAAAGGCCCGTACGCGGTTACCAATAAAGTTTATAAAGATAAAACGAAAGGTTACGTGGCCGCCATACAACGCGAAGCTCCGGACTCGCTGAGGGATAGCACCGGGGGTATGATACCGTCGGCCTGGGTGGGCACGGTAAACTTTGGCATACGCAAGCCCAATTTTGTAATCATTCACTTTACCGCGCAGGACTCTCTGCAGCAAACGCTGAAAACCTTCACCATTACCAGCACACAGGTAAGCGCCCATTATGTTATTGCAAAAAGCGGGAAGGTGGTGCGTATGGTAAACGATTATCTTCGCGCAAACCATGCGGGCGCGGGCCGCTGGGGCAGCGTTACGGATATGAACAGCTGCTCGATAGGCATCGAGATTGATAATAACGGCAACGAGCCGTTCACCGGCGCACAGATCAACAGTTTGCTGGCCCTGCTGGCTCAGCTGAAAAAAAATTACAACATACCGACGGCAAATTTTATCGGCCACGAGGATTTCGCGCCGAAGCGCAAGCCCGATCCCGGCCCCTTTTTTCCATGGAAGACGCTTGCACAGCATGGATTTGGTTACTGGAGCGACGATATACTCGAGCTTCCGCCCGATAATTTCGACTACGCTATCGCCCTGCGGCTGATCGGCTACGATACTTCGGACATCAACGCCGCCATCGTCGCGTTTAAACGCCACTTTGTGCAAACCGACGTAAGCAGGCAGCTAACGCAGCTTGACCTGAACGTGCTGTACAATGTGTATGGAAAGTATTGTAAATTTTAACAGGCAACCATCGGCAAGCCGGGCAGCCTCCGCTTCAAAGAAGCTTTTTAATTAAACCCATTTACTCAAAAACTGGCTGAAAGCTTCTTTGTACTGATCGCCGACAGCAATATTGATCTTGCCGATCTGCAGGGCGTTGCGGGTAATTGAATTAATCTTATCCAGCGAAACGATAAACGAGCGGTGCACACGCATAAAACGTTTGGAGGGCAGCTTTTCTTCGAGGGATTTAAGGCTTGTGAGCGACAGAATGGGTTTCTCGGCGCTTTTGAGCCAAACCTTTACATAATCTTTTAATCCTTCAATGTAAAGAATATCGTTGAGGGCGATACGCACTAATTGGTACTCCACTTTCAAAAATAAATATTCGTTTTCTATGCGTTCTTCGGCAGCAGCGCTTACAGGTGCTGCAGGCGCCGGTGCGGCCGACTTTTCGAGCAATTCGGCGTAAGCCAAAGCCTTATTTGCGGCATGCAGGAATTCTTCATAGTTAAAGGGTTTCAGCAGGTAATCAAGCGCGTCAACCTTGTAACCTTCCAGCGCAAACTGGTTATACGCCGTAGTGAAAATAATACGGGGTTTGTTGATCTTGCTGTTGTCGAGCACGCGGGCCAGCTCGATGCCGTTCAGGTCGGGCATCTGGATATCCAAAAAAACAAGATCGATCTTTTGTGAATGGATAGCCCGTAAAGCTTCCACGGCATTTGAAAAACGGCCGACCAGGTTAAGGAAGGGCGTTTGTTCAACAAAAGCCGATACCAGGCCGAGGGCCAGTGGCTCGTCATCAACGGCTATGCAATTTAATGTCATGACAGGTCGAGCGTTAAATGAACTGAATAAATATTTTCGGCGGTATTCTCATCGATAACCAATGTGTGCTTACCGGGATATAAAAGATCAAGCCTGCGCCGGGTATTGTTTAGCCCGATCCCGCTGCCTTCCTCTAAGTTATTGCTTTGTTCTTTAATAATCGTATTCACCACCTTCAATTCCACAATATTATCCTTTTGCTCCACATGCATGCTGATATTGCTTTCGTGCGTGGCGCTAACGCCGTGCTTGAAAGCGTTTTCGATGAAGGGCAGGAAAAGCATGGGCGCTATAGCCATGTCCTTAAGCAGCACAGGCGACGTAAATTCAATCTTTACCACATCGGTGAGGCGCAGCTGCATCAAACTGATATAGTCCTTTACAAAGGCTATTTCCTGGCTCAATTGCGTGGTGGCGTTTTGTGTGTCATATAATACATAGCGCATCATTCTCGACAGCTGGTGGATCGCTTTGCGCGATGTTTCGCCGTTTACCAGGGTAAGCGCGTAAATATTGTTGAGCGTATTAAAAAAGAAATGCGGGTTAATTTGTGCCTTCAAAAATGACAGCTCCGACGTTACCCGGTCCTGCTCCATCTCCTGGTGCAGCTGTTTGTCGTGCTGCCATTTTTGTATAGTGGTAATACTGGTGCCAATACCAATAACCAGCGCGCTTGCGCCGATCATTGATGCTATAATAAAAGGATCCCAGTGGTGGCCGTGCCCGTGGCGCCGCGGCGGTCCGCCTTTATGAAAGGCCACATCCATCAGCTGGTCCAGGTTCAGCCAATAATTTACGTAATTATTGAGTATAACGATAATAATGACGGCTGCTGCCGCTGCAAGCAAATACACACCTGTCCGGTTTTTTAATAAAAACCTTGGTACCAGTATCAAAGAATTTAAATAGAAAGCCATTACCAGCAGCCCAAAAATGACTCCATTTTTAACCCATAGCTGGTAAGGCACGGCAATACGCCAGGTTAGCGGCTGGAAGAAAAATATCAATCCAAATACGGCCCATATCAATACATGGATAACAATGGTAACGAGCTTACTTTTCGACTTGGGTATTATCGCCATAAAATATTTATTATCAGCGTCTTAATTATTTGTTTAACTCGGCAATATTACTAATGAATTGCAAATAAAGCCAATCAAATTCTATGAGCAGTCAAACTTTACCGACCGGCGGTCAATAATCATCTATAAACAGGCCGGTTTTGCTATCCAACCAAAAAAGCCCTGTTTATAGACAGAAATAGCGCTCCGGTCTGCTTTCTTTCTCCGCCGGTCTATTTGGTTTTTTTGGCTGCCGGATTTGAGTTTGATTTGTGCCGTTTAATCACGAACAATTATGAAATTCAAATACTTTTTAATAGCAGCCGCTTTATTTATCAGCTTACAAAGTTACGGTCAAACCGGACGCGATGTACATGGCACGGTGATCGATTCTACGAAAGCTGCCCTGCCCGGTTCTACCGTTAAGTTGCTGATGGGGACAGACAGTGTTACCACAACCACCGATCTCAAAGGCGCTTTTCTTTTTCCAGGTGTAAAGGTTAAGCAATTCAGCCTGGTGATACAGTCTATCGGCTATGAACCGGTAAGGCGCCGGTTCACTTTAGATAATACCAACGACCCGGTTTTTTTACGCCCTATCATATTAAAGCCATCCACCACTATGCTTGGCTTAGTTACCATTAGTGAGGTTATTCCGGTTAAAATAAAAGAAGATACCGTTGAGTTTAGCACCGCAGCCTATAAAGTACGCGACGGCGCACCGATCGAGGATGTAATTAGAAAGATCCCCGGCGCGGATGTTGACAAAGATGGCAACATTACTTTCCGTGGAAAAAGCGTTACGAAAGTAAGGGTTAACGGGAAGGACTTTTTCGGCGGCGACTTAAAAACAGCTACGCAAAATCTTCCTGCAGATGCCGTTCAAAATGTGCAGATGCTAAATGATTATGGCGACCAGGCGAACCTTACGGGAATAAAAACCGGCGACCCGGAAACTATCCTGAACATCAATATAAAACCCAGCAGAAACCATGGCTATTTTGGCCAGGCCAGCGGCGGCATAGGCAAAGATGCCATACCCCAGGTTGACGGCACAAAAGAAGGCACCCGTTTTATCGCGCAAGCCAATTTGTTCAATTTCGACGGTAACCGCCAATTCGCCGTATTAGGCAACCTGAACAACACCAATACCAACCTGTTTAATTTTGGCGGGCCGGGTGGCGGTGGCGGCCGTGGTCGCGGGGGGCCCGGCGGCGGTAATAACACCAGCGGTATCACCACGGCACGCTCCATAGGCTTTAATTACCGCGATTCGTGGGGAAAAAAGATAACCGTTTATGGCAGCTATAGCTTTGCGGATAATTCCGTGTACACGGTTAGCTCTACGCTGCAAAATAATATATCGGTGGCCAACCCGAGCATCAACACGCTTGGCAGCACAGAAAATGACCAAAATAAAAATCACAGGTTCAACTTTAACCTCGAATACAAGCCGGATACCATAAATTATTTAAAGGTAACACCAAGCTATTCGTTCGCGGGCGTTAATACAACCCAGGATGCCTCAAGCTTGCTGGCGAACAATGCGGGTACGATATCCGATTATACGTATCATCTTTTAAGCCATTCTTCGGCGCCCAACTATGGAATTAATGCTTTATACAATCACCGGTTCAATGGCCACGGCCGGAATTTCAGCATCAATATCGGAACGGGCCGTACATCATACAATCAATTTCAAAACCCCGTATATACTTATATAGCGGGCGCCGCCAATGCCCCGCTGGATCAGTTTATAAACACAAACAGCCACACCGACACGGTAGGTACCTATCTTTCCTATATCGAGCCTATCGGCAAACGGTCGTATTTCGAGGTGAATTATAATTACCGGCATGCTTTTACCGCGGCCGACAAGGTAAACGATACCGTTACAACCGCCGGCGCCGTTAATCAATACGACCTGCTGAGCAACAATTATACATTTACCTTTATCACCAACCGTTTCGGCGTCAACTATCGCTTCGTCGAAAAAAAATATAATTATGTTTTAGGCGTAACGGCGCAGCCGTCGTCGCTGGAAGGTTTTTCGCCCACCACCAGCCACACGACAACGGTAAATGCTTTTAATGTTTCGCCAAACGCGCACTTTGTTTATAATTTTTCGCGCACACAGTCAATCAGCGCAAACTACAGCGGAAGCAGCAGTCAGCCCACCTTTTCGGAACTGCAGCCGGTCACCGATTTTTCGAACGCTTCATACCCCATAACCGGTAACCCTGACCTTAAGCCGGAGTACAATAACGTATTCTCCTTCAGGTACAACAAGTTCGACTTCGCTTCGGGAAATGTGTTTTTCAGCAACCTGAATTTTACGCAAACCGATAATAAAATAGTGCCCAATACGGTTACCTATCCCCGGAACTACTCCCCGAACAACAGGTTTAACGGCGCTATTGAAACGCGTTATTTAAACACTGCAGGCTTTTACTCCGCATCGGCGTTTTATGTGTTCGCAAAGCCGTGGCAAAAACGCAGGTATAACCTGTTTTTTGTGGGCAATTTGTCTTATAACAACAATATATCGTACCTCACCAATATCGACCAGGCGACGTTTGACGAAACCACCGAAAAAAATATCGCAAAAACCATCGTGGCCTCGCAGGGGGTGCGTTTCAGGGTGGATATTACCGACGTTATCGACGCAGAGCTAAACACCACCTATACGGTTAACTCCTCAAAAAACTCCATCAACCAGCCGGGTATACAGGATAATTTCCGCATGTGGATATTGGGCGTGAACGGCAAAAACTACATCTGGAAAAACTGGACATACAGCTATGATTTCACCAAAACATTTTATTATGGCTACCAGGGCGCAAAAAACCCGAATATATTTAATACCTACGTTGAGCGGAGGTTTTTAAAGAACAATATGGGTGCGCTGCGCTTGTCGCTGATGGACGCGTTTAATCAAAATACCGGTTATACCAGCACGCAAAACGGAAGCTTGATATCGCAAACCAATACCAACCGTTTGGGCCGTTATTATTTGCTCACGTTTACCTACAGGTTCCAGAAGATGGCCGGCCAGGGCCCTGATAGAGGTCCCGGCCGCGGCCCCGGCGGTCCCGGTCCGGGTCGTGGTTTTGGCGGCGGTTTCGGCGGGCCCGGCGGAGAATAACCGGGTTGTAACATTTGCAAATAAGCTATGTCAAAATCAAGGATCGCGTTTATAAAAAGATCTTAGTTCCATTGGAACATGAGAAAGGGGTGGCGTGAGATACCGCCCCGGATTTAGTTGATTGTTATTGGATTTGAATTCAAGACAAGAGCGTTCCGCGGTGAGATGCGGAGCGCTTTTTTTATGGGATAGCGGGTTATTTGAAGAAACATTGCTTTATATTTATATAACCTAAAGTTAAACCTCATCCAATGAAACTCCCAAGATCGATAGCGCTCCCCGTTTTCAGCTTAATCATGTTAAGCTCATCGTGTAAAAAGCATGTCATAAAACCTGCAGACCAGCTATCCCTTTTACCACCAGCCACGCAAACCGGCGCCCGGACGTTTGGCTGTTTGGTAAACGGCCAGGCGTTTGTGCCGAAAGACAGGAGCATTATTGAAGGGCCTTTACTCCAGTGCAATTACATTTTTTTAAATGGCGGATATTATTTTACGGTTGGTCTTGTTAACAGCAACAATGGGTTGGTGCAAGGAATGAGAGTGGCGACAGATTCATTAGCTATAGCCCAGGGTCAAAGCTATAGATTTGCTACATACGGCAAGGGAAATGCCGATGCGGCCTACAATTTAGGGGGAACGGAAAATCGCAGCTATATCACGAATACGACTGTTTCGGGCTTGTTAACGATAACTAAGCTTGATCCTACGATGCAAATCGTATCCGGCACTTTTTATTTTAAGGCAGTCAATGCGCCGGGCGATACGGTTAATGTGACAGACGGACGGTTTGATATGCCTTACACGAGATAAATACAAAATTTCAATAAATAATAGGTGTTTTCACGGGTTGACGTGTATTTAGCCCATTTTATCTTTGATTAATCGTGCCGAAATTAATAACGTCCGTTGATAAATATTTTAATAAAATATTGCTTATTAAAAAATAAATGCCGTAAATTCATATAACCAAAAATTAAACCTTCATCCAATGAAACTCATCCGATCGATAGCGCTCGCCATTTTCAGCTTAATCATGTTAAGCTCTTCCTGCAAAAAGCATACAATACCCCCAGGCAACCAATTGTCCTTACTGCCGCCGGCTACGCAAACCGGCGCCAATACGTTTGGCTGCCTGGTAAATGGACAGGCGTTCGTTCCAGGCGGGAGCATCTTTAACGGAGCGCCTTACCAATGCAATTACATTTACACCGGTGGTGGATATTATTTTACTGTTGCAGCTCATAATAAAACCAGTGACGGAACGGTAATCGGCATTGCTTTGGGTACTGATTCTTTGGCGGTAACTGAGGGTCAAGCGTTTCTGTTTAATACAAACACTCCCGGGAACGCTACCGCCTCCTATAATCTGGCCTATGCTCACGGGGGAGTAACGTCATATGTAACAAATAGTAAAATTTCCGGAAAGTTGATAATAACCAAATTTGATCAGACAAAGCAAATTATTTCCGGAACCTTCTATTTTAATGCAATAGATTTCACAGGGGATACTGTAAAAATTACCGATGGCCGGTTTGATATGCTCTATACCAGGTAAACAACTTATACTATAACCAACCTTACACACATGAAAACATCACTTTTTAGGACATCGCTATGTGCTATTTTTCTGACCTTTCTGCTGGCCGGCAAAACCCGTGCGCAGTACATTGTAAACGGTAATGAGATTGACACGAGCTTTAATACGACGGTGAACCACGTTTTTGGCAACCTCGACAAAACGAGAGTGCCGTTTGGTTTACTTCGCGATTATGCTATGGCTTTTACCAGTCTAGACAATTATAACGGCGCGGCGCTGGTTGACAGCAACTTTGTAGGTAAGGGTGTCCTATCTGAGATTTACAGGACGCTGGCCACCGCCCGTGTAACGGCCGGCGCCTATACTACTCTACCCAACCCGGATACTCCTGATAGCTTGTCGTTTGCTGCACGGCATCCCGGGCAGGTTACGCTTGAAGGGCTTTTTTATCAATATGGTTACCTGGATCCAAACGCCTTAAATAATGGCAAAATTACAGTGAGCAATGGCCAGTTCTTTGATAAATTCACAAATGGCGTATGGCAAAACCCATACTTGCAAGGCAACGTGGTGGGGTTTACGCCTGCCAACAACACCTACCAGGGTAAAAGCTTTAATATGATTATGCCGACTAACTTATGGCTAACCAATAGCAGTTCCATGGTGAGCAGCATCCAGGTGGACGCGGGTGATGGCCTGGGTTACCGTACGCTGGCCCCCGGTGCGAATCTTGCGGTGAGCTACGCAGATACGGGTTTAAAGGTTTTAAACTTTAAGGTAAACCTTACTAACAGCACAGTTTTACAAAGTCATAGTCAGCTGCACGTGATAGCCGACCCCCTTGCCGGTGTCGGTATTAGTGTCGATTGGTCGCCCGGAATGACCCATGGCTTTTCAGCCGCCAGCCAGCCGGGGCTTTATAATGTTACCAGCACGGCAACGTATAATGGTATAGCCGGGCAGGGCTTGGTAAGCGTCCAGCTGTCCCGGGGCCATAATTCCCTAACCACTCCTTTGATAGTCGCCGAAGGTTTTGACCCAGGGATATATACCGATCCGGAAAATGCTGCGGGAGTATACTCCATTTCGGATTTTAATACAAGTATCGGCGGCAGCCTCAGTTCTACGTTGATAAATTTATTGGAAGGCAGTGGCGATCATAGTATTCCAGCCACTTATGATATCATATTCATCGATTTTAAAAATGGAACGGATGATATTCGTCGTAACGCATTGGTGGTTGAGGATGTGATCAGGTGGGTAAATGATAACAAAACAGGCTCCAATCAAAACGTGGTCCTGGGCCTAAGCATGGGCGGGCTGTGCGCACGATATGCATTAAAAAAAATGGAAAATGCAGGTGAAACACACCAAACCCGCTTATTTATCTCGGATGGTACACCCGAGCAAGGCGCAGTTGTGCCGTTGGGATTGCAATATGCAGACAATCATTTGCATACTCTTTATGTTCGCTCAGGAATCGGCGTTGGACTTTATGACCTTATTAGATTTCTTGCAAGCCCGTTTTGGTCATTGCCCAGCCTTGCCGGCCCGGCGGGGCTTACTTCGCTGGTCAATACCCCAGCCGCAAAACAAATGCTGGTATATCATTCCAGCGGATTTACCGTCGATAACAGCGTCCATCTCGCCTGGCAACAGGAACTAACTGCCCTGGGTTACCCGGCTCAGGGCGGTATTCGCAACATCGCGATTAGCAACGGGTCGGAATGTGGGCAAACCCAAATTCTGCCTCAGAGTAGTGAGGTATTTCTGATAGACGGAAAGGCGAGCAGCACGATTCTTAGCCAGTCCTTAACACCAATTGCTTTGCCGATCCTTGGCGTACTCACGCTTCAGCCGGCGCTGTTATTTGGGATACTCCCAGGCGGCGATAGTTTTATTGTCCACATCCAGGCAAATGCCACCGCCGACTATTCGGCAAATCACGCCTATAATGGCCGGATCGACTACCGCAAAACATTTTTATGGATTTTACCCATCACTATTACCATAACAAACCGCTCTATCGACGTGCCATCTGGAACTATTCCTTACGAAACATTTGCCGGAGATTTTTATTATTATCCAATTAAAAACACGGTGAACTCCTCATTATTTACTTCGTTGGTTCTTCAAAATAGCATAACGTTAGATCTAAAGCCTTTCTGTTTTATACCAACGCCAAGCGCGCTGGATATCGGGCACGGATCAGCTACGTTGACTGAAAGCGATTATTCCCTGCCTTATTCCGAGGGTTCACCTCCGCCCGCGCCTAAAAACACGCCATTCGCAAACTTTATTACGGCATTTACACCGCTTAGCTCCACAAACGTTAACAACAACGAAGGGCATATAACCTTCGAAACACGAAATGGAAACTGGCTCGCAAAAGAACTGGAAGCCACCCCGGTTATAGCAGATTGCAGCAACCTATGCCAGGCTAACAGCATAAGCGGAGACCTGTACGACTGCAACGAAGTAAAAACGTATTATGCACCAAACTACGGCAACGTAACTTACAGCTGGACAAAAAGCGACAACTTGCAGACAATCGGCCCGACAAATCTATATTATGTACAAGTTCAGCCAATTAGCGGCAGCAATGGGCAGCAGGGCTCTGTAACTGTTACCATGACGCTTAACAACAACGATAATGGTGATTGCGGTCGCCAAATCGTGACTAAAACGATCAACATCGGCGTTGAGCCGCTGGTGGTTAACAGCACGGTGGACCGCACACCGCAGCAAAGCAATTATCAATACTTAACGGCTACAGCCACCCAATTGCCGGGAACCACAACAAGCAATTATACCTGGTGGCTTACCAACAGCAGCCAGCAGGTGCAGTACCAGATTGGCAGCGGGTTGGTTTTAAGCCATTATCCTATTGCGCCCTGCTCAACCATTTATTACCAGTGCCAGGCGGTAACCCCCTGCGGAACGGCTATCTATAACGGGTATGCATACAATACCACCTGCGGCGGGGGCGGCTTTGCCATGACCAACCAGTCGGTGGTAATTTATCCGAACCCGGCCAGCACAACCATGACGGTAACCAACAACAGCATTCCCGCTACGACGGATGTTTCCGGCAATCCAAACGGCAATACGCCCCAGTCTTACCAGGTCGTGGTATATAACGATAAGGGCAAGATCATGAAATCTGCCAAAAATGAGAATGGCAGCCCGGACGTTACCGTTTCAACAGCGGATATGCCCGACGGCAATTATTTTTTGCATATTATACAGGGAAGCAGCGTAATTGAAAAACAGGTGATGGTGAGGCATTGATATTGATGAGAACCGTACGGGTTTGATGATCCGTACGGTTCTTACACTTATTGCTCAGTCGCTTATCAAAGTCACGTAGCTTGCGGCTGCCGCGTTAAATTTCGCGGAACCGTTCAGCACCTTAACGATGCCGCCATTTTTCATAGCCAGCGTTTTGCTGGTTGTATATATACGCAGCCGTTTTACACGGACGGGCAGGCTGGTCAATATCATTTCGCGTTCGGCGCCGTTGTTCACCAGGTGAACGGCGTATTTTCCTTTGCTGTTATCGCCCAAAGCCGCACAGGTGACGGTTGAGCTGCCTGAAGTTACCGGCATGGCAAATAATCCTTTTGGCGTTATCGATAACTGCTTAAGGTTCCAAAACCGCTGGCCGGGGTGCAGGGGCTCGTTATTGCCGAATATCCCGCCGCCGATAAGGGGCGAATAATCGGAGGTTAGCTGCCATTGCAGTATCGACAACGGCTGGCAGATGGCCAGCAGCCGGGTGTACAGGTTTATTTCTTTCAGCGCATAAGTGGGTTCCTGGAAAATGTCGGGATAATTCCATGCTGCAGCGTCGATGCTGCCTTCCGCGACGATCAAAGGAAGTTTTAAGCGGGCGGCTGCGTCGGCCCATTTTTGCAGGGTAGGCGTATCCCATCCCCGCCAGGAGTGAAAGGAGATGGCCCCGATGTAGGGCCTGGCTGCCGGGTCGTCCATCGCTACGTCGATGAATTTATACGTGGTCGCATCCGAATTATCGCCCAGCAGCATTTTGGTTTTGATACCGTGGGCGGCGAAATAAGCACCGCAGCCTTTGATGAAATCGTCATGCTCCTGCGGCGTTATACGGACATTTATGCCGAGGTCTGATTCGTTGAACGAGAATAGCTTCGGCTCGGCGCCATATTTATTTTTCAGGTAAAGAATATAATCCGCTATGGATTTATAAATAGCACCCATATTTTCCTTCCTGAGCGGGTTGCCCCAAATGCCGTTTACGGGCTGCATGTTTACCTTTCCTTCGGCCGCCCATGCCGGCGGGAACCAAGCCGAAAGAATGAATGGGATATGGAGGCTGTCCAGCCGGTGTGCCATTTCCATTGCCTTTTTTACCGCCGGGTGCAGCTTACCGGCGTTGGCAGCTGCCGATGGGTCGGCATCCTTATCAGGCTGCCAAAAACGCCAGGGCATCTCCACCCTTCCCCAGGCCACGCGCAGGTTTTTGAGGCAGTAGTCGATCACCTGCGGGTCGGCTTTCGGGTTTTGCAGCCTGAAATTGCCTCCCAGCCCGTCAAATTTTCGCCCCTGCTGCCGGGTGTTGATGGTTAAGGTCACCGGCGATGTATCGATCTCGCCGCCCACTTCGATCGTAAATGTTTTTTGAATGGTTTCGTCCTTATGGACGCCGTTTAATTTTAACGCCACGCAAAGCAGCAAGTCGTTTTTGCCATGGCTGGTATCTCTCATTACCATGATCTGCTCCGCGCCATCAAACTGTATCTTTATCGTATGTTTTGCGGAAGCATATTCAAAGCCGCCGGCGGCACCTTCGTAACCCACCGGGATCGGTGTATTGGAGATGTAGTCCCGCGCCTGCCCGTTTTTATAAAAATCGCCCGGCAACATCATGCAGAAATAAACGCCCTTAATATTCGCATCGGCGTGCGACGACATAGTTAAGGTCACCCTGGCCTGTCCGGCGGCCACATCGGCCACCACTTCTTTAAAAGATAAGCTGTCGATGCGGGTATTTATTTCCTGCTCGTCGCCATTGCGTTTATAACGTGGCTGCTGCCGCTCCCGGCCGGTTGCGATAACCCGCCCATTGCCGCTCACTACATTAATAGCCGATTCAAATTCAAAAAGCTGCCCGCCTTTACGGATACCCGTTATATTGCCCCAGGGCTCCACTTCCGTTTGACTAAAAGCCTGGCAGGCGATCAGCATGAACGTGAATACCAAAACTTGCTGTTTAAATTGGTTTAAAATGCGTTGTAAAATCATAAGTGAGTCAGATGTATTCGATGTTTTAAAATTAACGTTATTTGAATGACCTTTTAAATTGTTTGAAAACAAAAAAGCCGCCCGGTAACGGAACGGCTTTTCAACTTTAAAAGTTTTTATCAGCTTTTTGGATTCAACGCTTCGGTGATCCTGTCTGATAAATCCTGTAAATGATAGGTGGTCATCGTGTCGGTTTCGCCCGGCAGCGCCGCCCTGATCATATTGTTGATAGCGCGCAACTGGCCCTTAGCCACAGATATAGCATCTGTTTCCTCCAGCTCACGCGGCGGCCCGCCGGCGCCGCGCCTTGCGGGCACAGCCACCACAGTTGCCGGGGCAGGGGCCTTTGGCTTCACCAGCTCGATCAGCTTACTAACATACAGTTTTTGCAGGTTACGGCGATAAATATCCACCGGCTGCTTGTTTTTTACTTCGGTGAATATGCTGTTTTGCATGTCATCAAAAAAGTCGGTGATCTTATAGGCGGATGGCCCGTCGGCTGCTTCGCCTGCAAGCAGTTTGTTCAACGTATGTGCCGTTATCAAGCGGTTTAAAACGCCTTCCTGGCTGCGGTAAATAACCTGCACCGGCGTTTCGCCAATATCGCTCAATATATGTTCGTCCAGCAGCCACGTTGGTGTGGTAAACAGCTGGCGGTTTAAAAAGTCCATCGCTTCCTTTTGGGTAGCTGCAGGTGTGTATTCATAAATCACGCCGCTCTGCTCAACCGTTTTTGGATTTTCGTATATGCCGCCTATGTTTTTTGCAACGTGGCCCATGTACCGGTTAAATTGAGCGGTAAGCTGCTTATACATGTTATCCAGGTTTTCATAGCCTTCATTTTCCTCGCGGGTCCATTCCGGCAATTTACAAGTATCCGCTTCAGGTTTTTAATGCCGTAATCGCTGGCCTTCATCGCATCATCGCCGAGGTCTTCATTTTGCGAATGCGGATCGTCAGGATTACTTTCCGTCCCGAACCATAAACGGCGGTCTTTCAGGCGCTCAACGGCCATTTTATTCAGTATGGGCACTTCAGCTTTGCCGCCGTCTACACCCGGCAATACTTTATAACCCCACTCAATGGCCCATTTGTCATAATCGCCTATGCGCGGATACAGCCCCTTGGGGCCGATGTTGTCTTCAGGCTGGGCCACGTAGTTAAAACGGGCGTAATCCATAATGGACGGTGTATGTCCGTGCGCCTCAACATAAGCCTTATCCCTTAATTTTTCAACGGGAACGGTCGAGCTCGACCCCCAGTTATGGCGCAGGCCCAGCGTGTGGCCTACTTCGTGCGACGATACGAACCGGATCAGGTCGCCCATCAGCTTATCGTCAAACTCCATTTTACGGGCGCGCGGGTCAACCGCCGCCGTTTGGATCATATACCAGTCGTGCACCAGCTTCATTACGTTGTGGTACCAGTTGATATGGGTTTCCAGAATTTCGCCGCTGCGCGGATCGGAGATATGCGGGCCGCTTGCATTTTCTGTTTCGGACGGCTTATAAACGATCACTGAGTGCGCTGCATCATCAAGGCTCCAGGTGGAATCTTCTTTCGCGGTTGGCGCCACCCTGGCAATGATCGCTTTTTTAAACCCTGCGGCTTCAAAAGCCTTTTGCCAGTCTTCAATACCGGCTATCAGGTAAGGCACCCATTTTTTGGGTGTAGCAGGATCGATATAGTACACAATTTGTTTCTTGGGCACCACCAGCTCGCCGGCTTTGTATTTGGCCATATCCTCTGGCCGCACTTCTAACCGCCACCGGGCAATCATCTCGATGTCCTTAATACCCTGCGGATTGGCGTCAAAATCGGTGTACCCGGTTGTAAAGTAGCCTATCCGCGGATCAAAGAAGCGCGGCTTCATAGGCACCTTTGGTAAAATTAAAAGTGATGTATTTAACTCAACGGTAACCGAGCCGCTGGGCGCGGCGCCGCCGCCCGCTTGTGGCGTTGCGGGCCTTCCGGGTATAACCTGCGCGGTAAGCGCATAGGTTTTTACTGTACTGATCTCCACGTTGGTTTTAAAGCTCCTGATGTTATTGATATAGCTGCGGTCGGCCTGCAGGTTGCCCATTCTCAGGCGCTGCTTGCCTTGTGGCGAGCTAAAAAAGAAGATCTCGTTGTCGCCGTTGATATAATCGGTTACATCGATAACGCTGCCTTCCTTATCGGGAGAATAAGCTGCAATATTGAAAGCCGCAGCGATAGCCTGTATATTTGAACGCTGAACCGCCTGGTACATGGCTTTGGTACTGTCAGGACTGTAAGTGGCGTATGATATCTTTCTTAAAAAAATACGATTACCGGGTCCTTTTTCAAACCGAATAACTGTGCTTCCTATTTGGTCGCCGGCATAGCCGTCGGCCACGCGCACCTCGGCGCCCGCCTTTGCAATGCGCGCCACCACCAGGATGTCGCGGTTAAGTATGCTATCCGGTATCTCAAAATAATAGTGGTCATCAACCTTATGCGTTTTAAACAGGCCATTATGCGTTATGGCTTTATCGGTTATCACCGAACTGTAAGGCCTTGGCCTGGCCGGCGCGCGCTGGGTTGCCCCGCCCGGAAATGCGGGCCTTTGCGTAGTGTCGCCATTGTTGGCGCCCCCCGTGCGCCGTGTCTGCGAAAACCCGGTTACGCACAGTGCGGTAAGCAAAATTGGTAGTAAAAATTTCTTCATTTTGTTTAAATTAATTATAAATAAAAGTAAAAATTGTCGCTAAGTTTTCCGGATTATCGCTAAGATGTTACACAGGGATAATTGTGTGTTCACACAATTAAAATGTCATTTCGAATGAGCAGCGTGGGGGAATGAGTTGGCGCGAATGAGAAATCTATACACAAGCCAAACGGACAATGCAAAGCTCGCTTAGCGTATGTATAGATTTCTCTCCGCCAGTCGGCGGATCGAAAAGACATGGATTATTGGTTTAATCACAGTAATCCGGGAGAAAGCTTTATTTTCCAAACGGCGGCAAACCGATCAGCTGGCGGTAAACCGGCAGGTCCATGCGCTTTTGAGCAGGCACATGGAAACGGGTGCAATAATATACCTGCAGCCGGTATTCAATAATTCCGTTGCGAATGATAGGTATATCCGGTAGCTGTTTTACGCTGTCAAAAAAAGGTTTCACATTGGCCGGTACATCGCCGGGATAACCATCCTGTATAACAACGGCATCTTTTCCTAAAAGGCTTTTCGGGTTAACCAGGAATGCAAGGTTGCGGGGGTCTTTGTCGAACACGATAATATCTTTTTTACCTTTAAGCACCCAATCCACCTTACCCATCAGCCACCAGCGGTCGCTGCCGGCAAAAACATGGGGGTTTTGCAGCCAGCCTTCTTTTTCAAAACGTGTTTTTATGTCGTTATAATCGATGCCCTGGATGGTGGGATCGGTGTTATCGCCATGGAAATGATGAACCACCCATTTTGGCCCGTACCATTGCCAAAAGCCGGTAACCATGTGCAGGCTCAATACGGTAATGGTGACGATGGTAAAAAACACCGAAAAATTAAGCCATCTGCGGGTAAGGCGGTCGTTTTTATCCTGGCCGTGCATACACTTATCCACTGCAAATCCCAGCGGTATAAACAGCATCATGTAACCCGGCGCCTGCCAGTGAAAATGATATTGCAGGTCGGCCCACAGCGTAACCACCGTAAAAAAAACAATCGGCAACACAGCCATCCAAAAGCTAAAGCTGTAGGCCAGTAATTGCGTACGCAGCTTATACGATATAAAAAGCTGCCGGATGGCGGGGAACCATATCCAGGGAAGCAGCCACAGCGCCTGTCCGCCAATGCTCCTGAAAAACCAGTCGAAGTGCAATTGAAAATGATGCGTATCCGCGCCCGCCCTGGATCCCTGGAAAATAAAAGAGACCCACCCGTTGTTATAATTCCACCACAACACAGGCAGGGCCATAACGACAGTGATCAGGATCGCAATATACGGCCCCGGGTGTGTAAGCCAGTGCCGCTGGCTTTTGTTGGCAGCTACAAAAACAAACACCCCGGCAAATAAAAATGCGACGTGGTATTTGCTCAGCGTAGCCAAACCCATGCAAAGGCCAACGGCTATCCACAAACCATAGATATTCCGGCCGGTCTTCCGGCCTTCACCTGTTGTTGTAAACATCAGTTCGACGATAAAGTACGTCGCGGCAAGCCAAAAGAATAGCAGCGGCGCGTCCGGCTGGAACCAGCAGGCAATGGCCACGGTAAAAACCGCGCTCAAATTCATAACCACCGCCGCCCAGTAACCCGCCCGGGCATTGAACAGTTTTTTTGTAACCAGGAACAGCAGCCAGGTGGTACCGGCAAATAACACTACCGAGGGCAACCTGATCCCAAAATTATTTAAACCGAATATTTTTATGCTTAAGCCGCCAAGCCAGAAGAATAACGGCGGCTGATCAAAATAGCTCAGGTTAAGATGCATCGCCCCCCTGAAATAATACGACTCACCGATGCCCAACCCGGTATAAGCCGCGAGCAAACAACGAACGGCAAAAGTTATAACGATCAAAATGAGCGTACGGGATGCCGCGTTGGCTTCAGTCAGTTTTTTCATGGAGTAGCAATTGCAAATCTCTTAAAAAAATTTAAAAATATCCCCACGTTGTCATTGCGGGAAGTAAAATCAAAAAACAACCTTTACAGCAATGACAAGCTGTTGAATTTTCCCCTTATCATTTACAACCCGCGCCCCCCAACCGATAAAATCCGCCACCCTGCATGCAACATATCGTATAAAAGTTATATTTGGTAAACCTTCAATACAAATTTTTTTATTATGATCCAGCGCAAAGTTATAATCTGGTCTGTTATTGTCGCCCTGGGCGGGTTCCTTTTCGGTTTCGATACCGTCGTTATCTCTGGCGCCGAAAAGGCCATCCAAAAGTATTGGGAACTTAACGCGCTTCAGCACGGTCTTACGATGTCTATCGCGCTGGTCGGCACAGTTATAGGCGCTTTCCTTGGCCGCATACCGGCCGACGCCATCGGTCGTAAAAAATCGCTGTTGATTATCGCCGTCATCTTTTTGATCGGGTCGCTGGGCACGTCGCTGTCCACCAACTGGTACCTGTTTATGACACTGCGCTTTATTGGCGGCCTGGGCGTTGGCGCCTCATCCATCATTGCGCCCATCTACATTTCCGAAATTTCGCCCGCAGCTTCCCGCGGCAGATTAGTGGTACTGTTCCAGTTCAATATCGTATTCGGCATCGTTATCGCCTTCCTCTCTAACCTGCTCATCGTTTATATCATGGGGTCGGATAACCAGCTTGCCTGGCGCTATATGCTCGGCATTATGGCTGTTCCATCTATTTTATTTTTAGCGCTGTTAAAGATCGTGCCCGAAAGCCCGCGCTGGCTGCTGCTCCACGGCGGCCGCGATAAGGAAGCGAAAGACATCCTTCGCATCATCGACCCCAAAGGTTTTGAGCAGGAAATGCAAAATATCGTAAACAGCAATACCGAAGATGCCAAAGAGCCGGGCGGCACCGAGCTGTTCAGCGGACGGTATAGCTTCCCTGTTAAGCTGGCCATATTGATCGCCTTTTTTAACCAGGTTTCGGGCATTAACGCCATCCTTTATTATGCGCCGCGCATTTTCGGCATGACCGGCCTTGGCGATAAAGCATCGCTGGCCTCGTCGCTCGGCCTGGGCATCGTGAATTTTACATTTACCATGATCGCTATCTTTTTTATCGATAAGATAGGCCGCCGCAAGCTCATGTTCATAGGCTCGTTCGGTCTTATCGTCACCTTAAGTTTGGTGGCCTATTCATTCTATACATCCAGCTTCAGCGGCTATTACGTTACGGTTTATTTGTCTGCGTTCATCGCATTTTTCTCCTTTTCGCAGGGCGCGGTTATCTGGGTGTTTATCTCCGAGATATTCCCCAACCAGGTGCGGGCAAAAGGGCAAACCCTGGGCAGCTTTACCCACTGGGTAATGGCCGCCCTTATCACCTTTTCGTTTCCTTTCTTTACCGAAAAGCTGGGCGGCGGCAACACGTTTTTGTTTTTTGCCATCATGATGGTTTTCCAGCTGCTGTTTGTATGGAAAATGATGCCCGAAACCAAGGGAAAATCGCTGGAGCAGATCGAGCACACGCTGGTGGGGCATTAGCTATTTAAAAAAAAACTGGCCGGCTCGGCCTCGATTTTCAGAGGTAATATTCAAATGAGCAACCTATTTCTTTCGTTTTTTTCTTATCAAACGAATAATAAAAATTATAATTATTGCAGCAATTAGGATTTCCCACCATTCCACATGGATATAGAATGACCAATTTCTATCTATAGGCGTATCTTCATTACTCATTTGCACTAAGGTAACCCGAAGTTAAGATTTTATTCATACCTGCTATTTAAATAATAAAAAGTTCGCCCTCAACATAGTCTTCCGGGCATATATGCTCAGAAGATCTTAGCAGCGATGGGGCCGTGTGATTCCCCTCTCCGAAAGGGGTGTAGGGGTGTGTCCTGATTCTAACTTTAGGCCCCCTTATGGCAAACCAGGTTTTCCATTCGGGGAATATGAAACAAGCTTATCGATTAGGTACTGGCACTCCTTCCTGAATTTAACGCAGCAACATTTTATGATCAGGCGGTCGCCTTTATTGGTTACCAATATTGGACCCTCGTGATGGATGGGGCATTCAAGCGCTTCAACAGCGGTTTTTACGTTGGGCGGAATTGACATTCTTACCAATGATTGACGACGCAAAGTTATTGCCGGCGCTCTAAAACACAAATTAGATTTTCATTAGAATTATGTTTTTCGGCGCCCGCGCCCGCATACATCACTAAACAAAAAATAGTGTAATTGGTTACAATTGTAAAAAACGTTATTTCGTGAATTTCGGGAAATTTTATAGCCGCGCTTACGACTGGCTGCTCACCTTCGGTCCCCGGTTCCTTATCGGGATGGTTGTTCTGTTTGTCGGTTTATGGCTTATTAAAGTGCTTGCCCGGTGGTCGCATAACCGGATGGAAAAGAAGGACGTAAGCCCCACCGTAAAGCCTTTCCTGCTTAGCCTGCTTACCGTCGCCTTAAGAATATTGCTCGTGATCGCCGTGATGCAGATCCTCGGCCTGCAGCTGACCCTGTTCACTGCCCTGGTGGGCGCTTTTGGCGTGGCGGCCGGTTTGGCGCTTTCAGGCACCCTGCAAAATTTTGCCAGCGGCGTTTTGATCCTGCTGCTTAAGCCATTCGTGGTTCGCGATAATATTATAACCCAGGGCCAGGAGGGTACGGTTACGTCAATCCAGATATTTTATACCATCGTAAAAACATACGATAACCAAACGCTCATCATCCCCAACGGCCAGCTATCCAACAACACCATTATCAATGTCACCCGCCAGGGCAACAGGCGGCTCGATATCGATTATAAATTCAGCAACGGGATCGATATAAAAAAAGTAAAGGCATTGATCAACGATGTCATCGACAAATACGAAGATGCGCTCCTTACACCCGAGCGGCGGATCGGCGTTGCCAAGCTGGAGCCGGATGGTTATACCATCGCCATCAATGTATGGGTGAAGGCCCATGGTTTCGAAGATAAAAAGATGGCG
>Ga0134126_10001599_pt1 | contig 28871 bp, 21 predicted proteins | sample KB31752_FD_96881 | JGI IMG/M metagenome (GOLD analysis project Ga0134126, IMG submission 96881) | Terrestrial soil microbial communities with excess Nitrogen fertilizer from Kellogg Biological Station, Michigan, USA - KB3-175-2 | ecosystem: Environmental > Terrestrial > Soil > Unclassified ... | reverse complement strand
TGACGGCGCGGCGCAGGTGCGGGGGTACTTCCTCGGTGGGCTGGCCCAGGTCGAGGGGCAGGCTGGCGGCGGGGAAGAACCCGCCGGTGAGCTGGGTCCGCAGGTAGGCAGCGAGCCCCGTCGGCCCGGACAGCAGACTGACGGCATACCGCAGCAGCGTGTCCTGGAGCCGGGCCAGCCCGCCGGGGGTGGGCGAGAGGCGGCGCACGGTGCCGCTGGGGGCGCCGATGGCGGTGAAGCCGGGCCTGACCGGGCCCGTCGGCGAGGCCGGCGGGGCGGTGGTGGGCAGTGCGCCGGGGACGGGGGCGCGCCGCAGGGCGGAGTGCTCGTCGCATTCGCACCGGGGCCCGGGCGCGGGGAGCGGGTCGCTGGTGGTGACCAGGTTGGCGAGGTCGCCGGCGAGGAAGTCGGTGACGGCGCGGGCCAGTGCGTTGCGGTCGAGGTGGCCGCAGACCATGGGCGCGATCTTGGCATCGCAGCCGTAGGCCTCGGCGGCCTTGCCGGTGAGCCAGCCCGCCTGGCCGGCGCCGGCGGCGCGGCGGATGGCGGCCGGGTCGGGCTTGGAGAAGGTGCGGAAGGGGTCGGGCCACAGCAGTTCGTCCAGGTCGGGGTGGCCCGAGCCGCCGCCTGGCGCGTCGGGCTGGGCCTCGCCGGGCGAGCCTGCGGACGCGCTGGCGCCGGGCTGGGCCTCGCCGGGTTGGCCGGAGCCGTCGGGCTGGCCGGAGCCATGGTGGTCGGCGGGCGCGGCCGAGCTGGTGGTGCCGCCGGCCTGCCCGCCGCCGGCGGGGTCATCGCCGAGGTGGCGGGCGAGCCAGGTGCGGGCGGCGTCGGCCGCGCCGGGCATGCCCAGGAGCTCGTCCAGGGTCAGGTGGAGCTGGACCTGGGCGGGCTGGCCCGCCCGTTCCGGCAGGCAGCCGGACGCGAGCAGGAGGCGCATGGCCTCTTCCAGGGCGTCGTGGCGGCGCTGCCCGGCGGTGCGGTCGTCCTCGGGGCCGGCTTTCTTGCCGAGGGTGTCGAGAACCTCCTGCAGGGCGGCCAGGCACTCGGGGGTGAGGTCGCCGTCGGCGCGGCCGTGGCCCTGGAACAGGCGGGTCAGGCGAAAGAACCGGTTGGCGAACCCCCGGTCATCGTCGCGGTCGGGCGGGGCCAGGCGGGCGAGCATCTCCTCGGCCAGCTGAGACAGGTCATCGAGGTCGGCACCGGTGGCCGCGGCGTCGATCAGGATCTGCGCGGCGGCGTCCCGGCACGCGAGCGGCAGCATCCCGGCCCAGGTGCAGATCTGCCGGGCGTACGACGCGGAGATGCTCCCGGCCGCTAAGGCGTCGGCGACGACGGGGTGGGCGGCCAGGCGGTGCATCCACCCGACCGCGGTGGAGGCGGCCTTGCCGCTGACCCTGGTCTGCCAGATCAGCCAGGACCGGGGGCTGCCCTGCCCGTCGGGGTAGTAGCCGCCCTGGCCGGTGAACGCCGACAGGGCCCTGGCGCGGGCGGCGGTGTGCTGCGACTCGGCCCGTTCCAGCTCCCGCAGCAGCCGGCCCAGGGTCACATCCGGCAGCGCGGCCACCTCAGCCCGGGCCAGGTAGCCCAGGGCCGCCCGTGCGGTGTCCATGGCCTCGTCGATTGAGGCGAATGAGGTCCCCGGCGGGGCTGGAGCTGGCATCCGGCGACCTCCTTCCCTGACCGCATCCACGGGTTCGATCTCATGTTCGACATTACCGGCTGGGTACGACATTTCCGGGGGACAACCGAGCACCGTTGCAGAAATTATGAACGGAGTCGCAGGCCGCGCGGGGTCGGGCGGAACCCGGCCGTTTCCAGGGCGTTGGCCAGGGGTGAGTCGTAGACGGTCTCGCCGTCGGCGCGTTCCACGGTGAGGCGGCCGAGGGCGCCGGCGCGGCCGGCGGCGGCCAGGGCGCGGGCGGCGGGCTCGAGGATCTCGGGGTCGCTGCTCCAGGACAGGAGGGTCTTGCCGCCGCGCTCGACGTAGAGCACGAGCTCACCGCGAGCGAGGACGACGAGCGCGCCGGCCTTGCGGCCGGGGCGGTGGCCGGTGCCGGCCTCGGCCGGGCGCTCGGGCCAGGGCAGGGCGGCGCCGTAGGCGTTGGCGGGGTCGGCGGCGGCCAGGACGAGCACGGGGATCTCGGGCCGCTTGGGCTGGCCGTTGCCGCCGGACCTGCCGCCCGACCAGCCGTTCGGACCCGGCGGGGCGAAAGTGGCCAGCGGGGCGGATGGGGCGGGGTGGATGTTCCAGTCGGGCTCGCCGGGCGTGGTGTCGGCGGGCGCGGTCAGGGCGGGCGCGGTCTCGGCGGGCAGGACGTCGCTGGCCAGCGCCCGCATGCGGTCAACGGCGCCGGGCAGCGCGAACTGGGCGGCGCCCAGGCCCTCGACGAAGTAGCCGCGCCGGCACTGGCCGCCGTACTCCATGGCCCGCAGCACGGGGTAGACGGCGCTGAAGCCGCCGGGGATGCGCTCGACGCCGGCGATGCCGCGCAGGACGATGCCGTGCCGTTCGAGCAGGGTGATGGCCAGGGCGTGCAGGCGGCGGGTCTGGTCGGGCTCGGGCGGCGGCAGCAGGGACCAGCGGCCGCTGACGGTGGGCGGGCCGCTGCGGGACGGGAGCACGGCCCGGCCGTGGCTGGGCCGGCGGCCGGGGCCCCGGCCGCGGCGGCCGGAGAGCTGGAGGCTGCCGCCGGCCGGGGGTCGGGGCGGGATGACCAGGCCCTGGCTGGCGACGGCCTGGCTGACGGCCGCGGCGGCGGGCACTTCCGGGGCGACGGGGCGGCCGCTGCCCAGGACGGTGCGCAGGGGGGCGAGGGTGTCGTTGGTCAGCCGTCCGGCCCAGACCAGGTCCCAGATGGCGCTGGCCACGGCCTGGTCACCGCCCTGGCTGGCATCGCCGGGGCGGTCTGCGGCGAGGGCCGCGGCGACGCGGTCGGCCAGGGCGCGGAAGAACAGGGCGCCGCCGCCGTCCAGCGCGGCCAGCAGGGCGTCGTGCACGGGCGTCATGGTGATCTCGCCGGGCTCGGGCAGCAGCACGGACGCGGTCTCGGCCGGGGCCAGCACGACCCAGCCGTCGCCGCCGGGCAGGCCGCCGGCGCCGGACCAGACGATGTCGCCGGCCGAGGTCAGCTCGTCGAGCAGGGCAGCGGCGTAGCCGGGCACGCGACCGGGCAAGACCAGCGTCTCGAGCGCGGAGGCGGGCACGGCGACGCCGGCCAGCTGCTCGACGGCCTCGTACACGGCGTCGACCCGTGCCGACCGGCCGGAGCTGCCGGGGGCGCGGACCTGGCCGGCGTGCTGCCAGGCGGGCAGGAAGGCGGCCAGCACCTGGGCGGGCACGGGCTCGACCTCCTTGCGCAGCTTGGCCAGGCAGCGGCGGCGCAGCAGCCGCAGCACCCCGGCGGCGCACCACTCGGTGCCCCGGCCGCCGGGCCGGAACTCGCCCTCGGTCACGGCGCCCTCGGCGGCCAGCCGGTGCAGCGCGCCGGTGACCACCGCCACGCCGAGGCCGAACCTCTCGGCCAGCTCGATCGCGGTGCACGGGCCGTGCGTGCGGGCGTAGCGCAGGACCAGGTCGCGGAGGGGGTCGGGGACCGGCTCGGTGAACGCGACGGGCACGCCGACGGGCAGGGCCACGCCGAGCGCGTCACGTAGCCGGCCGGCGTCCTCGATGGCCGCCCAGCGCGGCTGGCCGGCGATCCGCACCTCGATCACCCGGCGCTGGCCGGCCAGGCTGGCCAGCCAGGCGGGCGCGGCCGGCGGGTCGGCGGCGCGCTGCGCCACCTCGGCGGTCGTCAGCGGTCCGAGGCTGCGCAGCAGGTCGGCCACGGCCTCCTCGTCGCGGCTGGTCCGGCCGGCCGCCAGGTGCTGCAGCTCGCGCTCGGTCTCCTCGACGACCACCGGGTCGAGCAGCTCGCGCATGTCGGCCTGGCCGAGCAGATCGGCCAGCAGGGCGGAGTCCAGGGCCAGGGCCTGGGCCCGGCGCTCGGCCAGTGGCGCGTCGCCCTCGTACATGAACGCGCCGATGTAGCGGAACAGCAGCGAGCGGCTGAACGGCGACGGCCCGGGGGTCTCGACCTCGACCAGCCGGATCCGGCGGGCGGACAGGTCGCGCATGAGCCGGGTCAGGCCGGGGACGTCGAACACGTCCTGGAGGCACTCGCGCACGGTCTCCAGGACGATCGGGAAGGTGGAGTACTGGCTGGCCACCGAGAGCAGCTGGGCCGACCGCTGGCGCTGCTGCCACAGCGGGGTGCGGCGGCCGGGCTGGCGGCGGGGCAGCAGCAGGGCGCGGGCGGCGCACTCGCGGAACCGGGAGGCGAACAGCGCCGAGGAGCCGAGCTCGGCGGTCACCAGCTGCTCGACCTCGTCGGGGTCGAGCATGGCGATGCCGCCGGGCGGCGGATCGTCGGCGTCCGGCACCCGGATGACGATGCCGTCGTCGGTGGACACGGCCTGCACGTCCATGCCGCCGTAGCGCTCGCGCAGCCGGGCCGCGATGGCCAGCGCCCAGGGCTGGTGGACCTGGCCGCCGAACGGGCTGTGCAGCACCAGCCGCCAGTCACCCAGCTCGTCGCGGAACCGCTCGACCACCAGCGTCCGGTCATCGGGCAGGTACCCGGTCGCTTCGCGCTGGGAGCTGAGGTAGCTGACCAGGTTGGACGCGGCCAGCTGGTCCAGGCCGTCGGCGCGCAGGCGGGCCGTCGCGGCCTCGTCGCCGGCGGCGGTCAGCTCGCGGGTGAACGCGCCGATGGCCGCGCCCAGCTCGGCCGGGCGGCCGGGGGCGTCGCCGTGCCAGAACGGCAGCCGGCCGGGCTGGCCCGGCGCGGGGGAGACCAGCACCTGGTCGGCGGTGATGTCCTCGATCCGCCAGGAGCTGGCGCCGAGCACGAACACGTCGCCGACCCGCGACTCGTACACCATCTCCTCGTCGAGCTCGCCGACCCGGCGGGAGTGCCGGCCGGACCGGTCCCCCCCACCCGCCACCCCTGCCCCCTTCGAGCCGACCAGGAAGACGCCGAACAGGCCCCGGTCGGGGATGGTGCCGCCATTGCCGACCGCGACCCGCTGCCCGCCGGGCCGGCCGCGCAGCATGCCAGTGGTGCGGTCCCAGACCAGCCGGGGCCGCAGCCCGCCAAAGTCCTCGCTGGGGTAGCGGCCGGCCAGCATGTCGAGCACGGCGTCCAGCACGGGCCGGGTCAGGCCGCTGAACGGCGCGGCCCGGCGGACCATCCGCTCGAGCTCGCCGACCTCCCAGTCGTCCATCGCCGTCATGGCCACGATCTGCTGGGCCAGCACGTCGAGCGGGTTGCGCGGCATGCGCAGCTCCTCGATCTGCCCGGTCCGCATCCGCTGGGTGACCACGGCCGCCTGGACCAGGTCGCCCTGGTACTTGGGGAAGAACACGCCGCGCGAGACGTCGCCGACGTTGTGCCCGGCGCGCCCGGTGCGCTGCAGCCCGCTGGCCACCGAGGGCGGCGACTCGACCTGGATGACCAGGTCCACGGCGCCCATGTCGATGCCCAGCTCCAGGCTGGAGGTGGCGACCACGGCGGGCAGCCGGCCGGCCTTGAGCGCCTCCTCGATCTGGGTCCGCTCCTGGCGGGAGACCGAGCCGTGGTGAGCGCGGGCCACGATGGTGGGAACGCCGGTGCCGGCCCCGGACTGGGCCATGATCTCGGCGGGCGGTTGGGGCGGGTCGGGGAGGCGGGTGGGGGGTGGGAGGCCCTGGCCGGCGGCCTCGGCTAGGGCGGCGTCGACCAGCTGCTCCTGCGCCCGTTCGGCGGCCAGCTCGTTGAGGCGGGCGCACAGCCGCTCGGCCAGCCGCCGGGAGTTGGCGAACACGATCGTGGAGCGGTGGGCCTGGATCAGGTCGAGCACGCGCTCCTCGACGTGCGGCCAGATGGAGTGCTGGCGCACCTCACCGCCGGGTCCGGTCTGGTCGTCGGACCCGTCCGGGCGGCCTTCCGCCGTCTGCAGGTCGGCCAGGTCCTCGACCGGCACGACGATCTTGAGCTCAAGCTGCTTGTCGCTGGGCGGGGTGACGATGCTGACCGGGGCCGCGCCGCCCAGGAACGCGGCCACCTCCTCCGGCGGCCGCACCGTGGCCGACAGCCCGATCCGCTGCACTGGCCCGGCGGCCGCGTGCCCGTCGTCTGCGGGCGCCGCCCGCAGGGCGTCGAGGCGCTCCAGGGACAGGGCCAGGTGAGCGCCGCGCTTGCCGCCGGCCATGGCGTGCACCTCGTCCACGATCACCGTCTGCACGCTGCGCAGGGTGTCGCGGGCCCGCGAGGTCAGCATCAGGTAGAGCGACTCGGGCGTGGTGATCAGGATGTCCGGCGGCTTGCTCGCCAGCTTGCGGCGCTCGTCGGCGGCGGTGTCCCCGGTCCTGACCCCGACCCGGATGTCGGGCTCGGGCTGGCCCAGCCGCCGGGCCGCGTGCCCGATGCCGGTCAGCGGCGAGCGCAGGTTCCGCTGGACGTCGACGGCCAGCGCCTTGAGCGGCGAGACGTACAGCACCCGGCAGCGCTGCTTGGGGTCGTCCGGCACCGGCTCGCTGGCCAGCCGGTCGATGGCCCACAGGAAGGCGGCCAGCGTCTTGCCCGACCCGGTCGGCGCGATGACCAGGGTGTGGTCGCCCCGGCCGATCGAAGCCCACGCCTCCGCCTGGGCCGGGGTGGGCGCGGCGAACGAGGCCTCAAACCAGGCCCTGGTCGCCTCGCTGAACCCGGTCAGGTCCGGGACGGCCCCGGCGGGGCTGGCCTCGGCGGCAGGCGGGCGGGCAGACATGCCTCCATACTGCCTCCTGCCACCGACAGCCTGGCCCGTCAGCCGGGGTGGCGGCCGGGGTGGCGGCCGGGGCAGCGGCCGGGGCAGCGGCCGGGCAGTCGCCGGGGCGGTGGCCCGGCATGCCGGTGATCTTGATGTTTGTCCGGACCTCGACACGGTAGCTAGCGGCCATGCCTTCTACATCGGCCATGCAGCTCAAGACACGGGCGAGACGGGCCTCCCGGTCGCCGGCCGCGCACTGGCTGGCCCGGACCGGCCTAGCCGCGCGCGGCGTCATCTACATACTCATTGGCTGGGTCGCGATCCTCATCGCGCTCGGCCAGACCAAGCACCCGGCCGACCAGCAGGGTGCCCTGCAGTTGCTGGCCGGCAAGCCCTATGGCCTGGCCTCGCTGTGGCTGCTGGCCTTCGGCTTCGCCGCCTACGCCCTGTGGCGGCTCAGCGAGGCGGCGTTCGGCGTCACCGGCGAGGGCGACGGCGCCGGGGCCCGGATCAAGGCGCTGGCCCGAGCGCTGATCTACGCCGGGCTGTCGTACCTCACATTCAAGGTAATCACCGGGCGTAGCAGCAACCAGGTTCGCCAGCAGCAGGATCTCACCGCGAAGATGATGCAGCACACCGGCGGCCAGTGGCTGGTCGGCATCGTCGGCCTCATCATCGCGGCGATCGGCGTGGCCCTGATCTTCCAGGGGCTGCGGCGCAAGTTCCTCAAGTACCTGGAGACGGCCCGGATGAGCCGCCGCACGCGCAAGGTCGTCGAGTGGCTGGGCGTGATCGGGACGGTGGCCAGGGGCGTCGTGTTCGCGCTGGCCGGGGTGCTGGTCATCGACGCGGCCGTCACCCACAAGGCGGCCAAGTCGGGTGGCATCGACAAGGCGCTGCTCACGCTGCGCGACCAGCCGTTCGGCGAGGTCATGTTGTTCCTGGCCGCGCTCGGCCTGCTCATCTTCGGGATCTACGGCCTGTGCGAGGCCCGCTGGCGCCGGGTGTGAGCCGGGCGTGAGCGCAGCTGACGACGCCCGCGGCCCCTCGGTCGCGGTGGTGGCTCACGCGCGCAAGAGCCTTGGCGGCGGCCTGCCCGAGCTCCGCGAGGTGCTTGCGCGCGAAGGCGTGACCGACCCGATCTGGCATGAGGTCAAGAAGAGCCGCAAGGCCCCCGGCCGGGCGCGGCAGGCGCTCAGCCAGGGTGCCCGGCTGATCTTCGTCTGGGGCGGCGACGGCATGGTCCAGCACTGCGTCGACGCGCTGGCGGGCACGGACGCCGTGCTGGCCGTGCTGCCCGCGGGCACCGCCAACCTGCTGGCCACGAACCTGGACATCCCCCAGCGCCTGGCCGAGGCCGTGCGAATCGGCCTGCACGGCGAGCGCCGCCGGCTCGACACCGGCTCGGTCAACGGCGAGCACTTCGCCGTGATGGCCGGGGCCGGGCTCGACGCGCGCATGATCTCCGGCGCCAAGCGGAAGCTGAAGAACCGCCTGGGCCGCGCGGCCTACCTCTACACCGGGGCCAAGGGCCTGCGAGCGCGGCCGGCGACGGCGACGGTCAAGGTGGACGGCAAGCCCTTCTTCTCGGGCCCGGTCTCGCTCGTGCTGGCGGGCAACGTCGGCCGGGTCCTGGGCGGCATCGAGGCCTTCCCCGACGCGGAGCCAGACGACGGCCTCCTGGAGCTGGGCGTGGTGACGGCGGCCAACCCGGTCGAGTGGGTGCGAGCTCTCGGTCAGGTCGCGCTGGGCCAGGTCGGCGAGTCGCCGTTCGTCCAGCTGACGCGGGGCCAGCGGTTCGTGATCCGCTTCGATCGTGACCAGCTGTACGAGCTGGACGGCGGCGCGCGTCGCGCGGTCAGGAAGCTGAAGATCGAGGTATGCCCGGCCTCTATCAGCGTGTGCGTCCCGGCGGCGCCGCAGGCCGATTCCGGGCCGGGCGATTCTGAGTCGGCCGATTCCGCCGCAGGCTGAGGACCACGGCTGCACCGCCGGCCATCCAGGCCAGCACGAACAGCCAGCCACCGGCGACGTCCGTCGGCCAGTGCACGCCGAGCCAGACCCGCGACCAGCCCACCGCTCCCGCGTAGGCGGCCGCGCCGGCCCAGACGGCACGGCGGGGCCAGCCCGCGCGGACCCGCCCCGCGCAGGCCCAGGCGCAGGCCAGGGCGAAGGCCGTGGCGGTGGTGGTATGCCCGGACGGGAACGATGCGCCGGAGGCCGCCCCGGCCCAGTCCAGGATCGGTGGCCTGGCCCGGCCGATGATGTGGTTGACCTCGGCCTCGACCCCGATTCCCGCCCCCGCGATGGCGCACAGCATCAGCCCCGAGCGCACCCGCCGGCTCAGGCCGCTGCCGGGCGCGGCCGCTAGCGCGCCCACGGGGACCAGGAGCGGCAGGACGATCCTGGTCACCCCGCCCCACCGCAGGTCGCTGGCGATGGTGATGCTGACCGGATCGCGGTGCGCGACCACCCACCGGTGGATGCTCTCGTCGATCCAGGGCGCGGTCGTGCCGTGTTCCGCGACCCAGACCGCGAGCAGGGCGAAGGCCAGGCCGGCCACTCCCGCGACCAGCCCGGCCGCCACCGGGGATACGGCCGGCGGCGGCGCGAGGGGCAGAGCATCCGCGGCCTCCTCGGCTTCGTCAGCCGCGGCTGCCTCCAGGGCGGCCCCAGGCTCCGCGCGGTGCTCACCGGCCTCGCCCGCCGCTGGCCGCCTCATCGCCGCATCGCCGGCCGGGGCTGGCGCCGGAGCAGCGTCGTGATCACCAGCAGCAGCCACAACCCGCCGAGCAGCGCTCCGGCGATCACGTCACTGGGATAGTGCATGCCCCGGTAAAGACGAGCAAACGCGACGAAGAAGGGGACGAGCGCCAGCACCGCCGCCGCCACCTGGGCGGCGGGCCGCCGGCCGAAGATCCAGATGACCAGCACGGCTAGGCACCCGTAGAGCGCGACGGCCGCCGCGGTGTGCCCGGACGGGTAGCTCGAGGTCGGCGGCGCCTGGTCCAGCCGGGCCACCGGCGGGCGGTCCTGGTGGATGGTCGCCGCCGCGGCCAGGAACAGCACGATCTCGCCCACCATCACCGTGACCAGGACCAGCGACTCGTGCCACCGGCCCGCCCGCCAGCGCAGCAGCAGCGCCACCCCGGCCGTGACCGCGATCACGGTCAGCGTCGTGGCCATGGTGGTGCCGACCAGCGTCGCGGTGTTCCAGAACGCCGTCCGGTGGGCCGCCAGCCAGACGTCCGCCCCGAGGTCGGCCCGGTGCACCGGGCCGGTGCTCAGGACCCGCGTCTCCAGCAAGCCAAGCAGGGAGATCAGGCCCCAGATCACGATTAAACCAAGGCCGAGGCGGATGGCCACGGCCCGCAGGTCGAGGTCCGGGCGCGACCGCCGGGCGGCGCCTCGCCGGGCCGCTGGCCGCCTGCGACCGCGGGCGACCGGTGCTTGCAACTGCATGCGCATGGCACTCCCTTCGCCAGGTCGCCATCGGGTGCCCGGCTCCGGCCCGGCCAAACACGCCCGCCGGCGCCGGGCTCAGTCCCCCGAGTGACCAGTCAGCCGCAGGAACACCGTAAGGGCCGCGATGACCAGCGCGATCCCGCCGCCCAGCTCCAGGATCTTCTGGCCGTTGGTCGCGTCCAGCGCCTCCTCGGCGAAACCCACCGCCAGCACCATGACGATCATGGCGATGACCCGGGCCTTGAGGTCGTTCAGGTCGTGCATCTCCAGCCAGTGCGGCATCTGGGCCGCCTCGCCCAGCCGGATCTCCCTGACGAACAGCTCATACAGCCCGATGGCGGCCAGCAGCAGCGTGGCCCCGATCAGGAACAGGTCGATGTCCAGCAGGAACAGGCCCACCTGGTGGCCGACGGGGAACGGGTGCCTGCCGATCTGGATGATCGCGTCGATGAACACGGCGGCGCCGTAGACGAACGCCCCGAGCGCGGCCAGGACCAGGAACGCCACCGGGATGATGACCAGCCGGACCGAGCTGGCCAGGGCCCGCTCGACCCCGGCCTCCAGCGGGGTCACGGCGCGTTCCGGCGCCGGGTCGTCCTCCCTCGGCTCGCGCATCTCACCCCTTTACCCGGCCGGCGGCCCATCGCAATCCCGCTCACCATGATCACGACCGACTTGCCGCAGGACTTTACGGCATATCGGTCCGGATCGCGGAGTGCGGGACGGGGGGGCCGGCCGCCAGGGCGGGGCGTCAGGCGGCCAGGGCGGGGCGACGGGAGGCGGTGCGGTACCGGTCGATGACCACGCCGGCCAGCGCCGGGTGACCGCCGAGCGGCGCCGTCACCCAGTCCGCGCCCGCCCGGTGCAGCTGCTCGTGGAAGTGGCCGGGTGCCAGCAGGTAGGTGGCCACCGCCACCGGCTGCCCGGTGCGGGCCCGCAGCTCGGCCACCGCCTCCGGCACCGCCGGCCGGGCCGCCGACGCGAACGCCGCCGTCACCGGGACGCCAAGCCGCTCGGCCAGCAGCCCGGCCTGGTCGGCCGCCTCGGCCTCGGCCGCCGGGTCCGAGGAGCCCGCCGCGGCCAGCACCACCGGCGCCCCCTCGGGCACGCCCGCCTCGGCCAGTCGGCCGGTCAGCGCCGTCACCAGCAGCGGATCCGGCCCGAGCGGGTCGGCCAGCCGGGCGCCGATCGCCGCGGCCGCGCCGGCCAGGTCGGTGGTCAGGTGATAGCCGGTGGACAGCAGCAGCGGGACGACCACCGTGTTCGGGCCCGCGGCGGCCAGCGCGGCCGGCAGCCTCGGCTCGGCGTGCTGCACGAACGCCACCCGCACCCGCAGCGGCGGCGCCAGCCGGCTGATCTGCCCGGCCAGGACGCCGATCGTCTCCTGCGCGGCGGAATGCCTGCTGCCGTGGGCCACCGCCAGCAGAGTCGGATTACTCACTCACGCCACCTCCAGCAACTCACGAAGCCGCACAACCTCGCCGATGACCACCACCGCGGGCGGCCGGATGCCCGCCCGCTCGGCCTCGGCGGCGACCGTGCCCAGCGTGGCCGTCAGCACCTGCTGGCCGGGCATCGTGCCGTCCCTGATGACCGCCACCGGCGTCGCCGCCTCCCGCCCGCGCTTGATCAGCTCGGCCGAGATCTCCTCCAGGTGGGCCACGCCCATCAGCAGCACCAGCGTCCCCGGCCCCTGAGCCAGCGCCTCCCAGTCCACGGTCGCGCCGGGATGGGACGGGTCCAGGTGCGCCGACACCACCGCGAAGTCCTGCGTGACGCCCCGGTGGGTGACCGGGATGCCGGCGTAGGCCGGCACCGCGACCGCGCTGGTCACGCCGGGCACCACGGTGAACGGCACGCCCGCTCGGACGCAGGCCAGCGCCTCCTCGCCGCCCCGGCCGAAGACGAACGGGTCCCCGCCCTTGAGCCGCACCACCCGCTGCCCGCTCAAGGCCCGGCTCACGATGACCTGGTTGATCTGGTCCTGGGTCAGGTTGTGGGCATGCGGGGCCTTGCCTGCGTCAATGACCTCCACGCCAGGGTCCAGCTCGGCCAGCAGCGAGCGCGGCGCGAGCTTGTCCACCACGACCACGTCGGCCTCGGCCAGCAGCCGCCGGCCGTGCACCGTGATGAGTCCGGCGTCGCCAGGACCGCCGCCGACCAGCGCCACGCTCCCGGTCCCGCCGGCCGTGGCCCCGTCGGGCCCGGCCGTGCGGTGGTGGCGCAGCGGCAGCCGCCCCTGCGCCAGGGCCGTCGCGATGGCCGCGCGCAGCGCCTGCGACCGGCGCGGGTCCCCGTCGGCCGTGACCGCGACCGTCACGTCGCCGTGCCGCGTGACGGCCGGCGTCCAGGCCGTGGAGGCGGCCGCGTTGTCGGCCCGCACGCACCAGACCCGGTTTTCCTCCGCCTCAGCCGCGACCGCGGCGTTGACTGCCGGGTTGTCCGTGGCGGCGTGCACGAGCCAGGCTCCGGCCAGGTCACCAGGCCGGTACTCGCGTCGCACCAGCGTGATCTCGGAGCCGCCGACGGGCGCCGTCACCTGGTCGGCCTTTTCTTCGACAAAATCGGTCTTAAAACGCGGTGCGATGACCGTGATCAGCGCGCCCGCCTCGACCAGTGCCCTGGTCCGGCGCAGCGCCACCCGGCCGCCGCCGACCACCACCACCCGGCGCCCGGCCAGGTTCAGGCCCAGGGGATAGACGGTCACGACGCTAGCCCGGTAAGCGGGTCGCGGGGCTGCGGCCGCATGACCGCCACGAACTTGAGCTGGAACCCGCGGGCGCACGCCCCGCACTCCCACTCGCCCGCGTCGGGCCCCGACGGCCGCAGCGTCTCCTCGCCGCAGTACGGGCAGTAGAACGGGACCTGCCGCTCGCTCATGTGCTGGCCTCCGCTCGCCTCCGGGGCGCGCCCTCCGGCTCGCTCATCGCGCACCCCCCGTAGCCGTGGCCAGCAGCTTCTCGTCGGCCCGGCGGACCCAGGCCGCGAACTCCTCGCCCTCGTTGCGGTCGGCCTGGTAGCTGCGCAGCAGCTGCTCGACGTAGTCGGTCAGCCCCTCGGCCGTCACCTTGAGCCCGCGCAGCTTGCGGCCGAACGACGGGTCGGTGCCCAGCGAGCCGCCCAGGTGGACCTGGAAGCCCTCGGTGCCGTCCACGATCGAGCCCTTGAGGCCGATGTCGGCCAGCTGGAACCGGGCGCAGGAGTTGGGGCAGCCGTTCACGTTGATGGTGATCGGCGTGTCGAAGTCCGGCAGCCGCTGCTCCAGCTCGGTGTACAGCTCGCGAGCCCGGCCCTTGGTCTCCACGATGGCCAGCTTGCAGAACTCGATGCCGGTGCAGGCCATCGTGCCACGGCGGAAGACCGACGGCCTGGCCTGCAGGTCGGTCCCCTCGAGGTCGGCCAGCAGGTCCGCCAGCCGCTCCTGCGGGACGTCGAGGATCAGCAGCTTCTGCTCCGTCGTCGCGGCGATCCGGCCCGAGCCGTAGGCCTCGGCCAGGTCGGCCACCTGCCAGAGCTGGGTGCCCGAGGTGCGGCCCACGTGCGGCGCCACGCCGACGTAGAAGCGGCCGTCCTGCTGCCGGTGCACGCCGATGTGGTCGCGGCCGCCGGCCGGCGCGGCCGGGGCCGGGCCGTCGGGCAGCGCCTCGCCCAGGTACTCGGTCTCCAGCACCTCGCGGAACCGCTCCACGCCCCAGTCCGCGACCAGGAACTTGATCCGGGCCCGGCTGCGCAGCCGCCGGTAGCCGTAGTCGCGGAACAGGCTCGCCACTCCGGCCCAGACGTCCGGCACCTGGTCGGGCCGGACGAACACGCCCAGCCGCTGGGCGATCATCGGGTTCGTGGACAGGCCGCCGCCCACCCACAGGTCAAAGCCGGGCGCACCGTCCGGCCCGACCACGCCCACGAAAGAGACGTCGTTCACCTCGTGCGCCGTGCAGTGCGACGCGCATCCCGAGATCGCGGTCTTGAACTTCCTGGGCAGATTCACGAAGTCCGGATTATTGGCCGCGACGGCCTCCGTCGCGCGCAGCACGGCCGTGGCGTCGAGGATCTCCCCGCCGTCGATCCCGGCCACCGGGCAGCCCAGGATGTTGCGCGGCACGTCCCCGCAGGCCTGGATGGACGACAGGCCGACCTCCTCCAGCCGGGTCCAGATGTCCGGTACGTCCTCGATCCGGATCCAGTGGTACTGGACGTTCTGCCGGTCGGTGATGTCGGCCAGGTCGCGGCCGTACTCCTTGGCGATGTCCGCCACCGCGCGGAGCTGGTGGGCGGTCAGCTGCCCGCCGGGGATGCGGACCCGCATCATGAAGTAGCTGTCCTCGATCTCGGCGTCCTCCAGGGCGCCGGTGCGGCCGCCCTCGATGCCCGGCCGGCGCTGCGTGTACAGCCCCCACCAGCGGAACCGGCCGCGCAGGTCGGCCGGGTCGATCGAGTCGAAGCCCAGGTAGGCGTACCGGTTGACGATCCGGTCCCGTACGTTGAGCCCGGCGTCGTCCTTCTTGAAGCGTTCGGCGGCGTTCAGCGGCTCGAGGTGGCCCAGGGCCCACTGGCCCTGACCTCGCCGTTGCGACGACGGCATGCTGGCATCCTTCTTCTGCTGGCGTGCGGACAGGAGTCAACGTGCCGGGAGGTACCGCCCGGACACGCGGGGGAAAGGGGCAGGAAATCCGCTAAGAACGGATCAGCAGAAAGAACGACACATGGCGCTGGAAACGCGCAGGAGGTCGACGTGGCGCCGGGAAACCAGCCACTCGCCGGGGCTCTGAGCCGGGCGTGTCACTGCGGGCCTCCGAAGGTGGGACGCTAAGGGCTAGACGCTGCTGTCCTGTGGGCGCTGCGTTGCGCTCTAGGTCTTGTACTCCACTCAGACAGTAACATCCGGTCCCGGTGGCAGAGCAAGAACATATTTCTGTCTCGAAACACTACCCGGCCTCGCTCGTGCCCAGGCCGGTGCTGGTCGGGCCGGTGCCGCGGGCGGGTAACGTGGCGCGGGTGCGGCTGACGGAGTTCTGGGAACGGATGCGCGGGCAGTTCGGCGAGGCCTATGCCGAGAGCGTCGCCCAGGACTATGTGATCGGCTCGCTCGGCGGCCGGACCGTCAACCAGGCCCTCGCCGATGGCGAGGACACCAAGGTCGTCTGGCGCGCCGTCTGTGACGCGTTCCACATCCCCGAGCGGATGCGCTGACCCGCGCCCACCCAGGCAAGGTCACTCAGGCAATTTGAGCCAACTCTGGCGTGTCGCCCGCATGCTCGAACAGTTGTTCGTTAGAGTGAGAAACGCCGGCGGCCGTGTCAGCACCCGAGGTCCGTCCTACGGCAACACCGGACTGTCGGTGGGTGCGCGTAGCGTCTCCGCCGCAAGCAGATGACATGGCCTGGCAGTGCGGATAGCGCACGCTGCGAGGGGCTCAGCGGAGTCCCTTGATCCGACGGGAGTTCACAATGGCACCCAGCGATAAGACGAGCACCAGGGGCGGCGGTGGCGGCGACAGGGAGAAGTCGCTGGAGACCGCGCTCGCGCAGATCGAGCGTCAGTTCGGCCGGGGCGCCGTCATGCGGCTCGGCGACGAGACCCGCGCGCCCATCGAGGTGATCCCGACCGGCTCGATCTCCCTGGACGCCGCGCTCGGCATCGGCGGCCTCCCGCGCGGCCGGATCGTCGAGATCTACGGCCCGGAGAGCTCCGGCAAGACCACGCTCACCCTGCACGCCATCGCCAACGCGCAGCGGGGCGGCGGTATCGCCGCGTTCATCGACGCCGAGCACGCCCTGGACCCCGACTACGCCAAGAAGCTGGGCGTCAACACCGACGCCCTGCTGGTCTCCCAGCCGGACACCGGCGAGCAGGCCCTGGAGATCGCCGACATGCTGGTCCGCTCCGGCGCCATCGACCTGGTCGTGATCGACTCCGTGGCCGCGCTGGTGCCCAGGGCCGAGATCGAGGGCGAGATGGGCGACAGCCACGTCGGCCTCCAGGCCCGGCTGATGTCCCAGGCCCTGCGCAAGCTGGCCGGCGCGCTGAACAACACCAAGACCACCGCCATCTTCACCAACCAGCTCCGCGAGAAGATCGGCGTGATGTTTGGATGCATGTCCTATGCCACCAGGGTGACGCTGGCGGACGGATCGCAGGAGAAGATCGGGAAGATCGTTAACCAGCAGATGGACGTGGAGGTTCTGTCCTACGACCCGGAGACGGGTCAGGTCGTCCCGCGTCGCATCGTCAACTGGTTCAATAACGGCCGCGCCGAGCGCTTCCTCCAGTTCACCGTGGCCAAGTCGGGCGGTAACGGCCGGGCGCAGTTCGCGGCCACGGAGAACCACCTGGTCCGGACGCCCGGCGGCTGGCGCCCGGCAGGCGAGCTGATCGCCGGCGACCGGGTGCTCCAGGCCGAGCCCCAGCGGCTGGGCGAGAAGCAGATGCAGCTGATCCTCGGCTCGCTGATGGGTGACGGGAACCTTTCCCCGACCCGGCACGGCGGGTCGGGCACCCGGTTCCGGATGGGCCATGGCGCCCGGCAGGCCGAGTACCTGGACTGGAAGGTCTCCCTCCTCGGAAACATCGAGTGCTCGCGGAGTACGAACGCTGCGGGCGCGATGTTCGCGGACTTCCGGCCACTGCCTGAGCTGGAGGAACTGCACGACGCGGTGTACTTCGGCGACGGCAAGAAGCATCTGAGCTGGGAGTACCTCAAGGCGCTCACACCGCTGGCGCTGGCTGTCTGGTACGCCGACGACGGCAGCTTCACCCTCCGGTCGAAGGGGATCCAGGAGCGGACACAGGGCGGGACGGGCCGCATCGAGATCTGCGTCGAGGCGATGAGCCCCGGCTCGCGGGAGCGGCTCGTGCAGTACCTGCGGGACACTCACGGCCTGAACGTGCGGGTGCGCTCCGCCGGGGCCCGGCAGAAGGCCGTCCTGGTGTTCACCACCGCGGCTACGGAGAAGTTCCAGGAGCTGGTGGCGCCGTACCTGCATCCGTCAATGGAGTACAAGCTCCTGCCGCGCTACCGCGGACAGTTCGGCGTCGAGGCCGAGTTCGTCCCGGCCGAGCTGCGGCTGCAGCCCGCCCGCGTCCTGGACGTCCACGTCAAGCCGCCGACCCGCTCGATGAACAGGTTCGACATCGAAGTCGAAGGCGGACATAACTACTTCGTTGACGGCGTGATGGTCCACAACAGCCCGGAGACCACCACCGGCGGCAAGGCGCTCAAGTTCTACGCCTCGGTCCGGCTGGACGTGCGGCGGATCGAGACGCTCAAGGACGGCACCGACGCGGTCGGCAACCGGACCCGGGTCAAGGTCGTGAAGAACAAGGTGTCCCCGCCCTTCAAGGTGGCCGAGTTCGACATCCTGTACGGGGTCGGGATCAGCCGCGAGGGCAGCCTCATCGACCTCGGCGTCGAGCAGGCCATCGTCCGCAAGGCCGGTGCCTGGTACACCTACGACGGCGACCAGCTCGGCCAGGGCAAGGAGAACGCGCGGAACTTCCTGCGCGAGAACCCCGACGTCGCCAACGAGATCGAGAAGAAGATCAAGGAGAAGCTCGGCGTGGGCCCGCGGCTGGACGCCGACGCCACGGCCGAGCCCGCCGCAGCCGCCGCCGGGGGCAAGGCCACGGTGACGCCGCTGCGCGGCGTGGAGTAAGCCGTGGGCCGGTCAGTCCGGGGAGCGCCCAGGAGCGGTTCCCCGGACGACGGCCCGCCCCCGGACGACGGCGCCCAGCCGGACCCGGCGGCCGATCCCGAGGCCGTGGCGCGGCAGATCTGCCTCAAGATGCTGACCGCCGCCCCGCGGACCAGGGCCCAGCTCGCCGCGGCCCTGGCCCGGCGCCGCGTGCCCGCCGAGGCGGCCGAGGCGGTGCTGGAGCGGTTCGCCGAGGTCCAGCTCATCGACGATGGCATGTTCGCCCGCGCCTGGGTCGAGTCCCGGCACCACGGGCGGGGGCTGGCTCGCCGCGCCCTGGCCGCCGAGCTGCGCCAGCGAGGCGTCGAGTCCGATGACATCCAGGCCGCCGTCGGCGGCCTGGACCCGGAGCAGGAGTACGCGACGGCGCGGGCGCTGGTCGAGCGGCGCCTGGCGGGCAGCCGCGGCCTGGCCCGCCCGGCCCGGTTCCGCCGGCTGATGGGAGTGCTGGCCCGCAAGGGCTATCCCGAGGCGCTGGCCTACCGGGTCGTCCGCGAGGCCCTGGAATACGAGTCATCCGAGGCCGAGTTCGACGACTTGCCCGAGGGTGAGCCGGGGGCCGGGCCTGACGGCGAGTCGGGATGGTAGTACAGCCCGCCGCAAAGGCGGTGAGCTGCACCGAGAGTCCGCCGGCGATTTCAGAGAACGTCTGCCCCACTTGCCCAAATCGTTATCTGCGCTTAACCTCACGGCAGCGAGGTTTTCTCCGCGCAGGGCGGAACAGCGGTGTGAGAAAGATCAGATAACCACACCGGGTGGCTCGGCAGGAATTCCTGTCCGGGACGCCTGGAGGCTATGAAAGTAACGGCACGACGCACGGGCAGGAACCCGACCGGAGCACCGGCCGCAGGGTCGGCCAGGCCGGCTGGCGAGAGCCCGGGGGAAGGAGCAGGCAGGACCGGAGCTGTCAGTCTCGGCAGGCCATGCGCCTGTGCCAGCGCTCGCTCGGTCATGGTGGTCCGGTGGTACCGGACCGTACCGGGCGAGGTCTGTCATATCGGGTGAGCACCGCCAGGTCCCGCCGGGCCGGGTCGGCCACGGCGGACTGGCGACTTATTCGCGATCGGGCGCTGGCCAGGGCGGCCGCCGGCCGGATAGACCCGCTCCGGGCTCATGAGGCAGGGGCTCATGAGCCAGGCCCCTGTCGCAGGCTGTCGCGCCCGTCGCCGTCTGGTGACCGCTACCCTGCGCGCAGTACCCCTCGCTGATGGGCATGTGCACAATGCACAGGCCCGGTCAGGCTCGCGACCAGCGCGGGCCCGTGAGCGGGAAGGGGTGCGACTTGAACAGCGGAACTGCACTCACGCTGGTGATCGTTGTGTGCGTTGTTGCGCTGGCCGCGCTGATCGCGCTCGGACTCGTTCTGCACCGTAGTGCCGGCCTGCTCAAGGCCCATGACACCACCCGTGACACCACCCGTGACACCACCCGCCAGGGCGGCCAGGGCGCGGCCGCCGCCGAGGCCGGCCCGGCCGAGGCCACCGGCGCCGTGGACGCCAAAAGCGCCGCCGACGCCACCAATGCTGCCGACGCCACCGGCGCCTCCCTGGCGACCGCCAGCCAGGCTCCCGGCGGGGTAGCCGACGAACAGGCCGTGCGGCACGCCGAGCAGCTCCTGGCCCAGGCCGAGACCGACGCGGCCGCGATCGTGGCCAGGGCCGAGGCCTCCGCCTCTCAGGCCGAGGCGGCCCGCCGCGAGGTCGACGCCGAGATCAAGACGGTCAAGGAAGAGGTCCGCCTGCTGCGCGCCGACCTGGAGCGCCGCGAGGTCCGCCTGGCCGAGCGCGAGCAGCGGATGGACGAGGAGGCGCGCAAGGCCGACCAGCGGGCCGGGTCGCTGGAGGAGATCCAGCGAGACCTGGACCGGCAGCGGGCCGACCTGCAGCAGCTGGACGCCGAGCGCCGGGAGATCCTGGAGCGGGTGGCCGGGCTGACCGCCGAGGCGGCTAAGGCCGAGCTGGTCACGGGCATCGAGAACCAGGCCAAGCGCGAGGCCGCGCTGATCGTCAGGGAAATCGAGGCCGACGCGCGCAAGGAAGGCGACAAGCGGGCCCGCAAGATCGTGACGCTGGCCATCCAGCGAATCGCCAGCGACCAGACCAGCGAGTCGGTGGTCTCGGTCCTGCACCTGCCGGGCGACGAGATGAAGGGCCGGATCATCGGCCGGGAGGGCCGCAACATCCGGGCCTTCGAGTCCGTCACCGGCGTCAACCTGATCATCGACGACACGCCCGAGGCGGTGCTGCTGTCCTGCTTCGACCCGGTGCGCCGCGAGGTGGGCCGGCTCACGCTGGAGCGGCTGGTGCTGGACGGCCGGATCCACCCGCAGCGCATCGAGGAGGCCTACGAGCGCAGCAAGTCCGAGATCGAGCAGCTGTGCGTGCGGGCGGGCGAGGACGCGCTGGTGGACGTCGGGATCACCGAGATGCACCCGGAGCTGACCAACCTGCTTGGCCGGCTGCGCTACCGCACCTCCTACGGCCAGAACGTGCTCAAGCACCTGGTCGAGTCGGCGCACATCGCCGGCATGATGGCCAGCGAGCTGGGCCTGGACCCGGTGCTGATGAAGCGCGGCACGGTGCTGCACGACATCGGCAAGGCACTGACCCACGAGGTCCAGGGCAGCCACGCGCTGATCGGGGCGGAGATCGCCCGCCGCTACGGCGAGTCGCCGGACGTGGTGCACGCCATCGAGGCGCATCACAACGAGGTCGAGGTGCGGACCGTCGAGGCGGTGCTGACCCAGGCCGCGGACGCGATCAGCGGCGGGCGGCCCGGCGCTCGGCGCGAGTCGCTGGAGGCCTACGTCATGCGGCTGGAGCGGCTGGAGCAGATCGCGCTGGCCCACGGCGGGGTGGAGAAGGTGTTCGCCATGCAGGCCGGCCGCGAGGTCCGGATCATGGTCAAGCCGACCGACGTGGACGACATCCAGGCGCAGGTCATCGCCAGGGACGTGGCCAAGCAGGTGGAGGAGGAGCTGACCTACCCGGGCCAGATCCGGGTGACGGTCGTGCGCGAGTCCCGCGCGATCGAGTTCGCCCGCTGACCTGGCCCGGTCAGGGTCAGTCCCCTAGCTGGTGCCCTCGGTGACCGTGATCACCGGGATGCCGGGCGGGGTGAAGCCGAGGATCTGGCCGTAGAACGACAGCTCGGCCTCGACCGACGCGATCACGGTCTCGGTCCGGCGGAACCCGTGTGACTCGCCCTCGAACGGCAGATAGGCGTGCGGGATCCCGTGCGCGGCCAGGTCGGCGGCGATGCTCTCCGACTGGGCCGGCGGCACGATCGGGTCGTCCAGGCCCTGGAGCAGCAGCACCGGCGCGGTGCTGGCGGTGACGTGCCCGACCGGGGCGCGCTCCACGTACACGGCCTCGAAGCCGGGCAGCGGGCCGAGCAGGCCGTCCAGGTACCGGGACTCGAAGTCGTGCGTCTGGTCCACGAAACCGCGCAGGTCGGAAACGCCGTAGTAGGACGTGGCGGCGCTGAACACCGGATCGCGGCCGATGAGCCCGCTGGTCACGGCGGCCAGCGCGGTCCACCCGCCGGCCGACCCGCCGCGGATGGCCAGCCGCTTGCCGTCGGCCTCCCCGGCGTCGGCCAGTGACCTCGCGGCGGCCATGGCGTCCTGGACGTCCACGATCCCCCACTGGCGGCGCAGCCGCTCGCGGTAGGAGCGGCCGTAACCGGTCGAGCCGCCGTAGTTGACGTCGATGACCCCGATGCCGCGGCTGGTGAAGTAGGCCTTCTCCAGGTCGAGCAGGGCCGTGACGTTGCCGGTCGGGCCGCCGTGCACCCACACCACGTAGGGCGGCAGCTCGCCGGCTGGCCCGGTGGCGTCGGGGCTGGACGGCGGGTAGACCAGCGCGTGCACGACCCGGCCGTAGGGGCCCTCCAGCTCCACCGGCCGCGGGACCGGCAGGTAAGCCTCGTCCGGCAGCTCGTCGAGCTCCTCGCGCAGCACCTCGAACTTGCCCGTGGCCGCGTCCACCCGGATCACCGACCGGGGCTGGTGCGGGCCGCCAGCGATGGTCACGATCGAGTTGCCGTCGACGGCCACGTTGAACGAGAAGTCGGCGAACGGCAGGTCCAGCTCCGTCAGCTCGAACGACTCGGGGTCCAGGATGCCCAGCGTGCCGCCGCCCCGGCCGTGCGTGACGACCAGGCGGCCGTCGCCGAGCCGGGCGAACGGGCGCCCGCCGAGCTGCCACAGCGGCGCGGCGAACTCCTCGTCGGCCGGGTACAGGGCGCGCGGCTGCTCGCCGCCCAGGCCGAGCTGGTAGATGTTCCACCAGCCGGTCCAGTCGGTGGCCACGTACAGGCTGCGGTCATCGCGCCACAGCGGGGCCAGCACCGACTCGCGCAGGCTGCCCTTGAGCAGGCGGCTGCGGCCGGGCACCCCGCCCTCGAGCGCGGCGACCCGCAGCTCGGTGCCGTCCCAGGGCATGTGCGGGTGGTTCCAGGAGATCCAGGCCAGCTGGCGGCCGTCCGGCGACGGGTTCGGGAACGCGAAGAAGTCGGCCCCGGTGACCAGCGTCCGGACCGCGTCTGGCGCGCTGGCGGCCGACCCGTCCAGCGGCACGGCCACGATGGCCCGGCTGACCTTGCCCTCGTCATGCTGCTCGCGCACGCACCAGATCTCGCGCTCGTCGGGGGAGAGCGCGAAGTCGGCATAGCGCAGGGCGCACGGGGCCAGGGTGCCGCTGCCGGTGGCGGCGGGCACCGCGGTGGGGTCGGGGGTCAGCGGCTGCGGCTGGCCGGTGCCCTCGGCGGTCTCCCGCCCGGCCAGGTACAGGCGCTGGTCGGCGTAGTTGGCAAACACGATGGCCCGGCCGGACGGCGGCTGGCCGTCCGGGCCGGCCGGGCGCGGTACGGGCAGGTAGGACTGGCCGCCGTACTCGTGCACCCGGCTGCGGGCGTTCCACGGCGCGGGCAGCAGGTCGGTCTGCTGGCCGCCCGCCGCGCGGCAGATGACGACCGACCGGCCGCCCTCGTCCGGGCGGACCTCCTGCCACCAGGCATCGCCGCCGGCCACGGCCGGGAAGGACAGGCGCAGGCCGCTGCGGGCCACGTCCGCGGCCGAGATGGGGGACGGCCATTCGCCGAAGGGTACTTCCGGTTTCGTCACCGCGACCGGCGCAACCGACGCAAGACCTGCGTCGTCTGCTGTGCTGTTTGTGCTGTCTGGGTCCGACCCGCCATCTGTCATAGGCATATCGTGCCCTACCGGGCCGCCGGGTGTTACGTGACGTGGTGCCAACCGGCCCCGGGCGCCGTCTACCCTGGTGGGCATGGCCGCCGCCACCTTCGGGATACACGGGATCCACGCAAAGCGCACCTTCGAGATCCGCACCTACGGGTGCCAGATGAACATGCACGATTCCGAGCGGCTGGCCGGGCTGCTGGAGACCGCCGGCTACCAGCGCGCCGCGGACGGCGCCGACCCCGACGTGGTGGTGTTCAACACCTGCGCGGTGCGCGAGAACGCGGACAACCGGCTGTACGGCAACCTGGGCCACCTGCTGCCGGTGAAGAAGGCCCATCCCGGCATGCAGATCGCCGTCGGCGGCTGCCTGGCCCAGAAGGACCGGGCCACGATCACCCAGCGCGCGCCGTGGGTGGACGTGGTGTTCGGCACGCACAACATCGGCTCGCTGCCGGTGCTGCTGGAGCGGGCCAGGGTGGCCGAGCAGGCCCAGGTCGAGATCGTGGAGTCGCTGGAGCGGTTCCCGTCGGTGCTGCCGGCCCGCCGTGAGTCGCCGTACTCGGCCTGGGTGGCCATCTCGGTTGGCTGCAACAACACCTGCACGTTCTGCATCGTGCCCAGCCTGCGCGGCCGCGAGGAGGACCGGCGCCCGCCCGACGTGCTGGCCGAGATCGGCGCGCTGGTCGCCGAGGGCGTGGTCGAGGTCACGCTGCTGGGCCAGAACGTGAACTCCTATGGCGTCGGGTTCGGCGACCGGCTGGCGTTCGGCAAGCTGCTGCGGGCCTGCGGCCAGATCGAGGGCCTGGAGCGGGTCCGGTTCACCTCGCCCCACCCGCGTGACTTCACCGATGACGTGATCGCGGCCATGGCCCAGACGCCGAACGTCATGCCGCAGCTGCACATGCCGCTGCAGTCCGGCTCGGACACCGTGCTGCGGGCCATGCGCCGGGCCTACCGCCGGGACAAGTACCTGGGCATCATCGACCGGGTCCGCGCGGCCATGCCCGAGGCGGCGATCACTACCGACATCATCGTCGGCTTCCCCGGCGAGACCGAGCAGGACTTCCAGGGCACCCTGGACGTGGTGCGCCAGGCCCGGTTCGCGGGCGCGTTCACCTTCCAGTACTCCATCCGGCCCGGGACCCCGGCCGCCGAGCTGCCCGACCAGGTGCCGTCCGAGGTCGTCCGCGACCGCTACGACCGGCTGGCCGCGCTGGTCGCCGAGACCTCGTACCAGGAGAACCAGAAGCTGGCCGGCACCAGGGTCGAGGTGCTGGTGGCCGACGGCGAGGGCCGCAAGGACGAGGCCACGCACCGGATGTCGGGCCGGGCGGCCGACAACCGGCTGGTCCACTTCACCCCGGCCGGCACCGGCCCGCGGCCGGGTGACGTGGTCACCACGGTCATCACCCGCGCGGCGCCCAACTACCTGCTGGCCGACGACGCTCCGCTCAGCGTCCGGCGCACCCGCGGCGGCGACGCCTGGCAGGCCCGTCAGGCCGGTGCCGCCGGTGCCGCCGGCGCCGCCGGTGCCGCCGGCGCCGACCCGGCCGCGGCGGGCGTGCTGCTCGGCATGCCCGGCCGTCGTCCCGCCGTCACGTCCGCCTGACGGGGCTGATCGCATGCGGGCGGATCGCATGCCACGGCCCGTGCTGGCGGTGGTCGGGCCCACGGCCGCCGGGAAGTCCGCGCTGTCGCTCGGCCTGGCCCGGGCCCTGGACGGCGAGGTGGTCAACGCCGACTCCATGCAGCTGTACCGGGGCATGGACATCGGCACCGCCAAGCTGACCGTCGCCGAGCGGGCCGGCGTCCGCCACCACCTGCTCGACATCTGGGACGTCACCGAGGCGGCCGCCGTGTCGGAGTACCAGCGCCTGGCCCGGCAGGCCATCGCGGAGATCCAGGCCAGGGGCCGGGTGCCGATCCTGGTCGGCGGCTCGGGCCTGTACGTCCGGGCCGCGATTGACAAGCTGGAGTTTCCCGGCACCGACCCCGCGGTGCGGGCCCGCCTGGAGTCCGAACAAGCCCGGCTCGGCTCCGCGGCCCTGCACGCCCGCCTGGCCGGGCTTGACCCGGCCGCCGCGGCGGCGATCCTGCCCGGCAACGGTCGCCGGATCGTGCGCGCCCTGGAGGTCATCGAGCTGTCCGGCCGCCCGTTCAGCGCCACGCTGCCCGAGTACGAGTCGGTGCAGCCGACCGTCCAGATCGGCGTCGAGCTGCCCAGGGCCGAGCTGGACCAGCGGGTCGCCGACCGGGTCACCCGGATGTGGCAGCTCGGCCTGGTCGACGAGGTCCGCAAGCTGGCCGCGGCCGGCCTGCGCGAGGGCCGGACGGCCAGCCGGGCCCTGGGCTACGCCCAGGTGCTGGCCTTCCTGGACGGCGAGTGCTCCGAGCAGGAGGCGGCGGCCCAGACCGTCCTGGCCACCCGCCGCTTCATCCGCCGCCAGGAGTCCTGGTTCCGCCGCGACCCCCGCATCCGCTGGCTCCCCGCCGACACCCCCAGCCTCCTCCCCGCCGCCCTGGCCGCCGCCGTAGGCCGTGTGGATGTCCCGTTGGGTACCCCAGGAGGTACCCAACGGGACATCCACAACTGATCTTGGGGTGGGTGGGGTGGGTGGGGCGACTGGGGTGGGTGGGGTGGGTGGCGGCGTGGCTGGAGCCCCTACTATCGGTGGATGCGGTTTGCTAAGGGGCACGGGACCGGCAATGACTTCGTGATCCTGCCCGATCCCGACGGTCAGCTGGAGCTGTCCGCGCGGGTTGTCGCGCGGATCTGTGACCGGCATGCCGGGCTGGGCGGCGACGGCGTGCTGCGCGTGGTCCGGTCGGAGGCGGCCGGGGCGCAGGCCGACGACTGGGCCCGCCGGGCCGCCGAACGCGGTGCCGAGTGGTTCATGGACTACCGCAACGCCGACGGCAGCATCGCCGAGATGTGCGGCAACGGGATCCGGGTGTTCACCCGGTACCTGCTGGACAACGGACTGGCGACCGGGCCCGAGCTGGCCATCGGCACCAGGGCCGGGGTCCGGGTGGTGCGCGAGGCGCTGGACGGCCGGCTGACGGTGGACATGGGCCCGGCGCGCGTCACCGGGCTGGGGTCGGTGCTCCTCGGTGACCGGGAGGTGTCGGGGCTGGGCGTCTCGGTCGGCAACCCGCACCTGGCCTGCGTGGTCGATGACCCGGTCGCGGGCTACGACCTGTCCGTGCCGCCGGTGCTGACCGGGGGCGACTTCCCCGACGGGGCCAACGTGGAGATCGTCCGGCTGGCCGACGACGGCCGGGCCGAGATGCGGGTGTACGAGCGCGGTTCCGGGGTGACCCTGTCCTGCGGGACCGGTGCGGTGGCCGCGGCCGTGGCGGCGGCGGTCACGGCGGGGGAGTGGCTGAACGGGGCCGAGCGGACCTGGACGGTGGACGTGCCCGGCGGCCGGCTGGCCGTGACCCCCGGCGGCACGGCCAGCCTGCTGTCCGGTCCCGCCGTCATCGTGGCCACCGGTGAGCTGGACGACCGCTGGCTCGGCGAGGCGACCAGGGCGGCCGGAGCGGCCGGAGCGGCCGGAACAGCCGGAACGGCCGGCGGAGCCGCCGGCCGCCGGTCTGCGGCGGTGTCAGCCATCGGCTGAGCCGGACACCAGCCGCAGGCCCAGGTGGACCAGGGTCCAGCCGGCCCGGTTCCTGATCGCGGCCGGGGCGATCCCGGCCGTCCGGCCGCCGGCGGCGATCCGGCCCGCCCGGCCGGCCACGGCCGCCCGGGTGACCAGCCGGCTGTGGTCGGCACTCCGGCGCAGGTCGGCCATGTGCTCCTGGCTGACGCGGCTGCTGATGTACGGGTGCATGGGCTCTCCTTAGCTCCTCGTTCGCGGGATTCGGCCGGTGCGCGGCGATCGGCGGCTAGGCCGTGGCGGCCGTGTCGGCCCTGGTGATGCGGATGTCGCCGGTGACGCTGCGGCAGCTCACCTGGAGCCCCACGCCGCCGCTGCCGTCGGTCTCGTCGAGCTGGTTCTTGATCGTCCCGGTCAGGCTCGACAGGTCCAGGTACACGCCCGCGCCCGCGGCCACCCCGACCTGGGTGTCGCCCGAAGCGGTCTTGGTGCTGACCGCGCCCGCGGCCACGCTGCCGACCTTGGTGTCGCCGCTGGCCGTCTGGACGCTGACCGAGGCCGCGGCGTGGCCGATGGTGACGTCGCCGCTGGCCGTGTGCACCGTGATGTCGCCGTCCGCCTCGCGCAGCTGGACGTCGCCCGAGGCCGTGTTGACCTTGACCGTCGCGCCGGCCCGCTCCAGCCAGACGTCGCCCGAGGCCGTCCTGACCTCCAGCGGCCCGGCCACCGAGGCGGCGGTGACGTCGCCCGAGGCCGTCGTGGCATCCAGCTCGCCCAGGCTGCCCATGGCCGACACGTCGGCCGACGCCGTGTGCGCCGCGCACGAAGACCCGGCCGGGGCCGTCACCGTCACCTCCAGCCCGGCGTTGCCGCGCAGCTGGTTGCGCATGTTCTTGGGCTCGATGATCTCCAGGCGGCCACCGCTGAAGGTCACGCTGACCTCCGACAGCAGCAGGTCGCCGTTGCGGCCTGTGCCCTCCAGCCGCACCGTGGTCAGCTCGGCCGGCTCGGCCGAGACCGCGACGCTGCCCGACGCCACGTCGATCAGGATGTCGATGGGCTCTGATCCGGGGAATTCCCAGCTGGTCATCTCAGTGTCCTTTGCTCAGTGGGGAACGCGTGGTCGAGGAACTCAGCCGCGGGCGAAGCCCGTGTAGCGCTGGCCGGGGCCGCGGGACCGGCCCGGCCGCTCCCGGCCCGGCGGGGCGTCCAGCGCCTGGCTGATGGCGCGGATCAGCCAGGCGTTGACCGACACCCCGGACTCGCTGGCCGCCGCTTCGACCCTGGCCTTGAGCGGCTCGGACAGGCGCAGCGTGACCCGCGCCATGTCGTCCGAGCTCTCGCCGCCCGGCGGTGCCGGCGGCGCCGGCGGTGCCGGCGGCCGGAACGGCTCGTCGTTGGTCATCGTGACCACGAAGTCCGCGTCGGACCCGGCCAGCCGGACGTCCACGACCGCGTCGTCCAGCCGGGTGGTGATCTCGGCCGCCGCCGCGGACAGCGCCTCGAGGAGGGTCAGCCGGACCGAGGACTCCATCGCGTCGGTCAGCATCTCTGCCGCCCGGGCCACGTCCTCGCCGGCGAACCGGGTGATCGTGGTCATCTCCCCGCGGAGCGAGGCCACGTACTCTGACAGGTCCATGACGTCACTATGACGTCACCGCTGACGTCTGTCAAGCGCGCCGCGACGCCATCGGCGATGTCAGATGACGTCATACCTGACGGCATGCGGCGTCACCGCAGGTCATACAGGCATTTTTGGCGAACGGCCACGGCCGGTGACCCGGCCGTCGTCTAGCTCCCGAGCAGTCCCTCGGCCGGCAATCCGCGCAGCGAGGCATCGAGCACCTGCGCGATGTGTGCCACCGGCATCGGGGCGCCCTGGTCGCGCAGCGCGGCCGCGATCTGCATGGCGCAGCCGGGGTTGGCCGAGACCAGCAGCTGGGCGCCGGTGGCCGCCACCCGCTCGGCCTTGCGCGCGCCGAGCTGGCCGGCCGCCTCGGGCTGGACCAGGTTGTAGATGCCCGCCGACCCGCAGCAGACCCCGCCGTCGCCGGTCTCGGCCACGGTCAGCTCGGGGATCGCGGTCAGCAGCTCGCGGGGCTGACGGGTGATCCCCTGGGCGTGGCCCAGGTGACAGGC
>Ga0134126_10001598_pt1 | contig 28881 bp, 26 predicted proteins | sample KB31752_FD_96881 | JGI IMG/M metagenome (GOLD analysis project Ga0134126, IMG submission 96881) | Terrestrial soil microbial communities with excess Nitrogen fertilizer from Kellogg Biological Station, Michigan, USA - KB3-175-2 | ecosystem: Environmental > Terrestrial > Soil > Unclassified ... | reverse complement strand
GTCGCGCCGGATCTTCGCGACCAGCAGCAGGTCGCGGATGCAGCGCGAGCAGGCGTGGATATCGATATCGGAGGGCAGCACGGGCACGATGATCTTGCGCGCATCGCGCGTCAGATCCGGCAGCTCGTGAGCCTCGACCGCGGCCGGGGTATCGACGATGACGTGCGTCGAGAAATCCGGCACGCGCAATTGGAACGTTCGCGTCGTTCGCGGGTCCTTATCGAAGGCATTGATGGCGTGAATCGGCGGCAGCTCCGCCTGGCGCTTGCGCACCCAACGAAGCGAGGACCCTTGCGGATCGAAATCCATCAGGACTGGCTTTTGCTGATGCGAGGCAAAGTAGCTCGCAAGGTTGGTCGCGATGGTCGTCTTGCCCGAGCCCCCCTTCGGGTTGAGGACGACGATGCGATTCATGGTGGTCCTGTGTTCTCTGAACGCGCACTGAACGGGCCGGCGTCAAGCCTACGCACCCGACTCCGCTCCCGCAAGCGGGCGTGACTGTGAAATTCCGCACGACAACAGCGGACCGCCGCGAGTAGAGTTGGGTCGGCATGGAATTCTTTCTGCACTTTTGGGACGAGCTGGACGATGCGGCGGGCGCCTGTCGCCACGTCGCGACCACGGCGCTCGCCGAGGCCGCGGCCGTATCGACGCCGCTCCTCGCCTGGGCTTCCGCCGTCGGTGTCGGCCTGTTCGCGCCGCAGCTGCGGATCAATGCGGCGCTCCTCGCCGGCAGCGTCACCTTCTTCGACCTCTACCGCCGCCTGCTCCGCGTGGGCTGACCGGCCCCCACGCTCCCGGCGCTCTTGAAAAAGGGGCGCCCCCGCCCAAGATGTGCCCGCTCGGCACCTTCAAGACATAAGACCCGAGCGGAGCCCCGATCATGTCGAGTCCCGAGAACGCCGCGGCTTCCCCCGCCGACCGGCAGACACACGGTTTTCAGGCCGAGGTCCGCGAGCTGCTGAAGCTCATGATCCACTCCCTGTACAGCCACCGGGAGATCTTCCTGCGCGAGCTGATCTCGAACGCCTCGGATGCCAACGACCGGCTGCGCTTCGCCGCCATCGGCGAGCCCGCGCTGCTCGCCGACGCGCCGGAGCTCGAGATCCGCATCGAGGCGGATCAGGCGGCGGGCACGCTGAGCATCACCGACAACGGGATCGGCATGACGCGCGACGAGGCCACCGCAAACCTCGGCACCATCGCCCGGTCCGGCACGGCGGAGTTCTTCCGTTCCCTCTCCGGGGATCAGCAGAAGGACTCGCAGCTCATCGGCCAGTTCGGCGTTGGCTTCTACTCGGCGTTCATCGTCGCCGACCGCGTCGAGGTGCTCTCGCGCAAAGCCGGGCTCCCGGCGGAAAACGGAGTGCGCTGGGAGTCGGCGGCCGATGGCGAGTTCAGCGTGGAGACCTCGACGCGCCCGCAACGCGGCACGACCGTCAAGCTCCACTTGAAGCCGGAGGCGAAGGAATTCGCCGATCCCTTCCGGCTGCGGGCCCTGATCCGCCGCTACTCGGACCACATCGCATTCCCGGTCCGCATGCGCAAGGAGGGTGAGGCGTCGCTCGAATGGGAAGCCGTGAATCAGGCGAAGGCGCTGTGGACGCGGGCGCGCTCGGAGATCACCGACGAGGAGTACGGCCAGTTCTATCAGCATCTGGCGCACGACTTCACCGACCCTCTCGCCTGGAGCCACAACCGCGTCGAGGGCAAGCGCGAGTACACGAGCCTGCTCTATATCCCGGGACGCGCCCCTTTCGACCTCTGGCAGCGGGATGCGGCCCACGGCCTGAAGCTCTACGTGCGGCGCGTCTTCATCATGGACGACGCGGAGCAGTTCCTGCCGCTGTACCTGCGCTTCGTGAAGGGCGTGGTCGACTCGAGCGATCTGCCGCTCAACGTCTCGCGCGAGCTGCTGCAGCAGGAGCCGGAGGTCGAGGCGATCCGCAACGGCCTCACCAAGCGCGTCCTCGACATGCTGGCGCGGCTCACGAAGGAGGAGCCGGCGAAGTACGCCACCTTCTGGAAGGAGTTCGGCGCCGTGCTGAAGGAAGGGGTGGCGCAGGATGCGGCCAACCGTCCCGCGCTGCTGCCATTGCTGCGGTTCGCGAGCACGCACGAGGCCGGCAACGAGCCCACGGTGAGCCTGGCGCAGTACGTGGAGCGGATGAAGCCGGGACAGGACCGGATCTACTACATCATCGCCGAGAGCGTCGCGGCGGCGCGCGCCAGCCCCTACATCGAGCGCTTGACCCAACGGGGCCTGGAAGTGCTGCTGCTCTCCGAGCGCATCGACGAGTGGGTGATGGGCCAGCTCATGGGTGACGTCGACGGCTTCCCGGGCAAGCGCTTCAAGGATGCCGCGCGCGGCGATCTCGAGCTCGGGACACTCGAGAGCGAGGCGGACCGCAAGCACCATGACGAGGAGCTGAAGGAGAGCAAGGGCCTGCTCAAGCGGGTCAAGGATGCGATCGGCGAGCGGGTCACGGAGGTGCGGGTGAGCACGCGCCTGGCCGACTCCCCCGCTTGTCTGGTGCTGGGTGAGCACGACCTCGGGGCCGGCATGCGCCGGATCCTCGCCGCCGCGGGCCAGAGCGTCCCGGAGTCGAAACCGGCGCTCGAGCTCAATGTCGCTCATCCGCTGGTGCGGCATCTCGATGGCCTCAGAGACGAGGCGCGCTTCAAGGAGCTGGCGCTGATCCTTCATGACCAGGCGCAGCTCGCCGAGGGCGGCCAGCTCGGCAATCCGGCCGAGTTCGTGCAGCGGCTCAACCGGCTGCTCGTGGAGCTTGCTGCCCCGCATTCTGTCGCATGAAGCCGCCGCGCGCGGAGCGCATCAGGATCCCGGCTCCCGCCGGTGAGATCGAGGCCCTGGTGGAGCTGCCCGCCGACTCGCCGGCCGGCCGCGCGCCGGCCCGGTTCGGTGTCGTCTGCCACCCCCATCCGCTCTACGGCGGCACACTCGACAACAAAGTCGTCTATACGATCGCCCGCGCCTTCGTGGAGCTCGGCGTACCCGCCATCCGCTTCAACTTCCGCGGCGTTGGCGGAAGCACGGGTCAGTACGATGAGGGCTACGGTGAGACGGACGATGTGTTGGCCGTCATTGCCTACGGCCGCGAGCGCTGGCCGGGCGCTTCACTCTGGCTGGGAGGGTTCTCGTTCGGCGGTGCCGTAGCGGTGCGCGCGGCCGTGCAGGCGGGGCCGGAGAGACTGGTAGCGGTGGCGCCGGGAATCACCCGCGTCGCGATGGAGGGCGTTGCCTCGCCGGCATGTCCCTGGCTCATCGCGCAGGGCGATGCCGACGATGTGATCGAGCCCGCCGCGGTGCTCGCGTGGGCGGACCGGCAAGCCACCGCACCCACCGTGCGCGTCCTCGCCGGGGCCGGGCACTTCTTCCACGGACGGCTGCACGAGCTTCGCGCTACCGTCCTCGATTTCCTGGGGCCTCTAAAGAACCCCCGTCCAACAGCAAGTCAGTAAGCGACCCCGGGCCGCTCCCGGGGTCGCGGGCTCGAAGGCGGTCAAGTCCGGCGCTCCGCGCAAATCGCCGGGAGCGATTTGCGCCAATAAAAACAAAAAGCCCGGAAGGCCGTCGATGCGGCGCTTCCGGGCTTTTGAATCCCAAATCGCGACTATTACGAGTTCACCATCGCCTTGAGGCTCTTCAAGGGCATCACACGGACCTTCTTGCTGGCCGGCTTTGCCTTGAACATCATCTTCTCGCCGGTGAAGGGGTTGATTCCCTCGCGCGCCTTGGTCGCCGGCTTCTTGACGACCTTCATCTTCAGCAGGCCGGGCATCGTGAAGAGGCCGTTGCTCTTCAGGCTCTTCTTGATTACGCCGTTGAGCGAGTCGAAGACACCTCCGATCTGCTTGCGCGACAGCCCCGTGTCTTTGGAGATCTGAGTCAGGACTTCCGACTTGGTCGGAGCGCCACCCTTTTTCGCCATATTGCGCTACTCCTCGATTTAATGGTTGTGAGCGCGCTGTGCAGCAGTCGCGCCATGTGAATCGGCGCGGAAAATAGCACATGCGCGCACCTGCGCAACAGCTTTTTCGCGCTGAAATGGCTTTTTTTTAAGGGTTTGCGCCGTCACGCGCGCGGCGCGCATGCTGCGACTCTCGTTGCGAAGTCCCCGCTAAGCGCTTGGCTGTGCGGGTCTCACCACGCGAAAAAGAGCGGGCGGGGCAGAAAATACAGGATCACTTGAATCGCCAGGCACGCCCAGAGCGGCGACAGGTCGATGCCGGCAATACCGGGAATGATCCGGCGAAAAGGCCCGAGAACGGGCTCGCACAGGCTCGCCAGCACGGACTGCAGCGGCGAGTAGCCGCCCGGGGCAACCAGGCTGAGGAGTGCGTAGGCGATGATTGCCCAGAAGTAGATCCACAGGATCGCGTACGCGACCGTCAGCACGGCCTGCTGGATCCAGATCAGCCCATCGACGGGAAAGGCCTGGAAAGCAAAGCCCACCGCGACCAGGATGAAGGCGATGATCAGCACCGCGACCACGGTCGCCGTATCGAGCTTGCGAATGGGCGGCAGGATGCGTCGCAGCGGAATGACGAGCGGATTGGTCAGGCGGACGATCGCCTGGCAGATCGGATTGCGGAAATCCGCTCTCACCAACTGCAGCAGCAGGCGCATGAGCACGACGAACAGGGCAAGCGACAGCAGCTCGCCGATGATGATTGCCAGTAAGGTCATACCCGTAACGTCATAGTGGAGTCGCTGAATCTTTGGCGGTTATCGGCTGGCGCCGCCGAACTGCTCGGCGAGCTCGCGGCCGCGGCGCGCCGCCGCCTCGACGGCGCGGGCGATGAGCGCGTCGAACCCCGCGGCCTGCAGAGTGCGCAGCGCGGCCTCGGTGGTCCCGCCCTTCGAGGTCACCTCTGCGCGAAGCCGTGACAGATCACCGTCGCTGCCGGCCGCCAGAAGCCCCGCGCCGTGCAGCGTCGCAATCGACAGCCGTCGCGCCGTCTCTTCCGGAAGCCCAAGGTCGACGCCGGCTTGCGCCATGGCCTCGGCGAGCAGGAAGAAGTACGCGGGGCCGCTGCCGGAAAGCGCCGTCACCGCATCGAGCGCGTCCTCCGTTGCAACCCAGACGACTTCACCCACGGACTGCATGACCTGTGCCGCCATCGCCCGGTTCGAGGCGTCGACCTGTGGCGGCGCGAACAGGCCGGTCGCTCCGGCACCCACGAGCGCCGGCCTGTTGGGCATCGCACGGATGACCGGAACGCCAGCCCCGCACCAGCTCTGCAGCGTCTGCACTCTGACGCCGGCGGCCACCGAGAGAACGACCGCCCGGCGTTGCTGCAGATCCGCGGCGAGAGGCGCGAGCACCGCGCCCGCGTCCTGCGGCTTCACGGCGAGCACGACCAGGTTGGCCTTACGGATGGCGGCGGCGTTGTCCGCCGTCGCGGTGATGCCGAGCTCGCGCGACAGCATCGCCCGCGCCGCCTCCTGGCTCTCGCCGACGGCGATCTGCTCCGGGCGCATGCCGCGGCGCAGCAGACCCCCGATGAGCGCGCGCCCCATGTTGCCGGCGCCGAGGACTGAGAGCTCGAGATGACTCATGTGAGGGATTGTACCGGGTGTAGCAGGCACATGGAGGTGCCCCGCCGCCGCAGGTGGCGGAGCGATGAGCAAAAACCACGCTTTTTGCCCATCGCGCGCTGGGCCGGGCAGGAGCCCGGATCCAGCGCTTCAAACTAGCCTCGCGGGCCGAAGATCGCGGTGCCGATCCGCACCCAGGTTGCCCCTTCCCGGATCGCCGCCTCGAAGTCGCCGCTCATGCCCATCGATAGCGAATCGAGCCGCAGGCCGCCCGCGTTCAGGGACTCCTGGAGCGTCCTGAGCTTCGCGAACCAAGCGCGCTGACGCGCCGGATCGGTTTCCTCGGGGGGGACGCACATGAGGCCGCGGAGCGCGAGTCGCGGCAGCGCGGTGACCGCGGCCGCGAGTTCCGGCAGCTCGGTCGGTGGCACGCCCCCCTTGGTGGCCTCGCCGGCGAGGCTCACCTGGATGCAGACGTTGAGCGCCGGCGCGTGGTAAGGACGCTGGGCGGAGAGCCGCTCGGCGATCTTCAGGCGATCGAGGCCGTGCACCCAGGCGAAGCGCTCCGCCACGTGGCGCGTCTTGTTGGCCTGCAGCCGGCCGATGAAGTGCCAGGTGAGGGGCAGGTCGGCAAGCGCTTCCATCTTGCCGGCCGCCTCGGCGAGGTAGCTCTCCCCCATGTCGGCCAGCCCGGCGGCCGCGGCTGCGCGGATCAGCTCCGCGGGCTGACCCTTGGAAACGGCCAGGAGTGTGACCGAATCGACATTCCGGCCCGCACTCGCCGCCGCCGCGGCGATCCGGTCACGGACCGCCTGCAGGCGCTCCGGCAAATTCTGCGAGGACCTTAACATATGGGCGACCAAACCCCTCCGCTATACTGCCTCGAGCGCTCCTCCGAGATCCGCCACCGCAAGCGGCAGCACCCAGGAAACTCCCCATGGCCGTCGACATCGCGCAATTGCTGGCGTTCGCCGTCAAGAACAAGGCGTCGGACCTGCACCTGTCCTCCGGCGTGCCGCCCATGATCCGCGTCGACGGCGACATGAAGCGGATCAACATGCCGGCGCTGACGCACAAGGAAGTGCACAGCATGGTGTACGACATCATGAACGACAAGCAGCGCAAGACCTATGAGGAATTCTTCGAGACCGATTTCTCCTTCGAGATTCCGAAGCTGGCGCGCTTTCGCGTCAACGCCTTCAACCAGAACCGGGGCGCGGGCGCGGTGTTCCGCAACATCCCCTCGGACATCATCTCCCTCGACGATCTGCAGGCGCCGAAGATCTTCCGCGACCTGTGCATGCTGCCGCGCGGGCTGGTGCTGGTCACCGGGCCCACGGGCTCGGGCAAGTCGACGACGCTCGCGGGGATGGTCAATCACTGCAACGACAACCGTCCGGATCACATCATCACCATCGAGGACCCGATCGAGTTCGTGCACGAGTCCAAGCGCTGCCTGGTGAACCAGCGCGAGGTGCATCGCGACACCCTCGGCTTCAGCGAGGCGCTGCGCTCGGCGCTGCGCGAGGATCCGGACATCATCCTGGTCGGTGAGATGCGCGATCTGGAGACCATCCGCCTGGCGCTGACGGCGGCCGAGACCGGACACCTGGTGTTCGGCACCCTGCACACGAGCTCCGCCGCCAAGACCATCGATCGCGTGGTCGACGTGTTCCCGGCGGCGGAGAAGGACATGGTGCGCTCCATGTTGTCCGAGTCGCTGCGGGCGGTGATCTCACAGACGCTCCTCAAGCGCAACGGCGGCGGCCGGGTCGCCGCCCACGAGATCATGATCGGCACGCCGGCGATCCGCAATCTGATCCGCGAAGGCAAGATCGCCCAGATGTATTCCTCGATCCAGACCGGCCAGTCCTCGGGCATGCAGACGCTCGACCAATGCCTGACCGAGCTCGTGCAGAAGGGAGTCGTCAGCAAGGAAGAGGCGCGCTACAAGGCGCAAAACAAAGACGCTTTGTGATGCGCTGCGTGCAGGTCTCAACGGGGCTCGAAGCCACTAAATCGCGGGGAGCGATTTGCAACGCCGAGCGCATTGGCGCTCGGCGGCCCCGAAGGGGTGAGGCCCAGGATGGGCCGAATAACCCCGGCCATGAAGCGGCGCGAAGCGCGCCGATGGGGAGGTACCGTGGAGCGTGACCAGGCCATCAAGCTGATGCAGGACCTCCTGCGTCGCATGACGGAGAAGAAGGCCTCCGACCTCTTCGTCACCGCCGGCTTCCCGCCGGCCATCAAGATCGACGGCGAGATCCGTCCGCAGAGCGAGCGCGCGCTCACCATGGAGCAGGCCGCCACGCTGGTGCGCGCCATCATGAACGACCGCCAGTCGCGGGAGTTCGACGCCACCAAGGAATGCAATTTCGCGATCGCGCCGCCGGGCATCGGACGGTTCCGCGTCAGCGCCTTCGTGCAGCAGGGCGCCACCGGCTGCGTCATTCGGCTGATCAACGCCAAGATCCCGAGCTTCGAGGAGCTCGACCTGCCGCCGATCCTGAAGGAGGTCGTGCTGAGCAAGCGCGGCCTGGTCATCGTGGTCGGCGGCACCGGCTCCGGCAAGTCGACGACGCTCGCGGCGATGGTCGGCCATCGCAACGAGAAGACGCGCGGCCACATCGTCACCATCGAGGATCCGCTCGAATACGTGCACCAACACAAAGGATGCGTGATCACCCACCGGGAGATCGGCGTCGACACCGATTCCTGGGGAGCGGCGCTCAAGAACACGCTGCGCCAGGCGCCGGATGTCATCCTGATCGGCGAGATCCGGGACCGCGAGACGATGGAGTACGGCATCCAGTTCTCCGAGACCGGCCACCTCGTGCTCGCGACCCTGCACGCCAACAACGCCAACCAGGCGCTCGACCGCATCGTCAACTTCTTCCCGGACGAGCGGCGCGCGCAGCTCCTGATGGACCTGTCGCTCAACATCCGCGCCTTCATCTCCCAGCGGCTGGTGCCGCGCGAGGGCGGGGCGGGGCGCATCGCGGCCATGGAGATCATGCTGAACTCGCCCCTCATCCAGGACCTCATCTTCAAGGGCGAGGTGGCGAAGATCAAGGATGTCATGGCGCGCTCCACCCGCCTCGGCATGAAGACTTTCGACCAGGCGCTGTTCGAGCTCTACGAGGCCGGCTTCATCTCCTACGAGGACGCGCTGCGCAACGCCGACTCGAAGAACGAGCTGCGCCTGCGGATCAAGCTCGAGAGCAAGCGCGAGAACAAGATGATCGATGACGGCGGCGCGCTGAAGATCGTCGAAGAAGAAGACGGGCGCCCGATATGACACCTCCCAAGGACGCGGCGGATCCGAAGCTGAGCGCAACGGGAACGACGCCGATCGCAGCCACCGGGACGTTCCCGGCGGCCGCCGCGGCGAACACCGGCTCGCATCCGCAGCTCAACACCAAGCCGCTATTCAAGCTGATGGTGGAAAAGAAAGCCTCCGATCTCTTCTTCACCTGCAACGCGCCCATCAAGATCAAGATCGAGGGCCAGATCTTCCCGGTGAACAAGCAGGTGCTGTCGCCGGAGACGGTGCGGCAGACGGCGCTGGCGCTGATGAGCGCGGACCAGCGGGAGAAGTTCGCCGCGGAGTTCGAGATCGACTTCGCCATCTCCGAGCCGGGGCTGGGGCGGTTCCGGGTCAACGTCTTCCTGCAGCGCGGCTATCCGGCGATGGTGCTGCGCTACATCACGGCCGACATGCCGCGGCTCGATGCGCTGGGACTGCCGGAGACGATCACCGACCTGGCGCTGCTCAAGCGCGGGCTCATCCTGGTGGTGGGCGCCACGGGGTCGGGCAAGTCGACCACGCTCGCGGCGATGATCAACCTGCGCAACGAGACTTACTCGGATCACATCATCACCATCGAGGATCCGATCGAGTTCCTGCATGCGAACAAGCGCTCGATCGTGAATCAGCGGGAGGTGGGACTCGATACCAAGTCCTACTCGCGGGCGCTGCGCGGGGCGATGCGCGCGGCGCCGGATGTGATCCTCATCGGTGAGGTGCGCGATCGGGAGAGCATGGAGGCGGCGATCAACCTGGCGGGGACGGGGCATCTGGTGATGGCGACGCTCCATGCCAACAACTGCGCGGAGACGCTGGACCGCATCATCAACATGTTTCCGCGCGAGCAGCACACGCAGATCTTCCTCGATCTGTCGCAGTATCTGCGGGCGATCCTGGCGCAGCGGCTGGTGATGGGCAAGGAAAACCGGCGGCTGGCGGCGGTGGAGGTGATGCTCAATACGCCTCACATTTCCGAGCTGGTGAAGAAGGGGGATGTGGTGGGCATCAAGGAGGCGATTTCGGCCAGCGGGGAGCGGGGGATTCAGAGCTTCGATGTGGCGCTGCATCAGCTCTTCAAGGATGGGAGAGTGGAGATGGCCGAGGCGCTGGCCAACGCGGATTCGCGGGCCAACCTCGAGGCCAAGATCAACTTCGGCTAGCGGATCGCTCCTCAGAACACTGTCAGCGCATCGAATACCGGGCCGTCTACACACACACGCTTCATCGCCTCGCCCTCCGGGGTGCGCACGAGTACCGTGCAGCCGGCGCAACCGCCGACGGCGCAGGCCATGAATTCCTCGAGCGAGGCCTGACACGGGACGTTGTGGCGGCGGGCGACGGCGGCGGCAGCGGCCAGCATGGGGGTGGGGCCGCAGGCGAAGAGCTCGACCTCGGCGAGCTCGGGGGGGCCGAGGGAGCTCAGCCAGGTGTCGGCGAGCCCGGTGACGAAGCCTTCGAAGCAGCCGGGGAAGCCGGAGCGGGTGGCGAGGCGGCTGGCGATGCCCCACTCATCCAATAACGGCATGCAGGCTATGGTGCCTGCGGGCATGCCGGCCACGACGATCGCGGAGGGGCGGGTGCGGAAGGGGAAGGGGATCTCCGAGCCCATGAGAACGAGGGGCTTGTAACGGCCGGGCGGCTCGTTGCGGAGGCGGTCCGCGAGAAACACCATGGGAGGGATGCCGACGCCGCCGCCGATCAGAATGGGGCGGGTGCGCTCACGGTGAAGGGTGAAAGGCTTGCCGATGGGACCGATGATGCTGACGGTGTCGTTGGGCTTGTGGGCGGCCAGGGCATGCAGGCCTGGACCCAAGACTTTGTAGAGGACTTCGATCCAGCCCTGCGCGGGGTCGGCGCGCATGATGGAGAGCGGCCGGCGCATGGGGATCGTGGGGTCACAGGTGAGGTGTACGAAGCAGCCCGGTTGCGCTTTGGCAGCGCAGGCCGGAGCTGCGAGGCGCAGCACGAACTGATCGCCGTCGTACGCCGTTTGTCTGATGACCCGGGCGTCTTCGAGATGCAGAGTGCCGCGGTCTGCACGGGTCATGCCGCGCCCGTCCCGGCAGCCAACACTTCCTCGAGCACCGCCATGCGGACGGCGACGCCGTTGCGTACTTGGTCGCGGATGACGGATTGAGGGCCGTCCGCTACGTCCGAAGAGATTTCGATGCCGCGATTCATAGGTTGAGGGTGCATCACGATGGCGTCAGGGCGGGCGCCCGCGAGGCGCTCCGGAGTCAGGCCGTATTTGGCGAAGTAGCGGTCTGCGTCGGGGAGGTCAGCCTGAGCCATGCGCTCCTTCTGGATGCGGAGCATCATCACGACATCGGCGTCCTTGAGGCCCGTCTTGAGAGAGGTATGGCGGGAGCAACCGGCGAATTCCTCCGGAGCGGGCATCAGGGCGGGGGGTGCAATGATGCGCAGGTCCGAGCAGCCGAGAGCCCAAAACGCGTGGTAGTCGGAGCGCGCAACACGCGAGTGTCGGATGTCGCCGACGATGGCGATGCTCAACCCGTCCAGGCGCTTCTTGTGTTGCCGGACTGTCAGTGCGTCGAGCAAGCCCTGTGTCGGATGGGACACGCTCCCTTCGCCGGCGGAGAGTACGCTGACATGTGGAGCAACGTTCGCAGCGACGTGGGCGGGCACGCCGGCTTCGGCGTCGCGGATGACCATCGCATCCACATGGAGCGACTGAAGCGTGTACACCGTATCGAGCATGCTCTCGCCCTTGACCCGCGAGGAGAGCTGCACCTCGAGGTTGACCACGTCGGCCCCAAGGCGCTTCGCGGCAAGCTCGAAGGAGACGCGGGTCCGGGTCGAGGGCTCGGTGAAGAGATTGGCGACCGTGCGGCCGGCGAGAGACTGGCTGGCCGGCGGCCGTGCGCCGAGCGGTCTGACGAAGCCCTGGGCGCGCTCGAGCAACCGCTCGATGAGCTGGCGCGACAGGCCCTCGAGCGTGAGCAGGTGCCGCAGGGAACCATCAGCCCGTAATTGTTCAGTCACTTCTCACTCTCTCCGTTCTCCCCCGCGAGCCAGCGCTCGAGGATGATCGCCGCCGCGGCGCTGTCGATGTCCTCGCGCCGGATCCGCCGCCGCCCGCCGCCGGCGCGTCGCGTCTTGAGCGCCGCGCCGGCCTCCAGCGAGGACCAGCGCTCATCGACCATGCTGATGGGAAGCTTGAAACGGCGCTCGAGCTCGTTGGCGAACCGGCGGGCAGCCGGAGCGAGCGCTCCCGGGGTGCCGTCGACATTATACGGTGTGCCGACGATGAGGCGCCGCGGCTTGAGCGCGTCGACCTCACGCGCGATCGCCGGCCAGTCCGGTCCCGTGCGGGTCATGTAGGCGGCGGGACGGGGCGCGGCTGTGGCCGTCAGCGTGTCTCCCGCGGCGATGCCGATACGTTTGAGCCCGAAGTCGAAGGCGAGTACGGTCTCGGGCTGATCAGGCATGCCCGGCGACCAGGCTCAGCCGGTCGACATCGATGCCGAGGAGCCGCCACGCGCCGAGCCAGCGCTCCTCGTAAGGCAGCTCGAACACCAGATGCGCGTCGATCGGAATGGAGGCCCAGGCGTTCTCGCGGATCTCCCGCTCCAGCTGGCCGGACTCCCAGCCCGCATAGCCGAGCGCGATGAAGGCATCGGCGGGACCTTCACCCCGAGCAATCGCCGCGAGCACATCGCGTGAGGTCGTGACCTGGATGGTTTCCGAGACTTTATGGGTGTGGTCCCAGTTGCCGCCCGGGCGATGGAGGACGAAGCCGCGATCGGCGTGTACGGGGCCGCCACGCAGCACCGGCTTGGTGCCGATATCGTCCCTGGACGGCTCGAGCTTCATCTGCGAGAGCACGTCCGAGAGGTGCATGGGCAGCGGCTTGTTGAGAACGATGCCGAGCGCGCCTTTGTCGGTGTGCTCGCAGATGAGCGCCACCGTCTGGGCAAAGTTCGGATCGAGGAGCGAAGGCATGGCGATCAGCAGGTGATTCGTGAGGCCGCCACCCTTCCAGAGCAGCTCGTCGTCCTCTGCCGCGCTCTCGCCGCTGTGCTCATCGCCCATGGATGCCAGTATGCGGTCGGAGCCTTCCCGGCTCAAGGAACGGCGGTCATTGGGCCGTGGTGGTCACGGTGCCGGCGGCCACCCGACCGCCGACGAACTGCCACTCGTAGACGAAGCCCAGCATGTTGTAGCGGCGCGCGAGCTGCGGCGGGAAGGGATCGAAGGGACTGGCCAGCCTGAGGATGGCCAGCGCCGCCTGATCGAGCCCCGGATCGCCGCTCGAGCGGCGGATCACGGCCTTGACGAGGCGGCCCCGCGAGTCGATGGCCACCTCGATGAGCGGGTTCGCATTGACGCCGGCGCTGCGGGCGGCCGCCGGGAAGTTCAGGGTGCCGATGCGCTCCACCTTCTCGCGCCAGGCAACCAGATACGGCGCGACTACGGAGGCGCGGGTATCCGGCGTGACCCAGAGCTCATCGCGTCTCGGGCCCCGCAGCTGCACGGGTCCGGAGTCGGCAGTGGGTCCCGGCTGGGCGGAGTCCGACTGGTCGAGGAGGAGCGGCTGCTGCGCGGCGGAACCGGTGCTGCCCTGATCGGTCATGTACTCGACGGCGGCCCGCCAGGCAGAGGTGCTCAGCACGCGCCGCTCGTGCGAGCCGGCCGCCTCACCGTCCGGGGACAGGACTTTCCCGTCCGGGGTGCCCTGCTGCGGCGGCAACACCGGGGCCTGAGCGGGATTGCGGGGAGTCACCTCATCGCGCGTATTGCCCGAGCCCAGCTGCGTGCGCTGCGCGAGATAGGTCGCATGGTCGTTACGGGCCGCTGTCGGGACCTCGTCGGAGACGAGCAGCACCTGCAGGCCTGGGGCGCCGTCATTGCCGGCGATGGGGGATTTGAATGTCAGCCCCAGGATGACGACCCCGTGCAGCAGCGCCACGAAAAAGAGCATCGCGAGCAGGCGGTCCCAGACCGGGGCCCTCCCTTCCCGCAGCATCAGCGCGCGTCTGGCCACCCGAGCTACTCCGCCGCGAGCCGCCGCTCGATCGCGCTCATGAGCTGGCCGGCGATGTCGATGTGAAACTGCTTCTCGAGCTCACGGATGCCGGTCGGGCTCGTCACGTTGATCTCCGTGACGAAGCCGCCGATCACGTCCAGTCCGACGAAGAGCATCCCCTTGGCTTTGAGCGCCGGACCGATCTGGCCGGCGAGCCAGCGGTCGCGCTCCTCGAGCGGGCGGCCCACCCCCTTGGCGCCCGCCGCGAGATTCCCGCGGTTGTCGTGCGCCTGCGGGATGCGGGCCAGCGCGTACGGCACGGGCTCCCCGTCGATGAGGATTACCCGCGAATCGCCGGAGGCCACGATCTCCGGCAGGTAGCGCTGCACGATGGCGAAGCGGCGGCCGTAGTCGGTGAGCGTCTCGAACACCACGCTCATGTTCTTGTCGTGCTGCTCCAGGACGAAGATCGAGCGTCCTCCCATGCCGTCGAGCGGCTTGCAGACGATCTTGCCGTGCTCCCGCAGGAAGGCCTCCATATCCGCCATATCCCGTGTGATGAGCGTCGGCGCACAGCATTGCGGGAACCACGCGGTGTAGACCTTCTCGTTGATGTCGCGCAGGCCCTGCGGGTGGTTGACCACGAGCGCGCCCTGCTCCTGCGCCCTCTCCAGCACGTACGTGGAGTAGATGTACTCGGTGTCGAACGGCGGGTCCTTGCGCATGAGGATGCAGTCGAGCCCGCCCAGGGGCTCGACGCGCGGCTCGCCGAGCTCGAACCACTGAGCCGGGTCCGCCTTGACGGTGAGCGGCCGCAGCCGCCCGCGGGCGATGCCGTCACGCAGGGAAAGGTCACGCTGCTCCATGTAGCAGAGCGTCCAGCCGCGCGCCTGAGCGGCCAGCAGCATGGCCAGCGTCGAGTCCTTGGCGTAATGGATGGCGGCGATGGGGTCCATGACGACCCCGAGGCGGACGGCTTTCGACATGGAGACATAATGCCAGCCCGAGCGCAGGTGATAAATGATTCAAAACGTGAACTGGATGGCATGGCGGGGGGTAGGCCGATATGTTAAAAACGCAACGCTTTCAGCATCGGAGGGCGTCGATGGCGAACCGCCGGGCATTGCGTGTACTCTCCGGCTCCGGTCGACGACGAGATGGGGTGGCGTGTGGCCTCCAGGCGCAGGAAGCGCCCCGCCGCCGCAGGTGGCGGAGCCTCGGGCAAAAACCACGCTTTTTGCCCGAGGCGCGCTGGGCCGGGCAGGAGCCCGGATCCAGCGCATCGTACAAGTCAAGTTGAAGGAGTTGCCTGACCGTGACCGGCAGCAACGCGAAGCTCCAGGGCCTCAAGGTCCTGGTGATCGACGATAGCAAGACGATTCGCCGCACGGCCGAGACCCTCCTCGCCAAGGAAGGGTGCGAGGTCTTCACGGCGATCGACGGCTTCGATGCGCTCGCGAAGATCGCCGACCACCAGCCCGACATCGTGTTCGTCGACATCATGATGCCGCGGCTCGATGGCTATCAGACGTGCTCGCTCATCAAGCACAACAAGGTATTTCGCTCGATTCCCGTCATCATGCTGTCCTCCAAGGACGGCCTCTTCGACCGCGCGCGGGGCCGCATCGTGGGCTCGGAGCACTATCTCACCAAGCCCTTCACCAAGGACGAGCTCCTGAGCGCGATCGAGACGCACATCGGGAGATGATGGCCATGCCGCTGATCCTCATCGTGGACGACTCTCCGACCGAAGTGCACGTGATGCAGAAGGCGCTGGAGAAGCACGGTTATCGGACCGCGGCCGCGGCCGACGGCGCCGAGGGCGTCCGGCTCGCACGCGAGATGGCCCCGGATCTCATCTTCATGGACATCGTCATGCCGGGCATGAACGGCTATCAGGCGACGCGCGCGCTCGCCAACGATCCGAAGACGCGCACCATCCCGATCATCATGGTGACTTCCAAGGGACAGGAGACCGACCGCATCTGGGGACTGCGCCAGGGCGCGGTCGACTATATGGTCAAGCCGGTCTCGCCCGACCAGCTGGTCGCCAAGGCCCAGGCGACCCTGTCGCCATGAGCCTCGCCGCGCCGGCATGAGCGGGGAAGTCGCGCTCAGGTCTTTGAGGGATCGGCCCTTCGAGCTGCTCGCGGAGCTCGAGCGGCGCGGGCGGGCGGTATCGGCGCAGATGGCGCAGGAAGGCGCCGCCGGGCGCGAATGGGTTGGCGTCGCGCTGCGCATGGCAGGGGATCTCTATCTGGTCGCGCGTGAGGAAACGCGCGAAGTGTTCGGTGTACCGGCGGGCATGACGCGCGTTCCGGGCGCCAAGCCTTGGATCAAAGGGCTCGCTAACGTGCGTGGCCAGCTGCTTCCCATCATCGATCTGCGCCAGTTCCTGGGCAGCTGTACGACGCCGATCACGCGCAACACGCGCGTCATGGTGGTCAACCACCGCGACATCCCGGCGGGCCTGCTCGTGGACGAGGTCCTGGGCTTCCGGCGCTTCGCGGAAGGGGAGTTCACCGGCGATGCGCCGCCGACCGTCGCGCGCTGCGAGCGCTACCTTGCCGGCGCCTTCCGGCGCGCGAGCGAGCAGTGGCCGGTGCTCAGCCTGCGCTCGGTGCTCGAGAGCCCGGCCTTCGCGGAAGCAGCGGCATGACTAAAGCGCGGTCCACCCACACTTCACGTCCGGGCGCCTCGCTCACCGGGGTGCTCGCTGCGGCGGCCGCTCTCGCCCTGCTCGCGGCCTGCGGCTACTACTTCCTCGCCACGCATCCCGGGGCTGCGGCGCAGTTGCCGCAGGCGGTGGGTGTCTTTGGCCCTGCGGGGGCCGGCGGGCTCGCCGTGCTGCTCCTCGCGGTTGCGGCGGTCATGGCCGCGCGCCTGCACAAAACGGTCGCCGACCAGCGTCTCGCGGCCGAGACGCAGAAGCAGGAGAACGACCGCAACCAGCAGGCGATCCTGCGCCTCCTCGACGAGCTCTCGAGCCTGGCGGACGGTGACCTGACTGTGCAGGCAACCGTCACCGAGGACATCACCGGCGCGATCGCCGACTCCATCAACTACGCCGTGGACGCCCTGCGCGGGCTGGTGACCACGATCAACCAGTCGGCCATCCAGCTCGATGGCGCCACGCGCCAGACGCAGGCCCTCTCGCAGCATCTCGCCAAGGCGAGCGGTGCGCAGTCGAAGCAGATCTCCTCCGCCACGGAGTCGGCCGCGGGCATGGCCGGCTCGGTCGCGGAGGTCTCGGGCAACGCCGAGCGCGCGGCCGATGTGGCGCGCCACTCGGTCGAGGTCGCGCACAAGGGCGGTGATGCGGTGCGCCGCACCATTGACGGCATGAACACCATCCGCGAGACCATCCAGGAGACCTCAAAGCGCATCAAGCGTCTCGGCGAGAGCTCGCAGGAGATCGGCAACATCGTCGAGCTCATCAACGACATCGCCGAGCAGACCAACATCCTGGCGCTCAACGCCTCGATCCAGGCCTCGATGGCCGGCGAGGCCGGCCGCGGCTTCGCGGTGGTGGCCGACGAGGTGCAGCGGCTCGCCGAGCGCGCGGCCAATGCCACCAAGCAGATCGAGGTGCTGGTGCGGACCATTCAGACGGACACCAACGAGGCCGTGGTCTCCATGGAGCGCAGCACCACCGACGTGGTCGGCGGGGCGCTGCTCGCGGAGAACGCGGGCGCCGCGCTCGAGGAGATCGAGCAAGTGTCGAACCAGATCGCCAGCCTGGTGCAGAACATCTCCGCGAGCTCGCGCCAGCAGACCGGCGGCGCGCAGAACATCGCCCGCAACATGCAGGTGCTGAAGGAGATCAGCGTCCAGACGGCCGAATCGACCAACGCCACCTCCACGGCCATCGCGAAGCTCGCCGAGCTTTCCGCCGGCCTGCGCCGCGCCGCCGCGGGTTTCCGCCTGCCCGGCACCACCTCCGAGCCCGGACCCGGCGCCTCCGGCGCGTTCCGCCGGCCCGCCGACGGCCGCGGCGGCCCCGCGCCGCCCACCAACACCGCGGCCAGCGGCAGTGTCAGACAGATCTCCGCCCTGGGCGGCACCTGAGTTGAAGAGCCTCCGAGACCCCTGAATGCCGGAAGTCGCCTCCCAGACGCTGGACCTCGTCGGCCGCGAGCTCAATGCCGCGCTGTCGGAGGCCCGCACGGCGCTCGAGACCTATGTCGAGCAGCCGGACAACATATCGCTGCTCGAGCGCTGCAAGCAGGAGCTGCACCAGGTGCACGGCGTCCTGCGGGTGCTCGAGATCTACGGCGCGGCGCTGCTCGCCGAGGAGATGGAGCACGTCGCCGGCTACCTCCTCGCCACCGTCACGGAGCGCAAGGGCCAGGCCGAGAGCCTGGACGCGCTGCTGCGCGCGATGGTGCAGCTCCCGGGCTATCTCGAGCGGGTGTTGGCCGGCGGGCGCGACCTGGCGCTCGTGCTGTTGCCGCTTCTGAACGACCTGCGCGCGGTGCGCGGCAGCGCGCTCCTTTCCGAAGGGACGCTGCTCCTCCTCAACCTGAAGTCGGACAAGCAGGCGCAGCCCGTCGCCGCGGCGGATGAGCCGGCGCTCAACATCGAGCAGCGGAGCCGCAAGCTTCGCTCGCGCTTCCAGACCGGCCTCATCGGCTGGATCCGCGGCGAGCGCATCGAGGCGAACCTCGAGACGCTGGCAACGGTCGCGCAGAAGCTCGAGCAGAGCGCCACCCGCCAGCCGGTGTTCCAACTCTGGTGGGTGGTGGGCGCGGTCATCGAGGCGCTGCGCGAGAACGGCCTCGAGGGCGGCCAGTCGGTGAAGCGGCTGCTCGGGCTCTCCGACCGCGAGCTGCGCCGCCTCTACGAGCTCGGCGAGGCACGCTACTGCCAGACCCCGCCCGTCGAGCTGCTGAACAACCTCCTCTATTACGTGGGACGCGCGGAATCCAACGGCCCGCGCGTCTCGGCGGTCCGCGCCTCGTTCCGCCTGGCGGAGCTGCTGCCGGTCGACGAGAGCATCGAGCAGGAGCGCGAGAACCTCTCCGCTCCGAGCGTCAAGCTGATGCAGACCGTCGCGGCCGCGATCCGCGAGGACCTGTCGAAGGTGAAGGACGTCCTCGACATCTTCGTCCGCCGCGGCGCAGGCCAGCCGCAGGAGCTCGCCCCGCAGGTCGAGCTGCTGCGCAAGATCGGCGACACCCTGGGCGTCCTCGGCCTGGGTGAGCAGCGCGCGGCCGTGCAGGCGCAGACCGAGAAGCTGGAGAAGATCGTGGCGGGGAGCCTGCGCGCCGATGAGGCGACGCTGGTCGAGATTGCCGCCTCGCTGATCGGTGTCGAGGACCGGCTCGATGAGGGCCTGGTCGGGATGATCCTGCCGAAGGAGCGCGACCCGGCGACCGAGCAGGGCGAGGACCCTGAATTCCAACAGGTGCAGTCCGCCGTCCTGCGCGAGTGCATCCTCAATCTGGCGCGCATCAAGGAGGCGGTCGCGCAGAGTGTCGGCGGCACTCTCGATGCCGCCGGCCTCGACAGCTGGCAGGAGCTGATCCGCGGACTGAAAGCGGCGCTGCTCATTCTCGGCAAGGTGCGCGCGGTGGAGGTCGTCGAAGCGATCACCGTGCAGTTGAAGCGCATCATGCGTCCGGGAGCGCCGGCGCTGCCTTCCGGCTTTCTTGACCGGCTAGCCGACGCCATCGTCAGCGTCGAGTATTACATGGAGACGTTGCAGGCTGGACGCAGCGATCCCTGGTACATGCTCGACAACGCACAGGCTTGTGTGCAGGCACTGGAACGGCAGCAGCCCGTGGGCGTGCCGACCGTGCCGCCGCTCGAGCCATCCGCGTTCGCAAAGACCGTACAGATTCCGGCGGCGATGCCGCTGGACTCCACCCACGGCGCGGATGCTACTTCGCCAGACATGGGGGCCTACGCAACGCCGCCGATCGTGGGGCCTTCCTCCACCGCGCGGCTCGCGGCGCTGGCGGAGAGCGCGGACCCGGAGCTGGTGAAGCTCTTCATCGAGGAGGCGCGCGAAGAGCTGGTCAAGATCGAGCGCGGTTTCCCGGTGTGGGACCAGAACCCGCTCGAGCGCGAGGCCCTGGTGACCGTGCGCCGCTCCTTCCACACGCTGAAGGGCAGCGGACGCATGGTCGGCGCGCGGGAGCTCGGCGAGCTGGCCTGGGCGGTGGAGAACCTCCTCAACCGCGTGCTCGACAACACGCTGACACGCAGTCCCGCGATCCTGGAAGTGCTGCGGGATGCAATCGCCTCGCTGCCGCAGATGATCGAGCATCTGGAGCACGGGAGCCCCGTGGCCGCCGATGTCACGGGAATCGTCGCGCGCGCGCACGCGCTGGCGTCGGGACGTCAGCCGGGCGCCGCGGCGCGCGCTGCCTCCGGTGCGCAGGCGGAGCGGATCGCGCCTGGATTGGAAGCGTCGGCGTCGATGGTCATGGACGAGTCGCAGTCGGTGCGTGCGCAGACATCCAACACGGGCGGCGCGGCGGCGACCGCAACGCCGCCCGCGCAGCCGCAGTCCGGCGAAGGCCGCGCCGTGGCCGCCCAGCAACCGGTGGCATCGCCGCAGGCGGTTCCCACTTCAGCGACCGCTGCATCCGTAACATCTGCCGCGCAAGCCGCACCAGCCGCGCAAGTGGCGCCGCTGGCGATCGACGAGGCACTCCGCGAGATCTACGCGCGGGAGACCGGCGCGCACGTTGCCACCATCCGCAGCTACCTCCAACGTGAGGCTCATGCCGCGGAACCGCACCTCCTTCCCGAGGATGTTTACCGCGCCTGCCACACCCTCGCCGGCAGCTCCAAGATGGCGCAGGCACGGCACGGCGTGCGACTTGCGGAGCCGCTCGATCACTGGCTGCGCCGCGCCTACACCAGCGGCATCGGCTTGCGTTCCGCCGACCTGACACTGCTCTCCGAGTGCATGGGGGCGATGGAGTCCGTGGCGTCGCATCTCGACGAGCCCACGGGCTATTTCGTCAACCATTGGCAGCTCCTCGAGCGTCTGGGCGAGGCGGAGCGGGCGCTCGACCTGCGCATCGTCGAGGTCTCGCGGGCCGGGGCCGGGGCCGCTGCCGGTGGGCCGCCCTCTCCGTCCGGGGACGGACGCGCGCCCGCCGGGGAGCCAGCGATGGAGTCCGCGCAAGCCGATGTTGCGCCGCAGGCAATGGAGGATGAGACGCCGGACTTCGATCCTGAGGTCGCTTCGATCTTCACCGAAGAGGCGCTCGAGCTCATCGATGCGTCCGAGCGCGCCCTCGGTGAGTGGCGCGACAAGCCCGGCAGCGCGGAGAGTGCCACCGCACTCAAGCGGCCGCTGCACACGCTGAAGGGCGGCGCGCGCATGGCCGGCATCATGGCCATGGGTGATTTGAGCCACGAGCTCGAGACGCTGGTCATCCAGGCGGAGAGCGGTGCGATAGCCGTCAACGGCAGCGTGTTCGACCTCATCCAGGCGAGCCTCGACGAGCTGGCCAGGATGCGCGAGTCGGTTGCCAACGGCCGCCGCGTGGCGCCTGCGCGCGCGATGATCGGGCGGATTCAGACGCTGACACGTCCGCGCGAATCCGCCGCAGCGCCGCAGCCCGCCACGCAAGTACTGACGCCGAAGCAGGAGCCGCCGCCGGCACCTGCCGTCGCGCAAGCGGTCCAGGCCGCACCTCCTGCGCCGGCTGAGGTCGCGGTTTCCGCGCCGCCGCAGGGCGGTGAGGCTGCAGCCGAATCGATCGCCGACACCCTCGATTCGGCTGAGCCGGAATTGGCGGAGCCGCCCGTGTTGGCGGCAGCGGGCGAATTGGAGTCGCGGCCCATGCCCGAGTCCGCGCCCGAGTCCGCGTCCGTGTCCGGGTCCGAGCCTGCGTCCGGCTCCGCCTCCGCGTCCGGGACCACCCCCGAGGCCGAGTCTGGGGCGGCTGACGAGGCGGTCGTGCTCCTCTCTTCGGCGCCCCCGCCTGCCGAACAGGAGTTGGAAGCGCCCGTGCTGCAGAGCACCCCGGCTGACGGGCGAGGCCCAGCCGGCCCCGCGCGCGACGGGGAGCCATCGGCGGATGACGTCCTTGCCGCACCGCACCCCGTGCCTCCGGGCAGGGAGCCGGTCGCGCCGGTCGAGCGGCAGGAGATGGCCCGCGTCGATGCGGAGCTTCTCGACAAGCTGCTCAACATCTCGGGCGAGGCGAGCATCGCCCGCTCCCGGCTCGAGCAACAGCTCGGGTCGATCGATTTCAATCTCGGGGAGCTGTCGCGCACGGTGACGCGCCTGAAGGAGCAGCTGCGCAGCCTCGAGATCGAGACCGAGGCGCAGATCCTGCACCGCCACGAGGACGAGGGCGGCCATCGGAGCGAATTCGATCCGCTCGAGCTCGACCGCTATTCCTCCATCCAACAGTTCTCGCGCGCGCTCGCGGAGACCGCCAATGACGTGGCGAGCATCCAGCAGCTGCTCGAGAATCTTGCCAAGGACGCGCAGAACCTTCTGCAGCAGCAGGCGAGGACGATCACGGAGCTGCAGAACGGCCTGATGCGCACGCGCATGGTGCCCTTCCAGCGGCACGTGCAGCGTCTCGCGCGCATCGTGCGCCAGGCCGCCTCCGACACCGGCAAGCGCGTTGAGCTCGTCGTCGAGGGCGCCTCGGGCGAGCTCGACCGGCAGGTGCTGGAGCGAATGCTCCCGCCCTTCGAGCACATGCTGCGCAACGCCGTGGTTCACGGCATCGAGACCCCGGAAGAGCGCACGCGCCGCGGCAAGCCGTCCTCGGGACGCATCCTCCTCGAGCTGCACCGCGAAGGCGCCGAGGTGATGGTGCGCCTGACCGATGATGGCGCGGGCATGAACCTCGAGGCGATCCGCAACAAGGGACGCTCCCTCGGCCTCGTTCCGCCGGGCCGCACGCTGAGCGACGAGGATGCGATGCAGCTCATCCTCGAGCCGGGATTCTCCACCGCGAACTCGCTGACCCAACAGGCCGGGCGCGGCGTCGGCATGGACGTGGTTGCCACCGAGATCAAGCGGCTGGGCGGCGCGCTGCACATGGAGACGAAGACCGGCGAAGGATGCGTATTCACCATCCGCCTGCCGTTCACTCTGGCCATCAGCCACGCGCTGGTGGTGCGCACGGGTGAGGAGTTCTACGCGCTGCCGTTGCCCACGGTGGAAGGCGTGCTGCGCCTCTCGAAGGAGGAAGTCAGCGCCCACCTGGGCCGCGATGCGGCGATGTTCGACTACGGCGGCCAGAAGTACCGCTTCCAGCACCTGGCGGCGTTCGTCGGCCTGGAGCCCTCGCCGCTGCCGGAGCAGGATGTGACCATTCCCGTCGTGTTGGTGCGCGCGGGAGAGCATTCCACCGGCCTCGTCGCCGACGAGCTGGTCGGGAGCCGGGAGATCGTGGTGAAGTCCGTCGGACCGCAGATCTCGGGCATCCGCGGCATCTCCGGTGCGACGATCCTCGGTGACGGACGCATCGTCATCATTCTGGACATCGGTGCGCTGGTGCGGGCCGAGTGGCGCGGCCGCGCGCAGCTTCCGGCGGTCCCGCGAGAGAAGGAGGACCGCAGGACGTTCGCGCTGGTCGTGGACGATTCGATCACCGTGCGCCGGGTGACCCAGCGTCTGCTCGAGCGCAATGGCATGCGGGTGCTGACGGCGCGCGATGGCATGGATGCGATCGGGCTGCTGCAGGATCACGTGCCGGATGTCATCCTGCTCGACATCGAGATGCCGCGCATGGACGGTTACGAGGTTGCCGCGCACGTGCGCAACGACGCCCGCCTCAAGGAGGTTCCGATCATCATGATCACCTCGCGCGTGGGTGAGAAGCACCGGGCGCGTGCCATCGAGCTGGGCGTGGACGATTACCTCGGCAAGCCGTATCAGGAGGCGGAGCTGCTGGACGCCATCGCGCCGCTGGTGGAGCGTCGGCGCGCGGCTCAGGAGAGTGCGATGGAGGACGAGCCGCTGCAAGCCGAAGGCCGGTGAGCCCATGAGCGAGCGCGTACAGGAAATCTACAGCCTGCTGATTCCCCTGGCGGAAGGGCGGCTCATCGTGCCGCGGGCCTGTGTCGCCGAGGTCGTCGGCTTCCAGGTGCCTTCGGAGATGACCGGGGCCCCGCCGTGGTACATCGGCACGGTGCCCTGGAACGGCAAGGCGGTGCCGTTGGTTTCCTTCGAGGGAGCCTGCGGACAGACCATGCCGCCCGCATCGGGACGGACCCGCGTGGTGGTGTTTCATTGCCTCGGGACGCGGCTCGACGGCGGCAACTTCGCATTGGTCTCGCAGGGATTTCCGCAGCTCGTCAGGGTCAGCTCGGATGTGGTCCGGCCGGACAACTCGCGCGTGTTTCCGGAGCGCGCGCCGGTGATCTGCCAGGTGCGGATGGTCAACGAGACGCCGCTCGTGCCCGATCTCGAGCGGCTGGAAGAGATGATCGCGGACGAGACCCGCGTCGCCGCCTGAGCGCGGCCATGCCAAGCTTCAGATAGCGGTACCACTCCGCCGCTTCCGCAGTATCTCCCTGATTCGGCGCACCGGCGGCGCCGGCGGCGCTTTGACAATCGCCGGGCTCAGCGCTAGGCTGATACCGCTACCACTCACCTGTAAGGGCAGGCGAGCGGCAGGCAGAGCGCCATATAAGAACCCAGGGGAGAGACGCCATGTGTCATCTCGCGCGCAGCTCGTTTTGCCCGGCGGCCCGGTGCCGCCTCCCGTCGATCGCCGTGACCGCGCTGGCGCTGTCCGCCTTCCTCCTCGTACGGCCTGCGGGTGCGCAACAGCTCCCGCAGCAAATCGCGCAGTACACATTTGAGGACGGCACCGCGGACGGTTGGACGCCGTTCTTTGACGCGTCGGCGCCTACCTATTCAACCGCTGCAACCGCCGCTGCGGATCCTGATGGCGGTAAGGGCAGCTTGCTGACTACCGTCAACTATACGAGCAGCGGCGGAGGTGGCGGCCCGGCGCTGCAGCTCACCGGCCTGATTCCTGGAGCCACTTACACCATCACGGGCTACCTGATGCTGACCTCGGGCGAGGCGGCGAGCGAGGCGAACCTCACGATCCAGCGGCAGGACTCCGGCTGCGGCGGAACATGCTACGACACGGTGGGCACGTACCAGGTGCCCGTGACCTCCGGTGCCTGGGCCAAGATCGGCGGCACCTATACGGTCAGCACCACCGCGACCGGCCTTCTCCTCTACGCGCAGCTCTCCCAGACGACCACGCCGACTACTGCGCAATCCTTCTACCTCGACGACGTGACCATCACGGAGACCGCCGGGCCGCCCAACAGCGGCCAGCAGGACAACTCCGGCATCGCCACCAACTTCGAGGATGGCGGGCTCGACGGCTGGACGCAGCGAAGCGGCGCCCAAGGGCTGTCGAACGTCGGCATCGCCAACGGACCGGAGGGCGAGACGAATGCGCTCTACGTCCAGGACCGGGCGGCCTACTGGGATGGGCCGCAGATCAGCGTACTGAACAAGATGTACGTGGGCTCGCAGTACTCCATCAGCGTCTGGGTCATGTCACCGCAGGGCGATACGCTGAACCTCAGCTTGCAGACGACTTTGACGAGCAATGGCACGCCGGCGACGAGCTATACGGGAATCGCGACCGTGCAGGCGCCCGCGGGCCAGTGGGTGCAGATCTCGGTGCCCCGGTTCTCGATGTCGAATGCCTATGATCCGGCCCAGGGCAGCGCCTACGTGTACCTGCAGTCCTCCGGCAATGACACGGGCAGCAACGGCACGCCTGCCCCGACACAGCCGTTCTACGTGACTGATTTCAAGCTGACGTATCTGCCGCCGTTGGTGATCCAGCAGGACATCCCGTCGATCTACCAGACGCTGGCGCAATACTTCCCGGTAGGCGCGGAGATCGACTCCTCCGACCTGCTCGGGCCGCACGAGCAGCTGCTGGTCAAGCACTTCGACAGCATCGTCTCCGGGAACGACATGAAGTGGCAGTTCACGGAGCCGACGGAGGGGGTGTTCTCCTATACGGTTGCCGACGCGGAAGTGGCGCTCGCGCAGAAGAACAATATGCGGGTGCGCGGGCACAACCTCGTCTGGGCCACCGGCGCGGAGACGCCGTCCTGGGTCTTCCTCGAGGAGGACGGCAAGACACCGCTTTCCGCCTCGAATCCGGCCGACGTGGAGCTGCTGACGGAGCGCATCCGCAATCACATCCGGAACGTGGTGCAGCATTTCGGCTCCGCGGTCTATGTCTGGGACGTGGTGAACGAGCCGCTCGACCCCAGCCAGCCCGGCTGCCTGGTGCACGGGCCGTTCTACCAGGTGCTGGGTCCGAGCTACATCGCGATCGCGCTCGAGGCGGCGAGGGAATACGCCCCGGCGGGCACCGAGCTCTTCATGAACGACTACAGCCTGACGAACCAGAGCCGGTTGCAGTGCATGGTCAGACTGATCCGCCAGCTCCACGAGCAGGGCGTGCCGCTCGACGGCATCGGGCATGAGATGCATACGCACATCGACTATCCGTCCGCGTTCGAGGTGTATTGGTCTTTCGAGCGGCTGCACCTGCTCTTCCCCTGGCTGAGGCAGCAGGTGACGGAACTCGACATGAGCGTCTATGCCTCGACTGACAACACCTCGAACTACGGTGCGAACGGCGGCACGGTGCCCGCCTCCCTGCTCGCGGAGCAAGGCTGGCTCTACAAGGACTACTTCGATGTGTTCGAGGCGCTGGCACGCCGGCACGAGCTGCAGGCGGTCACCTTCTGGGGAATTGCGGATGACAACACGTGGCTCGACTCCTTCCCCATTGCCCGGCTCGATGAGCCACTGCCCTTCGATCAGCTGCTGCAGGCCAAGCCGGCATACTGGGGCATCGTCGATCCGACGCAGCTCCCGGGTTACGGCCTCAAGGTGGCCCTCACCAGCCGCTCGGGATCGCTGCAGTCGCAGACCTGGACCGTCACGGCGAGCAACCCCAGCGAGGGAACTGCCTACAACACTGAGATCAACGGCGTGCTCCTCTTCCAGGTCCATGGGCAGCCATGCCAGGCGACAGTGACGCCGCCATCGAAGTACCCCGTCGTGGTGGGTGATGTCGGCAGCGGCGCGATGGGATCGGCGTCCTTCACCGTGAAGTTCCAGCACTGCCCGGATCCCTCCGATGCGCGATTCGTCCTCTGGGTGCCCTGGAGCGCGAACGTCTATGAGACCGGCACGCTGGTGGTGAAGGACCTGCAACCCTGAAGGTCGCCTTCCGTGCGCCGCATCGTGAGGTGCGGCGCACCTGCGGTCGCACGCCGGCGACGGCGCACCGTGTCAGGGCACCGGGATCGCCAGGCTTCGCTTGATGACGGTCAGCACCATGCTGGTGGTGAAGCACCTCACATTGGGATTGTCGCTCATGAGGCGAGCCATCAAAGCCTCGTAGCTCTCGGCGTTTGGGGCGGTCACCACGAGCACGAAGTCGGCCTGGCCGGTGACGTAGAAGATCTGCTGCACCTGCTCTTCGGCCATCAGCCACGTACGCAGTTGCGCGATGCACTCCGCGTGCTCGCGCTCTATCTGCAGGGACGTCACGAAAAAGGTCGGACTGCCGACGCTCTTGAGGTCGAGAATCGCGGTTTCCCGAACGATCACCCCGGTTTCCCGCAGGCGCTTCAGCCGCCGCTGCACGGCGGAGGCGGAGAGGCCGACATTTCCCGCCAGCTGCTCGGCGGTCTGACCGGCATCGCTTTGCACCAGATGCAGCAATCGGCGATCGAAGTCATCGAGATCCACTTTTTGATCTCCAGGCAGTCTCAGCGGCGGAAAAGCCGCGCCTGCGCGCCGCAAATGGCGGAAAAACGGCGGCGGCGCCGGTTAGCATTTTAGCCGAGAGGAAAACGAGACGAGAGTACCTACCCGATGGAGCTATGCAAGTGGTTGCGCAAATCTGGCGCGGCATGACGCGAGCCGCTGATCGCGAGGGGTGCGTGGCACGGCTGCTCGCCGCAATCCACACCGCGCTCGAGGAGTCGGCGACCTGCAAGGGAGCCTATCTGCTGACCCGCCCCACGGGCGACGACCAGGTCGAGCTGATGGTTCTGATCCTCTTCGGAGGGGCGGCGGTCGCGACCTGTCACGAGCCTGAGACTCTTTGCCGAGCGGCCGCTGTGTTTGATCGGGCTCTTGCCGTCACCTCCGAGCGGAGTGTCGCGATCTATGAGGTTGCGACCGACCCGCGCCGAACGCTGTCGTATGCCAATCTGCGCCGTCGATTTCCGCTGCGGCTCATGACGCCGCGATGACATGAAATTACTCTATCAAACGCATTCCCCATTTGCGCGCAAGGCGCTGGTATTCGCCCATGAGGCCGGCATTGCGGATCGCATCGAGGTCATCCGTCAGGAAACCAGCCCGACACGGCGCAACGCGGCGGTCTTCGCGGAAAACCCGCTCGGCAAGGTCCCGGTACTCATTCGTCCGGGTCGTTCCGCGCTCTTCGACTCCGACGTGATCTGCGCGTATCTCGATGAGTTGCACGATGGGCGCAAGCTGATCCCCCCGGAAGGCGAGCCTCGATGGCAGGCGCTGCGGCTGCAGGCGCTGGCGCAGGGGCTTGCCGACGCCGGAATCGCACTGCGCTGGGAGACGGTTCGCCGGCCGGAAGGCTTGCGCTATGCGCCGCTTCGCGATGGCTATACCGAGAAGCTCATCTGCGGTTACGAATGGCTGGAGCGCGAGCTGGATGTCGCGACGCCGATCCACGTCGGCCATATCGCGTTGGCAACCTGTCTGAGCTGGCTCGAGTTTCGGAACCTCGCCGGGTTTCGCGCTGCGTGTCCGAGACTTGCGGCCTGGCTCGATGAATTCCAAGGCCGGCCATCGATGCGCGCGACTCCATTGTCGGGCGAGACACACGATTGATGGACCCGAGGCCGTGAGCCCCGCCCTCCTCGGCGCTGCCGCTCTCGCTTTCAGGTGCGGAGGATTTCAGCCGCCGCGGCGTGCAGGCGGCCGTTGGTCGCCAGGACCGTGGTGGTATCGAGTGTAACGTCCTCGCCCGCGAGATCGGTGAAGGT